>Ga0299915_10002045_pt1 | contig 14771 bp, 14 predicted proteins | sample RVTome_13_FD_200263 | JGI IMG/M metagenome (GOLD analysis project Ga0299915, IMG submission 200263) | Soil microbial communities from uranium-contaminated site in the Upper Colorado River Basin, Wyoming, United States - RVT92D227 (version 2) ... | reverse complement strand
CTCAGGCCGGCCTGCCTGTTTCCCTCTACAAGCCCCTGGAGGTGAAGAAGTTTGTTACCTCCTACGGCCGCGGGAGCAAAGAGCAGGTCCAGGAGATGGTGCGCGCCCTTCTGGGCCTCCCAGAGCCGCCGCAGTCCGCCGACGCCGCCGACGCCCTGGCTGTGGCGCTCTGCCATTGCCTGCGGCGCTCGGCCAGCCTGCTGGAGGCTCGTCCGTGAGCCCCATCGCCCGTCTCAATGGCACTGTCCTGGAGCGCGGCCCCGATTGGCTCATCGTCGATGTCGGCGGGGTCGGTTTCCTGGTCTACGGCCCCAGCGGCACCCTTGCCCGCGCCCGCAGCGGCTCCGAGGTCGTCCTGCACACCCACCTGGCCGTCCGCGAGGACGGCATGACCCTCTACGGCTTCGCCACCGCCGAGGAGCAGCGCCTATTTCAGACCCTCCTGGGCGTGAGCGGCGTCGGCCCCAAGGCTGCTCTCGCCCTTCTCTCCGTCATGACCGTCGACGAACTCTCCTACGCCATCGCTTCCGGCAACGCCGCTGCCCTGGCCCGGGCCCCCGGCGTCGGCCAGAAGCTGGCCAACCGCATCGTCCTGGAGTTGCGGGACAAGCTGGTCGCGGCTGCGCCCGTGGCTCTCCCCGACGCTGGGTCGGAGATCGTTGCTGCCCTCGTGGGCCTCGGTTACTCCCAGGCCGAGGCGCTGGAGGCCGTCGCCAAGAGCGAGCTGCCTCCGGATGCCCCGGTTGAGGAGAAGGTGCGGCTGGCGCTGGGCTACTTCGCGCGGGTGAGGACAGGCAGCGAACGATAGGCGCTATGTGGTCGCCGCCTCATACAGCCCCCTAATCCGCGCCGTCAGCGGCCCCGGCCGGCCGTCGCCCACCCTCGCCCCGTCCACCGACACCAGCGGCATTACCCCCATCACGGCGTTGGTCAGGAACGCCTCATCGGCCATACGCAGGTCGCCTAGCGTGAGAGACTTCTCTCGAACGGCGATGCCAGCGTCACGTGCCAGCTCCAGCACTGCCCCCCGGGTGACACCGGGCAGGGCGCCGTCCTCCACCGGCGGTGTCAGAAGTTCGCCCTCCCGTATGACGAAGAGATTGCTGGTGCTGGCCTCGGTCAGGAGGCCGCGAGTGTTTAGCAGAATAGCCGCGTCGGCGCCGGTGGCCTGTGCCCATTCGCGTGCCAGGATGTTGTCGAGGTAGTTCAGCGACTTCACCCTGCTTAGCGGCGATCTCTCGTTGCGGCGCACGGCGGCCACCACCGCCGAGACCCCCCGCTGATACAGCGATTCCGGATAGTCCATCGCCGCCCGCACCTGGATAAGCAACGAGGGCTGTCCGCCCTCAGGACCTGCGGTGAGAGTCAGGCGCACCCGGGCATCGTCGATCCCGCACCGTCGAGCGAGCTCGCGGACGATCTCCGCCAGCCCGGTCAGCGCATCAGGCGGGACGATGCCCAGCAGGCGGGCGCCGCTCCGCAGCCGCCCCAGGTGGTCCTCCAGGCGGTAGACGGCGCCCCGTCGCGCCCGAAAGGTCTCGAAGAGGCCGCGGCTGTAGAGGAGCCCGGCGTCAGCGGCGGCCAGCCGCGCCTCCGCTGCGGGGAGGTAGGAGCCGTCCAGATACGCCCACGTCACGGAACGCCCTCGCCTATCAGGACCCTAGCCAGGGCCGTGCCCTTGTGCAGGGTCTCCTCGTACTCCAGCGCCGGGTCCGAGTCCGCTACGATGCCCCCGCCCACATGGAACGAAGCGGTGCCATCCTTGACCACCATCGTCCGGATCGCGATGTTCAGTTCCAGGGAGCCGTCGGAGCCTATGTAGCCGATGGCACCGGTGTAGACCCCCCGAGCCACCGGCTCCAGCTCGTCGATGATCTCCATGGCCCGGATCTTCGGTGCCCCGGTGATGGACCCGCCGGGGAACGTCGCCCTCAGCAGGTCAATGACGTCCCGTCCGGCCCTCAGACGGGCCTGAACCGTAGAGGTCAGGTGGTGGACGGTGGCGTACGTCTCCAGCTCACAGAGTCCGGTGACGACTACGCTTCCCACCTCGGCCTCCTTGCCCAGGTCGTTCCGCTCCAGATCCACGATCATGACGTTCTCGGCCCGGTCCTTGGCGCTAGCCAGGAGCTCGGTGGCCAGGGCGCGGTCCGACCGGGGGTCGGTCCCCCGAGGCCGCGTTCCCTTGATGGGCCGCGTCTGGATCAGGCGGTGGTGTGGGCGGTAGCGCAGGAAGAGCTCTGGCGAAGAGGAGAGGACAGCGAAGCCGGGATAGCGCAGGTACGCCCCGAAGGGCGCTGGCGACTGGGCCCGCAGGCCCAGGAACACGTCGAAGGGATCGCGATGGCAGGGCGCCTGGAAGCGCTGTGAGAGGTTCGCCTGGTAGATATCTCCTGCCCGAATGTACGACAGCGCCCGCCTGACGGCGACCTTGTAGCTCTCCCGGGTGAAGGTAGATCTCAGCACCTCGAAGTTGGGCGGCGGGCCCAGAGCGACGGAGACCGGGGCCAGAGGTCGCGGGTCAAAGGCGTGCACCCGGTGGTAGAAGGCCAGGCAGCAGTCCGGAATCCCTAGGTCATCGACGGCGGTCTCCGGAAGCCCCTCGATGTGCTGCTTGAGGCCGTAACCAAAGTAGCCGATAGCGGCTCCGCCACGCACACCTTGCCACTCGGACAGGAGCAGCCGTAGCACGTCGAAGGGGTCGCCTTCAAACCGCTCGCAACTCCCGCGACGGTGTTCTACTTCAACTCGTCGCCCCCAGCAGCGCAGCACGAGGGCGGGATCGGCACTCCAGAGAGAGCGCCACCCCAGGCCACTGTCGACCATGGCGTTATCCAGCCAGAAGCCATACGGTTGGGAACAGACGGCGCGCAGGGTAGACAAGTCGGTCTCTTCCATGCTCAGCTCCCGTTGAAGCCGTGGCAGCCTTCAGCCCAGCGGGGACATCCCTTAGTTTCAGCGCCTGGTGCAATCCGGTCAACCGGTAGGGGCTGCTATCACTAGACCCTCTTGACTCCGACCACCTATACTGGGCTTAGGAGAGGTGTGTCGCGTATGGCCGTAGAAAAGGGCTCTTACTTCGTCAAGAAAGGCCTGGCTCAGATGCTGAAGGGTGGGGTCATTATGGATGTCGTCACCCCTGAGCAGGCTCGCATCGCCGAGGTCGCCGGCGCCTGCGCGGTGATGGCCCTGGAGCGCGTCCCTGCCGACATCCGTGCTGCTGGCGGCGTCGCCCGCATGGCCGACCCGGAGGTCATCCTGCGCATCATGGACACCGTCACTATCCCCGTTATGGCCAAGTGTCGCATCGGCCACTTTGTGGAGGCCCAGCTCTTGGAAGCCCTTGGCGTCGACTACATCGACGAGTCCGAGGTGCTCACCCCCGCCGACGAGTCCCACCATATCAATAAGTGGCCCTTTAAGGTCCCCTTCGTCTGCGGCTGCCGCGACCTGGGCGAAGCCCTGCGGCGCATCGGCGAGGGGGCCGCCATGATCCGTACTAAGGGCGAGGCCGGCACCGGCAACATCGTGGAGGCCGTGCGCCATATGCGCGCCGTCTGGGATGAGATCCGCAAGCTCCAGACCATGCCCGAAGAGGAGCTCATGGCCGAGGCCAAGACCCTGGGAGCTCCCTATGAGCTGGTCAAGGAGACGCGGGAGCTGGGCCGGCTGCCCGTGGTCAACTTCGCCGCTGGCGGCGTCGCCACCCCTGCCGACGCCGCCCTCATGATGCAGTTGGGCGCCGATGGTGTCTTCGTCGGCTCCGGCATCTTTAAGTCGGAAGACCCCGAGCGGCGCTCCGCCGCCATCGTCAAGGCCGTCACCCACTACCATGACCCCGCCATCCTGGCTGAGGTCTCCCGCGGCCTGGGCGAGCCCATGCGCGGCCTGGACGTAGGGGCCCTGGCCCCGGAGGAACGTCTGGCCAGCAGAGGGTGGTAAGATGAAGTCGCTGCGAGGATGCCGTTCGGCATCCTCGGGCTGGTTTTACAGCACACAGCGAAGAGGTCGCAATGTCGGAAAAGAATAGGGCCTCTTCCGCCGCTTCTACGAAGAGTTCTTTAACCGAGGGGAACCGGCTGTCGCCGATGACATAGTGGCCGCCGATTTCGTTGAGCACGAAGAGTTCCCTGGAATGGCTCCGGGCTTGGAACCCATCAAACAGAGGACGGCCGCGGCCCAGGCCGCCTTCCCCGACTTTCACATCAGCATCGATGACATGCTCGCCGAGGGAGACGCAGTTGGGCCTTGTCCCGCCGATGGGCTAGGCCAGCGGCTGACAAGGCAGAGATGGGGCGGGACCGCCCCATCTGCGTCAATCTGTGGCTAAATTGCGTTTGCGTGCTACAATAGCCTAGGATATGAGCCGCATCGGCGTCCTGGCCCTCCAGGGTGATTTCATCGAACATGAGGCCGTCCTCCGCCACTTGGGTGTCAAGACCCAGCAGGTCCGCACCGCCGGTGATCTGCGTGACCTGGATGGCCTCATCATCCCCGGGGGTGAAAGCACCACCCTCTGCCGCCTTGCGCACGACTTCTCTCTCCACGAGCCCCTGCGCGCCATACTCGAGGCCGGCGTCCCTGTCTGGGGCACCTGCGCCGGGCTGATCGTCCTCGCCCAGCGCGTCAACGACCTAGCCTTTCCTACCCTGGAAGCGTTGGATATCACCGTGAGGCGTAACGCCTACGGCCGCCAGGTGGACAGCTTCGAGGCTGACCTCGATGTTCCCGCCCTGGGCGAGCTGCCTTTCCACGCCGTTTTCATCCGTGCCCCCGTCATCAGCGGTGTTGGCGCCGGGGTGGAGGTGCTGGCCCGGCTCTCGCCGGAGGACAGCGGCTCCCCGGTGGCCGTGCGCCAGGGAACTGTCCTGGCCACCACCTTCCACCCCGAGATCACCGAAGACACCCGCTTCCACCGTTACTTCCTGGGCATCGTCGAAACCGCCAGGAGGCGATCAAGCCCCAAATGACGTCCGCTCGCTACCCTCTGCCCACCGACCTCGTGGCCCTGGTCTCCTTCGATGGGCGGGTCTACCCCAACGAGGCTAAGCCCTGGGACCGGCTTGGCCTGGATGAGCGGTGTCCCCATCCCCTGGAAGCGGCGCTGGAGCAGTGGTTCTCCTTCGCTACCGGCAAGCACGCCTGGGTCAGCATCCGTGGTGCCACCATCCGTGGCCTCATCTCTGCCCGCCCCCGCGCCAAGCGGTCGGCCTGGGAGGTGGAGGTCCTGATTAACGCCGATGAGGATAAGAGCGTGGCCCTCTCTCTCCTAGATCGCATGACCGGCGGGGTGGCCAAGCTGGGGGCGGAGCGGGTGTTCCTCCGTCTGAGGGCGGAGAGTCCCCTCCTGCCGGTGGCCCGCCAGGCAGGGTTCTTCCCCTACTCCAGCGAGACCCTGTACCGCGTCCAGGGCCTCGCTCTCCTGGATGCACCCAGTATACCCCTGCGGCCCCGGACGAAGAGCGACACCTTGGGTATCTTTCAGCTCTACGCTCGAGCCGTGCCGGCCAACATCCGTGCCATTGAAGGGGCCACCCTGCGTGAATGGCAGGCCGCCTTAGAGCCCTGGGCCGGCCGCCCTGCGGATCTCTTTCTAGAGGAGGATGGCATCATTGCTGCCTGGTTGCGTCTGCTCCCCGGTCACTGCGGCCGCTTCTCTCTTTTGACCATGCTGGGCCACCATGACCGGGAGGTTCTGCTTCAGGCCGCCCTGGCCCGCCTGGCGGGCAGCCGTTTCCTTCTCTGCCTGGTTCCCGCCCACGACCCGGTTCTGGCCCAATCGCTGGAACGGCTCGGCTTCGGGCCCGTAGGGGAGTACGTTGCCCTCGCCAGGCGCCTCGTCAAACCCATAGGAGAGACGGCCCCGGCGAAAATGGGCACTGCTGTGCCTATAAGATAGCATGCTCAGAATCACCGACGATCTGGACGCCCTGATCAACGTCTTGCCTCCCCACATCGCCGACGCTGTGTGGAAGCGACCCAATAACTTCGAGCTGCTGGAGGTGGTTCTGGACCTGGGCCGCTTGCCCGAGGCCCGCTACCCCGGTGAGGAGGTAGTCCTCTCCGACGCCGAGGTATCCCAACAAGACATCGATCACGTGGTCTCCCGCATCGGGGAGTTCACCGCTGACAATCGGGCCGGCATCGAGCGCACCCTGCACCGGATCTCCTGCATCCGCAACCGCCAGGGCCGCATCGTGGGCCTCACCTGCCGCGTGGGCCGCGCCGTGTTCGGCACCATCCGCGTCATCGAAGACCTGGTGCGGGAGGGGAAGAGCGTCCTCCTCTTGGGGCGTCCCGGGGTGGGCAAGACCACCATGCTACGAGAGGTGGCCCGTTTCTTGGCCGATGAGCTTGATAAGCGGGTCATCGTGGTGGACACCTCCAACGAGATCGCTGGCGACGGCGACATCCCTCACCCAGGCATCGGCAGTGCCCGCCGCATGCAGGTGCCTACGCCCACCCTCCAGCACCAGGTGATGATCGAGGCGGTGGAGAACCACATGCCGGAGGTCATCATCATCGACGAGATCGGCACCGACCTGGAGGCTGTCGCCGCCCGCACCATCGCCGAAAGGGGCGTCCAGCTCATCGCTACCGCTCACGGCAATACCCTGGAGAACCTGATCATGAACCCCACCCTCTCGGACCTGGTGGGCGGCATCCAGTCCGTCACCCTCAGCGACGAGGAGGCCCGCCGCCGCGGCACCCAGAAGGCGATCCTGGAGCGCCGCGCCCCGCCCACCTTCGACATCCTGGTGGAGATCCAGTCCTTCAGCCGCGTTGCTGTCCACCGTGACGTGGCCGAGGTGGTGGACGCCATCCTTCGCGGCTACCAGGTGCCCGCCGAGATCCGGGAGCTGGGCGCCGAGGGCGAGATTCGCCTGCTCCAGGCGCCGGCCGGCGGCCCCCGCGCCCTGGAAAGACGAGGGGCGGATGTCACTCCCATCGCCGCTGCTCTGGCTGGCCGCGAGCGGCGCATCTACCCCTTCGGCGTTTCCCGCCAGCGCCTGGGGCAGGCCCTACGCCAGACCGGCTTCCCAGGCGAGGTCGTCGAGCACCTGGACGAGGCGGACGCCGTCATAACGCTCCGCTCCTATTACCGCCGCAAGCCCCAGACCCTCCTTGACGCCGAGGCCCGCAGCGTCCCCGTCTACGTCATCAAGAGCAACACCGTCTTCCAACTGGAGCATTGCCTCCTCTCCATGCGCACCGAGAAGGCGGGCGATCCGGTGGTGGCGGCCCTGCGCGAGGCTGAGGAGGCTATCGGCCAGGCCCTAAGCTCTGAGGAGACGGCGGACCTGAGCCCCCAGAACGCCTACATCCGGCGCCTGCAACATATGCTGGCCCAGCGCTACAACCTGACCTCCCGCAGCCTGGGGAAGGAGCCCTACCGCCACGTCCGCATCCTGCCTGCGGGGCGGGAGTAGGTGATGGCTCCGTGCCTCCGTCGAGGCGTGCTCATCACCCTGGAGGGAGGAGACGGTTCCGGCAAGTCCACCCACGCCGAGGCCCTGGCCGGGCTACTCCGCGATGCTGGGTACCCTGTCCTCTTGACCGAAGAGCCGGCTGGTACGGACCCGGGTCGAGCCATCAAGGCTATCTTCGAGCGCCTAGCGGCAGGCGAGATCGCTTCCGTAGCTCCTCTTGCGGAGCTCTTCCTGTTCGAGGCCGCCCGCGCTCAGCACGTCCAAGAGGTGATCCGCCCGGCCCTGTCGCGTGGCGAGGTGGTCCTTTGCGATCGCTTCACCGACTCCACCCTCGCCTATCAGGGCTATGGGCGAGGCCTGAACCTGGACCACATCAGAGCATGCAACCAGATAGCCACCGGCGGCCTGACGCCCGATCTCATCCTCCTCTTTGATGTGCCCCCGGAGAAAGGGCTGGCCCGGGCCGATATCGAGCGGCAGAAGATCCGGGACGCTATTGGACAGGAACCCCTTGAGTTCCATCGTCGCGTCCGGGAGGGCTTCCTGGAGCTGGCCCGCCGGGAGTCAGCCCGCTTTGCTGTCCTGGACGCAACGCTCCCGGCGGCGGCGGTAACTCGGACGGCCTGGGCACGCGTTTGCAGCTTCCTGGGGCACGTCTCCTGAAAGATACCATCAGCTCTCGGTAGCCTGCCTCCCGAATCTGCGCTCCCCTCAGCATGAACAGACCCGGCGGTCTTTCAGGCCTGCCTCACCCTGAGCGCAGCGAAGGGCCTACGTTACCTTCTTCTCGGCTGGCAAGGCCCTCGCGCGCAACCTTTGGAAGAGGTCGCCGTAGAAGTGGCGGTCGCTGGGCCGGATGACCAAGGCCTCCCAGATGCTGCGGCCAGACAGCCGCCGGTACCAGTGAAGGGTGGCGATCAGGGACACAGTGTAGGCGACGGAGGAGGCGATAGCTGCTCCCGGCACCCCCAGCCACGGGATGAGGATCAGATCCAGTCCAATCGTCACCCCCAGGGCGATGAAGGTGGCGTAGGTGTTGTAGATTATGCGGCCTTGGCTGAACAGATAGCTGCCCAGGATGCGGGTAGCGCTGGCGGCGATGATCCCTGGCATCAACAGCAGTAGGGGCGTGGTGGCGGGGGTGAACTCCCTGCCGAAAAGGAGCCGTATGAGGATGGGCGAGGTGGCCATGATGGCGGCGGCTGCCCCGATGCTGACCAGGACAGTATTGCGGCAGACCAGGGGAGTCATCTCCTCTGCCCGCTGGCGCCCCATAGAAGTGAGGCGCGGCAGGAGCACCATAGCCACGGCCGAAGAGAGCCACCACACGCTCTCGCCCAGCCCCACGGCAACGGTGTAGTGGCCGACCCCAGCGCGGGAGACGAAGGCGGCTACCAGGAACTGGTCCAGGCGATAGTTGAAAAGCTGCGCCAGGTTCGACGCCTGCCCCTGCGCCCCGTAGCGGATCTGATCTCTAAGGACGCCCCACCGGGGCCGCACGATGCTGGCTATATCCGCATTGCGGACGCCAACCAGGGCCAGGGCCAGGAGGTCGGCCAGGAGGAAGGAGCCTGCCCAGGCCGCCAGGGCGCTGAAGATGTCCAGGGTGTCGGTCAGGTAGAGGCCACCAACCATGACAAGGCCGCAGAGCCCCTGGCTGACGGCCACGCTGCTCAGGGCCAGGAAGCGGCTGGCGCCGTGCAGGAGAGAGGTGAGCAGGGTGTATGCTATCACGGCTGGCAGGGCGGCGGCGTATAACCAGAAGGCGCGGCTGGAGACGAACAGCTCCGGCTCGGCGACCAGGCCGTAGGTCCCCACCGCAGCCCACGTGAGGAGAGAGGTGACGGCCAGGACGAAGAGGCTCCCCGCTAGGAGAACCTGGTAACTGTAGGTTCCCTTGTTCAGGAAGTAGATGTTGCCCAGTCCCACGCCCAGGTTGCCGATGCCCCCGGCCACGAGCACGGTCAGGAAGAAGAGCGAGTAGGTGCCCAGCCTGTCGTCACCCAGGCCCCGGGCCAGGACGACCCGCAGGCCGAAGGCCAGCCCGTAGATGGCTATTTGGGCGAGAAAGACCAGGTTGACATTAGACAGGAATCCGCCCCGGCCTTCCACTTCAGACTGCATCGGCCTCTTCCGGGCCGGGGCGCGGCTGAAGTCTGGAGCCAGGGTGTCGCTGCTCAGAGTAAAACGTCAGCCAAAAGCCTACCATCAATTCATCCTCGGACGTGATAGCCCTCATTTGCCCTAACAGCTAAACGTTTGAGCCCGGACGGAGTTTCTCCCGAATTAAGGCCGGCACCAGCCATTGGCTTGTAGGCGATGGCCCACCTTATAATGGCTGCGGTAGCTATGCGCATCGCCATCGGCAGCGACGAAAGGAGCCACCTGACCGACTTTGTGGAGCAGGAGCTGGAGCGCCGCGGCTTCCAGGTGGAGCGGTTCGGGCCCCTTAAGGGCGAGCCCCTTTCCTGGCCCGATGTAGCTCAGGCGGTGGCCGAAGCTGTGGCCTCGGGCCGGGCCAAGGATGGTGTGCTCTTCTGCTGGACGGGCACCGGCGTCTCAATCGCGGCCAATAAGGTGCCCGGCGTGCGGGCCGCCCTCTGCGGCGACGCCGAGACGGCGCGGGGAGCCCGAGCCTGGAATCAGGCCAACGTCCTTTGTCTAAGTCTGCGCGCTACCTCGGAGACCGTGGCTAAAGAGATCCTGGACGCGTGGCTCTCCGCCTCCCCCGACCCCGCTGAGGTGGAGAACGTGGAGAGGGTCAAGGGTCTGGACCAGCGATACCGGCCAGCTATACCGCAGCCAGTGAAGAGGGAGGCGTAGTGTCCCCACAGAAAGGCCGCAGGAGAAGAGGACAGCGCCGCAGCCGCCGCGAACCGCCGCCCAGCCCATCGCCCGAGGAGCGACAGAAAGCGGAGCCTCTCATCAGGGAAGGGAGCGAGGTGCCAGGAATACTGCCCTTTCGCTTCATCTTCTCCAAGCGCGGCCGTCGCCGAGAGGAGGGTGGCAAGGAGGAGAAAAGACCCCGGGAGCCGCAGGGACGGCGACAGGGGCCACCACAGCGGCCAACACCCAGGGGAGCCACCGCTCCCGACGTGTCGCCCCTCAGCTTCTGGCGCAGGGGCCAGGCCCGCACTCACCGAGAGCGGCCTCTGCCTAGGAGCAGGAGCTGGTGGCAACGTCTGACCGGGTTACACTTCCCACCCTGGGTACCCGTGGTCGCCATCATCATCATCGTCTTTTTGATCCTGGGCCTGCTCTTCTTCACGCGGGAGACGACGGGGGCGCCCCGCATGGGAGACACCCCACGGCAGGCTGCATACGAGATCGAGATTTGTGGAGAGCGACAGCCCAACGTACCCCACTTCCCGGGCGGTGTCACCACCGACGGAGAAGGGAACATCATCATCCAGCCCCAGGTTTCCGCGGAGGAGGGATCCGGGGCGGGGCTGGTGAAATGGTTCGAGTACGGCGGGGGCGAGCTAACCAAGACCACGATGCGCGTCCCGGGCCAGAAGAAGAGCTGGAAGAACGGCGACCAGTGCGACGACGGCTCGGAGGGGGTGCTGCAAGTCTTCGTCAATGACGAGCGCAAGAACGATTGGACTCGTTACATCCCTCAGAACGGCGACGATATCCGCATCGTCTTCGGGCCGCTGGAGGCAGCCCCAACAGCAACGCCGCAGGAGACTCCAACGGCAACGCCGCAAGAAACACCTACGGCGACGGAAACGCCGAGCCCGTCGCCGTAGGAGCTTTTACAGCACCTCCACTAGCTGATTGAGGCTGCTAGCTGGCCTTCTCCGCCGGCAACTGGAACCCAGCCCGTCGTAGCGTCTCCGGCGTCACCGTGTCCGGCAGGCGATAGCCCCGGAAGGTCAGAAAACCGATGAAGGCGGTTGCACCGGCCACGGGACCCACCAGACGAATACCCAGAGGATTATCCCCAGTGCTGCCCAGGGTCAGCAACCCGGCCAGGATCAGGGGGAAGAAGGCGAAGGCGATCTTCTCCAGGGTGGCCTGGGCCCCGTAATAGACCGCTTCCCGGCGGAAGCCCGTGCGAGCCGCGTCGTAGTCGATGATGTCGGCCTGGATGGCGTTAGGGAATGTGAACACAGCGGCCATGGGCACGCCGATGCCGGCCACGAACAGGAGGGCCTGGCTTAGGGTGTTGATCCCCGGCACGAACCCCATGAAGGCGATGAAGGGCAGGTACAGGGCCCCAACGAGCATGGCCCTGGAGTAGACCCAGGCCTTCCCCCGCCGCAGGGCCAGCCGGTAGACGAAGGGAAGAGCGAGAAACACCACCGCGATGGCCGCCGCCGTCATGAGCCCGACGATGATGCCGGTGGCGATCCCTACCTCCAGCCCGAACACCTGCAGGGTCGCCGCGTGGCCCGATTCCAGCTTGGCGATCTCTTCCGGGAACCCGCGCAGGAGGACAGCGCCGGCCCAGAAGGGGAGGGCGGCCGTCATCATGGATATCGCCATGTTGAACAGGATGAAGGTGGGCAGGTAGAACAGGAACTGATCGTTGCGGAGGGTGGCGCGGAAGGCCTGCCAGGGGCTTACCGTGGCCGGTTCCACATCCAGCCGGGTGTAGCGCCAGGCGCCGGCCAGGCCGATGTAGCGGGAGGCCAGGGCCACGACGGCCAGGATCACGGCCATGGCCTGAAAGCCGGCCAGGTCGATGATGATGCCGCTGCCCACCAGGGCGATGAGGGCCCCCACCGTGCCGAAGAACACCTGCCAGGTCACGATGCTCACCCGCTCCTTGGCCGAGGGGGCGATCTCCGGCAACAGCGACTCAAAGGGGCCACCGGAGAGGGTGCTGAAAAGGAAGAACGCCTCCAGCATCACGAAGAAGTAGATGGCGTTGCGCACCGTCTCATGGTTGTCGGGTGGCATCCAGAGAAGGACGAAGAAGACCGCATATAGGGGCGTGGACAGGATCACGAAGGGGATGCGGCGGCCCCAGCGAGAGCGAGTACGGTCGCTCCACCAGCCGATGAGGGGGTCATCGAGGGCTTCGATGACGCGGCTGGCGGTCAGCAGGGCGCCCAGTACCAGGATGGGCACTCGCTCAGCGATGTCGGCGTCGCCGGGCGGGGCGTAGAAGTAGATAAGCCACAGGTCCTTCACCCGGGAGATGGCATTTCCCCCCACGGAGCCAGAGGCGTATACCAGGCGGTTGAACAGAGGTAACTCTGAGGCCGCCGGCGGTGCCATTCTTTAGGCGATGTGACCGCTGCGGGCCAGCAGCACCTCGATGGCCAAGGTGTAGGGCCCCCACATAGGGCGAGGCAGCAGGCGGCCGATATGGGCCATCACCTGCTCCCGGGCCAGCCGATCCCGATCCTCCTTGGCTGCCCCCTCCAGCAGCTCGATGAAGAAGGGCGCCCCGAAACGGACAGTCAGAACGCCGTCCTTCTCGTAAGTAGCCGCAGGCATGATGGGTGTGCCACGTCTGCTCAAGGAGTGCAGAAACAGACCGGTACCAGGCATCGCCTCGATGAGGACATCTCTGCCCATGCCCTCCGGGAACAGGCCTATGGGCTCACCCTGCTCTACCACTTCCATGATGGAGCGCATCGCTGCCGCTCGGCCCACCCCTCTCTGTGGGGAGCGCGGCACGATGATCAGGCTGTACACATGGGCGATGCGGCGGAAGAGCCAGCGCAGGAACCAGACGGGCACCGGTATGATGCCTGCCAGCCGGTAGTTGTACCATTCGCTGGTCATGAGCCAGTGCAGGGTGCGGCGGGTCTTGCGGCGTTCAAAGATAGCGTTGGCGGCCAGCATGCCGCCCCACCACACCTTCAGCCCAGGCCGCTCATAGTGATTGGCCACAAACACGAAGGAGCCCTCCAGGGGTATGTTCTGGTCACCGATGACCCTGGGCCGAGGCCGAGCGGCCATGCGGGTCCCCTTGATATCGGGCCCCAGATCCCGCTTCTGGCCCAGGAGCATCGCGACCAGGAACCGCAGGACGTAGGAGATTCGAAAGCGGTAGGCCTCTTGCCGCGTAGCTTGGCGTCCGTTCATGGCAAGCCAATTGTAACCGAAACCGGGCTCCTCGGCCTCTTTCCGCTGTACGACATCTGGAGTGCTCAGGCTGGTCCAGGAATGCTAAGATGGAAGCCAAGCAGGATGGGGTTGCAGAGGCGGCCAGATGATCCTGTCCGATCTTCCCGGTGCCATCCACATCCTTTGCATCGCCCCTCAGCGACACCGCGAAGCTATCCATTGAGGTGGCAGCGGAGTTGGAGGCCACGGCGGCGCTAGCCAAGGAAGCCGCGGTGGGCTAGCGGCGGGCAGACCGCAGCCGTTCCCTCACCACCAGCCATATGAATTGCGGGATCGCCATCTGGCGGCGGAGGCGCCAGGGCTGCCGGAGCAGCCGGAACAGCCATTCTAGGCCCAGCCGCCGCAGCCAGCGGGGCGCGCGCGCCGTGGCGCAGGAGATGAAGGAGAAAGAACCGCCCTCCGCTACGGCGATACTAACCCCCAGCCGCCGCAGGTTAGCCGCGATCCACTCCTCCTGGCGAGGGAAGCCCATGGCCACCAGTAAGACCTGCGGCCTCACGGCGTTTATCGCCTCCGCCACCCTTTTGTTCTCTGGCCCCGCCACATCGAAGTAGCCATCCCTGGCCCCTACCACTTTCAGGTTGTCGAACCGTGCTTCGATCTGCTCCCGGGTCCGACGCACCTCCTCCGCGGTGCCGCCCAGCAGGAAGACCCGACCTTGGACCTCATCCAGTCGGGCCAGCATCTCCCAGGTCAGGTCCACGCCAGCCATGTTCTCCCGCAAGGGCCGCTGGATGGCTGCCGGGTTAAGGGTCACGGCCGCCAGGGAGAGGGGCAACTGGACCAGGGCCCGCAGCCGCCCGCCGGGCAGGGCCAGGTAGTGGGCCGCCCAAAGGATGCCGATCCCATCGGCCAGGCAAAGCGTGGCGCGGTCCAAGATATGGCGCAGGCGCGGGTCGGTGGCGGCCCTGGGCATGAACTCTGAGTATGGCTTCACGACATACCCTTTCCGCCCCGCCCGTAGCATCTCCGCGATGGCCCGCGCTGCTTCGGCCCGGCTAAGGTTGTGAAAGCGGACCCCTAGCACCTCCACCGTTTCCGGAAGGGGCTGCTGCTCAGGTCTTGGTGCCGACATCGCTGAGGGCTTCGTCCAGGGGCCCATAGGCCATCTCTGCCAGGTAACGGCGGCGGATCAGAGCCCGCCCGTTCTCGCTGAGGGACTGCCAGAGGCCCTCCTCGGCCAGAAGACGGCTTATCGCCTCCGCCATCGAATCCGCGTCAGCGGCTATCAGCAGGTGGTGACCGGCTACTACC
>Ga0299915_10002043_pt1 | contig 14772 bp, 8 predicted proteins | sample RVTome_13_FD_200263 | JGI IMG/M metagenome (GOLD analysis project Ga0299915, IMG submission 200263) | Soil microbial communities from uranium-contaminated site in the Upper Colorado River Basin, Wyoming, United States - RVT92D227 (version 2) ... | reverse complement strand
AACCGGGAGTTTGGCAGGCAAAGCCGCGATGTGTTCCTGCCCGACTGCTTCGGCTTTGGCTTCGCCCTGCCCGGCATCGCGGCCCACAGCGGGCTTGTCGGGTTTTCGTCGCAGAAGCTGACCTGGGGCTCCTCGGTCGGTGTGCCGTTCGATGTCGGGCTCTGGGAGGGAGTGGACGGCTCGCACCTTGTGGCGGCCCTCAACCCGGGCGACTACGCGGCTCTCATCGACCGCGATCCTTCCGCCGATCCCAAGGTCCTTGAGGCTGTCGATCGGGCAGGGAACGCCTCCGGCCTGTACGTCGGGATGAGGTACTTCGGTGTCGGCGACGTGGGAGGGGCGCCGGATGACGCCTCGGTGGCCTGGCTCGAGAAGGCAATCGCGGGCAAGGGACCGGTCACGGTCAGGAGCACCGCTTCGGACCAGCTTGCCCGCGACCTCACGCAGGGTGCCGACGCCGCGAGCCTGGGAAAGCTCCCCCGCTACCGCGGCGAGCTGCTCATGACCAGCCATGGGGCCGGCTGCTACACGTCGCAGGCGGCGATGAAGCGCTTCAACCGGAAGAATGAGCGGCTGGCCGACGCGGCGGAACGGGCCGCCGTGGCCGCAGACTGGCTCGGCGGGGCGTCGTATCCGCGCGACGTGTTGCGCGAGGCGTGGGTGCGCTTCCTCTGGCACCAGTTTCACGACGACCTCACCGGCACGAGCATCCCCGAGGCGTACGAGTTCTCCTGGAACGACGAGACGATCGTGGCCAACCAGCTCGCGGGCGTGCTCTCCGATTCGGTGGGTGCGGTCGTTCGGGCCATGGACACCCGGGCGAAGGGCGTGCCGCTCGTCGTCTACAATCCGCTCTCGATCCCGCGCGAGGACATCGTCGAAGCGGACGTCATCTTCGACGGTCCGGCCCCCGGTGCCGTGCGGGTCCTGGCCGCGGACGGCAGCGAGGTCCCGGCGCAGGTCGTGCGCGCCGATGGGAAGGCCGCCCACGTCGTTTTTCTTGCCGCGGTGCCATCGGTCGGTTTTGCGGTGTTCGACGTGCAGGCGGCCGCTGTGCCGGGCGCGGGGCAGACTGGCCTCTCGATCCAGGGTTCGATCATCGAGAACGCCCGCTACCGCGTCGAGGTCGGCGCCAACGGGGACATCGTCTCGATCCACGACAAACGCGAGAGCAGAGAGCTCCTGACAAGGCCGATCCAGCTCCAGCTTCTCCGCGATGAGCCGTCCAAGTGGCCAGCCTGGGAGGTGGAGTACGCCGATCTGACCGCGAGCCCCTGGGCGGTGGTTTGTGGGCCGGCGCAGCTTCGGGTCGTCGAGTCCGGCCCAGCCCGGGTGGCGCTCGAGGTGGCCCGTGAGACCGAGGGGTCTTCGTTCGTACAGACGATCCGTCTAGCGGCGGGGAGCGCCGGCGACCGGGTCGAGGTCGAAACCGAGATCGACTGGCGCACGAAGCGAACGCTGCTCAAGGCGGCATTCCCGCTCGCCACGGCAAACGAGCTGGCCACCTATGACCTGGGCCTCGGGACAATCGAGCGCGGGGTGAGCACACCCAAGCTGTACGAGGTGCCTGCGCAGCAGTGGGCGGACCTCACGGCTCCGGACGCCCGCTACGGCGTGGCGATCCTGAACGACAGCAAGTACGGCTGGGACCACCCGGACGTGGGGACGCTGCGCCTCACCCTCCTGCACACTCCGGGGATCAAGGAGAAAAAGTGGCGGTGGGTCGAGGATCAGGCCTCGCAGGACCTCGGCCGGCACCGTGTCGTCTACGCGCTCGCAGGCCACGCAGGCGGGTGGCGCGAGGGCGCAGTGGCGTGGGAGGCGGACCGGCTCAACCAGCCACTCCTCGCCTGGCAGGCGCCGAAGCACGCTGGCGCCCTGGGCCGGGGGTTCTCCCTCGCGCAGGTTCACACCTCACAGGGCGGCGCCGCGCTCCCATCGGTGGCGTTGCGCGCGCTCAAGAAGGCGGAGCAGAGCGACGAGCTTGTGGTGCGCGCGGAGGAGTTCGCCGGCCGTCCCGTCGAGGCTGTCCGGGTTCTGATGGCTCGCCCCATCGTCGCCGTGCGCGAGCTCAACGCCGCCGAGGAGCCCCTGGCGGCAACGGATCCCCGCACGAAGGCGCCGGCGAAGCTCGAGGGCGGAACGCTGGTCGTCCCGTTTGCGCCGTACCAGCCGCGTACCTTTGCGCTCCGGCTGGCGCAAGCGCCCACGCGCCTTTCAGTAGCCACGGGAGTGCGGGTGCCGTTGGTCTTCGATCTGGACGGCATCACGCTGGATGGCGGCACGGACGGCGATTTCGACGGGATGGGGCACACGATTGCCGGCGAGCTGCTGCCCGAGACGGTGTCGGTTGCGGGGATCAGCTTCAGCATCGGCCCGAAGCAGCCGGGGCAGGCGAACGTGCTGACCTGCCGCGGCCAGCGCCTTGAGATTCCCGCGGGCGAGTGGAACCGTTTGTACTTCCTGGCGACAGCAATCGGCGACCGTGAGGCTGCCTTTGGCATCGACGGCGCCACGGTGTCGCTCTGGGTGCAGGACTGGGCAGAACCGATCGGCCATTGGGACAACCGGCTCAACGGGGGTTTGCGCCACGACGACCCCGCGGACATCGTGCCGGCGTTTGCCAAGCCGGCGCGGGTCGGCTGGCTCGGGACCCATCGCCACGACATGGACGGGAACAACGAAGCCTATGCCTTCACGCAGCTGTTCCTCTACCGCATCGACCTGCCACGCGGCGTCAGGGGCGTGACGCTGCCGAACGACCCTGCGGTCCGCATCCTCGCCGCCACCGCGGCACGCAACGACAACGATGCGGCGACGGCGGCGCAGCCGTTCCTCGACCGGCCGTCGCGGTCGGCCGTGCGAATTCGTGCCGCGCACGCCGTGTTCGTGGACCCGCTCAAAGTCGACGTCTCGTCACCCAACCCACACGCGGTCGTGCACTACACGCTCGACGGCAGCGAGCCGGGCTCGGGGTCCCCGGTCGCGCGCGGCCCGGTCACGCTGACCGAATCCACGACCGTGAAGGCGCGGGCCTTCGCCCCCGGGCTGGACGACACTTTTGTGGCTGCGGCGGGCTTCACGCGCCTCGTGCCACGCCGCCCGGTGACGGTCAGGGACGCGAAGCCGGGCCTGAAGTGCCGCTATATCGAGGGAACGTGGAGGGAGTTGCCCGATTTTGCCGCGCTGCCGGCCGAAAGGATGGGCGTCGTGCCCGAGGTCGCGACACCGGACTTCGCGCGGACCGAGTATTTTGCCCTCGAGCTCACCGGGTACCTGCGCGTGCCTTCGGATGGCCTGTACACTCTCTCGCTGCGCTACGACGACACCGCCGGGCTTGACCTCGATGGCGAATTGCTGTTCGACCCAGACGCGACTAACGGCGGCGGGGACGATCGGCGCGACGTCGCCCTGGCGGCCGGGCTGCATCGCATGACTGTGCGGTTCCTCCACCGACGCCTCGCGCCCTGGCTCCAGCTCTGGATCGAAGGGCCGGGCTTTGTCATGCGGCCGGTGCGCCCCGACGAACTGTCTCACGAGTAGAGCGGCGGCGGTGCGGCGCGTGGTTTGAAAGTGTCTCGCGTTCAGAGCTTAAGAACCAGGCTCGCCGCAACCTCGCCCTGGAACATCGCATTGCCGGTGAAAGCCACCGAACAGCCTGCAGGGCCGCAGATCGCCCCCGCGCCACGCCTCGCGAAAATGGCGTACGCGCGGGCATCGAAGCGGACACCCACGTGCCTCGCCAGATCCAGCTTGATCCCGCCGCCCAAGGCTGCGGAGCCGTAGCCGTTGGAGGTCGTGGAGCCGTTGCCGCTCCGGATCTTTGTCAGTCCCAGGTAGCCGGCTACGAAGGGGCGAACGCGGCCGCTCTCGCCGGGGAACTCGCCGACGGCGCCCACCATCCAGTGCTCGATGGTGAGGTTGTGGCGCGTCGTCCCGGGGAAGCCTGCCACTTCAACACCCGTGTCCTGCCTGCTGAACAGGAGCTCGACGGCCCTCCTGCTGTACACGGGGACGGAGATCGTCACACCCTCGCTGCGGGCGCCGTCAATGCCGTAGCGCGCCGTACTGAACGTATCGCCCACGCTGCCGCCAAAGCGGTACCCGATGAACGGCGCGATCTCGAACGGGGATCGCCCCTGGGCGGATGCCATGGTGGCCGCTGCCAGAAACAAACAGCTGACGATGACCAGGGCTCGTGACGTGGTACTTGAAATCTAGGACCTCGCGACGGTCTGGTCAAGGCGACGCCAGTCCGTTGCCGTCCGCTTGGCCCGGTGCCGGTCCGGGTCCGGCCTTGCGTTGGAGTAGAGTACGGTGCTCGCGGTGGGGAACGGAGGTGGTCGTGCCGTTAGAGGCGATTCGGCGGGGGAGCGCGGCGATTCCGGAAGTCGCGGGGATCATGCCGCCGTCGTCGCGGCAGGCGCTCGACCTGGCGGTGGAGGAGCTGGGCGCCCGTGCGACCGAGTGGGCCGGCTTGGCGCTCTCCGAGCGCATCGCCCTTGTCGAGGAGCTGCAGCGCGACGTCGCCCGGGTGGCCGAGCGCTGGGCAACGCTGTCGCTCCAGGCCAAGGGGATCGCGTCCGACGAGCCGGCGGCGGGTGAGGAGTGGGTCACGGGTCCCTACCTCGTGCTCAGGAACCTACGCCTGCTGCGCCGTTCGCTCGCCGACATCGCCTCGCACGGGCGACCGATTATCCCCGGCAAGGTTTCCACCCGGGCTGACGGCCAGGTTGTGGCGCAGGTGTTCCCGGCGGACATCTGGGATCGAGTCCTGTACCGCGGCTTCACGGGCGAGGTGTGGATGGAACCAGGCCTGCCGGTCGAGCAGCTTCCGGAGAGCCAGGCCGTCGCGTACCGCGAGAACGGCGCCGGGGGCAACGTCGTGCTGGTCCTGGGCGCCGGCAACCTCTCGTCGATCGCGCCGATGGACGCGCTCTACAAGCTGTTTGTCGAAAAGCATGTCGTCCTGCTGAAGATGAACCCGGTCATCGCCTACCTCGGCCCCGTGATCGCCGAGGGGTTCCGGGCGCTGGTCGCGAAGGGGTTTTTTCACGTGGTCTACGGCGGGGCTTCCGAGGGTGAGTACCTGTGCCGGCACGAGGGGGTGGACGAGATCCACATCACCGGCTCCGACCGGACGCACGACGCGATCGTGTTCGGGACCGGCGACGATGGCGCGCGTCGCAAAGCCGAGCGGCGGCCTTTGCTGACGAAGAAGATCACCAGCGAGCTGGGCAACGTGACCCCGGTGATCGTCGTACCGGGACGGTGGACCGAGGGGGACCTGAAGGTGCAGGCGGCGAACGTGGCCACGCAGCTCGCCTACAACTGCGGCTTCAACTGCGTCACGACGCGGGTGATCGTGACCTGGGCTGCATGGCCGCAGCGTGAAGCCTTCCTGGGCGCCCTCCGCGAGGTGCTCGCCGCCGTCCCGCCCCGCCAGGCGTACTACCCGGGTGCGCAGGAGCGGTTCGCCGCGTTCCTCGCCAAGCACCCGGAGGGGGAGCAGTTCGGCGGCAGGAACGGGGATCGACTCCCCTGGACCTTGATCCCCAACCTCGATTCCAGCGGCGACGGCGACATCTGCTTCACGACCGAGGCGTTCTGCGGAATCATGGGGGAGACGCCAATCGCAGCGGCCACGGTCCCGGAGTTCATCGACCGGGCTGTGGATTTCGTCAATGAAAAGGTCTGGGGGACGCTGGCGGTCGGTCTGATCGTGCACCCCGCTTCGCTGCGTGACCCCGAGATCGCCACATCGGTGGAGCGCGCGGTGGCTAACCTGCGGTACGGAACGGTCTCGCTCAACCAGTGGTCCGCGGCGGGGTACGCCCTCGGGGTCGCGCCCTGGGGGGCGTTCGCGGGGAGCGATTTCTTCGATGTGCGGTCCGGCGTCGGCGTGGTTCATAACACGCTGATGTTTTCGCAGGTGCAGAAGACCGTCTTCCGGGGGCCGTTCAGGGTTTGGCCGACCCCGCCGTGGTTCGTCACCTGCCGGACGGCGCACGTGGTCGGGCGTCGCATCACGGACTTTGAGACCGGCCCCTCGTTCTGGAAGCTACTTCGAGTCATGGCGGCTGCGATTCTCGGATGACCCGCGCTCCCGCGCAGGGAATCGAAGATCACCCTGAGCGCAGCGAAGGGTCCCGCCGCCCCTCAGGGTCGCCGACGGAAGCGAGGCGGGCCACCGGCCTGGCGAGCGTGGGAGGCTTGGGGGGTCTAGAGCGTCCGGGTGGGGGGGGGTGGACGCAGGACCCCCGCACGCGGAGCGAGCACGCCTCTGGCGGGCGAGTGTGGGGGCTCGGGGGGTCTAGAGCGTCCGGGTGGCGGGTGGAGCGGACGCGGGGCCCCCCGCAACGGAAGTTGCTCTCGCCTGGAGCGGAAGCGGGCGTAGGCCCTCGGCGGGGTCTTTGGGGGGGATGGTGCTCATCGCGTGCTCAGCGATGGCAGTGATCGTGAGGCTGGGGTTCACGCCCAGGTTGACCGGTACCGCCGCCCCGTCCACCACCCAGAGGCCTTCGTGACCGAACACGCGGTTGCGCTCGTCGACGACGCCCCGGTCGGGACCGGTACCCATGCAGGCGCCGCCGAGGATGTGTGCGGTGATCGGGACGTTGAGCGCCACCTCGTTGATCGCGCTCGAGGGGAATCCGCCAATGCACTCGGCCATGGCGCGCGCCGCCTGGTTGGCCACAGGGATGTAACTCGGGATTGGAGGCTGGCCGGGGTCGCGCTGGCTTCCCAGCTTCCTGGCGAAAGGCCAGTACCAGTGGCGACGGCGCACCAGCCGCAGGGAGTTCTCCACGGTCTGCATGACGAGCAGGATCACGGTGCGCCGGGCCCACCCGAACGGCACGAGGGCGCGCAGGAAATCGACGGGATGGCGCAGGCAGGTCCAGATCCACTTGAGCGGCCGCGTCAGGCGAGTGCCACCGTCGGTTTGCAGCGTGGCAAGGAACGACATGAAGTCCGAGCCCTCGGAGTAACGCACCACCTCCAGATGGGTATCGGGCGTGGCATAGAAGCCGCTGGCAATGGCGATCCCCTCCGAGTAGTTCACGTCGCCGCGGCGCGCCGTGGCCCCGCACAGCACCTCGCTGTTGCTGCGCACGTAGCTGCCGAGGGCCGATGGGAGCGCGGGCAGGGTCCCCGCCTCGCGGCAGCGCAGGAGCAGATCGGTTGTCCCCATCGCACCGGCCGCAAGCACCACGTTGTGCGCCCGCAGCGTCCGGCGCCCCCGTCTCACCTTGTGAGTAGAGCGCCGTGTGTGGACGAGGTAGCCGCCATTCCCATCGGGCTCGAGAAGCGTGACCAGCGTCTCGGGGAGGATCTCGGCACCCAGCTTCTCGGCGAAGAACAGGTAGTTCCTGTCCAGCGTGTTCTTGGCGTTGTACCTGCAGCCCACCATGCAGCCGCCGCAGTAGTTACAGGTTGAGCGGGCCGGCCCCTCGCCCGCGAAGTACGGGTCGCCGACGTCTTCGCCGGGTCGCTCGCCGAACAGCACGCCGACCTCGGTGTGGTGGAACGTGTCGGGACGGCCGAGCCTCTCTGCGAACCTCCTCAGGCAGTCGTCGCCGGCCCAGACCCTCGGCGCGCGGGTCACTCCGAGCATGCGCCTGGCCGTCTCGTAGTGGGGGGCGAGCCTCGCCTTCCAGTTCGAACCGGCCGGCCAGCTGTCGCGTTCGAAGACGTCGTCCGGGGGCAGCAGCAGCGTGTTGGCGTAGACGAGAGAGCCGCCACCCACGCCGGCGCCCGAGAGCACGAGCACGTCCCGCAGCAGGGTCAGACGCTGGATACCGTAGCAGAACAACGCAGGCATCCAGAGGAACTTGCGCACGTTCCAGTTGGTTTTGGGGAAGTCCTCGGGGAGAAATCGCTTGCCGGCCTCGACGACGAGCACCCGGTACCCCTTCTCGGCGAGCCGGAGTGCCGACACGCTACCCCCAAACCCCGACCCCACGATGATGAAGTCGTAGGCGTCCACGTTGCTGCTCGCCGTGCTGGGCATCCGGCTCGTCCTCCGCTGCCGTCCGTTCTCGGAAGTCTACCCCGGCGCCGACGAACGGTCCACGCGGCCCTCCCAGAAGTCGGTGGATGACCCGCGCGGCGGAGAACGGTATCCTTGCGGGGCGTTCAGGAGGGCGAGGCGATGGGTAGAGTGCTGATCAGATGGCTCATCTCGGCACTGGCGCTTCTGGCGGCGGCCTGGCTGGTGCCGGGAATCCGCGTGGACGGCAACGCCTGGGTCGCCTATGCGGGCATGGCCGTGATCCTGGGGCTCGTGAACGCGGTGATCAGGCCCCTGTTGAAGCTGCTGACCTGCCCGCTGATACTGCTGACGCTCGGGCTGTTCGTGCTGGTGGTCAACGCGGTCACGCTGCTGATCGCGGCCAGGATCGCCGCCGTGGTGGGGATCGGGTTTTACGTGGACGGTTTCCTGCCGGCGTTCCTGGGCGCTCTGATCGTCAGCATCGTGACGGTGATCCTTAGCGCCGTCGTACGCGACAGGGAGTAACCTCCGGCCTCAGCGGGGAGCTGGGGGTTCTGGAGTCGGACAGGGCCAGGGGTGTTCCTCACCGTCGGCGGGCGGCCGCTCCATGGCCAGGGGCACATTGAGCTGGGCGCCCGGCGTCACCACGACCCTCGCGGCTGCGGCCAGAAACCCCGGCAACCTGGCGCACACCCTGTACGTCCCCGGTTCGACGCAGCAGAAGGTCGCCGCACCGCCGACCCCCGTCGTGCGCGAACCACAGTTCACGTCGGGTCGGTCATACAGGTCGAGCCGCACGACGGCACCGACAACCGGTTTCCCGGAAGAGTCCTGCACCACCACGATGATGCTGCCCGAGACCGCTTGAAGCGGTGCGGCCGCGACGTCCATCTTGTCGGCGACGGCCGCCGGACGCGCCATGCGTGACGTGACGGGGCGATCGACGGTCGCACCCTCATCGGTCGCCCTGCCCTGGGGCACAACCCCAGCCATCTGTTCCGTGGCGCCCACGACGACCGCGACGACGGTGTCGCCTGCCTCCGCGTCTGCGGGTGGCTGGACCTGAGTGGTGGTTGCCGACTCGACCTTGGCGGCCGGCTTGGTGCTCTGCGGCCCCTTCTGCCGTTCCCTCTTCGTGGTGGACTTGGCCATGGTCATCGCCGACGCGAGCTTCTGCCTCTCCACGGTGCTGCGCTCCGGAACCGACACGACGACGTCCTTGACGACCGTCACGCCCTCCAGCGCGATCCGCCGGGCCAGGTCCTCGGAGGGGCCGAGCAGGCGGAGGACCACGAAGCCCGCGCCGATCACGACCAGGAGGGAGGCAGCGATCAACCAGAGCGAGCGGACCCCCGCCACCGGCGGAATCATGCGGCTGCGTTCGGGCTCGAGACCCGCGGCGCCGACGTGCAGCACATCCGGGATCTCGGCCTTGATGCGCCCCGGGAGACCGTCCGGGGGCTCGAGCGTCCCCCGGACCGAAAGCAGGCGCCTGATCTCCCTATCGGTGAGCTTCTTCATGGTGCGACCTCCTCGAGCACGACCGCGAGCAACCGGTACGCCCGCTTGAGACGCTTGCGAACCGCCACCTCGCTGATCCGCTCGGCGCGAGCGATCTCCGCCACCGGCGCCTCACCCCAGTAGCGCGCGGCCACCGTGAAGCGCAAATCCTCGGGCAGACCGAGGACCGCCCTTCGGAGCCGTTCTCCGGTTTGCCCGGCGATTGCCTCCTCGTCCTGGGGAGGACAGCCGTCGGGCAACGTGCTCGAATGCTGCTCGTCCAGCGGCACCACCGCGTGCGGGCGCCGCACGTGGTTCAAGAAGGCGTTGGTGGCGATCCGGTAGAGCCACGTGGAGAACTGCGCCCTGCCGTCGAACGATGCAAGGGCGGCCCAGGCGCGGCGGTACGTTTCCTGGGTGAGATCGGCGGCGAGGTCGCGATCGCCCGAGAGCCTGCACAGGAGAGCGAAGACCTTGCGGTAGGTCCGTTCGACCAGGGCTCCCGCCGCCTCGCGGTCGCCGCCCGCGAGGGACGCCAAAAGAAGCCTCTCCTCTGCCGGCTCCACTTTTCCCGCCTCCTGTCCGCCCGCTAATGGGTGCGGCAGCGCCAGAACCGTTCCCATGCCATTTAGACACATGTGGCTGGAAAAGCAAAACCGGCAAAAGGGAGAAGGGAGAAGGGGAAAGGGAGAACCAGAGAGAAAGGAGGGGCGCCGGTCACGGTGGCCGGCGCCCCTGAGATCTGCTCAGGTCGGGTTGGCGACCATCCGGACGTCGGCCACGGTGCCGTCGGGCCGCACGCTGAGCGTGAGGGTCAGCGTTGCTCCCGGGGCCACTGCTTTCTGGAGGCAGGCCTTTGTCTCGGCGAGGTGGGCACGGACCACGCGCTCGACTTCTCCGGGGCTGGCGGCCCCGCTGACGATCACCCCCAGGAGCGTCGGGGTGCCTTGGCTCAGCTTGAGGCTGATGGTGATGCTGGTGAGGCTGGCGGTCGCGGGGAACCGCCAGCCGCGCGCCGCCTTCTCCAGCGAGCGCCACTCCGGAGTGTCAGGCGAGCCGCTGGGCCTTTGACCCGAGTTCGGGCCGGTGGGACGGGTTGCATCGGATACGTCCAGGGCCTCTCGCGGAACGGGAGGTCGCAACGCAGCAACCCCACCCTCGACGCCGCCGGCGGCCATTGCCGGGGCCGCTGCGGCAGACGCCATCTTCATCCCCTGGCCACCTACCGCCAGGTCGGACACACCCTGGGGCAAAGGGAGCGGCTGGGTGACGGTTTCGACCTTTCCATCGGTGTTCCGGATCACGGTGTCGATGGCCACGAACGAGGTGTAGTCGGTGAGCAGGTTGTAGGTGAGACCAAGGTTCGTGATCTCCTTTGCCCGTTCGTCGTCGCGCTGAAACTTCGCGTAGTCGCCGAGCACCGCGATGCGGTGCCGCGCCCACAGGTAGCGCAGCGCGGCGTTGCTCCGGGATGTCTTCGTGTGGCGGACGTCGAACGTCCCGAAGTAAGGCTCCGTTCCGGTCAGCCCCCGGACCGTGATGTGGCCCGTCGGTTGCCCGCGCCACTTGCCGAACACGATCACCGGCCGCTCCGCCAGCACGTCGGGGACAGCAGGCGGCTCCACGTCGTAGGCGTCGAACCCGCCGAAGTCCAGCTTTATACCGGTCAGCACCGGCGAGGCCACATACTGCCGAAACCTCTCCGCCCGTGCCTCTGCCTCCTCGGGCTTGGTCACGACGAACGGCTCGCCCATCCCCGCCCGCGCAATCCCCTCGATCAGGAAGCGGTTGACGGCGGTCCCGATCCCGAAGGCGAAGAAGTTGGACGCGCCCAAACCGCCGCGGATGAGGTCGAACGCCTCCTTCTCCACGGCCACGTAGCCATCGGTGGCGATCACGATGGTTCGCGAGGTGCCCTCGGTGCGGGGGAGGGCGAGGGCCCGCTGCAGGGCAGGCAGGAGCTCGGTTCCGCCTCCACCCTGCTGCCGCTCGATGACGTTGATGGCGCGTGCGACGTTCTCGGATGTGGCCGGCAACGACCGCTCGGACATCACGGTCGAGCCGCCGGCGAACAGCAGGACGTTGAACGTGTCGGTGGGCCGCAGGTGCCCGATCAGGTCCGCGAGGAGCTTCTTGGAGACCTCGAGGGGATAGCCGTGCATGGAGCCCGAGACGTCCACGATGAAAACGTACTCGCGTGGCGGGATCTGCGCGACCGCCAGGCGCTTCGGCGGCTCAACCATCAGGAGAAAGAAGCGCTCGCCGTCCTTGCCATGGTAGAGGACGAGACCCGACTCGACCTGGGAGCCGGCAAGGGTATACCGCAGGATGAAGTCGCGGTTGCCGCCCTGCTTCTCTGAAGGGTCGAGGTTCACGATCGCAACCGTCGGACCGTCGTACGACACGGTGGTCTTGTGCGAGGCGCAGGCGACCTTCTGAATCGGCATCCCGGCCGAGAGGGTGACCTTGATGTCGAAGTCGCACGTCGGCGCCTCGCCCTGGTGGTGGTATGGGTTCTCGACCCACCGCTCCGTGTCGGGTGCCCCGGCGGCCGGCTGGTTGGAGTACCGCGGCCCCACGACCGTCGGGTAGACGAACTCGTAGACGGCCTCGGTCGGCACGAGCAGCTCGGTGTATGACATCTTCACCCTGATGTCGTCGCCCGGCATGATGTTGGCCACGTTCATCTGGAAGACGTTGGGACGCTGCTGCTCAAGCAGGCTCGCCGTCCTGCCCTGGGCTCGAGCCTGTTCGTACTCGGCCCGGGCCTGCCGGCGCTCTCTCACCACTGCGTTGATGGTCCGTGTTCCGATGGTCATCGTCATCGCGTAGACCGCTGCGCGCGTGGAACCGGGGAAGACGTAGATCGCCTCGAGGGCGCGTTTTCCCTCGTTCCTGTAGAGCTGCGTGACCGTCACGTCCGCGATCACGCCGGCGATGCGAACCTCAGCGGAGGTCGCCTTGAGCGGCAGCCGGTCGACGCTCGGGTCCTCGCTCCTGACGAAGAAGTAGGGGGAGAGTGTCCGATCCGGGCTCTCGGGCTGCTGGCCAACGGCCGCTGTGGCCGCTAACAGAGCAGCCAGCAGCAGGGCCATGACCGTGAGTGCCTTCCCGGGCTGCCCACTCGATGCGATGAATGCCCTTGAGCGGCTCATTGAGCCTCCTTTCGAGGAACCTTGCCGTTGGGGTCCGCAGAAGATCCGTTCATGCCCCTTGGACACGGCAGGTCACAAAAACGTAACCACGGGCCGAATCCGCGGGTCAGGTGACCTGTGTCACTGCAACCAAGTCTCGCGCAAACCACGATGTTCGCATCGGAGGTGCACGACGATGAACGGTGACCAGACGAGCATCATGCCGAGGTTCGGGCGGCGGTCGAAACGTCCGGGCAGCGTCGCACTGGCCGTGCTCCTGGGCGTTCTCCTGCTGATGGTTTCCGGCGCTCCCGCCGGTGCCGAGGGCGTGATGGGCAACGGCCACGTTGTCTTCGTCGGCCAGGTCGAGAGTCTGCCCTCATCGGGGCTCATCGGCGACTGGGCGGTGAGCGGCAAGACCGTTCACGTGAGCGCGGACACCAAGATCCGCCAGAACAACGGCCCCCTGGGGTTAGGTTCGACCGTGATGGTGAAGGGGGTTCCACAGGGTGACGGCTCGATAAACGCGAGCAGCATCGAGGTCAGGACTGCGCCGGGCGAGAAGAAGAGAATGGTGTCGTTCTGCGGGATCATCGAAGTCCTGCCGGACCTGGGTCCCATCGGCGACTGGACGGTGAGCGGCGTGGTCGTCCACGTGACTGCCTCCACGGCGATCGACGAGACCAAGGGCACGGCCGCAGTTCAGGTCCCGGTGCGGGTCAGGGGCGAGGTTCAGGCCGACCTCTCGATCAACGCAACGGAGATCGTCGTGAAGGAAGCGATGTGCGGCGGCTTCAACCAGCCGACCTCGATGTCGTTCTCGGTGCTGCACCTCAAGCCGACCGTCGATGCGCCGGAGGGCGCGGAGGGTGTGGTCATCACCCGCTCGCTCACCTTCGTCGACGGGAGTGTTCGTAAGGACCTCAAGGTCGCGGTCGAGCATCTCTTGCCGGGGACCGCGTACGACGTGATGATCGACTCGTTCAACGCGGGCCCGATCATGACCAACAATGAGGGTGAGGGCCACCTGTTCCTGTCCACTGCGGACATTCCCGGGGCAGAGCCGCTGCCGACGGAGCTCCAGGACTTCGATGCGCTCCAGCGGGTGGACGTGATCGACTCCGGAGCCGTCGTGATGCTGACCGGGGACTTCGCGGACGCGAAGAAGGTCGACCGCGACCACCCGGGGCCGGATTACCTGGCCGTCGCGATCCTGAAGGATGCATCGTCCAGCGTCCTGGGCATGGCCGCCGCGGCGGTCAAGGACGACCAACAGGAGCTGGTGCTCACCGTGTGGGGCCTCACTCCGGGTGAGACGTACACGCTGGAGGCCGACGGGGAGGATGCGGATGTCTTGACGGCCTCGGAGCGCGGCCACATCCAGGTCGAGTATTCGACCAACGCCACTGGGCACGCGCTGCCGTTGCCGACCGCACTGGGCCCGGTGGACGAATTGATCCACGTGGAGCTTCAGGACTCGGAGGGAACCACGGTGGTGTCAGGAGACTTCGAGGCCGTCGTGAAGCCCGAGCTGGCGATCATCAAGAAGCTCCTGAAGCGGAGGCTGCACCGCTGACCTCCGCGCCACTCCGTAGGGCAAGAAAAGGCGCCCCCGGCTTGTCCGGGGGCGTCGTGTTCTCGCTCCAGGCGAGCGGGCAGCCCTTACTTCTTCGCGGCTTCGGCCGGCGCCCGCAGCAGCAGCTCACGACCGACCGGCGACTGCCAGGCCACCAGAGTGCTCCGTGCCTCCGCGAGCTGGTCCGGAACCGCGGCGACGAGCCGGCGTGCCACCTCGATCGAGCGTGACAGGTTCACGCGGGTGCCCTCGGCGCCGACGGAGAACCAAACCGGCCCTCGCCCGGCGCTGCCGAACGTCGCCGGGGCCGAGGCCAGGGTCCACCCCGCGGGTAGCGTCAGCTCGATCTGCAGCGATTCCGTCTGCGGGATCGGCATGAGGAGAGGAGTCCGGCGGTCGGGTGCGGGAAGCGGCGGCAACTTCTCGTTCACCCCGCCGGGGACACCGGGGAAGGCGAGACGGACCAGACCGAGCGCGTCGGGCTCCGGGAGGGTGGCGGTGAGTTCGGCCTCGAGCGTCGCGAGGTCGCGCGCCAGAGCGACCACGCGCACGTTGGCGGCCTTGGCATC
>Ga0299915_10002042_pt1 | contig 14777 bp, 12 predicted proteins | sample RVTome_13_FD_200263 | JGI IMG/M metagenome (GOLD analysis project Ga0299915, IMG submission 200263) | Soil microbial communities from uranium-contaminated site in the Upper Colorado River Basin, Wyoming, United States - RVT92D227 (version 2) ... | reverse complement strand
GCAGTGAGTCTTGAATCCGAGGCGTTCGTAAACTCGTCGCGCGGGCAAGTTGTCCTCCCTGACATTCAGAACCACCTCTTGGTAGGTCTCCAGCAATTCCCAGGTTACCGCTCCGGAGGCCAGGGTGGCCAGCCCCTGGCCGCGGTAGGGAGGCCTTGTCCAGACATTTCCGACGGCCGCGAGGCCGAATTTGCGGGAGACGATATGAGTTCCCGCCACAGAGATGAGTTGGCCCTTGTTCCAGACCCCGTAGTAGGGTCCCCGGGTTATGAGCCGGGCAGCAGTTGGGGTGCCAAAGGCCGTGTCATAGATTTCTGCCAGGGCAGATTGGTCCGCCGGTCCCAATCTTTGCAAATCAACCTCCGGAGGCTTCTCCGGCGGCCGAAAATCGTCCCGCTGCACAACCATTCTCAACATCTCTTCCGGTTCTTCGAGCCGCCAGTATCTCTTTAGACACCCCAGGTGTTCATCTTTCGCGCTTATCCAGGCGAAGGCGGCCCTGGCCAGAGGGTGTTCGAAGATCTTTTGCAGGGCCGCCGGCTCTCCCATCAGGAAGAGCGTGGAGGCGGTCTCCGGAGGCTGAGCCAGAAGAAAAAAAGCGGAATCCTCCTCCCCGCTGCGGGCGAGCAGGGCGGTGCAGCAGGCCCAACTTTCTGCCTCCAAGGTCCCCACGGCGTAGGCCGAATAGAGGCGCTCTCTGGCCAGAAAAGGGTAGGCCTGCCGGGGATCGGTGAGGTTCTCGACTTTGATTTCCGCCATCTTCAGACTGGGCCTTTCGACATCCAAAGGGTCTTTCCTTTCGGAATTGACTTCACCCACGGCGAACTGTAGAATGTGAGTGAAGGCAACGGGCAAGGCCCGATTCAAGATAGGGAATTGAATGTATCAAATAGTGCGCAAGGAGGGGTTGGCCCCTTCCATTTGGCTGATGGAGGTGAGGGCCCCCCTTGTGGCGCGTCGGCCAAAACCAGGACAATTCGCCATCTTCCGCTTGCACGAAACCGGAGAGCGATTTCCTCTCACTATCGCCAAACAGGATGCCCGCGCGGGCACCATCACAATCGTCTTTCAGGAAGTGGGAAAGTCAACTCACGAACTCGCCTCTCTGGAGGCGGGCCAGACGATTGCCGATGTGGTAGGCCCCCTGGGTGTGCCCAGCGAAATCCGCAATTTCGGGGAAGTGGCCTGCCTGGGCGGGGGAGTGGGCATCGCCTTCATCTATCCTGAGATCGCCGCTCTTCATGGGGCGGGCAACCGCGTTACCTCTATTCTTGGGGCGCGCAGCAATTCCCTCCTCTTTTTTGTGGAGGAGATCTCCGCGGTGAGCGCGGAGGTGCATATCACCACTGACGACGGCTCCCGGGGACGAAAGGGAGTAGTTACGGCGATTTTGAAGGAATTGATTGACTCCGGCCGGCGTTTCGACCGCGTGGTGGCTGCGGGGCCGGTGGTGATGATGCGGGCGGTGGCGGAGTTGACCCGTCCCTACAAGATTCCTACTATCGTCAGCCTCGACCCCGTCATGGTTGACGGCACCGGCATGTGCGGAGCGTGCCGGGTGACAGTGGGCGGGAAGCGAAAATTCGCCTGTGTTGACGGCCCCAATTTCGACGCCCACCAGGTGGATTTCGATGAACTGGTGATGAGGAAACAGGGCTTCGCGGATATGGAAAGGCGCGCTTTTCATGAGTGCCTTGCCCTGGAGAAGGCGCGCGCCGAAGGCCTGGTTGGAAGCAAGTGATGACCGCGGAACGCAAAGAGAGATTTCCCCTGCCCAGGCGAGACCCGGCCCAGCGGGCGCGGGACTTCGACGAGGTTGCGCTCGGCTACAGTGAGCCGGAGGCGCGCGCCGAGGCGAGCCGCTGCCTGGGATGCAAGCGGCGGCCCTGTGTTGAGGGCTGTCCGGTGGGGGTGGATATTCCCGGCTTTGTGGAGAAGATCGCCGCGGGAGATTTCGCCGGAGCAATCCGGCTTGTGAAGCAATACAATGCTCTGCCGGCGATTTGCGGGCGGGTCTGCCCCCAGGAGACGCAGTGCGAGCAGGTCTGCATCCTGGCCAAGAAGGGGGCTTCTGTCGCCATTGGCGCGCTGGAGCGTTTTGCCGCGGACTGGGAGGCAGGCCATCCCGGCCAGGCCTCTGCACAGGAGACGGCTCCTCAATCAAAGGGCCAGCGGGCGGCAATCATAGGTTCCGGGCCTGCTTCGCTGACTGCCGCGGGAGAACTGGCGCGGCTGGGCTATGGAGTAACGATTTTCGAATCTCTCCATTCCGCCGGAGGGGTGCTCCGCTACGGGATTCCCTCGTTCCGGCTGCCGCGCGAAGTGCTGGAGCGCGAGATTGATTATGTGCGCAGCCTGGGAGTGGAGATTCAGGCCAATGTGGTGCTAGGCAAGACGCTCACCCTGGAGGATTTGTTCGCGGAAGGTTATGAGGCGGTCTTCATCGGCACGGGAGCGGGCCTGCCGCATTTTCTTGATATACCGGGAGAGAACTACAGCGGAGTCTATACCGCGAACGAGTTTCTCACCCGGGTCAATTTGATGAAGGCAAATCTCTTCCCGCAATACGACACGCCGGTTGCGGCGGGGGAACGGGTGGCGGTAATCGGCGGAGGGAACGTAACCCTGGATGCGGCCCGCAGCGCGCTGCGGCTGGGGGCGAAGACGGTCACATTGGTCTATCGCCGCAGCCGGGCGGAGATGCCGGCCCGGGCGGAAGAGGTGGAGAACGCGGAAGAAGAAGGGATAAAGTTCCGCTTTCTCGCCGCGCCCAAGCGAATCCTGGCCGACGGCAACGGGCGGGTGAACGCCCTGGAATGCCAGGAGATGGAACTGGGAGAGCCGGACGAGAGCGGCCGGCGCCGGCCGGTATCTATCAAGGGAAGGGAATTCATTTTGCCGGTGGATAGTCTAATAGTCGCCATCGGAGCAGGGCCGAATCCGCTCCTGCCGCGTGCGACCCCCGGCCTGGAGACCGATCGCAATGGGAGAATCCGGGTTGATCCGGAAACCCTTCAGACTTCGATTCCCGGGGTCTTCGCCGGCGGAGATATTTCCAATGAAGAGGGAACGGTCATTGCCGCCATGGGGGACGGGAAGCGCGCGGCCCGGGCGATTGCTGGTTATTTGAGGACGAAACGGGAAAAAGAGGCTGTTTCTGCCAGCCTGGAGGAGGGGAAGAATTGATACAGATACGTTTGCACGGACGAGGCGGCCAGGGAACCGTAACCGCAGCCGAGCTGCTGGCCTCGGCGGCCTTTGATGACGGCCGGGAGGCGCAGGCTTTTCCGGCTTTCGGGGTGGAGCGGCGGGGCGCGCCGGTGCAGGCCTTTTGCCGCATCTCGGAGGAGCCCATCCGCACCCGCAGCCAGGTCTATGCGCCTGATATAGTCATCGTTCAGGACACCACCCTGCTGGGGGTGGTTGATGTGATCGCGGGCCTCAAGCCAGGTGGAATTCTGCTGATAAACAGCGAACGGAGCGCGGGGGAACTGGGGATAAACGGTGATTTTCGGGTGGTCGCCGTGCCGGCCACAAAGATCGCCCTGGAAATCCTGGGCCGTCCGATTACGAATACGGCCATCATGGGAGCCTTTGCCGCGGCGACCGGCGCCATCAGCCTGGAGGCGATAGAACGAAATATCAAAGGGCGTTTCCGCGGCGAACTGGGAGAAAAAAACGTCGCCTGCGCCAAGCGGGCCTATGAGATGGTGAAGGGGAGGCAGTAACAAGAATCTGCACCGCAAAGCCTTCTTCGCCGAGGCTACGAAGCCCGAGGACGCAAAGTTCGCAAAGAAAAATGAAAGAAAATCCCTTGAGCAGGGAGATCATTGCGGCGGCGCTCGAGGTTCATAAGGCGCTGGGCCCGGGCCTACTCGAGAGTGCATACGAAGAGTGTCTTGCACACGAGTTCTCCCTGCGGGGACTGCCTTTCGTGCGCCAAGAATCGTTGCCCATTTCGTATAAAGAGCGACAGATAGATGCCGGTTACAGATTGGATTTCGTGGTTGGCGATCTCGTGGTCGTCGAGATAAAGGCGGTTGAACAACTACTGCCGATACACGAAGCCCAAGTCCTGACCTAGTTGAAGATGAGCAGAAAAAGGCTGGCGCTGCTGATTAACTTTAATGTGTCTTGTTGAGAAACGGTATTGCTCTGCTGCAAAGGTGTGAAATCTTGTAGGGCGGGGGTGCCCCTGGGCTCCGAAGCTTCAGCGAAGGAGGCGGCCCCCGCCGAAACGAATTCGCAAAGAGATTCCGGCGGGGTCAGGCCTGCTCTGCTGAAGCTACGCAGGCTCAGCGTAGCAGAGAGACCCCGCCCTACAGTGCTCGGCGAAGTTCGCAACAGAGCAAGACGGTATCAAACGTATTGTTTTCAATCTGCCGGAGTAAGTCTTTGCGTTCTTTGCGTCTTTGCGGTGAAGAAGTGAGCGGGAGGAGATGAGATGAAACTATTGGGAGTGGTTACGCGGCCGGGGACTTCGAAGCGGAACCTGACCGGAGGCTGGAGGGTGCTGCGGCCGGAGTTCGACTGGGAGAAGTGCACCGGCTGCATGACCTGTGAGATTATCTGTCCGGAGGGATGTGTCTATCACCTGGAGAAGAAGCAGTTCCAGGCGGATATGGACTTTTGCAAGGGCTGCGGGCTGTGCGCGGAGATGTGCCCGGCAAAAGCGATTGTCATGAAGGAAGAGATTAAATAGGCCGGAGGCTTATGAATGAGAAGGATATTGGAAGGAAGTCACGCGGTTGCAGAAGCGGTGAAGTTGTGCCGGGCGCAGGTGGTATCGGCCTATCCCATCACTCCCCAGACTCATATTGTCGAGGCGCTGGCGGAGATGGCGGCAAACGGAGAGCTGAAGGGCGAGTTTGTGCGGGTGGAAAGCGAGTTCAGCGCGGCCTCCGTCTGTCTGGGGGCGGCGGCGGTCGGGGCGCGCGCCTTTTCGGCGACCACTTCGCAGGGGCTGCTCTTGATGGCCGAGGTCCTCTACAACATCGCCGGCATGAGGCTCCCCATGGTCTTCACCATTGCCAACCGCGCCATTTCTGCGCCCCTGAATATCTGGAATGACCACCAGGATTCGATGGCGGTGCGGGACACCGGCTGGATTCAACTCTGGGCGGAGAACTGCCAGGAGGCCTTTGATTTGCATATTCAGGCCTATCGCATTGCGGAAGATCACCGCGTCTATCTGCCGGTCCTGGTCAACATGGACGGCTTCATTCTGACTCACACCTATGAACCGGTGGAAATCCCAACGCAAGAAGAAGTGGACGCCTTCTTGCCGCCGTTCGAACCGCTCTTCAAACTCGATCCGAAGGATCCGGTGACACTGGGGGCTTATGTCGGGCCTGAGTTGTATCACGAAGTCCGCTGGAGCCTGGATGACGCGGTAATCGGGGCGAAGCCGGTAATCGTCGAGGTGGCGGAGAATTTCCGCAAGGCCTTCGGCCGCTTCCAGGGAGATTTGCTGGAGGGCTACAGACTGGAGGGGGCGGAGACGGTATTTGTCGCCATGGGCTCGCTCGTCGGCACCCTGAAAGACGCGGTGGATGAGATGCGCAATCGGGGAGTGCCGGCGGGGGTGTTGAAGGTGCGCTGCTACCGGCCTTTCCCGGGCGATGAAATCTACGCCGCTTTGAAGAATGCGAAGAATGTCATTGTTCTGGAAAAGGCGATCTCCATGGGCGGCGGGCAGATCCTGGCGACGGAGATGCGCAGCAGTTTCTACGGCCGTTCGCCTGCGCCGCGGGTGGCCGGAGCGGTTATCGGACTGGGCGGCCGCGATATCTCCCAGGAGAGCATAGAGAAAGTTTATGAGCGGGTCGTGAAGGGCGGCGAGGAATTCTTCTGGGCCGACCTGAAGGAAGAAGTTCTGCGGGAGGCCTAGAGCCGCTGCGACTTGCTTTGTCGAAAGACCGAGGCAATGGGGTTTGTGGCACGGGCGTCCCGCCCGTGATCATGGGCAAGATGCCCATGCCACGCCCCCATATCTGATATTCGATCTGGATCGGAGGAAGAAAATGTCTGAAGCCCAGGTTGTTGAAAGAGAGGGCGTTAAACTCTTCAATCCGGGGCATCGCGCCTGTCCCGGGTGCGGGCTTTCGCTGGCCGCCAGGCTGGTGATGGAGGCGGCGGGGTCGGAGGTCATTGTTGCCTGTGCGACGGGATGTCTGGAGGTCTTTTCCTCTCCCCATCCGGAATCCGCCTGGGGCGTGCCGTGGATTCATTCTCTTTTCGAGAATCCTTCGGCGGTGGCGGCCGGGATTGAGGTCGGGCTGAAGGCCCTGGGGAAGTCGGAGAGCGCGAAGATAATCGCCATGGGCGGGGATGGGGCGACCATTGACATCGGCTTTGGCTGTTTGAGCGGGATGCTGGAGCGGAACAACGATGTCCTCTATGTCTGTTTTGACAATGAGGCCTATATGAACACCGGCATCCAGCGCAGCGGCTCGACGCCTTTTGGCGCGCATACCACCACCAGCCCGGCCGGAAAAGTCTCTTTCGGTGAAGATAGGCCGAAAAAAGACGCTCCCGCGATTTGCGCGGCCCACGGCATTCCCTATTCCGCCACCGCCTCGGTGGGCTATTGGCCGGATTTGAAGCGCAAGGTGAAAAAGGCCTTGGAAACCCGCGGCGCGAAATACCTGCAAGTCCACTGCCCCTGTCCGCCGGGATGGGGCATCCCTGATACGCAGACGATTCACATGGCGCGGCTGGCCGTGGAAAGCGGGCTCTATCCGCTGGTGGAATATGAGAATGGAGTTCTTGCGCGGGGGCGGAAGATCAAGAAAGTTCCCGTGGAGGAATACCTGAAACTGCAGCGGCGCTATGCTCACCTCTTCAAATCCGACGCAGGGCGCGAGGTGATCGCCAAGATTCAAGCCCTGGCCGACGCCAATATCAAACGCTTCGGGCTGGTGGAGGAGACCTCCGCCTGATTGGCAGCCGAGACAGCCAATCTCAATCCTTTCACCGCGGAGAACGCGGAGCACGCGGAAAGAATTCAACCGGCGGGGGCCGGAGCCCCCGCCCTACAGAATCTCTGCGCTCTCTGCGCGCTCTGCGGTGAACGGCCTCTGAGGGAAGAGGGTTGATTCGATTCGATGCGCGAGTGTGCGGGGATTTCGCCCAGGCTGCCTCCCGGGAGTGGCTGGAGACGAACGGCCTGGGCGGTTTCGCCTCTTCCACCATCATCGGCTGCAATACGCGGCGCTACCACGGCCTGCTGGTGGCGACGCTGAAGCCTCCGGCGGGCCGCACCCTCCTTCTATCCCGGCTGGAAGAAGAAGTGATTGTTGACGGCCTCTCTTACCCGCTTTCGACCAATCAGTTTTCCGGCGCGGTTCACCCCCTGGGTCATCGCTTTCAGGAGGAATTTCGCCTGGAGCCTTTCCCGACTTTTCGCTACCGGGTGGGAGGAGTTGTCATCGAAAAAGAAGTCTTCGTGCCCCAGGGGCTGAATGCGGCGGTAATCATCTACCGGCTGTTCGGGGAGGCGGAGGTGGTGGAACTGCGCCTGCGGCCCCTGGCGGCGGGGCGGGATTTCCACCATTTAAATCATCCGGGAAACACGCAGATTGAGAGCGAGGCGCGGGAGAATGAGTTGCTGGTGCGCTTTGGCTGGGGAGCGCAATTGCATATCTATCACAACGGAGCCACATTTTCTCCTGAGCCGCAGTGGTTCCATAACTTCGAATATGCGCGGGAAAAAGAACGCGGCCTGGATGCTCATGAGGACCTCTATTCGCCCGGAATCCTGGGATTCAACCTTTCCGGCGGAGAGTGCCGGCTGGTCGCCTCTGCAGAGCCGGTGTCACCTCAGGCGGGAGAGTGGAGAGAAGAGGAACTTTCTCGACGGCTGGCGCGGCAAAATATCTGGCCGGAGGAGAGAGAAGAGATACGGCTTCTCGTCAGGAGCGCAGATAGTTTCCTGGTGCGGCGTTCTCGCGGCTTGTGGGGGATAATCGCCGGTTACCACTGGTTCGAGGACTGGGGTAGAGATGCGATGATTTCTCTCCCCGGGCTGTGCCTGGCGACCGGCAACTTCGAGCCCGCGCGCGGAATTCTGCTCGCTTATGCCCGGGCTTGCAAAGACGGCCTGCTGCCGAACCGCTTTGTCGAAGCCGACGGCCACCCCGAATACAATACCGTTGACGCGGCCCTCTGGTTTGTTAATGCCGCGCATCATCTGGCGGGCTGCGAGGGCCAGCAGGAGTTCGTGCGGGAAAACCTGCTTCCGGTTGCGCAGCACATAGTCGAACATTACGCGGCCGGCACCCACTTTGGAATTCACGCCGATTCCGACGGACTGCTGGAGATAGGAGAAGAAGGCAGTCAACTCACCTGGATGGACGCCAAGGTGGGGGAACAGGTGATTACTCCGCGCGCGGGAAAGCCGGTGGAGATTCAGGCGCTCTGGTATAACGCGCTTCGCATTCTGGAAGAATTCGGCGATGACCGCTGGAAAGAGATCGCGGAAAAGGCGAAACTGTCCTTCGCTTCCCTATTTTGGAATGAGCAGGAGGGCTGCCTGTATGACCGCTTGACCAGGAATGGGCCCGATGCTTCGATTCGCCCCAACCAGGTTTTCGCGCTCTCTCTCGCATATCCGATTCTATCGGAAGAGAAATGCCTGAGAATGATGGAAGTGGTGGAGAGGGAACTCCTCACTCCCTACGGACTGCGCACCCTTTCCCCGCGGGATTCGCGCTATTGCGGGCGATACGAGGGAGACGTTTTTTCCAGGGACAGCGCTTATCACCAGGGGACGGTTTGGCCCTGGCTGATGGGGCCTTTTGTATCTGCTTATCTTCGCCTTCACGGGAACTCGCCGGAAGCCACGGCGCATTGCCGCCGACTGCTTGAACCATTGCTTCAACACCTCAGCGAGGCCGGGCTTGGGAGCATCTCGGAAATCTTCGACGGCGACCCGCCCCATGCGCCTCGCGGCTGCATCTCCCAGGCGTGGAGCGTGGCGGAAGTGCTGCGGGCGTGGGCACTGCTGAGCCCGGCCTGACTTGTGAACCGAAGCCACACTTTCGACCCGTTTTCGCAAACTTCAGTTTGACAATTCCGACAAGAAATGGCTTCTTCCGATCAATACCGAGAGTATAATCGAAGATTTCTGGCGATTTCTTCGATTATAGTATTGAGTTTTTCGACTCCCAGGTGATTGTGACATCCCGGAGAGTCTGCCAGCAGGAGTGCCGGGCGGCTTCGTGGGTGTCCGGTATTTCGCTGGCGGGAGAAGGTCTTCTCGTTTGTGCTTACTCCGCAGTGGGATCTCCGCACTGCTTGGGCAGAAGCAACAAATGCAGCCTACTTTCTAATGAGTCTCGTGAATTATGGTTACACGGTACTGAATTCACGGCGGGCGGGAATCCGCCCGAATGTCCGTAACTCTAATAGACGAGACGCAATAGCATTTCCCCGCGCCTGCCATACTCAGAAATCCACCACCACACCGCCAAGTTGTCGCAAATGGCAGGTGTCATTCATCCTCTGAACCACGTATTTCCCCTCCTCGGCGGTGAAGAGGTTGAGGGCGCAGAGGTCTTGCTGGATCTTCCAGAAGGCGGAATCGTCCAGGCCCAGGGCTTCGCAGAGAAGCATTTTGCAGACGACGCGGTGGGTGACGAGGGCGATGGTTTCTCCGGCGTGGCGGCCGCTCAATTCCTGCAATAGGCTGCTTGCTCGCGTGCGGATTGCCCGGAGACCTTCGCCGCCAGGGGGAAGGAAGTCTTCCGGTTGCTCTTGCCACAGCCGGTATTCTTTGGGATAGCGCGCCTCCGCTTCGACAACGGAAAGCCCCTCCCATTCGCCGAAGTTCATGTCTATCAGTTCTTCGCGCAGGTGCATTTCGAGGCCTCGGCCCGCGCGGAGGATTTCCGCGGTCTCCGCCGCGCGGGAAAGAGGGCTGGAGTAAATTTTCGCAATCGGCTCGTTCCCCAAGGCCGCAGCCAATCTCCGAGCCTGCTCTCTGCCTTCTTCGCTCAGGGGAATCTCTTTCCGGCCCCGGAAGATCATCTCCCGGTTCCATTCTGTCTCTCCATGGCGGAGGAGGAGAAACCGGGTCATTTCTCTGTTTCCGCGGATTTGGCTGCGGGCTCTATTCTCACCAGCAGGGACTTGGCGGAGATCGCCACACTCAAGGTGCTGCTGGAGGCGGTGACCTCGGGTGAGCCGATCTCCCTTCCGCTATCCGCCTCGGTAAAGGTGACCTTGTGGCGGCTGCCGGCGGAGATAATGTATCCGTTGCTTTGGCTGGTGATAAAGAGGCCCAGGCCGAAAAGGTTTCCGCCGGAAGCGCGCATCTCGCCATCCTCGAAGGAGAACGACGCTCCGGGCCCGTGGAATTCCAAAACGATTGCCGTGGGGCCGTATTCTTTCAATTTGAAGAAGGACGGTCCGCCGACATCGTCCACCTTGAGAGAAGTGGGAACGGCTATATTAGGCCCGGCCGCGCCGAAGAGGAAGGCAGGCCGGTCCGCGCCCAAGACCTGGAAGCCGGAGCGCACGTCGAACAATCGCTCCGCCTCCCCTGCGGCCGCCACCTGTGTCGGGAAAGGCGAGGCCTCTGTGCGGAAGAGGCCGACCGCGCCGTCGTCGAAGAGAACCACATCTTCCGGTGTGAATAGCCCGCTTCCCCCGCTCACTGCGACCAATGCGCGCCGGCTGATGAGATCGCCGTGGAATTCTTCAAAAAGGTCATCCCCCCTTTGCCAATTCTCCCAGAGGGGAGCAGAAGCGAAGACTGCGTGGCCTGACCCCCTGTCATTAATGAGAATACTGGGTGCGTATGTGCCGAAGGCATAGCGGGTCATGAAGCGCCTGGCCTCTCCCATGACTTTGACATCTCCGACGAGGCCGGAGAAGGCTCCACCCACGCGCTGACCGGAGGTGATTGCCTCAAAAGGCAGAGAAGGGAAGAGCGGATCCGGGGAGAAGACGGCGAGGTCCAACGGAGTGCGGGTCAGGGCGAAAATATACCCTGTGCCGAAGAGGTTCGCCAGCGACTCGGGGAGGTAGTTGAGGGTTCCGCTTGCGTAGGCGCCGATGCCCCAGTCTCCCACCAGGACCCCGCCTCCATTGACATAAGCGATGAGGGCCTGCTCGCTGTCGGAGGAAAGCGCAAAGGCCACCGGAGCGAAGATCACTCCATAGCGGCTCAAATCGGCGTTGCGAAGCATATCCTCGGTGAGATAATCCACCGGGCCGAAGCGCGTGCCCCGGGCGAAGGCGCGGAAGAGCGCGCCGGGCTCCTCGGAAGCCGGCTGTGGCAAAAAGCCATAAGCCGAGCCTCCGGCGAGGGGCTCATAGAGGAACGCGGTCGCCGCCTGCGGGGTTCGCGGGAAGAGATCTGAGCCAATGGCAAGTTTCCTCAGCCGGCCGATGGCGTCTTGCAGGCCCTTGTCGCTCTTGATTTTCGACCAGCCGTCAAAGCCTATTCCCGCGGCTCCGTGGAGTAAAGATTCTCCGGCCCAATCATAGAGATTTGCGTTGGAAAGGCTCTGCGCATCGGCGAATCCGAAAGCGAGGAAAGTATTCGCCCTCCTTGCCATGTCAATGGCTTCGATTCCCTCAAAGGCTCCGCTGGCCGCCCGCTTCGGCTGAGCCGCCTGGGCGACAATCCCCTGGTATAAGTCAGAGGGGACGGTCAAAGAGCGAAAATCGCCCTGGCCTCCCAGAATGACGAGATGCTGTGCATCCGCCCGGAGGATTTCATTCGCCCAGAGATCCAACAAATCTCGGTAAAGCCAATAGCGATACAGCCCCAAATCAATGGCGGCACGGCCCAGTTGGCCGGGACGTTCGGCATCAACCCGGGCCGGGGTATTTTGGCCGATTTGCGAGAAATCGGTGAAATCGCTTCCCCAGGATTGGTTAAGGTTGTCAATGCTCTGGTAGCCGCTCTCCAGCCAGGCTTGGAAGTCCGCATCGGAATAGACCAGGAGTTCGGGAGAAAGGCCTTCGATTATCCAGCCGGCCAGGCCCGGCCGGCTTTTCAATGCGGAAACCGCCGCGCTGACGAAGGCATGAACTCTTTGTTGATAGGCCGGAGAATGCGACTGGGCGGCGACCGCGAGCTGACCATTTTCATCCCTCTGCGCGGCGCGCGCATCAAGGCCCGCCAGGGAAAGGATGTCAGAATCTTCTCCTTCGCTTATCAATTCATCGGCTTTTGCAAGCGATTCTTCGTCAGTCTGAGCAATTCTGATGTAAAGCGTATTCAGTCCGGTCTCGGCATAGGCCTCGACCTCCTCCACATCAGTAAGACCCCTCGCCCAGAGCAATACCAGGGGCGCGCCTTCAATGATGACAAGATTCTTTTGCTTCCCGACAATCGAAGCAGCAGCCGGTGTCCCTGCCGGGGCCGCATTGGCCTTGTCATCCGGCTGTTGGGAATGGGCTGGCGGGAGATGACTTGCCAGTCCCAAGCCGAGCGCGAGCAGAATCGGCAAGCAATGTGACTTGATTCTCATATCATACCTCCGGACCACAGTTCGCGTTTTCAGCATAAATCACTCTTCGCTTCCGGCTTTCGATTTTCTCTCTTGCCGGCGTTCCATGATCCTGATTACGGCCAGGGTCCCCACATAAAGCAAAGCCAGGGGCATGGCGGCGAGGATCATGCTGACGAAGTCCCAGGTGGGAGTAATGATGGCCGCGATAGCGAAGATTGCCATAGTGGCCTCTGCCCAGCGCCTTCTGAGAACTCTCTCCGGCAAAATGCCCAGACGATTGAGCACCACCATAAGCACTGGCAACTGGAAGCCGAGGCCGAAGGCCAAGAGCACCTTTGCCATAAAGAGGATCGTTCCTTGAAGGCGCAATTGGGCCTTCATCCCGGGCAAGACGAAATACTTGCTCAGCAGCCACTCGACGAAAATCTTGCACATCCAATAGCCGAAAGCGACCCCGAGGAGGAAGAGAATGAAGACCACGATGGGCAGAGTGCGAATCACGCGGCGTTCTTGGCGGGTCAGTCCGGGCCTCACAAACCCCCACACTTCCAGCAAGAAAAAGGGAAGCGCGATGACCAGGCCGGCCACAAGGCTCACCTGGCATCTCACCCAGAAGGGCTCCATTATGTCCAGCACCTGCAGAGTTCCTCCGGTGCTCTGCACGGTTTTCAACACCGGCAGTTCCAGGATGTGGACAATCTGTGGATAAAATATCCAGCAGGCGGTCATCCCCGCTGCCAGGTAGAGGGCTGATCGAATGAGCCTGGTGCGAACTTCCTCGAGATGTTCAGTCAGAGTGAGGCTTTTTCCCTCTTCCATTCTCTTTTGCTTCGCAAACAAAGTTTCTGGAGGCGGCGCTTCTTTTCATTATATCTTCTCTTCCGGCGCCGCAATTGTGGAAAATAGATTATTGTCCTCTCGAATACACGGCCTGCAGTGATTGACAAAAGAGCCACTGTCTGGTAGCCTACCCAGGAGATTGCAAAACTGAATCGCGGTTTTCGCTCATCATTGCACTGATGGCAGCACTTTCAACGCACTTTGCCCCCTGAGCCTCATAAGGGCGGCAGAATTTTTCCCGCAGCCGACTCGAAGAAGCACTCCTGCCTGAATGATCCCTTTCACGGATGCGTTCTTTTTTACGCGCCCGCGCGGTCTGACAGGAGGCCACGTGAAAACTCTGTCGGAGTGGGTCGCAAGAATAGTTCTTCCTTCTCGCGCGCTATTCCCCCTTCGCCCGGTGATGATTGTCATGATTTTCGCAGCCCTGGCTGTGGCTTTCATTACCGGGCCTGGTGACCGGGGCGCGTGCGGCTCGGCACAGCCCGGCCAGGTGGAGGGAAAGCCCGAGGCTCTTCTCCCGCCGCAGATTACAATTCTCGCTGACGGAGAAGCGCAAACTCTTGCCATAAGCAGAGGCACGGTTGCCGAAGCCTTGTCTCAGGCGGGAATTGTGCTGGGGCCGCTGGACCGCGTGGAACCATCGCTGGATCAGCCTGTGGGCCCTGGAACAGAAATCCGCGTGACCCGCGTGGAAATGAAGGTCCTCTACGAGGAAATATCAGAGCCCTATCAGACGATAATCCTTGCCAATCCCGATTTACGCCCCGGCCTTGTTGAGAAAGTCCTCGAAGGCCGAAGCGGCAAGATTTGCAGAGAGACACGCATCTGGAAAAAAGACGGCGCAGAGACCCTGCGCGAAGTGACAAGCACAAGCCGGCTGCGGGAAAAGATTGATGCAGTGGAGATGTGGGGCGCGGCTTCGCTCCCTTCCAGAGGAGGGATTATCCGCCGCCACCTCAGCATGGCGGCTACGGCCTACGATCCGGGGCCGATAAGTTGCGGCAAATACGCGGATGGTTACACCTCTATCGGCCTGAAGGCCGGCCGCGGAGTAGTGGCGGTTGACCCCCGGGTGATTCCCCTCGGCACGCGGCTCTACATAGAAGGCTACGGCCTGGCGGTGGCGGGAGATGTGGGAAGCGCCATCAAGGGCCGTCGCATTGACCTCGGCTTCCCTACCTATCGTGAGGCCCTCCAGTACGGCCGGCGCACCGTGAAGGTGTATCTGTTGGAATAGGAGTTCAGAGTTCAGGGTTGAGAACCTTGCCCCGGGGCATCTCGCCCGTTGAACTCCGCTTCACGAAGCCAGAAAGGGGTTAGTGCTTGTGAATACCAAAAATCTAATCGCAATAGTAGTCGGCGTGGTTCTTGCCTTGTTAGTCAATGCGACGGCAGCGCTGTCCGGTGAGCAGACCGCTGAGAGCACAAAGCCCAAAGTTGCGGTGCTGCAATTTCATAATCGCAGTG
>Ga0299915_10002041_pt1 | contig 14778 bp, 12 predicted proteins | sample RVTome_13_FD_200263 | JGI IMG/M metagenome (GOLD analysis project Ga0299915, IMG submission 200263) | Soil microbial communities from uranium-contaminated site in the Upper Colorado River Basin, Wyoming, United States - RVT92D227 (version 2) ... | reverse complement strand
GAAGGAAGCCGGCAGGCGGCTGGCGGTCAACACCGCCAGCCAGGCATTGGCAGCACGAAAGCCCTGATCGACCCCGGCCAGGTCGCTGAACAGGTGGCTTCCGCCATCCAGCAGCAGAGGAAGCATGAGCAGGATGAAGCCCCAGAAGGGCAAGGGCCTTAGCCGCCTGCGCAGCGGCCACCACAGCGCGGCTGCCAAAGGAAGGCTGGAATAGGTCGAGACCATTCGATCCGACCAGGCTACTTTGAATCCCACCGTGGCGTTCCCGATGAATTGGCGCAGCACCTGGGGATCGAAGGTGTCGGCCCAGATCGAGCGGACGACTTCAAGGGAGATCATGGGCTGTGGGCCGAAGAGGAAGAAAGAGCGCTGCGGGAGTTGATGGCACTGGAAAGAGTAGAACCAGTAGATGGCGCGGGCCGGCCCCTCCCAACCCAGACGCATGAAGGCAGGCGCCAACCAGGGAAGCACGACCCACAGCCCGGCGAGGACCAGGAACCAGGCCAGCCAATGGCGGCTCAGATGATAGACGGCCCGGTTCAGCGCAATGGCCGTCGATCGCCTCGGTCGTGCGGGGGTCTCGGAGAGAGCAGTCACTTTCGGCGTACCGCCTCGGGATATTCTAGGTCAGGTGGCGCAAGCCGGGGAGGGCCGATGCCCCCTGGCAGGACCAGGCCGGATGGCGCGCCCGGAGACTGGAGAAGCGGCGGGGCACATGACCCAACATGAGTCCCCACCAGCACCGAGGAGACGGCACGCCGGTCAGCCTTTCGACCGCTCCCGCAGCCGCGCCGTCAGCCTTGGGGCCACCTGATAGAGGTCGCCCACGATCCCGTAATCGGCCAGTTTGAAGATGGGGGCCGAGGCCTCGCGGTTCACCGCCACGATCAGCTTCGAACCCATGATCCCCACCGTGTGCTGCACCTGGCCGGACACCCCCAGCGACAGCATCAGCCGGGGGCTGGGGCGCAGCCCGGAGATGCCGAGCATGCGCTCTTCCGGCAGCCAGCCGTATTCATAGGACAGCGGCCGGGTGCAGGCCAGCTCGGCTCCCAGGGCCTCGGCCAGCTCCTGGATCAGCGGCAGGTCTTCGGCGCGTTCCAGCCCGCGCCCGATGCACACCAGCCGTTCGCTGCCGGCCAGGTCGGCGCCTGCCCGCGGCTTGGGCTCCCGCCGCACGACCCGTGCCCGGGCGACCGGAGGCTGGAAAGGGAGCGGCAGCAGCTCGCCTGCGGCGCGTTCGGCGTGGTTCGATGCCGCGGTCCTGGGCGCCCCGACAGCCGCTTCGGCGACTCCGCCGGGGGTGTCTTCCGGCCCCAGCGCCGCCGCACCCGGAACGGCGGCGATGACCTTGCGGGCGGTCAGGATTCGCTCGCGGGACAGGGTGTTGCCGCCCAGCGTGAAGCGGCTGGTGATCAACTGCCCATCCTCCACCGCCAGCTCGACTGCCTCCGACACACAGCCGGCCCCCAGGATCTGGGCCAGGCGAGGCGCAGTGGCGCGGCCGCGGCGCGTGGCGCCCAGCAGCACCAGCTTGACCTGCAGGTGTTCGGCCAGTCCGGCCAGGGCATGAGCGAGAGCTTCATCGGTCGGCTCGACCGCCTCGCTCACGTAAGTGCGGGCAGCCTCCCAGCTGCGGTAGGCCTCGGCGCGTGCCGTGGCCTGCTCGCCGAACACCGCCGCGTAGGTCGGCCCCAGCAATCCTCGGTGCGCTCCGGCGAAGAGCAGCAGCTCGTGGGCCAGGATGTCGCGCTCGGACCAGACTAGCACGCCGCTCAGGGCAGCACGCCCTCTCGCTCCAGCGCGGCCAGCAGCGCCTCCACCTGCCGGTCGACCTCGCCCTCCAGCATCACGTTCTTCCTGGCCTGCGCCGGTGCCAGGTTGCTGAGCACCTCGATCTGCGCCGCCGGGCCGCCGACCGAGTCGGCCGACAGACCCAGGTCATGCAGGTTCCAGGTATCCATCGGTTTGCGCCCGGCCTTGAGGATGGCGCTCAGGGGCGGCAGGCGGGGCGTGTTGAGCTCGCTGGTAACGGACACCACTGCCGGCCGCTCGCACTCGACGATCTCTAATTCGTGCTCCAGGTCCCGTGCTGCGCGTATCAGCCCACCCTCCAGCTCCAGACTGCGCACGATAGTGATCTGCGGCAGATCCAGCAGGGCGGCCAGCCGGGAGGGGATCTGGCCGGTGTACTCGTCGTCCGAGCCCTCCCCCAGCAGGATCAGATCTGCGCCCCCCAGCTTCTGGATGGCTGCCGCCAATACCCGCGCCGTGCCGGCCGCATCCGCCCCGCCAAGCGCCGGATCGACCACCAGCACAGCCCGGTCGGCCCCCATCGCCAGCGCTTCCTTGATGCTCTCCTGCAGCTTGGCGCTGCCGGCGCTGAGCGCCACCACCTCCACCTCACTCCCCGGCTCCCGACTGGCGGCCTCCTTGAATTGAACCGCCTGTTCCAGCGCGTTCTTCTCGAACGACCCCAATTGAAGCGGCAGGCCTTCCAACAGCGGGGTGCGCCCGTCGCTCTTGTAGCGCAGCTGGGCCAGATCGTAGACCTGCTTCAGGCAGACGACGATGCGCATGCGGATTTCAACCGAAGCGGTACTGCACTCCAAATCCGGCCCGAGGGTATTCCCAGGTGAGCGCCCCCTCCCGGCAGACGATCACGCAGGTGCCGCACTCCAGGCAGCCCTCGTAGTCCACGAAGACCTCGTCCTGCTCCGGCCGGTAGGTGTACAGCTTGGCCGGGCAGACATATAGGCAGGGGCGCGTGGTGCATTCGCTCCGGCACACCTTGTGGTCGATGCGGATGTGAGGTTGCTCGCCGTCAATCTTGAAGACGTCACGGCCAAGCTTGTCGGTGAGGCTGAGGAACGGTTCCTGCGGGCTGGTCAAGGGCTACAGCCGCCTGATCTGCCACAGGTCACTCAGCAGGTGCCTGGCAGGCACTCTGCGCAAGGCCCTGAGTGCGGTCTTGAACAACCCCTGCTTCGGACCCTCGCTGATGTGCAGCATTTCTTCAAGCAGCCCGACCGCCAGGTCCGGGTAGGCCGCGTACAGGCGCGGGTTCTGCAGGAAGGTATGCATGCGGGCAAAAGTGCTTAGATCGCGCTGGACGAAGCTGTGCTGCAGTGCCGCTTCGTAGCCGGCCAGGCCGCGTTCGCTGAAGTCGCCGGACTGGTGTGCCTCCAGGATGGCCCGCGCCGCCAGCGCCCCGGAGGCCAGGGCGAAGTCCATGCCGCGCACCGTAACACCCATGTTCAGCGCCAATCCGGCCGCGTCCCCCAGCACCACCAGGCCGTCGCGCACCCGCCGATGCATGGCCTGGCCGGAGGCTTCGGGGATGGCATGGGCCGAATACTCCACCAGCCGGCCCCCCGCGACCAGTGGAGCCACTTCCGGCCTGGCCTTGAAGGCCTCCAGCAGTTCATGGGCCTGGAGTGCCGAACCTCGATCGACCATCGCCCCCATCCCGAGCACCATCCCGACCGACAGGCTCTCCTGGTTGGTGTAGATGAAGCCGCCGCCCAGCATGCCCTGGGAGACGCTGCCGAAGTAGAGCTGGGCGGCGCCCTGCCGGGAATCAAGGCCAAATCGGTTCTCCAACACATCCCGCGGCAGTTCGATGATCTCCTTCATGCCCAGGGCAAAATGGTCCGGGTCGTGGCGCTGGCGCAGCCCGGCCCGCTCGGCGATGAAGGACAGCGCACCGTCTGCCGCCGCCACGACGTTGGCCCGGATCTCGTCGCCGGCCGAGACGATCCCGGCCACCCGCTCGCCCTCCCAAACCAAATCATCGACCTTGTAGCGTGGCACCACCATACCGCCGTGCCGAGTGACCTGCTCGGCCAGCCAGGCGTCGAAGGTCCCGCGCAGAATGGTCACGCTGTGCGGAAGCGGGCCGCCCAGGTTGGGGAAGTGCAACTCCACGCTGGTCGCCCCCTGGTCGGCGACGATGGTCAGGCGCTCTCGGACGACGGCGCGCTCGAAAGGAAGCTGCGGCAGAGCCTCGGGGCTGAGCAGGTCGGGGTAGAAGGGCCGGACTGGCTCGAGGTAGAGCCGCCCGCCGCTGACATTCTTGCTTCCGGGGTAGTCGCCTCGCTCCACCACCAGGACCTCCAGGCCGGAGCAGGCCAGGTGATAGGCGCAGCCCAGGCCGGCCAGGCCGGCGCCGACCACGACGACGTCGACCTTCTCCGTCATCGAGCGTCGGCCGTTCGACTAGCGATAGGGCACCGCCTCCGGGCCGATGAACTCCCGGGCGATGATCAGCTTCTGGATGTTGGTCCCGCCCTCCGCACCCACGATGTAGGACATCAGGCCGCGATAGGCCATCCCCAGCGGGGATTCGCGGGTGTAAGAGAACGCACCGTGATACATCATGCTGTGCATGACGATGCGGTGCGCCAGATGGGGTGCCTCCAGCTTGCAGATCGAGACCGCGTGGCTGAGATCGCGGGCGCTGAATGAACCCGGTTCGGCATAGAACTGGTCCACCATCCAGGCGGTGTAGCGCAGCCACATGCGCAGTTGGGCCAGGTCGGCCTCGTCCTGGGCGATCTCGAAGGAGATGCCTTCGAACTTGGCCAACGGCCGGCCGAAGAGCACCCGCTGCTTGACATAGTCGCGCGACATCTCCAAGGCCTTCTCGGCTGCGCCCAGGCAGGCTGCTGCCACCAGTGTGCGGGCCACGTTGAAGCCCTCCATGTTGAGGTAGAAGCCCTTGTTGAGCTCCCCCAGAACGTAGGACTGGGGGATGGCCACGTCTTTGTAGCGGAAGCCTCCCGTCGACAGACCGCCGCGGCCGATGTCCTCGAAGAGCAACGGGCTGACGCCTTCCGCCCGGGCCGGCACATAGGCGAAGGTCATGCCGCGGTGGCCGGCCTCCGGATCGGTGCGGAACAGGGTCAGGTGGCCTCCGTCGCGCTGCTCGGTGGTCTCGCGCACCCCGCTGATGTAGACCTTCTCTCCGTTCAGGATGAGCTTGCCGTCCTGCACCCGGCCGGTGGTCTTGATGTTGGCCACGTCCGATCCGCCGCCGGCCTCGGTGGTGCAGATCCCGAGGAAATACTCCCCGGTGGCCAGCTTGGGGAGGATCAGTGCCTTGAGCTCCGGCGAACCGTGCAGGCTGACCAGCGATCCCCACCCCAGGCACAGCAGCACGTAGACCGGCACCGACATGCTCAGGTCGGCCCGGGCCAGCTCCTGCACGGCCAGATTGGCCAGGATGTGCTGCTGCCCGGGGACCATCGATCCGCCGTATTCCTCCGGCACCCCGATTCCCATCACGCCGAGTTCGGCCAGACCGGTGATGATGTCGTCCGGGATTCCCTCTTCCTTGGCGTCGATCTCCGCCGCCCGCGGCGCCAGCTCTTTCTCGGCCCATTCGCGCAGCGTTCGTCGGAACAATTCCTGCTCGGAGCTGAAACGGAATTCCATGGAGGCCTTCTCCGTCGACGCCGCCCGACGGCGGCGGACAGTGATCTTAGTTTACCCCGGTGGCTGCGCGGGCAACCGCCGCTTCACGGCGCCTGGGGCTCCGGTGCGCGGTTGCGGTTGGTCCGAATGAACTCGTTGGCGGAAGCGAGGTCAAAGCTCTCCATTCGCAGCATCTGACCCCAGGAGGTCATCACTACCGGCACATCGACCGAGCTCCAGGGGAAGGCGATGACCTTGAGGTTGCCGGCATCGTCCATGACTTGACGAAGCTGATCCTTGAGCTGGATGCAATCGTCCTGCGAGAGCTCTTCGCAGTCGTACCAGAGTATGACGTACCCATGCTCCAGGCTGTGAACCAGACGACCTTCCGGGTGTGCCCCGAGACTCGCCGCCTCGCTCTCCTCATAGAAACCGGACGGTAAGGATTCGCTGTAGTGCCGGCCCGAAGTGGGCGGGTCGCTGCTGTAGGGCCCGGGATCGGTCCCCGTTTCCACATGGGCGCTGCTTTCCATCACCGGGACAGCCACGCCCACGCTAGGTTGCACCCTGGGCCAGAGCAAGGCGGCCACCAGGACGATCAACCCTGCTCCCAAACCGCCCGAGATCAAGATGGACCGGGTTCGCTGGCGCCGACGCTGCCCTCGCATGCGCTCTCGGGCCGATTTGCTGTCCATGAAGTCTCCTTGTGCTTCCTGAAGATACGCGGGCCGGGCGCACCCGCCCTCTTCGCGACCGAGTGATCATACTACCCAGGAGGGCATGAAATGTCGAGTACGGGCGCTCCAGCCCCTCAATCGGGCGAGCGCCAGCCGGCTCAGGTTAAAGTGTTAGAATGCGCGAGAGTCCGATGCGATCTGGGCAGAATGGCATGCAGCGAAAGCGGCCCGGCCGACCTCAGGAAGACCTCACCCGCCGTGGCTTCGCCCGGGCCATGGCTACTACCCTGGCCGGTGCGGCGATCTCACCCGGGTTGGGTGGAGTGCCGCCAGATGAAGTATCCCGGCAACCATCCGGCCCGCAAGGCGAGCTCCTGGGCCGGATCGTCAAGGACGGTGTCGAGCTCAAGCTGCGGCCGGATCCGGACAGCCAGACGCTGGCCGTACTGGCGGAAGACAGCGTGGTTCACTGGCTGCGGGAAGTGGTCGGCCAGCCCCCGCGCTTTCAACTCAACTGGCGCTGGGTGGAGACCCCCGAAGGCTATCTCTTCGCCCCTTGGGTCCAGCCGGTGCGCGAACTGCTCAATGCTCCGCTGCCATCGCTGCCGCAGACTGACATGGGACCGGGGATGTGGGCGGAGGTCAGCGTACCCTACGTGGACCTCACGCTGCACGACGGCCGGCCGCGCTCGCCGGGGCTCAAGGCCCGCCTGGAACAGGCCAAGCCCCCCCGGTTGTACTTCAGCCAGGTGATCTGGATTGACGAGATCCGTACCGATGCGGCCGGCGCGGCACAGTACCGCATCCGGGAGCCCTATGGGAGCTACGGCGACATCTTCTGGGCGGCCGCTGAGGCCTTCCGGCCGCTGACCGCCGAGGAGCTGAGTCCGATCAGCCCCGAGGTCAGTGAGAAGCGGGTGCTGGTGGACAACACCCGCCAGACTCTCTCCTGCTTCGAGGGTGGATCGGAGGTCTTCTACTGCCGGGTCTCGACCGGAGTCAACTTCGATGCCCAGGGGAATGCGTTGGATCGCTCCTCCACTCCTCGCGGCAGCCGTCCCATCTGGCGCAAGCTGATTTCGGTCCACATGAGCGGTGGGACCACCGGCGGCGGCTGGGACCTGGCCGGGGTGGGCTGGGTCAGTCTGTTCGTCGGCAGCGGAGTGGCGATCCACTCCACCTTCTGGCACAACAACTTCGGGATGACCATGTCGCGCGGATGTGTCAACGCCCGGCCGGAGGACGCCAAATTCGTCTTCCGCTGGACTTTGCCGAGCGTGCCGTATGTCCCCGGCGACGTGACGGTCTCCATGCCGGGAGGCACCCGGGTCGAAGTGGTGGAGGGGTAGCCGGCGGCCCCTAGAAACTGACCAGGAATGCGGTGAAGTACATGATGAGCACCCCCAGCACGAAGCCGCCCAGATTGATCCAGTTCACCACGCCCTCGCCGCGGCCGCGGGCATAGGCCCGCAGCAAGTCACCCACCTCGACGATTACCTGCCAGATCGCCCCCACGCCGATTCCCAGGAACAAGTTGGCCAGCAGGGGGGAGAAGGCGAAGCCGCCGATCCAGGCGCCCAGGATGGCTGGACTCCCGGCCAGCAGCGTGAGGCCGATAAACGTGGCCGCCCGCGGCGTACTGCTTCCCTGAGGATCAACTGGGGAGGCTTTGCCTGCCGGAGGGCCGCCTGTCGCACCCTGCTCCTGTGCCCGGAACGACGGCAGCAGCGGGGCAGCGATGCCGATGCCTTCGGTGATGTTGTGCAGGGTGAAGCCAACCACCAGGAAGGAGCCGAGGGCGGCCTCGCCCAAGGCAAACGCCGCGCCGATAGCCAACCCCTCTCCCAGATTGTGCAATCCGATGCCCAGGGCGATCAGGGTAGCCAGGCGGACGCCGCGCTGGAGCGGGTCTTGCGATCGGGACTGGCCACCGCGGTTGCGGATGGCGAGCAGCACCAACCAGGTGAACAGAGCCGCGAACAGCGTGAGCGTGACGCCCTGCAGAAACGCGGGCAGCGCCTGGCTGACCTCAATGGCCTCCAGCAGCATGTCGATCAGTAGAAAGAAGAGCAGGCCCAGGGTGAGCGCCAGAATCCCACCCAGCCAGCGCCGCCCCATCCGGCGCATGGTGGGATACCACAGCATTCCAAGGGCCACCGGGATGACTCCGACGTAGACGCCCAGCAGCCCGTACGCGGCGAACTGCTCCATCCCCGGTTCCGGAGTGAGCGTGGCCAGCTCCACCTCTCCGTCGAACGTCACGCCGGTGGACGTGATCAACCGGATGGCATGCGGCTCCGCCTCCACCCAGGGGTAGGGGATGTGCAGCATGGCCCGTCCCAGCCGCGGGATCCTCGGCGAAGGGGACATCTGGAATGCCCAATAGGCGTCGTCCACCAGCACCTGGGCGACCGTCACCGGGTCGGGTCCACCGTTTACCAGCGACACCTCGAATCCATCGGGAACCACGCGGATCTGCTCGAAGGTCAGCTCCTCGATGGGAGGCAGGTTGGCCTTGAACAAGGCCAGGGGATCTCCCAGGGTAAAGACCGACAGCAGCAGCGCCAGGGCGATCAGCGGCAGCAAGGCGGCGACCCAGGCGGGGATCCGGCTGGGACGAGGTTGGCCCTGGGAGGCTTGCACTTCGGCGGCCCCGGTCATGCCACGACCTCGAAGAACCCCATCCAGCCCAGCTCGGCGAATTCGCTCTGGTGGGCGTGGAACATGTACAGCCCGGCCTCAAAACCGCGGAAGTTGAACTCCAGAATCCCGCGCTGGGCCTGGCACTGCATGATGGTGTCCACCGTGCGCAGGGTGGGATACAGCGTTGTGCCATGATCGTAGTAGTCGAAGAAGTTGGCGTGCAGGTGAAGAGAGTTGATCGGATCGAACTCGGTGATATTGACCAGGTAGAGCCGCTGCAGCTGATCGCGCTGTATGCGAATGGGCGGGTCCATATAGCCGAAAGCGATGCTGTTGACCGCGTAGACCTCGTTGTCACCGTCGAAGTTGCTGTCGAAGGCATTCATCACCATGACCATCTCGTTGACCGAGCGGTTCTCGGCGCTCAGGTGATTGCGGGACAGGGCCGCCTGGCGCTCCGCCCCGGAGTACTTCGCCGGATCAGGATCAATGATGAAGGCGCCATACAGTCCCTTGTGGATATGGCGCTTCAGCGGGTTGGCATGGCAGTGATAGAGGTGGCAGCCGAAGGGAAAGGCGTCAAACTCATACACCGTGCTGCCGCCCGGCTCGATCATCCCCGGGCCGACCCCGGGCACGCCGTCCATCGAGGCGGCATGGATGCCGTGGAAGTGCATGGTGTGGGGATGGCTGCCGCCGTTGAAGAACTCGATCCGGATGCGGTCCCCCTCGACGCAGCGCAGGGTCGGGCCGGGCACTCGGCCGTTGTAGACCCAGGCCGCGAAATGCACCCCAGGCGCAATCTCGATTTCTTTGTCGACCGCCACGATGCGGTACTCGCGCAGCGTCTGTCCGCCGGGCAGCGTGCTGGTGGTGCCGAAATCCCAGTCCTGTAGCAGATCGTGCGGATTGAAGCCGTTGCGCTGGTGATCGACGGTCCCCACCGTGCCGGCACCCCCATGTGCATGGTCCGAGCCCTGGGGGTAGGGCGGCTGGAGCACGGAACGCCGGGCATCGGCGGCTTGGGCCGTCCCGGCGCCGGCGGCAGCCAGCCCGCCGGTCAACAAGCCGGCCTTGAGAAATCCCCGGCGGTTCAGCATCTTGTGGTTGTCGGATGGCATCAGAGTCCCTCGGGTGGTCTCGCCCAAGCAACACCGGCGAGGCCAGGATGTTATGGTATCCAAATTTGAAATTTAATTATACCTAAATCTATCCGATTTGCAAACACGCCCGGGGGAGGATTCAAGGGATGCTTGAGGATGATGCTTCGGAGGATGTTTCAGGGGATGCTGGGGGTGGATGCCTCAGGGAGTTCGGCCAGAAAGACCTGCAGGGTCGGCTCCAGCTCCTGCAGGTCTAGGACTCCGATGCGGACCGCCCGGATCATGCCGTCCCGCCCAACCAGCACGCTGGTGGGCAGGCCCAGCACACGGTATAGGTCTTCGCTGACCGTGCCGTCCGAATCCAGCAGGATGGGGAAGGTCAGGCCGAGTGCCTCTACGAAGGCCTCGACGTCGGGGAGGTAGTCCGCCTGGGTCCAGTTCACCCCCAGGACCACCAGGCCCTGGTCGGCCAGCTTCTCATAGGCCGCCTGCAATGCAGGCATCTCCTCCCGGCAGGGGGCGCACCAGGTGGCCCAGAAGTTGATCAGCACGACCTTTCCCTGCTGCTCGTGCAGCGACACCGGCGGGCCGGCCAGGCTGAGCAGGGTGAAGTCCGGCGCAGGCGACCCCACCCGCACGGCGGAACCTAGGCCGGCCGCCGGTGAGCCGATGGGTTGCACCAGGTCCGCCAGGTCGGGAATGGTGGGAGGCGCCGTGGCCTGCTGGGCGCCGGGTGCCAGGAGCAGGCGCCAGCCGAGCGCCGCACCCAGCCCGACGGCGGCCAAGAAGGACAACCAGCGCGCCACCCGCAGCAGGCGGGAGGACGGGTCGACCGAAACCCTGTTCTTGTTGCCGGGTTGAGGCAGCAACGCATCTCCCTGGCGATCAGGCGCCGATCTTCTCCCTGCGCAGCAGCTGGGCATTGATGGCCACGATCACCGTGCTGAGCGACATGAACACCGCTCCCAGCGCCGGCGAGAGCAGGATGCCGAGCGGCGCCAGGACCCCCGCGGCCAGCGGCAGCGCCACCACATTGTAGCCGGTGGCCCAGGCCAGATTCTGGATCATCTTACGATAGCTGGCCCGGCTGAGGGAGATGATCTTCACCACATCCAGCGGGTTGCTCCGGACCAGGATGATCCCGGCCGACTCCACCGCCACATCGGTGCCGCTGCCGATGGCGATCCCCACGTCGGCCCGGGTAAGCGCAGGGGCATCGTTGACCCCATCGCCCACCATCGCCACCCGCTTGCCCTGCTTCTGGAGATCGAGCACCTTCTGGTCCTTGTGCTCCGGGAGCACCTCGGCGAAGTACTGGTCGATGGCCAGCTCCTCGGCCACCGCCTTCGCCACGGACTGACTGTCGCCGGTGAGCATGGCCACCTCCACGCCCATCCGGTGCAGCCGCTCCACGGCCTCTCTGCTTTCCGGGCGGATGACGTCCGCCAGCGCAAAACCGGCGACCGCCTGGCCATCCAGCACCAGGTACACGACGCTCTGACCCTTCTCCTCCGCCTGGCGGGCGAAGCGAGCGAGCGGTTCGGGCAGCTGCGGCCGCAGCATTTCCAACAGCCGGGGCCCGCCGACGTGCACCACCCGCCCGTCCACCGAGGCGCGCACGCCACGCCCTTTGATCGCCTCGAAGTCGCGCGCCGCGGGCAGCGGCAGTTTCCGTTCTTCGGCCGATCGGCGCAGCCCTCGGGCAATGGAGTGTTCCGAGTCGGCCTCCGCCGCGGCGGTCAGGGCCAGAGCCTGCTCTTCGGTCCAACCCTCCGCGGTCGCCGCGGCCACCACGCCGAACTCGCCACGGGTAAGGGTGCCGGTCTTGTCGAAGATCACGGTGTCGATCTCGCGGGCCTGCTCCAGGGCCAGCCGATCCCGCACCAGGATACCGTTGCTGGCACCCATGGCGGTGGTGATGGCCACTACCAGCGGGACGGCCAGACCCAGGGCGTGCGGGCAAGCGATCACCAGCACGGTGGCCACGCGGGCGATGACGTCGGCATTGAACCCCACCGCCACGGTCCAGGCCACCCCGGTGAGGGCGGCGACGCCGATGGCGATGTAGAACAGCCAGCCGGCCGCTTTGTCGGCCAGAATCTGGGTGTTGGACTTGCTCTGCTGGGCCTGCTCCACCAGGCGCATGATGCCCGCCAGGGCGGTCTCGTCCCCCGTGGCGGTCACCCGCACCCGCAGGCTGCCGTCGCCGTTGATGGTGCCGGCGATCACCGCATCTCCCGGACCCTTGTTCACCGGCCGGGATTCGCCGGTGATCATAGCCTCGTTGACTTCCGAGTCTCCCTGTTCCACAACCCCGTCGGCAGGCACACTGGCGCCTGGCCGAACCAGAACCAGGTCTCCATCGATCAGATCGGAGGCGGGCACCGTCTTGACTTCGTCATCGGAGGTCAACCGCTCGGCGGTGTCGGGCATGAGCTTGGCCAGTTCATTCAACGCGCCGGAGGCCTGGCGCACACTGCGCATCTCCAGCCAGTGCCCGAGCAGCATGATGTCGACCAGCGTGACCAACTCCCAGAAGAAGGTGTCCCCGCCGATGAACAGCGCGGCCAGGCTGTAGAAGAAGGCCACGCTGATGGCCAGTGAGATCAGCATCATCATGCCCGGCCGCCGGCTGCGCAGCTCGGGGAGGGCCATGCGCAGGAAGGGCAGCCCGCCGTACCCGAAGACGATCACCGCGAACAGCGGCGTGATCCAGCCGCTGCCCGGGAACTCGGGCATGCGGAAGCCGAGCGTCTGCTGGATGAAGGGGCTGAATAGCAGTACTGGGACGGAGAGCAGCGCGCTCACCCAGAATCGGCGCCGGAACATCGCCTCGTGGCCGGTGTGATCGACGTGGGCTCCACGCTCCATCCTCGGGACGTCGTGGGCCGCATGCGCGCCGTGGCCCTGGTAGCTCATGTCGTGGCCAGCGTGGCTCATCTCGTGGCCGCCGTGGCCGGCGTGGCCCTCGTGATCCATCTCGTGGCCGGCGTGGCCCTCGTGGTCCATCTGGTTGCCCTGGTGGTCCATTGGCTGTTCCTCCTCGGTCCCCCGGATTCCAATGCTACCATTCTGACCCAAATGGTCGGTGGAGGCATGCGCCATTCAGCCTGGGCCGAATCGCGCCCGCGGACCGACTTGATTTCGGCAGTGCGCCGGCCCATTGCCGCGGTCGGCTTTGGCGTAGAATCCAGCCACACCCGGCTCGACGCCGGGCTCGTCGCCCTGCACGGATTGGATTGCTCCTTGCACCGGTGACCTGACCTGCAACTGGACTGATCGGCGATGGCCTACCGAGAGCGCCGTACACCAATCGAACTCCCCAAGCCTCCGCTGAAGCGACGCGATCGGGTCAGAAGGGTGGCCCGGGGGTTTTTCGGAGCGGGCCTGGCCCTGCTGTTGCTGATCCTGCTCTACCTGGGATTCTTCCCGGTCCCGCCGGACCGCCCTAGGGCGTCCAGCGAGGAAATCACCGACCGTCGACTTGTCTGCGAGCGAAAGGTGGGTACGCGCCTGCTGGAGGCCGCCACCCACAGCGTCAACCCCGGCGACGACATCCAGGTCATTCTGGATCAGGCCCAGCCGGGCGACACGGTGCTGGTCTCGCCGGGCAACTACCTCGGAGGCCTGCGAATCGAGACCGACGCGTTGACCCTGCGCGGCGTGCCGGAGGCTGGGCAGCGCCCGGTGCTGGAGGGCGCGGGCCAGCTGGAGAACGGGATCGTAGCCTGCGCCGATGGCATCATCGTGGAAGGGCTCGAGCTGCGGGACTTCACCGCCATCGGGGTGATGGTGCAGGACGTGGACCGGGCGACGATCCGGGACGTCTTCGCCAACCACACGGGAGAATACGGGATCCTGGTGTTGGCTTCTCGCCAGCTGACGGTCGAGCTCAGCGCGGCCTCGGGCGTCAGCGTAAGCGGGATCGCGGTCAGCCAATCCCGGGAGGTGACGGTGCAGGGCAGCGAGGCGTTCGCCAACGTAATTGGCCTGGAGGTCGACAACTCCTCCAACGTACTGCTGGAAGAGAACCACGCCCACGACAACAGCGTCGGCATCCTGCTGGCCGTTCTGCCGGACCAGGAGATCAAGGAATTCGGCCCCGTCGTGGTCCGGGACAACCGGGTCTCGGACAACGACCTGGATAACTTCGCCGAGGAAGGGCAGCTGGCCGCCGCGCTGCCGGCCGGCACCGGCATCTTGCTCCTGGCGGCCGACCACAGCGAGGTGACTGCCAATGAGGTAGTGGGCAACCGCACCGCCGGCGTGGCGGTATTGGGCTTGCGACAGTTCCTCCCCGACCGCTCGACCTTCGACGTCGGCACCGAGCCGGAGGACAACTGGATCCACGCCAATAGCTACCAGGATAACGGTGACGATCCGGCCGCCGCCCTTGGCCTGGTGGGACTGCCGGGCGCGGACCTGATCTGGGACACCGCCGGCGCGAGCAACCTGTGGTCGGAAAGCGGCGCCACCCGCCTCCCTGAAGTGCTCCCGGGCCCGCAGCTGCCCGAGTTCGTCCGCCGCGGACTGTGGCGAGTGCTGGTGATCATCGGCCAGCTGGAATGAGGCCATGCCAGATAGACCAGACCTGATCATCCGCAATGCGCGCCTGCGCCGCCGGGCCGATGGACCGGTAGACATCGGTGTCGCACGCGGGAGAATCATCGCCATCGGCGGCAAGCTTGCGGCTCGGGCCGAGGTCGAGATCGATGCGGTCGGCAGCCTGGTCACCGAGTCTTTCGTCAACCCCCACCTGCACCTGTGTAAGGTCTATACGCTGCGTATGATGCAGGAGGATGCCTTGCGGGCCTACCAGGGCGAAGGCATGGGTGAGGCCATGGCGGCCATCGAACTGGCCGCCCGGGTCAAGGAGAAGTACGACGAGAGTTGGATCATCGAGAACGTGCGCCGGGCCCTGGCCCAGGCCGTGCTGCACG
>Ga0299915_10002039_pt1 | contig 14783 bp, 13 predicted proteins | sample RVTome_13_FD_200263 | JGI IMG/M metagenome (GOLD analysis project Ga0299915, IMG submission 200263) | Soil microbial communities from uranium-contaminated site in the Upper Colorado River Basin, Wyoming, United States - RVT92D227 (version 2) ... | reverse complement strand
GAACGCCTCGATGAGAGGAACTATGCTGTCGTCATTGCGCAGAAGGTCGGCCCCCTTACCGTTAGGTTTCAGATAAAGGCAACGCTGACCAAGGTCGAGGCCCCGCTTCATCTTGAAATCGAAGGGCAACGGCAGGATACGGGGAAGGCCGATCATCTCGCTCACAAGGCCCGTATTGACTTAAAAGAGGCCGCTGCCGGCGCCGTGGAGATCTCATACACAGTCGATGCGAATATAGGCGGCACGCTGGCCATCCTTGGAGAGAGGATCATGCAGGCCAAGGCAAAAAAGGTGGAAGCGGATTTTGCAAAGGCCCTGCAACAAAGGCTGGACAACAGGGCATAGAAACCCCGTAATCAATTGCCTAGAAAATGGGTTTCAAATTCCCCCACCCCCCCTTTTCGAAAAGGGGGGCAAAGGGGGGATTTATGATCTCTCCTCTCACACCTTTCTGCCTTTTTGTACCTACCTATGTTAACGATCCCTTCGATTCCCAAGAGAAAGGCATTTGTGGTATGCTTCATATAGCGCTATACGAATTAGAAGGGAGACGTGGACATGGCATCTTATTATGATCCGCAGGACCTGCCAAAGTTCGAAGAGATCGGCAAGGAGGCATCGCCGCTCGCCCAGAAATTTTTTGATTACTACCGTGCCGTATTTGCAGGGGGTGACCTTACGGAGCGAGAGAAAGCCCTCATCGCCCTCGCTGTCGCCCACACTATTCAATGCCCGTATTGCATCGATGCCTATACGCAGGCGTGCCTGGAAAAAGGATCCAATGTGAGCGAAATGACCGAGGCTATCCATGTGGCTGTCGCGATACGAGGGGGAGCGTCCCTTGTTCATGGGGTCCAGATGCGTAAGATCGCTGTAAAGCTCTCGATGTAAGACAGCCGAGGGAGGGCATCATCAGTAGTGTTATAATCGGAGGAAGGCCACTATTAAAATGGGACAAGGATCGGGACCGCTTTGATGGCAACAAGGGCATGTCTGATTTGTCTCGTGCGAGCACGTCGGCTTGAGGCACAGTGATCGGCACGAGAGGGATAAATTAATGGAGATAAGGCAATCGAACCCAGAGGCTCCTGTTGCCGAACGTGAGTCCTTGCAGGTAGTTGAGCCTTTTTCCCAGGTTCTCTCGCGGCATGGACTTGAGCTGAATCGCGGCCACACAGCGACCTTGCAAATTAATTGCGGCCTGCTTTGCAACCAGTCGTGCAAACATTGCCATCTCGAAGCCGGCCCCGAGCGTCGGGAAGTGATGAGCCGAAAGACTATTGATGAAGTCATCGCCTTCGCTCAACGGGGTCATTTCCATACCATAGACATCACGGGGGGAGCGCCGGAGATGAATGAGAATCTGATTGCCCTCATCGAGGGGGTTTCGCCCCTTGCATCACGGGTTATGCTCCGCTCCAATCTCACGGCTTTGCATGCACCGATGAGGGAATACGTGATAGACGCTTGCAAAGAGCATCATGTCGTCATTGTCGCCTCCCTCCCCTCTATGAATATCAGCCAGGTGGAATCTCAGCGCGGCAAAGGAGTGTGGGAAAAGATCATCGCCGTCTTGAGGAAGTTGAATGCCTTTGGATATGGACAAGCAGGATCAGGACTGGAGCTTGATCTGGCATCCAACCCGACGGGCGCCTTTCTCCCGGTCTCACAGGCGGAGGCCGAGAAGAAGTTCAAACCGCACCTCCGGAAAAACTGGGGCATTACCTTTGATAATCTGTATACCTTTGCCAATGTGCCGCTGGGAAGGTTCCGACACTGGCTCTTGGAGTCCGGAAATTTTGAAACATACATGCAGAGGCTTGCAGCAAGCTTCAATCCCTGTACCGTCGATGGGCTCATGTGTCGGATGCTCGTCTCAGTTTCATGGGATGGACATCTCTATGATTGCGACTTTAATCAGGCGGCTGGGCTCTTCATGGGAAAAAAAAAGACCCACATTACCGAACTCAAGGCCCCCGTACCTCCTGGCACTCCCATTGCTGTATCGGACCACTGTTATGCATGTACGGCTGGTTCCGGTTTTACCTGAGGAGGGACTATTGTGACCTGAGTTCAGGTCTCAAGACAGGCATCACATAGCCGACGCTCGATTCGCAAACGCGAGGCGATGAGGAGGATGATACCTACGGTGATCGCCCAATTCCCGAGAAGTTAGTATCTAATAACCTATCAAACTACAAACGTCCCGTTAATGACAAAAATCCTTTTGCAGCCATGGCGACTATCTTCGTCCGGCCAAAACATTCTTGTCCTTGAGATATGCCATGGTCCTCGGACACCGCGGCGTTTCTCTATTCCTCTCAAAAAATTTCTTTAGGTCTTCCACGTTGTCGATGTCACTCCAGCTCGGAAGAAGGTGGATCGTTCGCCGGATATTTTTTAGAATATCGATTGTCTGCTGCAACACCGTTTCCGCGCCCCACGGCATGCCTCTGAATACCTCGGAGGTAAAGCTGTCTCTTGTAAAGCCGATGAGGTAATAGCCGCCATCCACGGCAGGACCGATGACCGCATCAATGCTTTGGAGGGAGGCAAAAGCGTCATTGATGATATCCAGGGGGAGGTCCGGCAAATCGCTGCCTATGAGGACGGCACGACAAAAACCCGCAGAAAAGGCCTGACAAAAGCAATGCTCCATCCTTTCCCCCAGGTCCGTCCCCTGCTGCGGGAGGTACTGATACAGATCCCCGAAAGCCTTTCGCATATCCGTAGGGGCATCCGCCGGATAAAAACAAACCTGGAAGGGGAAATCCCCTTTTTCTAATGTGGAGAGCATATCGAGAATAAAGTTTTTATACAGGTCGCCCGTCGCCTCCTCCCCCATGGCCTTTGCCAGGCGGGACTTGGCTGCTCCCCTTTGGGGGGTTCGTACGAAGAAAAGAAGACACCTATCATCCACCTGACCATCTCCTCTGTACAATCTCATCGCGCCAATCGAACAGGGACAAAGCCGAGCCTTCAAGCGAAGACGAACGCCACCTTGCCCAAATTATACGTTTAAAAAACGATAAATCAAGGTTCAATCTCTTTGTTGAATTTATAGTATTACTGTCTATAATTCTATAATAACGAGAAGGGGCGATAGCCGCAGAGATGATCGCAAGTGGGGATGCGGGGCTACCATAAGGGAATGTTAACATACTCCATCATAGTGCCTGTGCTGCATGAATCGGAAAGGATCAATAGACTCATCGACCACCTATCCTGTTTGGAGCCTCAAGAGGCCTGTGAGATAATCGTCGTGGACGGCAGTCCTGAAAGAGATACGATAGATGCCATTCGCAGCGAGCAGGTAGTGAAAATGATGGCTGAAAGGGGCCGCGCACGACAGATGAATGCCGGGGCTTCTGTTGCCAAAGGCGATATCCTGATCTTTCTCCACGCCGATACAGAATTGCCTCTCGCTGCCTTCGCGATGATTGAGTCTGTTATGGTCCAGGGCCGCTACAGAGGAGGTGCTTTTCAACTCGGCATTCAGTCGGAGAAGCTCGCCTATAAGGCATTGACCCGGTGGGTTTCCATCAGATGCCGCCTCACCGGAATCCCGTACGGTGATCAGGCCATATTCATTGCGAAGGACTATTTCAACAGGATAGGCGGTTACCGCGAGATCCCTTTGATGGAAGATGTCGAATTGATGAGGAGGATCAAAAAACAGGGGGACAAGATTTGCGTGCTCCCCGACCGCGTTATGACATCTCCCCGTAGATGGGAAGAGGAGGGGTTTATCTACGTCAATCTAAGAAATACCCTCTTGCTCATCCTCTATCTGCTCGGGGCGGCCCCTGAACAGTTGGTACGTTTCTATAAGAGCGACAATACGAAGAAGGCCGTGGCCTAAGCTGAACCTAATCGGTAAAAAAAGAAAGGAATGATATGTGGCGTCCGCTGTTACTTATCTTTCTCGTTCTCGCCGTGATCGTCCTCTCCTATGTTTTCGGCATAGGTGAAAGGCTCGCCGCGCTCAGGGACTGGATTCATTCTTTGGGGACTCTCGGGCCGATTGTCTTTATTTTGATCTATGTAGGGGCGACAGTCGCTGCCCTTCCAGGCTTGGCGATAACCATTGCGGCGGGGGCTATCTTCGGCTCCGTTGTCGGCGTCATCGTCGTGAGTATCGGATCAACCGTTGGGGCAAGTTTGGCTTTTCTGATTGCCCGCTACTTTGCCCGCGACGCCACGAAAAAATGGCTCTCCTCACGACAAACATTCAACAAGATTGACAACCTTACTCAAAAACACGGTGCTATCATTGTCGCCATTGTTCGGCTGGTGCCCCTGTTCCCCTTCAATCTCGTCAATTACGGATTTGGATTGACGAATGTGCGTTTTTGGACATATGTATTGTGGTCGTGGCTGTGCATGTTGCCGGGGACGATCCTGTATGTCGTGGGAACGGATGCCGTTATTCAGGCCATCGTGGGCAAAAAGGTGCCGTGGACTCTTGTTGGTATCGTGATAGGAACTGGCATCCTCCTGGTGGTGCTGGTACGATTTGCTCGTAAGCGTCTCCATGAGGAAAAGAAAAGCGAAACGAACGCGGATGCGCCTGTCAGGCTACGGCACTGAGATAAAGAGGCTGTACCTGGCAGTGGCATGGGCTGCGCTGGTAAAAGAGATCAGGGGAAAAGGGAGGCCATATGGCTACGTTTGACTATGACCTGGGTATTATCGGTGGCGGGGCTGCCGGGCTTACCGCAGCAGCCGGGGCAGCCCAGTTCGGGGCCAAAAGCATTCTTATAGAAAAATACAAGGCGTTGGGAGGAGACTGCCTGCACTTCGGCTGCGTGCCGTCGAAGACGCTGATCAGAAGTGCGCGGGTGTGGGCCCTTGCTCGACGGTCACCGGAATTCGGCCTTCCGCAGGTGGCGCTGCCGCCGATTGACCTCGGAGCAGTCATGGACCGTGTCCAATCGGTGATTGCGCAGATACAAAGGCATGATTCCACCGAACGGTTTTGCACCCTCGGCGCCGAGGTGCGTTTTGGGCAGCCGAGATTCCTCGACGACCATAGGGTAGAGGTGGACGGTGATCGCCTTTCTGCAAAGTCATGGATCATATCGACAGGATCAAGCCCGGCGCTCCCCCCGGTGGAGGGGCTGCCCGGCGTACCGTATTGGACCAATGAGACGGTCTTTTCTCAGAGAATGCTTCCCCAGCGGCTTCTGGTCTTGGGAGGCGGCCCTATTGGCCTGGAAATGGCACAGGCCTTTCAACGGCTGGGCGCCCGCGTCACCGTCGTCGAGTTCATGGATCAGATCCTGGGTCCCGAGGATGCCGACATTGCCGATATCCTGAGAACGCGCCTCGAAGCCGAAGGTATGGCGCTGCTCATAGGTACCAAGGCAGTGAAGGCGGAATCGCGTGGCTCAGAGATCCTCCTCACCGTGGCCCCGGCAAGCAGTTCGGGAGCCACCCGCCTACTCGAAACAGACGCCCTCCTCGTTGCCACGGGACGAAAACCCAATGTGACGGACCTCGGGCTTGAGCAGACGGGAGTCGAGTTCACCCCTCGCGGCATCCCCACCAACGCCCGCATGCAGACCTCGGTGCGTCATATCTATGCCTGCGGCGATGTGAACGGTCAGTTCCCCTTTACGCATGTGGCAGGTTATGAGGCCAGTGTTGCCCTGACCAATATAATCCTTCACCTGCCTCGGAGGGCCGACTATGCCAAGGTCGGCTGGTGTACGTATACCGATCCCGAGGTGGCGAGTGTCGGCCTCAACGAAAAGCGGGCCAAGGCAGCCAATGTCGAGTATCGGGTCCTGGAGGAACACTTCCGGGAGAATGACCGGGCCCTTGCCGAAGGAGAACCCGGCGGGAAGATCAAGCTACTGATAAGCCCCAAAGGAAAACCTCTCGGATGCCAGATCATCGGGGCCCATGCCGGAGAGCTTATTCATGAATGGATAGTGGCCATCGGCGGAGGGGTCAAGCTTTCAACGATGGCCGGGGGCATCCATGTGTATCCCACCCTCTCGGAGATCTCGAAGCGGGTTGCCGGCCGCTACTTTACCGAAAAGCTTTTCAGTGAGAGGACCAAGAGTATACTCCGTCATCTCTTTCACCTCAAGGGCAGGGCATGCACCCCGCCCACGCAGGTTCCCGGATGAGGCAAGGGACCTCAATGAAAACTCAATCGCCCGGCGGGAAGCATGAGGAGTCATGCCAAGGCATAGGATGTCGAAAAAAAACTTAAGGAGGTGCATATGAAAATTTTAGTGTTGCTGATTATCATGTCGACTGTAATAAGCGGTGCTGTATATTCCGTTGCCGCGCAGAAGGAGGAGATAATAACTCGTATAGCGACGTTTGCCGGCGGCTGTTTTTGGTGCACGGAGGCAGATTTCGAAAAAGTTCCGGGCGTCGTGAAGGTGATCTCCGGTTATACCGGCGGACATAAAAAGAATCCGACCTACGAAGAGGCGTCATCTGGCACGACGGGACACGTAGAGGCGGTGCAGGTATACTATGATCAGAAAAAGGTTACGTATCGGGAACTCCTCGACTTTTTTTGGAGGCATGTTGATCCAACGGATCCCGCGGGACAGTTTGTCGATCGGGGAAGTCAATATCGGAGTGTGATCTTTTATCATGACAAAGAGCAAAAAAAACTCGCAGAGGAATCGAAAAAGGCACTTGATAAGTCAGGAACATTCGATAAATCAATTGTCACCGAAATTTTACCATTTACGAAGTTCTATGAGGCAGAGGAGTACCACCAGGATTACTATAAAAAACATTCTTTAAAATACCAGTACTATCGATACAGATCGGGCCGCGATCAGTTCCTAGAAAAGGTATGGGGGAAAAAACCAAGCAATACAGTGAAAAAGGAAAAGGAGGCGTACGCTAAACCTGACGGTGCTACGCTGAGAAAAAAGCTGACTCCGATGCAGTATAACGTAACCCAGAAGAACGGTACTGAACCGGCCTTTCAGAATGAATATTGGGATAATAAGAGAGCGGGAATTTACGTTGATATTGTCTCCGGAGAACCGTTGTTTAGCTCACTGGACAAATATGAGTCCGGCACCGGATGGCCGAGCTTTACCAGGCCGCTTGAGCCGGACAATATCGTCGAAAGAAAAGACAGAAGTCTCTTTACGGTCCGCACTGAGGTGAGGAGTAAACATGGGGACTCCCACCTCGGCCATGTCTTTTCAGACGGACCGCCGCCAACCGGACTTCGCTACTGTATGAATTCGGCAGCCTTGCGATTTATTCCTAAAAATGATTTGAAGAAAGATGGTTACGGAAAGTATCTGAAGCTTTTCGATCAAAAAATAAAGAAGCACTAAGTACAAAATAAAAAAGGCCATCGGAGTAATCTTCCGGAAAGAACTTTGAAAGATGCGGTACAGAGGAGGGAGATGGAAATCGAAAAATCAAGAAGCAAGCGATTTATTGAAAACCTTATTAAAGCGTCTCCCTCTTCATAATGGGATGCTCACGCCAATAAAATAAAGAAGGGAAACGGGTTGCCTCGCCATATAAACCCTCTTCGGTGCCGCCTTTCATCTTTCTTGTTGACTCACGTCCAATTAATTGATAATTTTTTGTTGTAGTACTGTATGGGATAATATGATGAAGGCAAAATGGTTATTGTTTTCTTTGCTTGCGTGGGGGATGATGGCCTGCCCCGTCGCCTTGGCCCAGGATACTGACATCTCGCTGCTCAAGGAGAGGATCATCACTATCCAAAACATGTATCCTCTCGGCATTCGCACCCTTATCGCCTGTTCCAAGGTAACGGATTATGGGTCCTATGATCCCCTCCCCGACAACAAGGTGAAGGCCGGGGATGTGATCTTTTTTTATTTTGAACCCCAAAACCCCTCGACCAAAAAGGCAGGAGGAAGATATGAGATCTGGCTCACCCAGGATATGATTGTCCTCACCGCACAGCAACAAGAGGTGTTCAAAAAGGAAAATGCCGTTGAGATCCATTACCAGACCAGTGCACCCCGCCTCGACATCTATGGAGTGAATCAACTGACATTAGACAAAATTTCGCCGGGGCGGTATATCTTCAAGGCGATCTTGCACGATAAGATAAAAGGGGAGGCAGCCTCTGCCACGTGGGCCTTTGAGGTGATAAAGTGACAATTTTTGTCCATTTCTGTGACGTAGAAGGGCACTCTGAATCCAAATCATCTCCCCTTCTCTTGCCCCATTTTGCTAACTACTTGTTTTTTAAAGGATATGTATGCCCCTCATCTTAATTGTCCTTTTTGTTGAAAATTGGCACCCAAAATGCTTTAAAGAACGGGTAAAACTTGGCATCAGGATCAGGAGACAGCCTTGAGCGACGAGCAAGCGGCAAGGTACAATATCACCTTTTTTGGGCCTGTCCAGAACGACTTGGAGCACGTAAATAAGTTGGCAGAAGGGCTTAAGGAGCGCTTTAAGCTCTCCGACGAGGCCGTCACCAAGATGATGAGGATGGCCCCGGTCGTGATCAAGAAAGATGCTACCTTGGCCGAGGCCCAACAATACAAAGGGGCCCTCGAGGCCATCGGGGCAAAGGTTCAAGTAGAGCCAGTCGAGGTAGAGCCTATCGAATTAGAGCCCATCGAGGCCGGGGGACGATCGCAATTCACAGAGCAAGGCCCCTCCGCCCTCGAGCGAGAGCCTCAGATTATTGCTGTTAAGGCAAAGGCTGCCGCCGCCACCCCCGCGACGGCTGCAACGGAGGCTGAGACGCGGATGACCACGTGCCCTCAGTGTGGGTGTGTGCAGGACAAGACGGATGAGTGCATGAAGTGCGGGGTGATCATCTCTAAATTTCTGAAATTTCAAGGGGAGGTCAAGCCCGCCGGAGCTGCGGGTGTTACTCCCAGCCCTAATAACGCAACCCCTGCAGCGGGACCCCAGCCTCAAAGAATCATCGGCATCCCGATTGAGGCGCCGACAGGCTCCACCCCCTGGGAGGATATGGCCAGCCTCGGTTTTTTCACCGCCTTTTTCAGGACCATGAAGCAGGTCCTCTTCTCCCCCACGGAGTTTTTTAGAAATATGCCTTTGTCCAAAGGGATGGGGAGCCCCCTCTTGTATGGGGTCATTATAAGTTTCTTTGGAACAACCATCGGACTCTTAGAGCAATTTGCCTTGTCGGGTTTTATGGGAAGTTCTTCTCAGGTGGAAGGCATGGCGGGGGTGAACTTCTTTCAAACCGCCTTTCTCCTCATCTATGCCTTTTTCCTTCCAATCATGATAGCCGTCGGCCTCTTTATAGGCAGTGGGATATTCCACATCTGCCTCCTGATAGTCGGGGCGGGCAAGCGGGGTTTCGAGGCCACCTTCAGGGTGCTGTCCTATGCGAGCAGCAGCCAGGCCTTTGCTCTCGTGCCTTTTGTGGGAGGATTTATCATCGTGATTTACAATCTCGTCCTCTGGACCATCGGCTTCAGGGAAAGCCACCAAACCACGACGGGAAGGGCATTCATCGCCGTCTTACTCCCAGTGATTATTATATCGTTCCTCATCGGCTTATTAATTGTTGCCATCATTATCCCTCTCATTCTCACGCAGGGTCAGTCGATGATGGAACAACCTTCGCAGAGCTTTTAATAGGCCGCCTAAAGCTATTGTTCATCCTTCCAGCAGATCGGGAAGGATTTCCATGAGTAACTTCCTGTCGATGTCCCAGACCCCCTTCATCAATTCCCTCACCTTGCCCCACGGGACAGTGGGATCCTTTATCTCCTCGGTCAAGCGTTGCAGCAAGGCCTTCTTTCCCTTCACCCTCAGCAGCTCCTCCATGGTCTTCTGAACCTTACGCATCTCCACGTCGGGATCCTTTATCTGTTCCTCCAGCTGCATGAGGAGCTCTTCTACCCTCCCCTCCTCGCCTCGAATGCCGGCCACCCCTTCCAGGGCCTCTTCGAGGGTGACCTGTACCTTCTCCAGGTCTTTCTTGTCCTTCTCCATCTCGTGGAGCAGCTCCGCAATATCCTTATCTCGCCGCGGCTCGCTCGCCTCCTCAGCTGGTGCCTTTTTTCTCCTCCGTTCCTTCACCTCCTTGGTCGGTGCCTTCGGCAACGCTTCTGGAAGGGTCGGCGGAGGTGGTGCCGGGGGCACCGCTGGCGGTGCGGCCTGTTCAGCAGCCGGCAGAGCCTCTTCCTGCAAGACCCCCTTGCTCACGGTACTGATGAACTCCTCTTCGTCTAGCCCTTTCCCCTCCTCCCCGAGGAAGTGAGATACCTTCAAGGCCTCTTCCAGGAAATCCCGCGCCCGCTCCATATCCATCTTGAAGACGGCCTTTTTTTTCCCCCTGATATCATGCTCCTCCTCCCACATCCGATCTTCTCTGCGGCGGGAATCCAGCTCTTCGAATTTACTGAGGAGGGGGGAGCCTTCGCCATAGATCGCCTTGAGGGTGGAGCTCGCCTCTTTCTTCCATTCTTGGAATTTGGGATGCTGGTGATCGAGCCCTTCATGCTTCAGGGAGTCGATCTCATCCATCAGCCTCTGTAGTTTCTGTCTGTCTTGTTCTCTCGGCATGATTAGTGCTTAAAGGCCCTTTGGCCGGTAAAGACCATGGTGACTTGAGGATTAGCCTCATTACAGGCCTCGATGGACTCAAAGTCCCGCTCGGATCCCCCGGGGTGGACTATTGCTGTTACCCCTTCTTTGATACCGACATCTACCCCGTCGCGGAAGGGGAAGAAGGCATCGGAGACCATGACGGCCCCCGTTATCCCTCCCCGATCCTGCTTAACCTGGCTATCTATTGCCTCCTTCTGCGCGCGGTCTCGCTTGCCTGTCGCGATTTCCTGTTCCAACTGCTTATACGGGATGCCATAGCGCCGGAAACAGATGGCGTCGGCATACTTGGTATAGGCCTTGAAGACGGCGATCTCCGCCACCCCCACCCGATCCTGCTCACCGGTCCCGATGCCCACGGTAACCCCGTCTTTTACATAGAGCACGGAATTGGAGGTCACCCCCTGCTCTACCGACCAGCCGAAGAGCATATCGTCGTATTCGGCTTCGCTGGGGGATCTGGCTATCCGGTACTCCTTGCCCTGATAAAAGGCGATTGCCGGCTTAAAGTCCTGAGGGGCAGATATGGCATTGAGGGGTGACTGCTGGACGATGATCCCCCCATCGATGAGGGATTTAAAATCGACGAACCTAAAGGTCCGATATCGCTTGAGGCCTTCCATCCGCTCGATCTTAATGATCCTGAGGTTTTTTTTCTTCTTTAAGATCGCCAGCGCCCCCTCTTCATAGTCCGGGGCCACCACCACCTCCAGGTAGTTCTTGTCCATCAACTCGGCAGTGGCCTTGTCAATCGGGCGATTGAAGGCCGCGCATCCGCCGAAGGCGGCGATCCTGTCGGCCATATTTGCTCTGTCATAGGCGTCAGCCAGGGTCTTCCCGTATGCCACACCGCATGGGTTGTTGTGCTTCATAATGGAGCAAGCCGGTCGCTCGGTGAGGAACTTTAAGATATTGAGGGCATTGTCGACATCGGTCAGATTGGTCTTGCCCGGATGTTTGCCCGACTGCAGCATATCATCCTCCGTGATGGCACTGACCAGACCGTTGCCCGGCTCGATGAACCGGCAGTCGCCGAGCACCAGATTCCCGTTGACCAGCTCATAGAGGGCCGCCTCCTGGCCGGGGTTTTCGCCATACCTGAGCCCCTTTTCGATGACCTCGCCTGTCCCCTCATCGGGGATCTTCCAGGCGCGCTTCCGATAGATAAGGGTCTGATCTCCAAACTGGATGACCATATCCGAGGGAAAGTGATCATCCATAATGGTTCGGTAGGCCTTTTTATAATCTTTCATCTTCTCTCTTCTACCTCCTCCGCATACTATTTTTCCCTCTTCTCTTTTCCCTTATACATATTGCAAGTGCCATGCCTGATATCATCAGGCCTGCACTCAAGCTGCATTCCCTTTGACCCTCTGTGCCTCAGCCAGGCCCTCCTGACATTTGCTTCCTGACGGAGGCTAAGTCCCCTGCCGAATTTTTTAGATATCGCCGGTAAAGATAGCATGCTCGCAGAAGAAGCTCAAGGGTGTTGTGCTAGACCTCCCGAACGGAAGAGCATTGAGCAACGAATCCGCTATGCCCTCTAAGGTAACGGGTATGGTTGTCAAAGAGGTAAACCTTAAGAGGCACTCAAAAATCGGGAGACCTCGCCCAGCTCCATCGTATTGATGACATCGCGGGATTCCAGCCACCCCTTTCTGGCAATCCCCACCCCTATCAAGAAGTCCTGTAACCCTTGAAGGTTGTGGGCATCGGGGTTGATGCTGATCTTTGTTCCATGATCCTTGGCATATTTCAACCAGCGCCAATCGAGGTCGAGGCGATGGGGATTGGCATTGAGCTCCAGTACAACGCCGAGCCGGGAGGCCGCCTTGATCACCTCTTCCATATTCAGCTGATAGGGCTCGCGGGCCAGCAGCAGCCTGCCGGTAGGGTGAGCCAGCATGGTGAGACGGCGGGTCTCCATGGCATGGACGATCCTTTTCGTCATCTCCTTCTCGCCCATCTGGAAGTTGGAGTGGATTGCCCCGATGACAAAGTCAAAACCAGCCAGCACTTTATCGCCATAGTCCAGGCTGCCGTCCGGGAGGATCTCCGCCTCGATGCCCTTGAAGATGCGAAAGCCTTGAGAGGTGCGATTTATCTTGTCGATCTCCTCACGCTGTTTCTTGACGGCACCCTCGCTCAGGCCGCCGGCATACGCAGCCGAGCGACTATGATCGGTGATCCCCAGATAACTGAGTCCGAGCCGCTGGGCCTCCATACTCAGGCTGGAGATGGTGTTGGAACCATCGCTTGATGCCGTGTGGACATGGAAGGCCCCCTTGATCTCCCCCGCATCAACCAGATCGGGCAACCTCCCTTCGGCTGCTGCCTCTACCTCCCCCCTGCCCTCGCGAAGCTCCGGGGGGATAAAGGAGAGGCCCAGCGCGCGATAGATCTCCTCTTCCCCCTGACACGGAATGGATCTCTCCCCGGCAAAAAGGCCATATTCGTTGATCTTCATCCCCATCTTTTTGGCCCTGCCGCGCAGGGCGATGTTGTGCTCCTTGCTGCCGGTGAGGTGGTGCAGGGCAAAGGGGAACTCTTTCAAGGAGACCAGCCGGATGTCGGCAGGGATACCGGAAGCGAGGCGGACCCGTATCTCCGTTTCCCCCTGTGCAAGGACCTCCTCGATCTGGGGCAGTGCAATAAGCCCCTCTCCGATTGCTCCTCCATCCCGGACAGCCACGACCAGGTCAATATCCTTTACCACCTCATTCCTTCGCCTCATGCTGCCGGCAAGGCTTACCTTAAGGACACCCTTCACCTCTGCTACCGAGCGGGTGAAGGCCTCTGCCAGAGAGGCCACATCCCCGTAGAGAAATCGCCCGCGATATCGCTTGAGGACCTCTATCCCCTGTAAGATATTCTCCTGGGTCTTGGCCCCAAAACCAGGGAGGTCCACCAGGCGGTTCTCCTGACACGCGTACTCCAGCTCTCCGATAGTCGTAATCCCCAACCGCTCATAGAGGGCCTTGACCTTCTTAGGACCCAATTGCGGTATGCGCACCATCTCCCTCAGGCCTGCCGGGACAGTCGCCTTCAACTCTTCGTAATAGGGCAGGCTGCCGGTGGTGACAAGCTCGGAGATCTTTTTATTCAGGGCCTCCCCTATACCCTTTATCCGCCTCAACTCCCCCTGCTTCACCACCTCCTCTAAGCTTCCTTCCAGACCCTTAATAGCCTGCGCCGCGTTGTAATAGGCCCTCACCTTAAAGGGATTCTCCCCTTTAAGCTCCAGCAGGAAGCCGATCTCCTCCAGGATGGCGCTGACCTCTTCTTTTTTCATAGGCATATCATGACAACGTTATTACCCGCGATGGCTGTAAAAAGAAAAGAGGGGCGGCGCATACGCCTCCCCTCATGGTTCGATCTCCACGTCCAAGCCCCTGATCAAGGCAGTAATTACCCGACCCCTCTGACCGCAAGGGGGAAAAAACAGCCCTATTTTTCCTTGCCTCCGACGACCTTCTTGAGAAAGGGCTCAAAGAGGTCAATGGGTATCGGGAAGAGGGTGGTCGAATTGTTCTCGGCAGCCACCTCCCGCAAGGTCTGCAGGAACCGCAACTGCAGGGCCACGGGATGTTTCTCGATGATAGTAGCGGCATCGGCGAGCCGCTGGGCTGCCTGGTACTCACCCTCGGCGTTGATGACCTTGGCCCTCCGCTCCCGCTCTGCCTCGGCCTGTTTCGCCATGGCCCGCTGCATCTCCTGGGGGAGGTCGATGTGTTTGATCTCCACCAGGGATATCTTGATCCCCCAGATGTCGGTCTGCTTGTCGAGGATGCTCTGGAGCTTGTGGTTGATCTTTTCCCGCTCCGCCAGGATCTCATCCAACTCCACCTGACCTACGATGCTGCGCAGGGTGGTCTGGGCCAACTGGCTGGTCGCATAGAGATAATCCACCACCTGGACCACGGCGTCCTGCGGAGACATCACCCTGAAGTAGATAACTGCGTTTACCTTAATAGAGACGTTGTCCTTGGTGATGACATCCTGGGGTGGGACATCATGGACCTCCGTCCTCAGAGTCATCCTCACCATCTTCTCGATCCCCGGGATGATGAGAAACAGCCCTGGTCCCCTGGCCCCGACGAGCCTCCCCAGCCTGAAGATAACGCCCCGCTCGTACTCCTTGCAGATCTTGACAGCTGAGCTCAAGATGATAAAAATAAAAATAACACCTATAACTATAAACGTCGCCATAG
>Ga0299915_10002038_pt1 | contig 14790 bp, 8 predicted proteins | sample RVTome_13_FD_200263 | JGI IMG/M metagenome (GOLD analysis project Ga0299915, IMG submission 200263) | Soil microbial communities from uranium-contaminated site in the Upper Colorado River Basin, Wyoming, United States - RVT92D227 (version 2) ... | reverse complement strand
CAGCACGTCCTCTAGACTCCCTCTTTCGCGGTAGAGCTCGTACGTCTCCTGGCTGATCCCGTCCATGGCAACGATCAACGTGTCGAGGCCGGAGCGGATCAGCTCCTCAGCCCGGCTGTTCTGCGCGAGGAGTTGGGCATTTGTACTGCAGATGACCTTGATCCCCCTCGCTTTGGCGTAGGAGATCATCTCGAAAAGTGAGGGGTTGAGGAAGGGCTCCCCCCAGTCCCACAAGAGGATCAGGAAGACGTAATCGCCCACGCCGTCGATCAGCCTCCTGAACATGCCGGGACTCATACTTCCTGTGGGGCGGCCCATCCCCGTGGTGACGGGGCAGATGACACATCTAAGATTGCATCGCGCATCCGGCTCAATCTGCAGATGGGTGGGCCAACCCCATGGCCGCGCTGGCCTCACGTAGATGGACGCCTCGACGAGGATCCAGTTCAGAATCTTCTTGAGGGGCACGTTTTGGAATCGTAAGGGGATGCGATCGCATTCCATGGCTACGCTTCGCGTGACCAGGGCCGTCAGTGCTCTGTGGGCCCCACTCATCAGTTCCCTGGGCATGGCGTGATCCCCAATTGGCTCGTCTACGGCGCGGGTTCAGTTGCTGGGGCAAGCAACTTCCTCGCAGCCGCAATGCCTGACAGCATAGAGTGATCCATGTTGTTGTAGCGATGCGTCCCACTGCGCCCGATGGTTTGGAGGTTATCCACCGTCGCCAGGTAGCGCTGGATGACCTGCAGACGTTCGCGATAACCGCGATCGTAGACCGGATAAGCCTTGGGCTGTCGGAAGACGACCCCTCCTACCACTTGCCCAGAGTCGGCGAGTCCTAGACGCGCGAGTTCAGCCGTTGCCAAGTCTATCAGTTGTCGACCGGGCATCGCCCAGGTCTCGTCCCCCTCATCACAGAAATACTCGAGCCCCAGGCTAGTCTTGCCCTGGTCGGGCACCATAGCGGCGCTCCAGTTCTTGAAGTTCTGTAGCCGCCCCACTCTGACGTCCGGATTGTGGACGTAGATCCAGTGGTCTGGAAAGAGATCTGCCCGGTCAACAATTAGTCCGACCAACACGAAAGCTCTGTATCGGAGCCTGCGCGCGGCCTCCAGCACATCTTCCGGTGGAGGAGGGCTGATGGCGGCGAGCAATTCGTTGAGGGGCATGCTGGAGATGTAGTGCTCTCCGGCAATCTTGACCTCATTCTGATCACGCCGTGCCACCACAGTCTCGACACGATGTCGCTGCATCTCAAGCTGCACGACCTTGGTCCTCAGCCGGACTTCGGCACCCAGGCTCTCGACTACTTCCCTGAAGCGCTCCCACATCATCCCTGGGCCGAGCACGGGATACTGGAATTCGCTGATCAACGTGTCAGCAGTGCCGGCGCCAAAGAGGGCGTTGGCCAGAGCCGTTCTTAGCGAGAGACCCTGAATGCGCTGAGCCGCCCAGTCGGCTTCGATTTCGGTGCACGGGATGCCCCACACTTTCTCAGTATAGGGGCGGAAGAAGCTTTCGTAGAGTCGCCGTCCCAGTCGGTTGGTGACCCAGTGTTCGAATGTGTTCTCTTTCCGGTGTGGCCACAATCGCGCTTTGAGATAGCTGAGCACGATTCTGGTGCTTTCGACGACGCCCAGGTTGGACAGAGCGTTGGAGAACTCGAGTGGATAGTGAAGCAAGTGACCGTCGTAGGAGATACGTGATAGGCGAGGTACGGTGAGGAAGTCAGACCCTAGCATTTGTTGCCATAGGTGCTGCACGCCCTGATCCCGGCTGAAGAACCGATGGCCACCTATGTCGAAGCGATAATCCTTGTAGACCTCAGTTCGGGCTATTCCGCCGACCTTGTCTGCTTGCTCCAGCACAACAGGTTGGATACCCTGCGTGGTGAGTTCGTAGGCGGCGGACAGGCCGGCTGGGCCGGCGCCGATAATGACTGTGGTATGCCTCATCGATGGATACAGGTGTCCTAATCGTGTCTGCATCCGAGGTACGGCGCGGCTCGGATGCTGACAGCTGTAACGATGATAGCTGCTGAGGCCGTGATATGCCCTGGTGGGCTCAACACCATCGCGGGGCCGCCAGACTTTCACTTCTGCTCGAAAGCCATGGGCCGCCAGCGATGCGTCTTCTGCGGATGCTGCTCTCTCCAATGAGCGCCCGCGGCGGCTGGCACTGGCCGCGATTATAGCCTTGCACTCGTCTGCAGGCAACTCAGCGATGCGGAAGGGTCATTCCTCGGGGGAGAGGAAGGGGAACTGAACCTAGATACGGCCTTGGACTGGCGGGCTCCCCGGCCCCGGGAGTCGCGCCTGTCCTACACAAGGGGGCTCGGCAAACTCAGGAGAACTGCGCGGCGGAAGCCTTCGGCGACGTCCTTCTAACAGGACTGCGATTCTCCTGACGACGCACCTGCGAGTGAAGCGCTCCCTGCACCGCATGGCAGAGGGCTGTCGTGACTCTCTTGAGGTGGCTCCAGGACCGTGCTCCCACACGATTACAGAGCGGCGCCGCCTCCTGTTGCAGACAGAGCCCCGCCACGATGGCAAGAGGTGTCTGCTCGGAAGCCGTGCGGCTGTCGGGCGTTACCTTGGATTGTAGGGGATACATGCCATTTCACACAGCAACCAGTCTTCACCCTTATCCCGTCGAGCCTGTCTGCCCCTCAGGGGTGGGCGTAGGAGGTAGCTGGAGGAATCCGTCTCGCGTTTTTTCTACCAGTTCTTGAACGCTGGATTGGGGAACTTGCACGTAGTAGGTCGACTCTGACGAGTTGATGACGTAGGTTTGCTCTTCAGGGTCCAGCACGCCTACGCGAAGGGTCATCGTCTTGTCGGCGGTCTCCAACCGAACGACGGCGCTCGGCTGGTCCATCCCGTATTCCGGCTGCTCCTCTCTCCCTAAGGGCCTCTCCATGTTCACGGAAGCGGCCCTGCTGACCAGGCTATCCACTTTGGCCTGGTCCAGGGTCTCGTCGGAGCCCAATCCAGCCATGGTCCAGTTCTCGTCTTCGTCCCTGGCAAAGGTAAACGAACCGTTGGCATTCTCCAAGGTCATCTTCCTGACCGATGCTTCATCCAGGTTGACGTAGGAGCTATTGATCCATGCCGCCGGTTGGGCTCTCGTCTCCCAGGTGGAGAAGTCGCCAGTCAGATACGTTTCGTTCTGTCCGTCGACCCGGAAGTGCATCGCGCCGTACTGGGGCGCAGACCCCAGGAAGAGGGTATGCTGCTCCCCGTTTGCCGTCTCGAGATCGATGCGCTGCACAAAGTCATCGGCGGAGACCTGGAGGCGTTTGTGGCTGGCCGAGGTCCGCGTCACCAGTCGGCTGGTGGTGAGGGCGGTGATTCTCTCGAGCACGGGGCTGATCTTGTCAGCATCGGCGGGGAAACCATCCGCGTCGGGAAGCACCCAACCGTCGTCCTGTTTGCGCAACTCTATGCTGTTGCCATCAGCGTCTGTGATGGTCAGGGCGACGATATCGCCCGGCTCTAGGTTCGGGAACACCGGCGCGCCTACGCCGGGGGCTGTCGCCCTGGGCCAGAAGGCCACGGCAATGAACACGATCTGAAGGGCTAGAATGCCAGCCAGGATCTGCTGTAGACGGTTCATTGTTGGGCTCCTTTTGAAGCTGACGTGTCAGCGCTCTCCAGCGGCACCAGTTCGAACGGTCGCTGCCTTCGGCGGCGCATGTTCCCAACCACCCCGATCGCGCTGACACCTGCCAGGGCGACCGCATAGTTTGCACTCTCCCAGAGGGACTGCTGGCTCTCCGTCAAGGGGGAAAGGACCCGCGCGAAGGTTCCGCGTGCCCGGATGTCCAGAAGATCCAGATCCTCGGTGCACCAGGCCACCGCGTTCTGCACCAGTTTCAGGCTGCTCAGGTAACGCTCGGGTGCTAGCTGCGAGGAGATCTGGAAGACTATGTCGTCCAGAAACTCGGCGCTGCCGAAGACGACCAAGCGAGCTGTCTCGGGTGAGACCTCGATCGTGGTGGGGATGGGCTGTTGAGTCGTGATGGTGCCCCCCTCATCCGGAGCTCCTTCTTCCCCGCCCTCTCCTGAGACCAGTGGTGAGGGCTTGCCCTTGAAGGCGCTCTCGACGACTCCCTGCACAGACACGGCCAGCGGGTAGGCCTTTCTCTCGCTGCCCACAGGGAAGCCCAGATCGGGATAGAGGTCGAAATCGGGTTGGATGTTGGTGTCCGTCTGAGTCCACGAGCCCGTGCTCGATTGAAGGAGAATCGTCGCCTGCCGTCCAGCGTTCTTCTCCTCGTTGATAGTGATCGGTGAGGCCCAGTTCATGGTCATGGCGGAAAGATTGGAGACAATGGGGTTTTGCGAGGCCATCCCATCGGGCCGTATGTCCACGAAGAAGGGATAGTCGATGGCTTGGAGTTCCTGGATCTGCACACCGCCTACGTTCCGGGCGACTGCAACGGGGAATGGCTCATTCTGCGGATCCATGACCAGCGACTCTGCGACGTCGATGCCATAGCTGGACAACATGTCGCGCATGCCATCCGCAAGGGGCATCAAGGCTAGCCCGCCGCCCAGCTGATCGGCAGTGATGGCATAGTTCCCGGCTGCGACCACAACGGAGCCGCCCCGCATGAGGTACTGATCAATGGCATAACGCTCCGTGTCGGTCATATTCTGGGGCGCGATTACCACCACTATGTCCACATCCGCGGGCACTTGGCCCGTGCTCAGGTCGAGGCTGCGTACTTCGTACTCCTGAGCGAGAGATGCGTTAAGTTCCTCCCAACTGGTCAGCGATGGCTGAGTTTGCCCGAACATGTCCTGCGTGGTCGTGGGCGGTGGCGTCCACAGACCGACCACCTGGAGGAAGCCTGGCGCCGCTCGCTTGAGCGCAGATTCGATAGCCGTGCGAACATCCGCTTCCGTCATTTCGGCCGCAGGATAAATGATCTGGGTCTGATCACCGGCCTTGAGAAGCATATGCAGGTAGTAAGTGTCGCCGCTGAATGGGGAGGCCAGGAAAGGCTGCAGCCCATAGAGGTCGTACAAGTCTTCGCGCGTCACTCCACTATCGGCCGCATCGGGGTCCAGCACGCTGTAGGTGAGCTTACCACTGGATCCTGCGGCTATGTCTCGCGCCACATTGTCGATAGTCTCCGGGACCCCGGCTAGCCAGTCCGGTAGCGCCTCGTGAGTCACGTACAGGGTCAATTCCGCCGGCTCTTCGATGGCGGCGAGCACGGCGTCAGCGCTCTGGAAGCCGTAGACCACCTTCTTGATGGCGCTGGTCAGATCGTACTCCAGGTTTCGCAGACGCACGTCCACACCGTCGCGCCGAGGCTCCACCTCAATGAGATCCCGAAAGTTGAGTACCTGGTACTGGTCCCCGTAGCGGATCAAGATGTCGAAGTAGGAGTTGATGATCGACGTCTCGTAACGCCCGGCCAACTGGAAGGGCGTGGCCTGGATCCCATAGGTCTGGTTGGCTTCGGCCTCCTTGTCGGGATCCTTCGCCGGGTCCAAAATGTCCAGTTGCACTCTGCCGCCCGAGGCGAGCTGATACTCTCGCAAGGTGTCTCGAACGGTGGGTATTAGGGGGGCAAGCAGAGGGTGTGTCTTTTCGCTGAAATAGCCTCGGATGAGCAGTGGCTCTTGAAGGTTGGCCAATAGGTCTCGAGTGACAGGCGATAGGCTGTACTCGCGGTCGGTGGTCAGATCAGCGCGCAGCGGGGCCGCCGGGAACAGCCAGGTGTTCAGTGCGACTAGATTAGCCGCCACCAGGATCACGGTGAGGATTACTTGTCGCCGATGCGGGGCGCCCTGCCGACCACGGCTCCAACCCTTGGCATCTAGGGAGATAACGTTGAGCAGCAGGAAGAAGGCTGTGAGAGAAAAGTAGTAGACAAGGTCGCGCAGGTCGACGACTCCTCGCTCGATGCTCTCGAAGCGGCTTCCGGTGCCGATGGCGCGTGCAATCTCACCGAAGGTCTCGCCCACCAGACTGGTCACGGCTTGGGAGCCGACCAGGAAGAAAAGGCCTCCCAAGAACACCGTGGCGATGAGCGATACAATCTGGTTGTCGGTCCTGGAGGAGACGAACAGGCCAATGGCTGCATAGGTAGAGGCCATAAGCAGCGCCGCCAGGTAACCGCCCAGCACCGGTCCCCAGTCTAGTGGCCCCAAGGCCTGCACTGTGATGGGCACGAACAACGTCAAGGCCAGCGCGAGGGCGACCAGGGCCATGATGGCCAGAAACTTCCCCAGCACGAGGGCAGTCCGACGCACCGGCAGGGTGAGGAGCACCTCCAGCGTCCCCGACCGTTGTTCCTCGCTCCACTGCCGCATCGTCAGAGCGGCGACCAGGAAGATGGTCAGCATTGGTATCCAGCGAAACAGTGGTCGGATGTCGGCGATGTTGCGAGCGAAGAAGGTGTCCACCCAGAAGAAGGCGAAGAGCGTGACCACCAGGAAAGCCCCCACAAAGATAAGAGCCATGGGCGATCCGAAGTAGGTGCTCAACTCTTTGCGGGCAATGGATAGTGACTGCTTCCAGGTCTCTTTCATGCTTGGCCTCCGTCCCACAGACCCTCAGGGTTGCTCACCGACATGGCCAGTTCGTTGAACACCGTCTCCAGGGTGCGGACATCGCGCCTCAGCTCCTTGACTGGCCACCCTCCCTCGCGCGCCAGTTTGTAGACAGCGGGACGGAGGTCAACATCGCTCGCGCCCTGAATCCAGTACTCAGCGCCGTCGGCCGTGGGATGGGACTCCACCGTCTGGACACCGGGGAGGGCGGTGAGGTCACCCGTGGCATCGGGTCCGCCCTCGCCGAGAACCAGCATTACGTTGCCCGTCTTGGCCAGCTCCGCGAGTCGCGCGTCGGCGCGCACCTCACCATTCAGGAGCATGATCACACGCTCGCATGTCGCCTCTACTTCAGAGAGGACGTGCGTGGAAAGAAGCACCGTGCTGCGGCCCGCCAGGCGGCGGATCAGTCGACGCACCTCCGCGATTTGAGTGGGGTCCAAGCCCGCCGTGGGTTCATCGAGGATCAGCACCTGAGGCTTGTGCACCAGGGTCTGAGCAAGCCCTACTCGCTGGCGGTATCCCTTGCTAAGTTCGCCGATGGGTCGCGTCAGGTGATCCTCTAGACCGGTGGCGCGGATCGCTTCCGACAAGCGAGCCTGTTGTTCGGCCTCAGGAATTCGGCGCAGGTTAGCGACCATCTTGAGGTACTCCTGAGTGGTCAACTCCGGGTATAAGGGCGCGTTCTCCGGCAGATAGCCTATCCTCCTTTGTGCCTCCAATGTGTCGGTAAGGACGTCCACGCCATCCACGCTGACCTGGCCTTCATCAGGATCTAAGTATCCGGCCAGAATCCTCATCAAAGTAGTCTTGCCGGAGCCGTTAGGTCCTAAGAGGCCGATGATTTCCCCCGGCTCGACGTGAAAAGAGACCCCATGCACCGCTCGGATAGGGCCAAACGACTTGCTGACATTGACCAGGTCAATCATGAAACCTCTCCCTTCTCAGACAACCTGATGGGTCTTCCGCGTCTGTCCGTTTTTCGGAATGGCGCTCGGACGAGTAACGTTTCGGTCCGGGACTGGCTGTCATCACAGTAGCACCCCGTTCAGGCGCGGATCCTTTGCCCTCATCGGTGGAGAGCCGCGTCATTGTAGCACGCGATTCGCGGAGTGCCAAGTTCAAGTGGGAGGGCTTGAAAAAGAAGGGCACTGCGGCCTCGAAGCTTCGCTCGCAACCCCGATGCGGCGATGTTGCGCGCCTGTTGGGGGCGGACGCGGAGCTTCCAGCGCCCGCGTGTCGGCCCTTCTGGGCATGGGGCCGAAGACCCAAGCATGCGCACCGCGCCTGGGGACGCGAGTTATCCACCCGCGTCCCGGTTCCTTGCCGGATTGGAAAGCCGAACTCGAACCTTGGCCTAGATACCGTGGAACGTACGGCGAGGTTGACGGATGGTGGGAAGTGGAGTATGATGCTGCTATGTGGAACTGCTTTTCACAACATGTAACACAGTTGTCCAGGGAAGCACGGTCCAAGGTGGGGCGGGCAATGCGCGGTGAGACCACGTTGGGCTGCCGAAACAATCGATGGAGGGTGTTCGGAGATGGGTGAGACCAAGCCGATCAGTGAGCAGATAGCAGACCTCGCAGTGGGCCTTCGCTACGAGGATCTGCCGGAGAAGGTACGTGAGCGTGCAGCCAACTTAGTTCTGGACCTGCTAGGATCCATGATCGGCTCGAAGGAAGTCGAATCTAGCAGAATCGCCGCCGAGGTGGCACTGGAATTGGGTGGTCCTGAGGAAAGCTCGGTGATCGGCTATGGCCGGAAGGTATCTGCGCCCCACGCGGCCTTTGCCAATGCCATGCAGGGCTACGCCTTTGACTTTGCGGACGACCACAATGAGTCGAATGCCCATCCCAGCGTGGCCACAATCCCTGCCAGCCTGGCTGTGGGCGAACAACTGCAGGCGAGCGGGAGAGAAGTCATCGAAGCCATCGTGTTGGGCAATGAGGTAGTCTGTCGTTTGGGGTCCGCCTTTCTCGGGAAGACCTACTACCAGGGCTTCCATCCTTCGAGCACTTGTGGCACGTTTGGCGCAGCGGTTTCCGCGGCGAAGTTGCTGAAGCTCGATGTCCGTCAGACAGTGCATGCCCAAGGCATCGCAGGTAGCCAGGTCGGGGGTCTCATGGCCTGGAACACCTCTGGGTCCTACACTAAGAGACTTCAGGCAGGACACCCGGCGATGGTGGGCATCATCTCGGCGAGGATGGCGCAGAAGGGTTTCGATGGGCCACCCGAGATCATCGAGGGACAGGATGGTTTCATGCAGGCCTATTCCTTCGAGCGTCAGTACGACACAAGCCTAATCACTGATGGGCTAGGGATCGAATGGACCTTCGCGAACTCCAGTATCAAGGTCTATCCCTGCTGCCGCTACTCGGCGGGGCATCTTGATGCCTGTCTGGACATCGTGGCCAAACACCATCCTGACTGGCGAAGGATCCAGCATATCCAGATTCGCTCCTCTGACTACACCATTCGGCTGCTGGCCATGCCCCGGAAGAGAGATCCCCAGAACATTGTGGACACGCAGTTCAGTATGCCCTGGCAGGCCGCCATCGCCCTCATCGATGGGAAAATCGACGCCGACACCTTCGCGCAGAAGAACATCCATCGTCCAGATGTCCGCGAGCTGATGACGAAGGTTGACTGGGTGGTCGATGAGGAGTTCGAACGAAGGTATCCGGAGCACTACTCATGTGCGGTCACCGTCACCATGGAGGATGGGACCGAATACACCTCCGTGATCGATGACCCTAAGGGCGACTACCGTAACCCCGTGACGCAGGAACAGCTGGAGGACAAGTTCAGAGCCCTGGCCGGGCGCGAGCTGGACGATGAGCGGGTTGAGAACATCATTGCCTTGGTGAAGAGCATCCACGAGGTGAAGGACATAGGCAAGCTGTTCTCCCTTACCGGGTAGAGCAACGAGGCTGGAAGCGCGCGACCGGGACTCATCTGGCGTTGCGCTCCGCGTTTGCGCGGAGGCGCATGACTCTGGCCCCCATCCTGCACGGCAGAGGACATGAAGCTGCTTGCCCCGGCTCCGTCGGAAACCGCTGGGGATCGAGTCGACAGTGAGGTCGATTTCGGAGGAGTGCTTTCCCTTGGCAACAGGCCAGGCCTCTGGGCGGCAAACGCACTGGATACGTGTTCTGACCCCCACGCAGGCGCCGCAACGGCGTGGTGCGGGCGCCGTTCCTCTAGATCGTTTGGAATCCGTCTTGTGGCAGCCCGGGTGAGGGCTCGAACTGTCCGGCCTTGCCGGGCAGAGGTAGGCTGAGACCAGGTTTGCGGTCCGTGTCGGCGTCGCGGATGAGATGCTCACTCAACCTCACGGCCACCACGCTTCAGTCCGCTTTGGTTCTCTGACGGTCTTCCCGGGCGCGGCCACTCCCGTGTCCGTTTCCGCCGCCGTTGCCGTTTCTACTGTGCAGGTACTTGACGAGCTTCACCGTCCCCAGATATCCCGATAGCCTGTTCACCCAAGCATTGACTTGCACCACAGCGCATGGACAGAGGCGTGCGCTACATTTGGCCTTGTCCAGGCTGCCAAAGGGACAGATCTCCCAGGCCTCTTCTTTCCAAGGTTTCCACTCCACCAGAACGTCGGCGCCATTTCGGTACGACCCTGGATCTGGAACGCCGCACGCATCGCACGCATGGGTGGGGTGATGGCAGACAACCATGGGACGGTGCTCAAACAGTTGCCCTCAGGGAAGCGAAGCGCATGGGGTCTCGTTTCTCTGAGGGCGGTTCGCATTTCTGGATCCGATCAGCTTGACCGGCGGAGCGAAGGGTGGTATGGTGAAGCTCGTGGTGCGGCTTGGTTGGGAGCTCATACCATCTCCGCCCCGTCCCCGCATAGTGATCTGAGCGGCGGTTGCCCCGGCAAAGGCTTCAGCGCTCAAGACATAGACCAGTCGCCCTGGAGTGGATAGAACTGACGGCGGTGGAGCTGGGCCGAGCAGCCTAGGAACGCTCATAGGATAGGGAGGTGGAGGCATCTGTGAACGAGCATCACTTTGTTTCTAGGCGATCTCCGGTCCTGGCAAGGCACGGTATGGTGGCCACCAGCCAGCCGCTGGCCGCCATGGCTGGCCTGCGCGTCCTGATGGAGGGCGGCAACGCCGCGGACGCCGCGGTGACCACCGCGGCCATGCTCAACGTGGTGGAGCCAATGTCCACTGGGGTGGGCGGCGACTGCTTCGCCCTGATCCACGAAGCCAGCACTGGCAGGGTCAGCGCTCTCAACGGGAGCGGTCGAGCACCGGCGGCCTTCACCTGGCAGGAGGCTCAACGGCTAGGTTTGCGGGAGATACCCTTCACCGGCGCTCTTCCGGTAACCGTGCCCGGGACGGTGAGCGGATGGGAGGTCCTCCTAGAGCGGTTCGGCGCCACATCCCTCGGCGAGTGCCTGGCTCCGGCCATCCGAACAGCGGAGGAGGGCTTCCCAGTCACCGAGCAGATCAGCGCCGCCTGGCGCGACACCGAGGAGAAGATCGTGGAGGAGCCCGAAGCATCCCGGGTGTACCTGCCTGCACCCCGACCAGGAGAGCTCCATCGGGCACCAGATCTAGCGCGCACCCTGCGCTCCATAGCCGAGGGGGGCAGCGAGGCCTTCTATCTAGGCCCACTGGCAGCGAAGATCGCGTCCTTCGTGCAGGATAAGGGGGGCTATCTCACCACTGATGATCTGGCTGCCCACACTGCTGGCTGGTCAGATCCAATCGCCACTACCTATCGCGGCGTTGAGGTGCTGGAATATCCACCCAATGGCCAAGGACTGGCTGCACTGCTGGCTCTCAATGTGCTGGAGGCGTACGATCTAGGGACCATGGACTTCTTCGATCCCACTCGCTGGCATCTGGAAATCGAGGCTGTTCGTCTGGCCATGGTCGACGCCGGTCGCCATGTGGCTGACCCGGAGGTTACTGACGTTCCCGTCTCCGCTCTGGTCTCCAAGGAATATGCCGCTCGTCGAAGGAAACTCATCGACCCTGAGAAAGCGCTCCGCCTGGCTGCGCCGGGCCAGCCGGAGCACCGGGATACGGTCTATCTCACGGTGGTGGATGGCCAGGGCAACGCTGTGTCCTTCATCAGCAGTCTCTACCACAGCTTCGGGTCTGGTCTGGTGGTGCCTGGAACCGGTATCTGCCTCCAGAACAGAGGCGCGTGTTTCACGCTGGAGGAGGGTCACCCCAATGCGCTGGACGGTGGCAAGCGGCCCTACCACACCATCATCCCGGCCATGGCCCTGCGGGATGGTGCCCTTCGGCTCAGTTTCGGGGTCATGGGCGGCTTCATGCAGCCGCAGGGGCACGTCCAGGTGCTGTCCAATATGCTAGACTACGGTATGAATGCCCAGACGGCGCTGGACGCCCCGCGCTTCCGCGTGGATGAACGAGGAGGGCCGGAGGCATCCCTAGAGGGGGGTGTGCCGACTGAGACCTGCAAGGCCCTGGAGGAGATGGGTCACAACTTGCGCATCGAGCCGGCTCTTGGCTCTGGCTTCGGCGGTGGCCAGATCATCGCCGTCCATGCCGACACCGGCGTGCTGGAGGGCGGCTCCGATCCGCGCAAGGACGGCTGTGCCGTAGGTTTCTAGAGGTGCACGCGGCGTGTTGGCCATAGCTACCTCCGGAGTGCCGGCACTGCGCGTGCGATGCAACTCAGGAGGTACGCATCTTTGGGTCTGACCCGGTTGGGGGATGGGCTCGTCGCGGGTGCGGGCTGGTCTGCCCGAACACGCAGTGGTATCATCTGTGCCGACTTGTAGGTTCAAGGATGTGCGAGTGAGGAGATCTGGAGCTATGAAAGAACTGCGCGAGCTCTTCCCCATCACCAAGGAGTATACGTTTCTGAACTGCGCAGCTGTGAGCCCGATGGCGCTGCCCGTGAAAGAGGCGATCGAGAAGAGCGTACGCGATCAGTGCGAACGGGGTACGTGGGCATACATCGAGGAGTGGCACGAGTGCGAAGCTCGAGTCCGTGAGAAGCTTGCCAGGCTGATCGATGGCTCAGCCGAGGAGATCGCACTGCTGGGCAACACATCGGACGGGCTGGCTACCGTGGCCAGTGGACTGAAGTGGAGCGATGGCGACAGTGTCGTCATCTGCAACTTGGAGTTCCCAGCCAACGTGTACCCCTGGCTGAACTTGCAGGATCGCTATGGAGTTCGGGTTCAGATCGTACCTGCCAGTGACGGGCGAGTGCTTCCGGAGGACATACTTGCGGCAGCGGACGATAGCACCAAGGCGATTGCCGTCAGCTACGTGCAGTGGACCAACGGCTTGCGGATGGACCTGGAGAGCATTGGCAGGTTCTGCAAGGAGAGAGGCATCTACTTCGTGGTAGATGCCATCCAGGGACTGGGTGCTTTGCCCTTTGATGTGGGGCGGTTTGGTGTGGACTTCATGTCAGCAGGTTCCTACAAGTACCTGCTGGGACCGATTGGCGTAGGCTGCTTCTACTGTCGAAAGGAACTGCTGGGCGACGTCTGGCCGAGCCGGGTGGGACATCGAAACGTTGTGGACGACATGAGCCTCGACTATAAGCTCAACCTGTGGCCCAGCGCGAAGAGGTTCGAGGCCGGAGCCATGAACTACCTCGGGCTGCACGGACTTGACGCCAGCCTGGACATCATCGAGAAGGCCGGGCTGGAGAACATCGAGCGGCACGTATTACGACTGACTGACATGCTCATCGAGAAGTTGCAGGAGAAGGGTTATCGCGTCATCAGCTCGCTGCTTCCTCGAGAGAGATCGGGCATCGTGTCCTTTGCACACCTGCGGCATGACTCCGAGGAACTACTGCGGCGACTCTCCGACGCGAAGGTCGTCGTCTCTCTGCGTGATGGCGGCATCCGGGCTTCTGCACACCTCTACAACAACGAAGAGGATGTGGAGCGCCTGGTCGAGGCGCTGCCCCGATGATTCCGTGTGTAGAGGATTGACCAGCTGCCCCGATTCTTTTTGTGCCTTGAGGAACCGCGTCAGCTACATCGTGTAGACATGCGGCGCGCAGCCAGACGCGTCAGGGATATTCATGCCTGTTCTGGCGTCGGCGCGACGCTTCCTGTGACCAGGAGGTGAAGCGTCGATATGGCCAGTGCCGAGTCTGGTGTTCAGCAGAACGATCTGTGGTGAGGCACAACCGATGGAATTCGGTAGATGCACAGACACTGAGCTGAAAGAGCTCGAGGACATCGTTGGCGCTGATAACCTCTCGACCGGGGAATCGGCCCTCGGGCTGGCCAGCAGAGACGAGTCGTCCTACACCCCGAAGATCCCCCCTGACGTGGTGGTCACGCCGGATTCGACCGAGGAGGTCTCGGCCATTCTCAAGATGGCCAATGCGCGCAGGATACCGGCCACCGCGAGGGGCGCGGGCACCAGCATCGAGGGAAATCCGGTTCCTCTCTACGGCGGCATCGTGGTGGACACTCAGCGTTTCGATCATATAGTCGAGGTTCGCCCTGCTGACTTCATGGCTGTGGTGGAACCGGGCGTAGGCTACAAAGACCTGAACAAAGCCGTGGGGCGTGACGGCCTGTTCTTCCCCCCAGATCCTGGCGCCGCGGCCATGATCGGCGGCATGATCGCCAACAATGCTAGCGGTGTGAGAACGATCCGCTATGGCCCCACCAAGGACTACGTGCTGGAGCTGACCGTTGTTCTGGCCAATGGTGAGATCATCAAGACGGGGAGCCTGGCGGGCAAGAGCTCGTCAGGATACGACTTGATACGCCTCTTTGTCGGCTCAGAGGGCACTCTGGGCATTTTCACGCAGGCCACCCTGCGACTGAGGGGACTGCCAGAGCACTTCTCGGCAGCCGTGGCGACCTTTCCCACAGTGCAACGGGCAGCCCAGGCCGTCTTCGAGATCATGCGTTGGGGTTTCTCCCCTGCGGCGCTGGAGCTGATCACCGCGGACCTGGCCGCCATGCTCAACAGGGATAGGGATCTGGGCCTTCGGGAGGAACCCACTCTGTTGATGGAGTTTCATGGAGCCAGTGAGACTGCTCTCGAGGAGGAGTTGGGGCCAGTAGAGCAGCTGTGCCAGGACGCTGGGTCCATCTCCTTCGAACGGGGCCTAGGGGTCGACGAGCGAAACAGGCTGTGGGAGGCGCGCCATCAGGCCTACGAGAGCATAAAGCGCACCCACGTTGGCGCGGATCCGTTCGTCGCCGATGTCGCGGTGCCCATATCTCGCTACCCCG
>Ga0299915_10002037_pt1 | contig 14793 bp, 28 predicted proteins | sample RVTome_13_FD_200263 | JGI IMG/M metagenome (GOLD analysis project Ga0299915, IMG submission 200263) | Soil microbial communities from uranium-contaminated site in the Upper Colorado River Basin, Wyoming, United States - RVT92D227 (version 2) ... | reverse complement strand
GGATCTCCAGAACCGGCTCTCGCAGATCGTCGCCGGAACGGTGGATCGTCTGCTGCTCCTCGAGCGCTTCCCGAAGGACGACGAGGGCAACGCGGCGGGCGCGGCGAAGAAGAAGTAACCATCCATCTCTCCTTTACGTCGGTCGGGGGGCAGGGACGTGGGTCTTTGCCCCCGACCTTTTTTATGGTAAAAAAAGCAAGGAGACACTGAAAATGGCCGGGATGAAAGACGTAGAAGGGTACGGCCACAAGCATAAGATCGGAGAACGATGCGACATCTGCAGCGGAAAGATGTCCGTCGATGATGTCAAGCGGTGGGAAGAAGAGAAGCTGGAGAAGTGCGGCTTCTACGTGCATGGCGTCGTGAGTCGGGAAGAGGGATACATCAATGCCCATACGCACGGCTTCGAGCGCACCTGGAGCCATCGGGACTTCCAGATCGTTCTCCGTCTTCCGGACAAGGTCGTCATGGACGTCTTCTGGAACTTCGCCCGCAAGGTCAAGGCGGGCGAGGTCTTCTGCGACGGGATGAAGGTGGAAGAGATCGTCAGGGGATACCCCGTTCTCCTCTCCTCGGCTTTCGAATGCAGGCGTCCCGTCCTGCGGGTTCTCTTCCCGGATGCCAAGGGGCGGTTTCCCGGCGATCCCGATGTCGAGGCCGCTTTCGAGCATCAGAACTGTGTCGAGCAGGAGGAACCTCCTGCCGATCTCAATTGAAGGGGGCATGTGGTGGATTATTACGAGCTGCTCGGGGTCAAGAAGACAGCAACCCAGGAGGAGATCCGGGCGGCTTACCGCAAGCTGGCCCTGAAGTACCACCCGGATCGGAATCCCGGGAATAAGAAAGTGGAGGAGAGGTTCAAGGAGATCACCCAGGCCCACACCGTCCTCTCGGATTCCGATCTCCGCCGGAGGTACGACCTGACGGGATCGGCGGACGGGATCTTCGGAGGCCCTTCCGGTCGCGGGGACTACGGCGGGTCGGGCGACTTCGAGAGGATGTTCGACATGATGGGGAAGGTCTTCTCTGGCTCTCCCTTCGCCGACATCTTCACGGCGACCTCTCCGGAACGGAAAAGGAAACCCGTGTCCAAGGAGGATCAATGCCCGAACTGCAAGGGCGGCGGGCAGGTCGGCGGGAATTTCGGCTTCTTCGCTTTCCAGTTTGCCTGCCCAGAGTGCATGGGCAGCGGGCGGAGGAGGGCGAAGGAAAAAGGATGACCTAGAAGGAGGAACTTCCGATGGCGGGAAGATCCGACCACGAGTTCATCGACGAGAAGCACTTCGGCAAGACGTTTCCGGAAGTCCACCGGTTCCTGGACAGCAAGTACGGAAGCCACGGTGGCCTCCATCGGATGTTCCTCCACAATCGGGAAGGCGTGGAGGAGATTCGCGGCTTGTGGGGCGACGAGGCGGCCAAGTCGGCGGAACTGCACATTCTCCTCGACATGGGCCATATTCCGACCCGCAGGCAATGGGACTTCCGCGTCTCCTCCGCCATGGACGGCCTGGGGCGTACGGTCGAGTACCTTGGCAAGTTCAAGGACTGCGACGACGAGGCCGTGTCGATCGCCTTCCATGGGCCGTTCTCCTGCGTGCACTGCCAGAAGGAGACCGACCAGCGGCTGATCCGGATTCAGGACGGACTGTTTTCCTGCTCGGTTTGTCAAGGGACCAACCTTCATCCGGATTACCGGCTCGACAATCCCTTTCGATATTAGGAGGAAACGGACTTGGGCACGAAACTCAGCATGGCGGAGAAGGAGATGATGTCCAAGATCATCCGGGAGGATCTTGGCCTCATCAACGCGGAAGTCACCAAGCAGTTCCAGGCGCTCTGGGAGAAGTGCCGGGCCGACCTCGAGCACGAACTGGGGATCGACCAGAAGCAGGCGGAGATCGCAGGGATCGAAAGACAGATCGAAAAGCTCCAGGAAAAAATCGGCGAACTCCAGTCCAAGATCCAGGAGTACAACCACCACCCCACGGTGAAGGACTACAACGAGGCCGGGATCGAGCCCCCCGGCAACCGCAACGGGTACATCTACAATCACGATCGGACGTACATGGGGATCGCGGTCAACTCGGTCATGGATCTCCTGATCGTGAAGCGGATCAAGACCCTGTGCGATCCGGAGCGGCCGATCCTGATGCTCAGCGAGATCGCCCAGTCGGCCTACCGGGCGCTCATCATGGCCGGGACCTACGAGGAGGCCCGCAAGGCCTACGAGTCGTTCTACAACCTCGACTTCCGGCGCTTCGGGGTCAAGATCCCGCGCCGTCTCGACGAGATCAAGAAGGTCGAGGGAAAGAACCTCATGTCGGCCACCGTGGTGCCGGCCCTGCCCGCCCCGAAGGAGGAAGGCCCTCCGGAGGAAAGCAAGAAGGTGCAATCCCCTTGACGTCCCTCTCCTTTGGTTGTAGACTCGATACAGGTGGGGACACGATCCAGGACATCTCGCCGTTGGCCCATTGACAATCGGGAGGTCTGATCCCGAAAAGTCCGCATTACGGGAGGCCCGCCCGGGAGGGCGAGGTCTCCATCTCCTTTTTGTTCTGGCCTCTCCTCGTGAAAGGCCAACCCATATAAAACTCTATAAAAGGAGGCACAGACGTGTTGGATGCTACTTCTTCCGTGTGTGTGGTGTGCGGTCAGCCGTTCAATCTCACCGCGGGGGAGAGGGAGTGGTATCAGAAGAGAATGACAGAGGATCCGCTGTTCAAGTTGCCCAGGCGCTGTAAGGCTTGTCTTGAAAAGAGGAAGGAGGACAAACCCTCCAAGAATCCTCCGGATTCCCATCCGGCGCCGCCCGAGAGGGGCGTCCCGAGGGCCGAGCTTCACAAACCCGGGAAAGACGAAATCCGCGTGGTTCTGGCGACGGTCGATTTCGAGGATCTCGTCTCGGGCCGGGCCGTTTTCTGGAGGCCCGAGAAGATCAGGATCGTCCTGGCGGACATCGGGTTTGAGGCCATGCGGCAGGCGATCGATCGCGCCGAGATCGAAAAGAAGCTCAGCGCCGTTTCGTGAAGTAACGGAGAGCCCGGAAGAAGTTCCCCACCGCCGGGCTCTCCTTTTTTATTTTACGGCCGTGCGGAGAAGTTCCCTGAGGCGTAGCCGGATCGATTCCTCCTCGGAAGAGGCGTCGATGATGATGAACGGGATGTTCTTCTCATTATCCTTCTCAGGTTCCGGAGAAGGCGGCCCTTTCGGCGGGGTTCCCCGCCTGGCCAAGACGGCAATGGACGATCCCGGAGAATGCATGGGCTCCAGTATAACAGGTTCTTCGGTTCAGAGAAAGTCTTCAGTGGTATCATAAAGGAGACCAAGGTGGCCACGATGACCTGTGAAAAGTGCAAGAAGGTAAGCGCGACCTACCATCTCACCTCGATCGAGAACGGCCAGAAGAAAGAGGCCCATCTCTGCGAGGCCTGCGCCAAAAGTGCCGGCGTGGGGTTCTCGCTCGACTTCTCCCTTTCGGGAATCCTCGGAGAAGCTCCGAAGGCTCCTCCCAAGGAGGGAAAGGCCTCGAAGAGCAAGTGCCCGAACTGCGGGATGACGATCGAGGAGTTCAAGAAGAAGATGCGGATCGGATGCGCCAACGACTACGAACTTTTCAAGGACGAGCTTAAGGTTCTTCTCCAGAAGATCCACGGCGCCTCCGAGCATGTCGGAAAAGCCCCGGCCCAGGCGTCCGACGAAGCCAAGGCGGAGGTCGAGCGCGCCAAGCGCGAGGCCGAACTGGCCAAGCTTCGCAAGGAGCTGGATGAACTCGTGAAGGCGGAGAAGTACGAAGAGGCGGCCAAGATCCGAGACACGATTCGAGAGACGGAGTCGAAAAAGCAGCCCTGATCGGAAAAGAATCCTAATCCCCTCTCTGGTAGACCGGGCCTGGGACCCACCATCCCAGGCCCGGTCCTTCTCGAGGTTTTTAACAGTTCTTTCCGTTAAATCTGCGGGGCTTCGGCCCCTTCTCGCCTACAATTTTTTGGCATTAGGCCTTTGTGGTGTTGCGGTCGGTGCTTTACAGAGTTCAGAGAGGAGGCTCGTCTTGAGGAAGAAAAAGAGCAGCTTGGAACAGGATCTTCTCCATACCCGGGAGAAGCTGGTCGATGTCGAGAAGCTCGTCAAGCGTCACTGGACCAAGAAGACTTCTCGGGCCCTTCTGGGAATCGTCCGAGAAGCCGCTGTCCGGACGGTGAAGCTCATCGAACGCGCCCTGAAGAAGGGGAAGGAGGAAAAGGATGAATAAAGGCAAGTTCCTGACGACAGGGGTCATCTGGGTTCTGGCCGTCGCGATCGCGGCCTTCCTCATCCTCTACAACGGCGGGCCGATGATCGGATGGTTCCTGGCGGGCCTGGCGGTCGGGTTCATCGGCGGCGTCCTCTTCGGCGTCTGGATGATGATGCAGAAGGACGAGGAGAAGAAGGATACTCCCCAACCCCAATAAAAAAGCCCCGCGACAGGCGGGGCCGAGTGTAAGGGAAAGAGTCGCCGTTACTATAGCAGAGAAGGGGTGGAATTCCCATGAAATGCGGCTACTGCGGCAAGAGCTTCAAATCGGTGCGCGCGATCTACCAGCATTGGAGGATGAAGGGCTGTCCTCAATTCAGGCCCGTCTGGGAGAAAGTCGTCGCCGCCCGGAAGCGCGGGCATTCCGGCCGGAGGATCCTGGCCAAGGCCTTTCCTCACCTTTACCCGACCACTCCCATGTCTGAGGAGGTCAAGGAGAAGCTCAGGATCGTCTCAGAGGAAAGGAAGAAAACCGGAGTCCGTCCCGTACGGAAGCGGCCACGCCGGTAAGTTGGCCGGAATCTTTCGAGGTGACCCATGTCGGAATATATCATCCGCGGCCTGAACCCCATCAAGGCCATCATCCCGACCTCCCTGAAGAGCCGGCCGAAGGACTACAAGCTCCCGAACGTCATGAGAGAAAGGGAAGTCTGCGGGAGCTATGATCACAGCCGCTCCGGAAGCTATTCTGGCGAGCTGGCGAGATGCTCGAGCGCCTCTTATTGGCGCGTGCTGGATTACACTCCCGTCTACTGCAAGGAGCATCGGCGCATCGAGCTCGTCCCGTCCGGAAACTACAACGATCTCCGCTCCTGGTATTCGGTCGGGCTCCACCCGAGGTTTTCGATCAGGAAGACGCTCCTCGGAGCGAAGCAGCTCCTTCGGGAGGCCATGTGGCGGTTTCGGGGAGGTATGGAAGTAAAGGAATGGGTCATGATTCTCAAGGCCTCCAAGACCCCGAAGCAGTTCCTCAGGCTCATGAGGCCCCACCTATTCGTCAACTACTACGTGGGCCGGAGGCGCCTCCGGCTGCACAACTGGTTCAAGGAGAAGTGTGAGAAGAATGTCTTCACCGTGGAGGATTTCTTCCAGGAGAGGAACCAGGAATTCCGGCGCCTCATGCTCCGGCACGGCGTCCGCATTGTCGACGTCGTTGGCCGGCTGAAGCTTGTTTCCGAGGACGAGGAAGGAAAGCTGTACGACGAGGTGAGAGAAGAAGGGGGAGAGCACGAAAGGGCGACTTCTCGTTATCTCTACGTCAAGTGCCCGTCGACCGGCCAGGAGTACCTCCTTGCGGTTGCTTTTCAGGCCTTCAGCCGCGCGGAGAACCAGATGGTCGAGATCGATACCCCCAAGAAAGCCCGCCGCTGGACGTTCCGTCTTCGCCAGGATGTCGAGTTCGCCGCCGAAGCGTGATGGAGGAAGGATGACCAGGATCCAGAGGAAGAAAAAGCTCCAAAGCTTCCTCGACCGGTACTTCAAGAAGGAGACTCACGGGAAGTTCCTGACCCGGCGGCATCCCCTGCTCATGGGCAAGCGCCCGGTCGACATGCTGGGGAACGACGACGACTTCAAGGAACTTTGGGATCTCCTCATGGGGATCCAGAATGGGGACTTCACCTAGGGGGAACTATGGCGGAGCTGGGAATCTGCTTCAGGTGCGGCAAATGCAAGGACGACTGCAGCACCTCGAACGTGGGGTCGGTCTGCCACGACTGCTGGCAGGCAATGGCGAAAGCGCCGCCCATCGGGCCCGACTCGGAGCGGGTCTCGATCCTTCCCAAGGATCCCATGATGAAGGGATTCGTGGTCATGGAAGGCGGGATCTACATTACGGTGGACACGGTTCTCTACTTCTTCCTCCGCCGAGAGGATGCCGAATTCCATATCAAGGAGATCCGGAAGTGTGATCCCCTCCCGGAAGGGCAGGTCGTGGAGATCCCCTTTCTCCTTCCGTTCCTCTACGTCCATCCGAGAAACGGCCTCAAGCTCCTGGTGGTGGAAGAGCGGCGAGTCCAGTGACGACTCCCCATGAATAAATTCAGGGGCTTCGCGTACATTGAGCTTTACGACGGCAACCGCGCCGAAGCGCGGTAGTTTCACGCATCCCCCGTCCAGGGCACCGTCGGCTTTCGCGGGATTGAGAATACGAGATCGTTGAAAAGAAGTCAAGAGGCGCACTTCATCCCCGCGCCTGAGGGCGGGGTTTTGCGCGTCCGTTTTATAAAAAAGGCCGGATCAAGAGCTCCGGCCAGGCTCATGACGGCAAGGCGCCCGGCGAGCCCTGCCTGCCCGCAGTGGCGGGCATTCAATTCAAACGACGCGGCCGCGGGCCCTGCGCCGGGTGACTCGCGGGCGCACTTTTATTATATCCAAATAAAAACGGGCCGGGCAGACAATCCCGGCCCATTGTGCGCAACGGCCCAGGCAGACAATCCTGGGCCTTTCCAGGAAAACTGGAATCCAAGAGACCCTATTTTACTAGGAGAACGGGATGAAAAGCCATCAAAAGGCACCTAAAAACGCCGCCAAAAGGCGGTCCGATCATTGGAAAAAAATCGATCTGGTGATCAAACTGGCGAACGAGGGCGGAAAGCGCCTGGAGGAGCATGTCAAGCAGTGCGGGATCTGCGGGTACGGGAAGTACTGCGAGATGAGCATGAGGATCTTCCGGCGGTATACCGCCAAGGGCAAGAAGCTCTGGGAACGGATCGAAAGAAACCGTAAAGTCAGGATATAATCTCGGACAGGAAAGGCGGACACCTTTGAGAATCGCTTACGACCTGGACGGGACGATCCTCGGGATGAAGGACGGGTACAAGTTCTTTCTGAGGCCGGGGATCGTCCGGAAGCTCGTGGTTCTTCGGAAGAAGGGCCATACCCTCATTCTCTGGACGTTCGGGACTCGGGAGTGGTGGAATATGGCCAAGAAGCTCTTCCCCGAGCTCCAGAAACTTTTCGACGAGGTCTACACGAGGGACGAGATCCCTCCGAAGGTCACGCGGAACGGCGGGATCCAGGAGTTCGTCAAGGACGTCCGCATCGTCAAGGCGGATCTCCTCGTGGACAACGATCCGGCCCATCTCCGCTGGGCCCGGCGGCATGGTCTGGCCCGGCGCTATGTCCTGGCGCCCACGGTCGGCGACATGATCCCAATGTAGTTGCCGAGAGGCTGGAGGAAAAGATGGGAGACTACAGAGTCATTGTCAAGAAGGGCGAGGTCTTCATCCGCCGCTGGGTTCCCGAACTGCAGGAGTACGAGATCGTCAAGAAGAAGAACCAGATCCTCTCGGACGTCCTCCAGTTCTCGGTCGACATCGAGGAGACCACGTTCGGGCAGTTCTTCGATCTCATCGCCCGGGAGGCCGACTTCTTCGAGAGGGTTTTCTGCGGGGCCATGTACCGCCATCCGCTCCGGCCCTACATCGACGAGATCCAGAAGCCCCCTTCCGAGGACGGGGGCGACGTCTGGAAGACGCGGGTGTACTGGGGCGCGGAGATCTTCGAAGGCGAGGTCGAGATTTTTCCGGCTTTCGATGGCTACGGGAAGTGGGAGTGGAATCCGCAGGGACAGGAGGATTGGCCGACCGAGGGCGGGATCGCGCTCGAGTACACCGGGCTCAACAACTACAAGCACCTCCCGTTCGTGCTTGAGAAGGACATCGACATCCGGGAAATCAAGCCGAAGGCGGAGCCCCTGGTCAAGGGCACCATGGACTTCGACGTCTACGACGTCATCCGGGCCATCCTCGGCGAGATCACCTGGTCGGGGGACATCTCGCAGGGCCGCAAGGGGCCGGACCTCCCTTCGCCCTCCGAGATTGAAGACATGAAGAAGCGTTCGGATGATTTTCACGGGAAGCCCGGGACGGAGGAGAAGCCGTGAGTATCAGAAGACTCTCCGACAAGGAGATCATGGATCGGCTCAAGGAGTGCGACGGCCTTCTGGCCGCCTATCGGGAGAAGATCCGGCCGGTGGCCAGGGAACTGGCGCAGAGGAAAAGCGAGTTCGTCTTCAAGCGGAAAGGCCGCTGCGGCTATCGGGGCGAGCTCGGCTGCTGGGAGGACGGGATCGACACGGTCTGCCTGCACATCAAGGATCGGGAGAACCAGAAGACTCTTTCCGCCCTTGAGAAGAGGATGGGAGACCGCCCGTACGTATTCCAGGTAAAGTGGCTCAGGAAGCTGGCCAAGGCGGGGATCAAGCACGTCCATGTGGGCGGGCATTATTAGGAGGGAATCATGTTTTTCTTCACGGCAGACGAGCATTACGCTCATGACAGGATTCGGCTTTACACCAACCGCCCTTTCGCCTCGGTCGAGGAGATGGACGAGGAGATCATCCGCCGCCACAACTCGGTCGTCGGCGACGGGGACATCGTCGTCCATGTGGGGGACTTCACCCTCATCCACCATGCCGAGACGGTCTATAAGCGGTACGTGAGCCGCCTCAAGGGGAAGCACATCTTCATCAGGGGAAGCCACGACCGCTGGGTTCCCCAGAACTGCGTCTCCCTCTGGGAACAGAAGATCGGCTCCCAGGTGGTCGTCGCCTGCCACTACGCCATGCGCGTCTGGCCGAAGTCCCACTACGGGAGCTGGCAGATCTACGGCCACTCCCATGGTCGACTTCCTCCTATCGGCAAGCAGCACGACGTGGGCGTGGACAACAACGACTTCACCCCGGTCTCCTTCGAGAAGCTTACGGAGATCATGGCCAAGCGGGAAGACAACCCGAACCTGATCCGGAAAAGGCTCGAGTCCGGGCCGGCCGGGGCATCCGACCAGGAGGAGGAAGCATGAGCATACCCATCCATTCGTGCATGATAAAAAAGGCCATGCGCGATGAGCAGGGATACCAGAAGTTGAAGGAAGCCATGAAAGTCAACATGGAGTGCGGCCACTACAGCACCTTCGGATGCGAATGCGAACACATCCCTTCCTGCGGCCCCGATCCGACGGACGAACAGATGGCCGCCCTGAACGCCCGCCTGAAGGAAGACCTGAAGAACGTGAAGTTTCAGGGTGCAAGTGGAATGCCCTGTGAACTTGGGCCGATCGGGCCTCCAGAGGTGCCATGAGCCTCGACAAGAAGTTCCCCAAGTCCAAGGACGCCCGCAAAAGGCTCCACAAGTACCATGACAGCCGGGACTTCGACCGCACCTGCCGCTGCCACGGCTCATGCGCCTACTGCACGAACAAGAGAACCCACGGCACCGCGCGGCGGGCCGAGTCGGCCAAGGCGCACCTCAAGGAGTGGGAGGGCTAGGGCTTGATCGGAACCCGGATCGCCTTGGCGGGAATGGGGCATCCCGGAGGAGCCGCGTAGATGATGTGAACCGGGAAACGTTCCCGGTTTTGCATCACGTTCTCCTGGCCCGTCGGGACTTTGAAGACCGTCCAGCCCTTCTGGACTAGGGCTCGGGCCTTGTCGACGATGGGGCTTCCGTCATAGAGGGGCTCGACTTGCTCTCCGAGTGCGGCAAATCCCGAAAGACCTGACGCCCCGGTCTTGGGGCTTGGAGGCGCCTGCTCGGGTTCGTCCTTCTTTCGAAGGAGGAAGTAGGCGGCAATCCCCCCTATGCCGAGAAGGGCCAGGATGTGCCAGGGCTTGATCTTGATCTCCGCGATGGGCTCGTCGAAATCGCCGTCCAGATCCATCGAAATGGATTATAGCAGGCGGGTTTGATGGAATTCAAGGAAAGCGAGGAGGAATCCGATGGGCAGGAAGAAGCCTTTTTTTGTCGACTGGCGGCGGTTCGAGCCCAAGCCGAAGCCGAAGCTCTAGAAAATGGACGGTGGCAATGTGAAAAGGTACAAAGGCGGTTGCGCCATCATGCTCAGGATTTCCGAAGAGCCGGAAGGGCGGCTCTTCGGGATCGTGTCCCGGTCGAAGTTCGCCTCCCCGCCGTGGAAACTTACGGCCCCGGACTACCATCTGACGCTCCAGTTCGTGGGCCGGGATCTTGCCGAGGACAAGATCGGGGCGACCATCTACTCGGCATTTCTCTTCACCCGGGATCCCTTCACGGCGCCCATCGAGTTCACTGGGGCCTTTGGGATTCTTTCCACCCGAAAGGGCAACTACCTCGTGGCCCATGTCAATGGGAAGCCCTTGGAGGAGGCCCGTAAAAAACTCGATGGCCTCCTCCTGGAGATGGGAGTTGTTCCTAAGGATTCGTTCGACTTCAATCCCCACGTGACCCTGGCCGAGGCTCCGCCCGATGCCGAGAGGCCCGAGATCCTTCCGGACATCAAGCCCTTCTCGGTCGAGGTGAAACAGATGGTGGTGAAGTACGGGCCGTACAAAATGATCGTGGAATTATGATAAGAAGGAGAACGACCGTCAACCACCCCGCCCTGAAGGGCGGGGGGCTTGTGAAAGGAGGTTCTGACACAGGCCCATGTTGACCAGACTCAGTTCTGCGATCAGGCGTCTTCGCAGAGCTACGTTGGTCGGGTCAGGACACCCCGGAATGCGTTGCCAGTTCCGGGCGGCTGTCGTCCGGCATTAAAAGGCCGAGGGTGTAGACCGGTGTGCCGGATGCAAAAAGCCCTTCCAACATTGTCGAGGCGAACTTTACCTCTTCGAGAGAAGAGGCGACCCCGTTATGGGGCGTTTTTGGGAGAGTTTATGCAGAGAGTGTTCGTGCTGAGCCGCGAGAAGAAGCCCTTGACGTCATGCAGGCCGTCAAGGGCAAAGGCGCTGCCTGAAGGCCGGGGTTCCCGCCGCGTGAAGAACCGATGGAACTCTACGGAAATAAGGAGGTAAGTATGAAGCTCATCGATAATATCCCGGTTTGGGGTGATCCGCAGGACAACGCGGTGGATCAGATGCGTACCTGCGCTCGTACGGCCTCTCGCGTTGCCCTCATGGCCGATCACCACCTTGGCTACGCCGTCCCCATCGGTGGAGTCGTCGCCTATCGGGGCCGCGTCAGCCCATCGGGGGTCGGATACGACATTGCCTGTGGGAACAAGGCCGTCCTTCTGGACATCCCTGCCGATGACGTCCGGAGGAACATCAGCCAGTTTATGGACGACATCTGGCGTGGTCTGTCCTTTGGTATCGGCCGGAAGAACCGCGAGGACGTCGATCACCCGCTCTTCGATGATCCTGCTTGGAACATCAAAGTTGCCCTCGCTTACAAGGGCACGGCGCGTGAGCAGCTCGGTACCATTGGCTCAGGGAATCACTTCGTGGACCTGCTTATCGACGAGGCCGATCGCGTCTGGATCGGAGTCCATTTTGGGTCCCGTGGATTCGGTCACAAACTTGCCACCCATTTCATCAAGGCTGGTGGCGGCAAGGACGGCGTTAACGTTGAACCCGTCGTCTTCGATGCCGAATCCGCGCTTGGCCGTGACTATCTCGCCTGCATGAACCTTGCCGGTCGGTATGCCTACGCAGGGCGGGATTGGGTCTGCCGCAAGGTGGCAGATCTCCTTAAAGCCCGAGTCCTGGAGGAAGTCCACAACCACCACAACTTCGCATGGCAGGAGACGCACGACGGGGAGGCTCTGTGGGTGGTGCGCAAGGGCGCGACTCCTGCCTTCCCTGGCCAGCGCAGCTTCATTGGCGGGAGCATGGGAGACGTCTCGGTTATCGTCGAGGGTGTCGAATCTGCCGAGGGTCATACCGCCCTCTACTCGACCGTCCATGGCGCTGGTCGCGTCATGGGACGCAACGAGGCCGCGGGCAAGCGCAAGAAGTGGGGACAGCCTCGAGTAGGAGGGAAGATCTCGAAGGAAATGATGATGGAGTGGGTGAAGCGGGAGAAGGTGGAACTTCGCGGTGCCGGAACCGACGAATCCCCTCACTGCTACAAGCGTCTGCCTGAGGTTCTCGCCCATCACGCGGCTTCGATCCGCATTCTTCATACTCTCCGCCCGATCGGGGTAGCGATGGCTGGCGAGGACGAGGAAGACCCCTACAAGGACTGATGGTCATGTGCGTTCAACCGAAAGAAGTCCAAGGACAACGGTCCCGTCGCCCGGGAGGCCAAGGAATGGACGCGCTCGGGTTGGCGAAAGCCTCAAGATCGGCGGTAATCTGTATCAGGTCGTCATTTCAACAGTCAAACCCAAGGAAACTTGAAAGGAGAATCCCATGAAGGCTTGGCAAGGTTGTCTTCTGGCTGTCGGCGCAGTCATTCTTGTGGCGGTCATGATGGGCGGCTGCCTGGTCGGCAGCTACAACGGCATGGTCAACGAGAAGGTCGCCTGCGAGGCGGGCTGGGCGCAGGTCGAGAACGTCTACCAGAGGCGGGCCGACCTCATCCCCAACATCGTCGCGGCCGTCAAGGGCGAGAAGAACTTCGAGCAGGAAACTCTGATCGCCGTGACCCAGGCGAGAGCCAGCGTTGGCCAGCTCAAGATCGACCCGAAGAATATCACGCCTGAGATGATGGCCCAGTTCCAGAAGGCCCAGGAAGGGCTCGCCGGGGCTCTCCAGCGGCTCCTCGTGGTGACCGAGAACTATCCGACGCTCAAGTCCAATGCGGGCTTCCAGGATCTCAGGGCTTCGCTCGAGGGGTCGGAGAACCGGATCGCGGTCGAGCGCCGCGAATACAACAAGAAGGTCGAGGAGTACAATAGCCACATCCAGCGGTTCCCGTCCAACATGGTCGCGGGGTTCGGGAACTTCAAGCCCATGCCGCTCTTCAAGGCCGAAGAGGGCGCCCAGAAGGCCCCGAAGGTGGACTTCGATAAGAAGTAAGGAGGAGAAGATGGCTCATGGTTGGACGGACCGGCGGTTCAGGAGTACAGAGGGCGGCCTGAGGCTTGGCGTGGTCTACGGAATCGCCATCGTCGCGGTCATCGTCCTCTCTCTGGTGGTCTGGGCCATCTCCTCCAAGATGGAGGCCGAGGCCTACAACCGCGTGACGGGAGAGAACGTCTCGACCTGGGACGCCATGTGGATCGAGCTTCGGGTGCAGTCTCCGCCGAAGAAGGAGGAGGCCCCGAGAACCGACCTCGATAGAAAGTAAGAGGAGAGGATGGATACCTTCAAGGCCTTTGCGATCCTCGCTTCTGCACTTGTTGCGATAGCTTTTCTGCTGATAGGCGCTCTCGCCCTTAGCGACTGGCTTAGCTCGCCGGAAGGCGGCGTGGAAGCGCCAGGCGGCGGCCCGACTTCCTACAATGACACGGTCTACTACTTCGAGGGCAACAAGGACTTCGGCCCTCGGCTGGCCGCCTGGATCAAGGAGCATCCCGAGCTCCGCGTCGTCTCCGTAGCCTCCCTGAATACGAGGGGGGTGTACGGCTCGACCCGGGGCTACTGGGTTGTGGTGGAGGAGAAAAAGAAATGATGATTCCGACAGGAGGCTATTCTCCGAGGATCGACAATCCCAAGACGGCCATGGAAGAAGGGCGTCCGTTCAAGCTCGATGAGGAGTTCAGCATCATGATCGATGGGATTGTCGAGGACAAGCAATGCGACATCGTCGTATTCAAGGGTCACTCCTCCGAGGGGCAGAAGGTGACGGGAAACTGCTACCTTCGTGGCATAGGTCTGGTCAGTCTTCATCCGGGGGATTGAGATGTCCAAGAAAAAGTTCTCAAAGAAGGAGATCACCCGCCTGGAGCGCGAGGCCGCCCAGTGGGACAAGCGCAAGGGCGAGAAGAACCTCTGGGAGAACCTCGGCAAGGAGGGCTGGGCGGATATTCCGGTTCGATTCGTGAGGAGGAAAGACATGCGCCGTTATGTCGATGTACCGCTTCTCAAGCGGCAGGCTTCCTATGTCGGGAGAATAACCGACGAGATCGGAAGCGGCATTTTCATTTCCCCTACAATGTCCAGACGCCGGGCGAAAGCCCTCCGCGGGGTTTGGGAACTCCTCCATGCGATCCTCGACGACCTCGAGACGGGCAAGAAATGCATCCTGGAGGTGAAGCGATGAACTTCTTCAAGCGGAGCCCCATCAAGAAGTACTTCTCGAAGGACGATCTCGAGCGGATCAAGAATGCGATCGGCGACGTCGAGAAGACGACGTCCGCCGAGCTCCGGGTCAAGCTGGTCGGCAGGATCGACAAGGATCTGAACGGGAGCATCTATCACCAGGCGATCCGGGAGTTCAACCGGGAGGGGATGGCCAAGACCCGCGACCAGACGGGGCTTCTCGTCCTCATCGCTCTCGAGGACAAGAAGTTCCAGATCCTGGCCGACCGGGGGATCATGGACAAGGTCCCCCAGGAGTTCTTCGACGGCAAGGCGACGACCCTCTCGGGGGCGTTCTCCAAGGGCGCCCATGTCGAGGCGCTCCTTGCGATCATCTCCTTCATCGGGGTCGAGCTCGCCACCCACTTCCCGAAGAAGGCCGACGACAAGGACGAGCTCCCCAACGACGTGATCGTCGACGAGGGGAAGGATGAGAAGAAATGATCAAGGTCTACTGCGATCGCTGCGGAGCCCTGGTTGCCGAGACCCAGAAACCCGAGAACATCCTCATGTACTTTATCCCAGCGAAGTTCGATCCGGAGACGGGCATCGTCGATGG
>Ga0299915_10002035_pt1 | contig 14794 bp, 16 predicted proteins | sample RVTome_13_FD_200263 | JGI IMG/M metagenome (GOLD analysis project Ga0299915, IMG submission 200263) | Soil microbial communities from uranium-contaminated site in the Upper Colorado River Basin, Wyoming, United States - RVT92D227 (version 2) ... | reverse complement strand
GACAATCAGACCATAGATGAGCACACAGAGCACGGTCACGAGGACCAGGAGGTAAAAGGGATAGACAAATTCTTCATAATAGCGGTAATCGACGGCGAAGACCAACAAGCAAAGCAAGCCCCCTATGACAAACCACAAGAGCTGTCGCACATAGAAGGGCACCCCTGCACCAGGCATAGCGACGGTGGCACTGAAGAGGTTCGTGATCCCGATCGCCATCAGGGCAACGGTCAGGATGATCAGCCTGCCGTCCAGCTGCGCCCACCATCTCCTTTCGATCATCCTTCACCTCGTCTGAGTGCTAGATACTTCCTGATCATCTCCCTGGCCAGGGGAAGCGCAGCAGCCCCTCCGTGCCCCCCATGCTCTACCAGAACCACCACTGCCAGGGGGGTGTGGGCGGCAACATAGGCCACAAACCAGGCATGATCCCTGAGTTCATAGGGCATGTTCTCTGCCCTCTGCCGTTCTCCTCCCTTGAGTCTTACCACCTGCGCTGTCCCTGTCTTGCCAGCTATCTCCATCCCCTCAATGCGGGCACCCCGACCGGTACCGGCATCCTCCTTGGTTACCCCTACCAAGGCCGCCCGGACCTCCTCCAGGGTCTTGGCAGAGATGGGGAGCCTGCCAATCTCCTCGGTGTGATATTCCTCTACCACCTTGTTGTCGAGATCCTCCACCCGTTGTGCTATCTGCGGCTTAAGCAGGGTCCCGCCGTTGGCAACGGCGCTCATCATGTTGAGCAACTGGAGGGGGGTCACGAGGAGATAACTCTGCCCTATGGCCAGGGAGATGGTCTCCCCTTCATACCATCGCCCTCCCCGTCTGTCGCGCTTCCATGCCTCTGTCGGCACCAACCCCGCCTTTTCACCAGCCAGGTCAATGCCGGTGGGTCTTCCGAGACCGAAGTCCTCTGCGTACCTGCCCAGCGTCTCCACCCCCAGCCGCGCCCCGACATTATAGAAAAAAATATCGCACGACTCCACCACTCCCCGATAGTACTTTATCACCCCATGCCCCCCGGCACGCCAGCACTGATACCCCCGCGATCCCAGAAAATAGGTGCCGGTGCAATTAAAGGGGGTATCGAGATTTATGACGCCTTCCTCGAGACCCGCCGCCCCTGTCACGATCTTGAAGACGGAACCGGGAGGATACATCCCCTGGATCCCCCTGTTTTGCAGGGGATGCAAGGGGTCTGAGACCAGTTTTTCCCACTCCTGAGGCGATATCCCCTCAGCAAAAATGGCCGGCTGGAAAGCAGGGCTGCTACAAAAGGCGAGGATCTCGCCTGTTAAGGGGTCCATGGCGATAATAGCCCCCGACCGTTTACCCAGTAGTTCCTCCCCGTACCGCTGCAGATCCAGGTCTATCGTCAAATAAAGATTGCGCCCCGGGACAGATTGGACCTCCTTGAGCACCCTGATCTCCTTCCCCGAAGCGTCAATCTCCACCTGCCTCCCACCGTTTGTCCCGCGCAGCTGCTTCTCCCACATCAACTCAACCCCATACTTCCCCACCCAATCCCCCATCTGATATCCCTTTTTCCCTTGCAGCTCCTCTTTATTGATCTCCCCACCATAGCCCAGTACATGGGCGGCCAAGCTCCCATAGGGATAGGTCCTCACCGGCTCGATCTGTATCTCCACACCAGGAAGATCAAGCCGATGCGTTTTTATGGCGCTTAACTCCTCCCACGAGATGTCCCTCTTGATCAGTACGGGTTGGAAAGGTGGGGAATCACGTTGTTCGATCAAGGCCGCTATCTCATCAGAGGAGAGATGGAGCAACCGAGAGAGCCGCTGTGTTAACCCCTTGAGGTCACCCACGTCCTCAGGCGTTACCATGCAGTTAAAGGCGGGCCGGCTGTCCACCAAGACCCTCCCCTTGCGATCCATGATCATCCCCCGCTCGGCTGTGTTTTTTATCAGCCGAATGCTATTGTTCTCCGCGAGGAACCGAAGCTCATGCCCCTTGATGACCTGGAGATAGAGGAGCCTCACAAAAAAGATGAGAAAAACGCAGATGACGGCGGAGATGAAATACCGATGACTCGGCCTAAATTCCTCTGATTCTCGCCTTCTTATGTCCATAGCGGAACCCATCCTCCGCTCCCCTCTCCCCGAGGTCTGACACCGTGGGGGTCATAAAGAGGACGAGGGGTGAGAGGAGACCAGTGCACAGAATCTGCAAGAGGAGCTGACGCGCGAGAACGACAAGGGGGATATGCATCATCCCGCCGATGAGCAAAACGCAAATCGCGAGCACGCCATCGACGAGCGCGCCAAACAATACCAGGGCGATCTTGAATGCCACATGGGAAAAGTAAAACCTCTTTCGTATCCATCTGCTGAGGGAAAAGACCGCTACCTTAGAGAAGGCATTGAGTCCGATCACACCCCCCGATAACACATCCTGCATGAGACCGAACAGGAACGAGAGACCGCCCCCCAGGGGGAAGGGGTACTGAAAACTAAATATGATCACGATGATGAGTACGACATCAGGGGCAGGGAGCCAGGGGGGAAGAAAACCCACGAGGGTAGTCGCCACAATCAACCACAGCATCCCCACTGCGAACAGACCGAGGGCCTTGAACAAGATGTCTAGCCCTCCCCTTCTCTCGCCGGACGTACAATCACCATCACCTCCTCGAGACGCCCAAGATCAGCGCCCGGCATGACCTCTATCTCTTGGAAGAGGCCGTATGACTTCTTCTCCACCTTTGCCACCTCGCCCAGGGAGAGCCCTTTGGGAAAGATCCCTTCCAGACCGGAGGTGACGATATGATCGCCGACCTGTATATCCTCCGTACGGGAGACATACCGCAGGTAACATCGACCTCCCCCCTCACCCTCCAGGATCCCCCGCGTTCTGGTCCGCTGCACCAAGCAATCCACGGCAGAGTTTCGATCGATAACGAGCAAAACGACAGAGGAACTCGAGGAGACCCGCGTCACCTTTCCCACCACCCCTTCTAAGGTCACCACCGGGAACCCTTTTCTCACGCCGTCACGCTGCCCCTTGTTGATGACGATAGTCCTGAACCACGCCGAAGGGGAAGAGGCGATGACCTCGGCGGCAATCATCGATCCCGGGACTCGCGCCTTCAAGAGAAGGAGGCGCTGCAGCCGTTCCAAGGTTTGGGCAGACTCTTTGAGATCGGCATTCTCCTGCTTCAGGCGGCGCACCTCTTCCTGGAGCTGGTGATTCTCGTCTTTTAGATTTACCAGGAGAATGTAGTTTTGAAAAACGTCGCGGACAGAGCCGACGACCCAATGGAAGGCACGTTGCCAAGGAGAGAGGGGTCTCAGGCCTACCTTATGGAGCTCATCTCCTCCATAGCGGCCGCTGATCTGAAGAACGATGAGAACAAGGGCGCAGAGAACCAGGGAAAGGATAATGAACGTGCCACGGCGTCTCCTGAGGTCCAGCATTTTAATAACTGAGTGTCACCTCTCTCAAGAGATCGTTGTCGTCCAAGAGTTTACCAGACCCCATAACTACCGTGGAGAGAGGATCGTCTACTATAGTAATAGGAAGATTGACGGCATTGCGCAGCAAGACATCGATATTTTTCAATAAGGCCCCGCCTCCGGTCATCACAATCCCCTTATCGACGATGTCAGAGGCCAGCTCCGGCGGGGTCCTCTCTAACGTGATTCTCACGACATCGACGATGCTGTTGAGGGGTTCGGTCAAGGCCTCTTTCACCTCGTCTGCAGACAGCTCCAGGGTCTTCGGGATCCCCGAGACCATATCCCTCCCCTTGACCTCCATCGACGCTCCGTCTTCGTCAGCGGGGAAGGCATTCCCTAGCGTGATCTTAACCTGCTCCGCAGTCCTCTCCCCGATGAAGAGATTATATCTCCTCTTGACATATTGAACGATGGCATCATCCATTTTATCCCCTGCCACGCGGATGGAGTTGGTGGTGACGATACCCCCCATGGAGATCACGGCTACCTCCGTGGTCCCCCCCCCTATATCCAGTATCATATTTCCCGTTGCCTCCCTGATGGGAAGCCCCGCTCCGATAGCCGCGGCCATGGGTTCTTCGATCAGAAATACCTCCCTGGCCCCCGCGGATAGTGCCGATTCCTTGACTGCCCTGCGCTCCACCGGCGTGACCCCGGAGGGGACGCAGACAACGACGCGGGGACGGACGAAGGTCCTCCTATTGTGGGCCTTGAAGATAAAGTGACGGAGCATCTGCTCCGTTATCTCAAAATCAGCTATGACTCCGTCTTTCATAGGACGTATGGGGATGATGTTTCCCGGCGTCCTTCCCAACATGTTCTTGGCCTCCTCGCCAATGGCGAGGATCTTCTGGTTACCTCTGGGGTCGCGGTAGACTGCTACGATCGAAGGCTCATTGGACACAATCCCCTTTCCCTTGACATAGACCAAGGTATTGGCCGTACCGAGGTCGATGGCCAGATCGGTGGAGAAGAGATTCCTTACAACGTCAAGCATGGCTATTTCCTTTCCTTAATCCATACACTGCATAACCTTAAAAATCTTACTCTGCACAACCTTAAAAGTCTTACTCTGTGCACGACCTTATAAGTCTTACTCTGTGCACGACCTTATAAGTCTTACTCTGTGCATACCGTAACAAAGAAACCAAGCGGAATCAAGAAAAAACAATAAACTCGCCATCTGCATACCACGTGTTGGCATGGCGGGATGCGAATCCACACCTATATTGAACGGCAACCTTCAGGTCTAACGTCGCCGAAGCCGGAGGTGACCCTTTGGTCAGTGGCCCTTTGGCCAGTGGCTCTTCAGCCACGGGCGGGCTTATAAATAACTTTTGGAGAACAACGGAAAAGGCAAAGCGGAGGGAAGGAGGGTATCATGCGGCATGGGGATATTGACGCTCTTTCCTGCGCAGCCTGCGGATGGCCTTGGCCTTCTTGAGCCTTGTTCGTTCGCCCTTGCTGATAAAATAGGAATGCTTCTTTAATACCGGCTGAACGTTTCTCTGGAAATCCTTCTTGAGACGCTTGAGCATCTTCTCGAGGTCATCCCTCTCGGTCATTCTATCCCCTCCCTTCTCTTTCGACATAGAGCCCGTCATGCCGCCACTGCAGATAGACCCTCCACCCTCGTTTTTGCATAGGGCGCATAGTATAAACCATCTGCGTAATAATTACAACCCCTCCTGAACAGGGCCCCTATTTTCCCCTTGAAGAAAATCGATCGGTAGTTTAGACTCTGGGCGGTGGAAAAGCCCAAGATCGTGGTGATAGTCGGCCCGACCGCCAGCGGGAAGAGCACGGCGGCGTTGGAGCTGGCGCAGCACTTCGGGGCTGAGATCATCAACGCCGATTCGATGCAGGTCTACAAATACATGGACATCGGCACTGCCAAGCCCTCACCAGAAGAGAGGCGTTTAGTAAGGCATCACCTCATAGATATCCTCTACCCGGATGAGGAATTCAGCGCGGCCCTCTTCCGCGGGGAGGCCCGGCAGACCATAGCCGAGGTGAGCGCGCAGGGTAAGAAGGCGATGGTCGTGGGTGGCACCGGACTTTATATCAAGGCCCTGACCTCGGGGTTGATCAGGGGTGGCGAGGTGGACCCCTTCATCCGGTCGCGCCTGCAAGCCGAGGCCCAGGCAAAGGGGAGGGAACACATTTATAGGCGCCTTGAGGAAGTGGACCCGGCTACCGCTGTTCGTCTGCATCCCCATGACACCTACCGCATCATCAGGGCCCTGGAGGTCTACGAGAGGATAGGCAGACCCATCTCGGCCCTCCGCCAGCGGCACCTCTTTCAGGAGGAGCCCTATCACACGCTGAAGATCGGTTTGAAGCTGGAGCGGGGAGGCCTCTACCAGCGAATAGATGCAAGGGTCGATGAAATGATCCGGCAGGGACTCAGGGAAGAGGTACGGCACCTGCTGGAGATGGGCTATGCCTCCCCCCTCAAGGCGATGCAATCCCTGGGCTACAAACAGATGACAGCCCATCTGGAGGGGGAGTACGATCTCGCCGAGGCCATCAGGCGTATCAAGCGGGATACCAAGAGATATGCCAAAAGGCAAATCACCTGGTTCAAGGCCGATACAAAGATCCACTGGGTGGCGTATCCCCAGGAGCGCGATGCCGTCTTCAGGATGATTGAGGGGTTCTTGCGGAATTAAGGGAGGAAGGAGCAGCGTGCGCAAAGAGGAGCTCAAAAGGGTTATCGAATCCCTCTTGTTCGTTCATGAACACCCCCTCACGGCGGATAACATCGTGAAGATCGTTGAGGACCAGGCGGGTAAAAAGGAGATCAAAGAGATCCTCAGGGAACTCCTGGCTGAATATGAGGGCATGGGAAGAAGCTTTCAACTGGTGGAGGTGGACGGGGGGTACCAGTTCCGCACCAAGGCCGCATATGCCCGCTGGATCAAAAACTTGAGGAAGGTAAAACCGGCCAGGCTCAGCCCATCCGCCCTGGAGACCCTGGCCATCGTCGTCTACCGCCAGCCGATTGTCAGGGCGGAGATCGAGCATATCAGAGGGGTGGATTCGGGATGGGTGTTGAACTCCCTGCTGGAAAAGGGACTTATCAAGATCCTGGGCCGCAAGGAGGTAGCTGGCAGGCCTCTGGTATATGGGTCGAGCAGGCGCTTTTTGGAGATCTTTGGACTGCGCGACCTGAGCGCCTTGCCCACCCTCCAGGAACTGGACGCCCTGCGAGGGCAAGAGGGGACGGAGCATCAGGAGGGGGAACTCCCGAAGGAAGAGGCATAGGGGTGGTCTTAACCAGGCTGCACAAGATCCTCGCCGACGCCGGGGTCGCCTCCCGCAGGAAAGGAGAAGAATTGATTCTGGCAGGAAGGGTCAGTGTCAACAATAAGGTTATCAGGGAGCTGGGGATCATGGCTGATCCCGCTTATGATCGGATCAGGGTAGATGGAAAGCCGCTTCCTCACCCCGCCCCCAAGGTCTATTACCTCCTCTACAAGCCTCGCGGGGTTATCACCTCCCTCCATGACCCCGAGGGGAGGACTACCATCAAGGATCTCATCCCGCGGATCAAGGTCAAGATCTTTCCCGTGGGGAGACTCGATTATGACGCCGAGGGACTTTTGTTGCTTACCAACGACGGGGAGATGGCCATGCGGCTGGCACACCCCCGCTACCGTGTCCCCCGGACATATCTGGTAAAGGTGAAAGGGGTCTTAACAGCCGATGAGATGGCGAGGATCGCGAAGGGGGTCATGCTGGACGACGGGATGAGTCCGGCGATAAAGGTCACCCCCATAAAGAGGCTGCAAAAGAACTCGGTGGTGAGGGTTACCTTACGCGAAGGCCGGAACCGCGTGATCAAGAGGACCTTTGAGGCGATTCGGCATCCCGTCTTGAGGCTCAAGCGGATCGAATTTGCCTCCCTCACCCTGGAAGGGCTGCGGCCCGGTGATTACCGCTCCCTCGCATCGGAAGAAATAGAACAATTGCGAGGTCTGCTATGATACCGTGGCTGGAGATCCGTAGAAAGATCATGCATACCTGGCCCATCATCATCCCCATTGCCTATCGCTTCGTCTCCAAGGATACGGCCTTAATGGTCATGCTCCCGATCTGCGCCTTTTATGTCTTTTGCGACATCTTCCGACACTTCCATGGGGGATTCAGGCAGCTCTTCGACCGGATCATCACCGCCCACTTCCTGCGGGAGCATGAAAAAAATGGCCTCATCGGCTCCAGCTACTTCATCTTCGGGGCGCTCTTGGCCATCATCCTCTTCCCCAAGCCGGTGACCATCGCGAGCCTCTACATCCTCGTTATCAGCGATGCCATGGCGGCCATTGTGGGGACCGGTTGGGGAAAGACCCGCATCTTTGCCAAGTCCCTGGAGGGTAGCATCGCCTTTTTCGTCAGCGGGACAATCATCGTGCTCCTTGCCATGCAAGATAAACCCCTGTGGGGTGAATCAGCAATGCAAGGCCACCTCTGGTGGGGGGTACTAGCAGTCGTGGGGGCTACGTTGGTCGAACTCTTCCCCACTGGATTGGATGACAACCTCACCGTCCCCCTGGTGGCAGGGGGGATTATGATGTTTGGGTTTTGGATTTAGTAAAAAGGATTGAAGGCGCAAAAAGAAAACAATTAAAAAGGGCGGGGGCAACCCCGCCTTTTTTTGTTTGGCTTGGTCTAGCGGTTCCCTCATCCTAGGATTATCACGGTATCTCCTATCGCCACCCTGCCGCTCTTGCCTACCTTCCCGAACCTTCCTTGACGGCTGACGATGTAGGGCTTGCCCGCATCCTTGGGCGTCTCCTTGCCGATGTGGCAGATCACGACCTCTGCCTCACCGATCTTCAAACGCCTTCCGATGGATAGCTCGTCCAGAGGAATCCCCTCCATGGTGATGTTCTCGGTATAGTCGTGGTCGGCAATGGTAGCCTTGATAGCCGGGGGTACCAGGGCCATGGCCTCCAGCGGCAGGATGCTCACCTGCCTGTCCCCTGCACCAGCATGGGCATCGCCTTCCAGCCCCCACCCCTCACGCAGGTACCCCTCTCCCACATTCTTTTTAAGAACCCCTCGTTTATCAGCCTTGTTTACGGCAATCACCCTTCCCTGCATCTGTACGTGCTTACCTCTGAAGATAGTTAACCACGGATTCTCACGGATTTACACTGAAAAAAATAAATTCTTATTTTTCCGTGATTCTCTGTCGCTTTGCGACAGAATAAGACGGATATTTGTAGTTTGCCCATTACTTATTTTCAGTGAGATTCTGTCGCTTTGCGACATCCCGTCATTCATATTTTTGTAAAAGCAGTGGGGGACGTGTCTTTCCGTGGTAAGCTATTCTTAATTCACCACGGATTTCTCACGGACTTACACGGAAAAATTAGAATATCCTTCTGATCATCTCAAACGATTCATAGTAGATTCACCACGGAGTTTCACGGAATATACCAACGATCAAAAGATTCTTCTTATCATTTCGAATTTGTCCGTTCCGAAATTAAACGATAGACCAACCCTTAAACGGGTTGTCTTAAGATCTAGTTTAGATCCTCATAGACCAATTTTTTCACTGTCTCAATTTCTGTGCAATTCCGTGCCCTTCCGTGGTAAGCTTCTATTTCCTCTACTTTTTTTTATAATCCGCGTCTTTCCGTAGTTAACTCTTAATTCGTTTAGTTTCCAGTGATACTCCGTGTCCTTCCGTGGTGAATTATTATTTTCCCGTGATTCTCTGTCGCTTTGCGACATCCCCTCATTCATATTTTTGTAAAAAAAGTGGGGGACGTGTCTTTCCGTGGTAAACTCTTACTCCGTTTACTTTCTAGTGAAAATCCGTGTCCTTCCGTGGTAGACCCTTATTTCTTTTATTTTCCCGTGTCATCCTGTGGTGAATTTTTCCCCCGCACAAAGTCTCCGCTCTTTCCCCCCCGCTTCTCCACCAGATGGATGTCGGAGATCACCATCTCCCGATCCACCGCCTTGCACATGTCGTAGATGGTCAGGGCGGCAATGGCCACCGCTGTCAGGACCTCCATCTCGGCACCTGTTTTGCCCTGCAGCTTAACCTGCGCCTCGATCTCTATGCGGTGCTCTGCCTCAATCGGCTTGAAAGCAATCTCCACATGCGTAATATTTAACGGATGGCACAGGGGTATGAGCCCTGCCGTCCGCTTCGCCCCCATGATCCCCGCTAGCCTGGCTACGCCCAGGACATCACCCTTCTCGATCCCCCCTGCAATGATCCGCTGAAAGGCCACTGGGCTCATGCGAACGCTCCCGCGGGCCGTGGCCTGTCTCAGCGTTATGTCTTTTTCCGTGACATCAACCATCCGTGCCCTGCCCTTCTCATCCAGGTGGGTAAATTCCTTCATCTCCTATCCTCCTATGGCGTGCATCCCCCGCTGACACTTCTTAAAGCGCATATCGCCGATCCTATGCCCCTCTGGCTTGGCCTGCAATGCGTGATAAAGGATCTTCTCTAGCATCACCTCTCCGCCCGACCTTCTCAAGGCCGCCTTCAAGTCGATCTCCTCGTCCGAGAAAAGGCAGGTCCTGATCTTGCCATCAGGGGTGAGACGGAGGCGGTTGCACTGCGCACAAAAGTGGCTGCTGATGGGCGAGATAAACCCGATTTCCCCTTTTCCTCCCTCTATATAATACCTCTCGGCCGGCCCGCCGTTCTCGTAAGGGCCCAGGGGTACAAGCTCCCCTATCCCCCTGATCTCCTCCATGATCTGAGACGATGGAATCGCCTCTTCCCGATTCCAATCGTTTTCTTCTCCGACAGGCATAAACTCGATAAAGCGGATGTGCAGGGGATAGGTGAGGCTCAAGCGGGCGAAGTCTTTGATCTCGTCGTCGTTAAGGCCTTTGATGACCACGACGTTTACCTTGATTGGCGAGAGGCGCTGCCGCAGGGCCTCTTCGATCCCCTCCCATACCTCCTTGAAACCATCCCTCCTCGTGATGTAGGCGAACCGATCGGATTTGAGGGTGTCGAGGCTGATATTGATGCGGCGAAGACCCGCCTCAACCAAAGCGCCGGCGTATTCCTTTAAAAGAACGCCGTTGGTGGTCAGGCTCAGGTCTTTGATCCCCTTGATCCGCGCAATCGCCTTGACGAGGTCAACGGCACCCCTGCGCACGAGGGGCTCCCCGCCGGTGATGCGGACCTTGGAGATGCCGTTGCGGGCAAAGACCTCGATCGTCCTCACGATCTCCTCATAGGTGAGGAGGTCTCCGTGCCCGACCATCTCTACCCCCTCCTCGGGCATACAGTAACGGCAGCGCAGGTTGCACCGGTCGGTGATGGATAACCGGAGGTAATTGATTGTTCGATCGTATCTGTCGAGGAGCATCTTCATGGTTCTTACAATAATAAGGGCCAATGACCCCGTGCCGGCCATCGGCCCTCTATGCCTCCTGGCGGATCTCCTTTCCAAGCACGGGGGGCGTAGCCGTTTCCAGCCGCACCCTATCGGCCACCCTCCGTATCCTCATGGGACGTAGGAGGAAGGCTCGGATGATCCATCATATATTCACTTGGTGCCGGAGGCGGGAGTCGAACCCGCACAGGCGCAAGGCCCGGGGGATTTTGAGTCCGAAACCTCCGATCCTTCTTTTTTCAAGGATAACAATAAGTAACGAGTTTTGCAAGGCTTTTCTGGAATTTGAGAAGTTGGGAAATGGGAAGTTAGGTTAGGTTTTTTACGGTATGGCGGGCACAATTTTGGGCACAGTTTTAGGGAGATAAGTTTGGGGGAGTGTCGACCGAGAACCATCACAGCGAAAAAGAATGGTTCGAAAACTTCATTTAATTCTAAATTTGTATCAATCCCTTTTGAAAAAGATAGTAACCATTACCGGTTGTCGAATAATACAAGATAACATATTTTTTTAATGTATCGTCAATATTCTCGTTTCTTTCAATTTTACTCAATAGCTCTCTTGTAAGATCTGAAAGCCTAGAAAGGTGTTCCTCTGTTAGAAGAACTGACGTTTCGCCCTGTTTTCTGCTCTGTAACCTTTGCAAGAAGTGAGTGTGCGTATCACGCAAAATAATGAAAGCAAATACTAGAGTTGGGTCATACTCTATATTAAAAATTCTTTGGAACACTGCATTAATGGCACTGAAATAATAAATTTTATCTTCCGCCGTTTTACTTCCATCCATCTTGTTAATTACAAAATTGATCTCATTTACAATAAAAGCTTTATAATTTTCACTTATATTCATGATCTTCCTCCTATATATCTTTAGACAGCTTGTGCACCATAGACTTCTTCTTTAGATTCGGAAGGATAAATTGGAATAATAGAAGTATTAGCGGTTAGCCTGTCGTAATTTTCTTCACCAATTACAGCTACTCCAGTCAGAAAAGCAGGAGTAGGTAAAACTCTACCAATTAACCCCATTTCTTTTCCGGGGAAACTCTGCCAATCATAAATTGGTAGTCTGCCCGCGCTAATAATGTCTGCCACAGATTCTGCTTCTCCTACAAGTTGTCGAAGAGGGAAACGGCCATCACCCGTCTTTTTAAATTGTAAAACAGAATTCTTTAAATATAAACGGACTTTTTTTTCACCAAAAGTTGTGCAGTATATAAAACCTCTACGAATACGCTTATGCTTGTGCAAAGCCTGACGAGAGATTCCTAAAATAGATGCTGTCTCAGTAGCAGAAATGAACGCATTAAGGGGTTGTGATTGGAGCCATTGTTTCAATATTTCATATCTACGTTCTTCGATTCGTTTCGCAGTTTTCAAGGGAAGGAGTCTGTTGCCACATTCGTTACATTGGTAGTAATCTACTGCTTCAACAATATAGCGACCAACGTATTTATCATCTACTTCATATTGGCCGTGTACCTTTGTATATTCGCCATTGCATTCAGAACACTTCATTTTTTTTATCCTCCTTAAAACTGCCGATGACAAGATGGTCATCGTCTATATGGAAATGAGTGTAGACGTTTTCACCTTTTAGCCCCTTTGCTCTATAGTAATCAACGTGGATACGAGTAGAAGCATTAGTTCTCAATGGTTCAGTCTTGTAATAGTGTCTTCGTCGCAATTTTTTTAGCGCATCAAGTATTTTTTCTGTTCCCCAGCCAAAATCGCGGTAGGCGGTATGTAAGACTTTCGGCTCAAGACGGACTCTGCCATCTTTAATACATTTGAAGATTGTCTTCAGCGAGTAATAGGGTTGAGAACGTCCTCCGCTAGCGGCTCGCTTTCTTTTTTTCTTTTTATTCATTATGCTATTATGGTTGACTTTTGTCAACCCTTTTTAGCTACTTTCCCCACTCAAAAAAATCTCAATTTCGTCCATATTTGAGATAGCTAGTTCTTCAATGATTACACCTTCTTTGGGATCAAGGGGTTGGGCCATTAGCTTAACGGCTTGCCGTTAGACAGCTCCTTCAGACAATCGTCGCACCAAGGCGAATGAGGTCATTTTGAATAGCGGCAAGCTCGCAGCCTCGATGAGGCCCAGCCATAATGCCGTGTGGCGCCTTGATACTTCGATACGACTGCATTACGGTGAACGCTGCTACAGGATCATCGAGCTGCACCACTGGGCCCCCGCTCTCGCCATGATGCCACCCTACGTTAAACTCGTACATCCTAAGAGGGCCGAGCAAATACTGAGCAGACAGAATGCCCTCATTCGCGTGGCTTTTCAGGAAAAGTTTCCCCCCCCGAAAGTTTCCTTGGGCATCGATCTCGAGGCTGCCTACCTCAGGTGATGGGAACCCGATTGTAAGAACACGCGCTCCATCAGGCTTGGTTGCGAAGGTAACAGGAAGGGCTGGAAGTTGCACACCTTGAGTAGAGCATGGGCCGATTTCGAGGATGGCCAAATCAAAATCGGCGCGTTCCGCAGGAAATCCGATAACTGGAAAGTGGAAGGCTGCTTTATCATTTCCGGGAACAACAAACACCAAGAACTTGTCCCGAGGGTTCCTCGGCTGACCGCCGTTCATAACATGAAAGGCCGTTACCACATATCTATCAGCCACAACGCAGAAGCCGCTGCCCCATCGCACGCTGAACTCAGCTGGCCGAACTTTCCCCTTCTTGGTAGTCTGAGGCCGCACCTCGTGATACTGCATGATAGCGACCACAGACTCCCTCAACATCGCTATAGCACTAATTAAGCTCATGAGATCCTTCTAATATGAGTTGTCTAACAATGAGTAGACTGACCACTATAAGACGCCCTGTAACATAGAGTCGGGCCATCAGGGGATACCCTCTTCTGCGTCTCTGGCCCTCTGCGCGGCCTCTCTTGCCCTGCTTTCAGCATCCCTTGCCCTATCTTCAGCCGCACGCTTTTCCGCTTCTGCCTGTTCAATCTCTCTTTGGGGTCTCTGTTTTTCACGTAGATACTTGTTATAGAAATAGGTTCCGGGCGATGACGCTAGGCTTTTTAAATCACGCTTGACACTTTCAGCACCGCTATCGCACCATCGCCTGTGCGCATCTTTTGCGCGCAGATCATTCGTCCCCTTATAATTATCAATGCAGTCATGTTCGTAGTAGCGGAGCTTTTCTTGCAACCGCGCCGTTTCCTGGGCAATAAGTTCCGGGGTAATGGGGTGCCTGTTGCCGTACTCGTCTACCCATGCATCGACTTGCGCGGGCTGTTGCGTTAGGGCTTGGCCAGTAGCATTAGATTGGGTCTCGGCTGATGGAATTGTGGGGGCTCCCATAGAACTGACCCCCTTATCCCCTTTGACGGTATCAATATCTTTGCTCTGCTTATCGGGTGGTGCTACATCGGAATAGTGAGTTACCCCCTTCTCGTCCACCCACTTATAGATCTCCTGGGCCTCCGCGGTCGAGATTATCAAACATGCCATAATAGCTATGGCTATGATCCCCTTGGTGGGGCCAGGTATCCCACGCGCCCCCCTGGACGCACCCCTCCTCATCTTTGCTTTTTTGGTCATTTTCTCCCTTTTCATCCCTACCCCCATAAGGCCTAAGGGTTCTATGTTGTTGGTTTGTTTAAGACCTTGAGAAATATACGGAAAACTTAGGCCAAAAGCTAGGAGTTGTCAACAAAAAAGGCTTTGTCGAGGAGTTTAAAGGACAGTCTATCAGCGGCAACGAACGGAAACAGTTACGGGCACAGTCCACGATTTCCAAAGAAAAAAGGCCAGCCAGATTTCGGCTAACCCTTTGAGATCATTGGTGCCGGAGGCGGGAGTCGAACCCGCACAGGCGCAAGGCCCGGGGGATTTTGAGTCCCCTGCGTCTCCCAGTTCCACCACTCCGGCGGTATATCAAATAAATATAGGGGTTCCCTTATG
>Ga0299915_10002034_pt1 | contig 14799 bp, 11 predicted proteins | sample RVTome_13_FD_200263 | JGI IMG/M metagenome (GOLD analysis project Ga0299915, IMG submission 200263) | Soil microbial communities from uranium-contaminated site in the Upper Colorado River Basin, Wyoming, United States - RVT92D227 (version 2) ... | reverse complement strand
GGAGTCTTCGGCGCGTTGTGCGCGTGGTTTGTGCCAACAGAAGCCTTACCGGAGTAATCATCCCGGAGAACACAGGGTTCGAAACGTATGCATACGTTCCAATGCAAGCGATAAGTCGCCTCACCACTCGCTGGAGCCCTGGAAGTTCACCAGGATCTCCGACGGACCCGGCCACGGCGGCGCGATAATGTGAACGTGCCTTGGCCGGGCCGCTCAGCTCGAGGCCGTTAGCCCGCCTTGGGCGGAGCCGCTGCGGGAGAGATGGGCAAGGGCGAGTTGCAGGACAAGGTTGGGGTGAGCCCCCCGGCGAAGCTCACGGCGTTCCACTGGCAGCCCGTGCGCATGCGAAAGTTGGTCCCGTCCAGCACGCGCCGGCGATCCGCCCGCTGGCGACCCATGTGTGCCGCTGAATCTAGCCAGTTCGAGAAGGATTCGATGCGAACCCACGGCTCATCTGGCGCTTCGAATACCGTCGCCAACGGCTGCTTGCGCCTGGCCGCAGGATCTTCCGTAAGGTTCCTAAGCCTCCTGTCGTCCGGGATTGAGCCTGAGATGATTTCTGGATTCCGGCACGCTTTGCTCGCTTTGAGACATGCGAAAGTATGGTATGTATTTGAAGAGACTTGAATGCCTGATCCTTTGTTGGTGACCAAAGTCAGATTGCCGGTATTACGGCATCTTCTGGTTCCCAGGAAGAAGGTTCTCCGGCAGTTAAGCGAGGGGATTCAGGATGGACACTTGCTCACCCTGGTGTCCGCCCCAGCGGGCTATGGAAAAACGACCACCATCCGCATGTGGGTCGAGGAAGCGGGATATCCGGTTGCCTGGGTCACGCTGGAAGAATCCGACAATGATCTCAAACGATTTCTCACATACGTCCTGACCTCCCTGGGGCAGGCGGTGGAGCATCTCGGCCAGGCAGCGCTGGAAGTAGTTGAAAATGCCCGGGAGATAAGTCTTCAGCGCATCCTTGGATTATTGATCAATGATTTGTATGACCTGGATCAGCCGGTCGTCCTGGTGTTGGAGGAGTATCACCTGATCGAAAACGAGGAAATCGACCAGGCCATTGAATGGATGCTCAACCAGGCTGTCGCAAATCTGCACCTGGTCATCGCGACCCGGGAGGACCCCAACCTGCCATTGACGCGCCTGCGGGTCAGGAACCAACTCACGGAGATCAGGGCGGCGGACCTGAGTTTCTCGCTCGAGGAAGCCAGTGATTTCTTCTCGAACGTGATGGGCGTCAGCCTGTCAAAAAGGGAAATGGAGATCCTTGAAAACCGGACGGAAGGCTGGGTTGCCGGACTTCAACTGGCAGCCTTGTCGCTAAAGGAAAGCGGGGACCCAACGAAATCTGTGGAGGCATTTCGGGGCACGCACCGTCATATTCTGGATTACCTGATCGAGGAAGTACTCAAAAGCCAACCGGAAGAAATACGAGAGTTCCTGCGCCGGACATCCATCCTGGATCAACTGTCCCCCTCTCTGTGCGAAGCCGTAACCGGACAGGAAGCCAGCAGGAAGTATCTCCATTACCTGGAAATCAATAACCTGTTCCTGGTTTCCCTTGACGAGGAGCGGACCTGGTATCGCTACCATGCCTTGTTCCGTGAATTACTGAGGAATCAACTAGCGCAGGCCGAACCGGAAGGTGTTGACGATCTACACGAACGCGCTGCAGGCTGGTACCAGAAGAATGGTTTCATTCGGAGAGCAGTTGAGCATGCCTTTCAAATCTCGAATAGCAGTAAAGTGTCCGAACTGATCGAGAAGCATGCCATTCCCATGCTTTACAGGGGCGAAGTCTCAACAGTCGTGGGGTGGTTCGACAAATTGCCGGAATCGCTCATGCAAGCTTCTCCCATAATGTGTATTGGCAAGGCATGGTCACTAGTTTTGATGCAGCGCCAGACGCGCACGGAGGAGGTTGAACAGGCATTAAAGGCTGCTGACGACGCCCTCAATTGGGCAAATGCGGATGAAGCGCTGCGAAGTCTGATTGCCGGGCACACCACGAGTATTCAGGCGTACCTCATGCGATCACCGGCTTTGGCTGGCAGAAAACCGGAGCAGTTGATCGCGACCTCCCAAAAAGCGCAACGGCTCCTGCCGGACGACGAAAAAGGCATTCGCAGTGTCAATGCTTTGAACATCGGTCATGGGTATACAGTGCTTGCCGATTTGCCGGCGGCTGAGAGGGCTTTCAGACAAGCATTTGAGGACGGGGTGGCTGGCGGGAATTTCTATGCCGCCATTTATGGACCCATCAACTTGATCGTGATCGCCATGATGAAAGGACAGTTGAAAGATGCCTCGCTGTCGTGTGAGACGAATATCGATCGGTTCAACCAATTATTGGCGGGGCGGAGATTTCCGCCCCTTGGCGCACTGCACGTCCTGAAGGGCAGCCTCCTTCTGGAGGAAAATCGCCCGGCGGAGGCGGAGCAGGAATTGACGCAGGGCCTGGATCTCGTACGCTGGACTGGGGAATATGAAGCCCACATGAAAGGCTATTCGGCCCTGGCGCGCTTGCGCTCCATTCAGGGTGATGGGACTGGAATGCTGGAAAATACAAGAATACTCGAAGAGCTCCGGCCGGAAGCTGCCATCTATGCACAGGCTTTGCGTCATCGTTTGTCGGCACATGATTGGGGTGCAAACAAGATCAGTCTGGAGGAGGCGCATCTCTGGGTGACGCAGGCGGCAGTCAGGTTTAGTAACCTACCCGATATAGCCGGTGTCGATTCTGTGAGTAGAGTTTACTTTCAGGCTTACCTGAGCGCAGCCCATGTTCTGACCAGGCTGGCGGCGCGAAATCCACAGGCTTATCCCTTGCTGGAAGTTCACAACTACCTTGCCCGCCAGGAAGAGTTTGCCGACGCCCACGGGCTCCTCGGCTGGTTGATTGAGAATTGGATTGTCAGGGCATTGATGTATCACGTCGAAGGAAGAGCGGAGGATGCACGCCGCGTGATCCAGGCGGCGCTGGGCGCGGCGGCACCGCGGGGGTATTGCCGAATCTTTCTGGATGAAGGCGACCTCCTGCGCCCCCTGTTGGAGTCCACTGAACCCCGCCTCAAAGATAGTGAGCTGTCCGCTTTTGTAAAGCGTTTGCTGGAGGCAATGCCGGGAGAGTCCGCTAAAGCCAAAGCCAGCCTAGTGGATGAAGACAAACTAAGCGACCGGGAACTCGAAGTGTTGCGTCTTTTGGCTGCCGGGCAGACCTATAAGGAGATTGGACAGCGCCTCTTCCTCAGCCTGAACACAGTCCAGTTTCACGTCAAGAATATCTATAGCAAGCTGCTGGTCAACAAGCGGGCACAGGCGATTGAAAAAGCCAGGGAGAAGAATCTGATCTGAGCCTGAGATCGTAGCCACATCTTCCAACCCGAGAAACCACATATCCCTGCTCGGTGGAACCACATACGTATGTGGTTCCTTTCTTTGACTCCGGGTGCAAAATGCAGTCGACCCCAATCCTCTTGAAGAAGACCTGTGGAGACACGAGCCATGAAGACAAGACATTTCTTGATCGCCCTGGCACCCCTCGCGGCACTGCTGTTCGTCGGCTGCAGCTCCGGCGCCAGGGTAGGTGCACTGCAGACCGAGTCCCAGTCGGTCGAGCTGGGAGACGCCAAGTCGGTTCGCGTCGAGATCTACTTGGGCGCTGGCAGCCTGGAGCTGACTGGTGGCGCAAGAGAGCTGCTGGAGGCCGACTTCACCTATAACGTTGCCGAGCTGAGGCCAGAAGTGGATTACACGGATGACACGCTCGTTGTTCGGCAGCCCGACGTCAGAGGCCTGCCAGCCTTGGGAGGCATTACGGACTTCCGTAATGAGTGGGATCTGCGCCTTTTCGATGAGGTGCCCATGGATCTGAGTGTGGATGTGGGCGGCGGGGTCAGCGATCTGCAGCTGGCCGGTCTGTCGTTGACCGGGCTCGACGTCAGTCTGGGAGCGGGCGAATATACCATCGACCTGAGCGGCGACTGGGTGCGTGACCTGGACGTCACCATCGACGCCGGCGCGGCTATTGGCAGCGTGCAGTTGCCCAGGGATGTTGGTGTCCGCGTCAGAGTCGAGTCCGGTCCGCACACGATTGAGGCTACAGGCCTGACGCAGGATGGAGACGTTTACACCAACGCCGCCTATGGTGTGTCAGAGAGGACGTTGCAGGTAGACCTGGTGGCCGGTATCGGCCGGATAAACCTGGTCGTAGAAGAAGCGGTGGAGCCGTGAAGCATGAAGACCAACCATCTGATCGCACCCATGATTGTTGGCATGCTGCTGATCGCCGCCTGTAGCACCGAGAGTGCCCCGGCCCCGGCGGTTCCTGAGGGCGCGCAGGCTGGCGAGCTGACCGGATTGAAGGAATGCGAATACCAACCGGCGGGAAGCAAAACAAAATACGACGCCGAGTGCGGCACGCTGGTCGTCCCGGAGAACTGGGACAAAGCCGACTCCCGCTTGATTGCTCTGCCAGTCGTGCGGATCCCAGCCGGTGGGCCGAACCCCGCGGAACCGGTGTTCTTTCTGCAGGGCGGTCCCGGTCAGTCGAACTTGTCCTGGTCGCCGCCCGATTGGCTGCTCGAGGACCATGATGTGGTGATGGTGGGTTACCGCGGGGTGGAGGGCACCGTGGTGCTCTCGTGTCCTGAAGCGAACCGCCTGATGGAAGCCCACACAGGCAAAGATCTATTCAGCGAGGAGGCGGGCGCAGAGGTTGTGGCTGCTGTCAAACAGTGCGCCGTGGCCCACCAGCAAGCGGGCGTTGACCTGTCGGGATATACGATCCCCGGCGTCGTCGAAGATATGGAGGCAGCCCGAATTGCCCTGGGTTATGACCGGATCAACCTGCTCAGCGAGAGCTACGGCACCCGCATTTCCCAGATTTACGCCTACATGCATCCAGACAGCCTGCACCGGCTCGTCTTGATCGGCGTCAACACCCCCGGCCACTTCGTCTGGTACCCGGCTGTCCTGGACGAGACGATCGGTTACCTAAGCGTGTTATGCGCCCAGGACGTGACCTGCAGCAGCCGGACAAGTGACCTTGCCCAGACCATGTCCCACGTCAACCGCAACATGCCAAAGCGCTGGTTGTTCTTCAACATTGACCCAGACACGATCCGTCTAGGTACCCATGCCCTGTTCTTTTCCATCTCGAATATGCCGATGGTCTCTGATGCCTATCTGGCGGCTGCCGAAGGCGACCCTTCCGGTTTGGCGATGGTGAACCTGATGGCGAGGATGATGCCTTTTACCCCAGTAGTCGGCGATCAGCTCAACAAAGGCGGCACGGTCGACCTGGAGAAGTATCGTGGACTCGAGAGTGTCAGCCTGGGGGACTCGATCATGGGTGCGCCGTTATCAGAGTCGATTTGGCCCCTGGCGAAGGCATGGCCGATTGAACTGATCCCGAAAGACCTGCGCGAGTTCCAGGAGAGTGATGTGGAGATGTTGCTGGTCAATGGAACGGTGGACTTCTCCACGCCTCCTACCGCATTGGACGAAGCCAGGCCCTATTTTCACAAGGCGCAGATGGTCCTCCTGCCGGAATTCAGCCATACCGGAGATGTAATGACGCTGCAGCCAGAAGCCTTCGAGCGACTGATCACCAGCTACTACGACACCGGCGTGGTGGACGATTCTCTCTACGTGTACCAGCCGCTGTCCTTCGAGCCGGGGATGAGTCTAACCGTGATCGCCAAACTGCTAGTCGCGGCCATGTTCCTTCTGCCGGCGTTGCTCATCTTGTGCGTTGTGTTGGTGGTACGCCGTATGCGCCGGCGCCGAACCGCTAACAACTAGCTGTTTATGGGAAAGACCACTACGGAGATATGAGCCATGAAGACAAATCGCTTCTTGATCGCCCTCGTACTTCTTGCCGTGCTGCTGCTCGCCAGCTGTAGCTCCAAGGGCGCCCCAATTCCAGCAGTTCCTGAGGGTGCGCAAGCCGGGGACCTAATAGATCTAAGACCCTGCACGTATGAGGCCGGCGACATTAAATATCCTGCCGATTGTGGCACGCTCGTTGTGCCGGAGAACCGAAGCGATCCGAACTCTCGGTTGATTGCGCTGCCTGTGATCCGTGTCCGCGCCCTGAGCGACAGCCCCGCCGAACCCATCTTCTACTTGCAAGGCGGGCCCGGGGGAACCAACGTACATTTCCAATACCTGGAGGGGCTGTTTGACCAGCACGACTTCGTGCAGGTCGGTTACCGGGGCGTGGACGGCTCGGTGCTGCTGGACTGTCCGGAGATCAGTGAGGCAATCCGGAATGCGCCCGGCCTCCTGCTGAGTGATGCGTCGCTGGAGGGCTACGCCGAGGCCAGTTCTCGCTGCGCCCGACGTTTCCAGGCCGAAGGCGTTGATCTGGCCGGCTACACCATCGCCGAGACCATCGACGATATGGAATCCGCGCGCGTTGCATTGGGCTACGATCGCATCAACCTGCTGGGTGAAAGCTACGGCACCCGCGTCGAAATGATCTATGAGTGGATGTATCCGGAAAGCCTGAAGCGCGTGGTCATGCTGGCCGTCAACCCCCCCGGTCACTTCCTGTGGGAAGCCAGGGACATCGACGCACAGATCGAGGACTATGCGGAGCTGTGCGCCCGGGACACGAAATGCAGCGCTCGCACGGACGACCTGGTCGCCTCCATGCACCATGTGTCTGACAACATGCCAGACCGCTGGCTGTTCATACCCATCGATGGGGGTGGTGTGAAGGCGCTCACTTTCGTTATGTTCATGGAATCGATCCAGCCCCCGGGCGCGCCGGTACCGTTGTCCGGCCCCGCGGCGATCGACATGTGGTTGGCCGCGGAACACGGCGATGCCAGCGGGATGGCGCTGGTGTCGCTGACCCGCAACATGTTTCTGCCAACCTTATTTGTCTTTGGCGAATTCCTCTCGAAAGGGGGCAGCGTCGCCGACTTCGTTAACCCCGCTCGCGATTACCGGACGGAACTAAACCCGACGGGTTCCATCCTCGGCTCGCCGTGGTCGCTCTTCGCATGGGGAATGGCACATGGGTGGCCGAACCATCTCATCCCCGAGAAGTACTTCCAGGTGCAGCCCACCGACGTCGAGACGCTGCTGATAAGCGGCAGCATCGACTTCGCGACCCCGCCGCAGTTTGCCACCGAGGAACTGCTGCCGCACCTGGGCAATGGTGAGCAGGTCATCCTCAAAGACTTGGGCCATACGGAAACCTTCTGGAGCAGCCAACCAGAGGCGCGGACGCACATGCTGAGCACCTTTTTCAACACTGGCGAGGTCGACGCTTCACTCTACACGTACCAGCCAGTGAACTTCGACGCGGGACTTGGATGGCCGGGGTTGGCTAAGGCCCTGCTCGGCATCGTGCTGGCGGTCATCGCCTTGTTGGTGGCGCTGGTATGGTTTGTTGTCCGGCGCGTACGGCGGCGCCGAACTATCTAAAGTCAAACAGTCACGAAGCGAATCAGTATGGAGCTGAATAAGCGGACAACCTTTGTTCAGATAAATGGAGAATAAAGGAGAAAGAAAATGAATAAACCACTCATTGTGAAGAAATCCCTGGCGTTATCTCTGACGATTGTGTTGACTCTAGCAACACTGCTATCGATTGTCGGATCAGCCATGGCCCACGAAAACACGGTCGCGCCAGGCAGGAATCCACCCACTGCACCATCACAAGGACAAGGCCCGGCCGATCCCGCCGAGCTGGGGGCCTTCCTGGATGAGCTATTAGGAAGACAGATGGAAGAGTACCACATCGCCGGAGCAGCCGTTTCTGTCGTCAAAGACGGCGAGTTATTTTTTGCCGAGGGCTACGGCTACGCCGACCTTGGGAACGGCATCCCGGTCGACCCCGAACAGACGGTCTTTCTCATTGGCTCAGTCACCAAGCTGTTCACCTGGACGGCGGTGATGCAGCTTGTCGAGCAGGGAAAGCTGGACCTGGACGCGGATATCAACACCTATCTCGACTTTCATATCCCGGATACCTATCCAGAACCGATCTCCCTCAAGCACCTGTTGACCCATACGGATGGGTTTGAAGAACGGTTCTTTGAGTGGCTGGTGTCGGATGCCGATGACCTGGTGGCCTCGCGCAAATGGCTGGTCTCCCATATGCCGGCTCGGGTTCGTCCGCCTGGCGATGCCGCCGCCTATTCCAACTACGGGACATCCCTGGCGGGGTACATCGTGGCGAGGGTATCGGGACAACCCTACGACCAGTACATCCAGGAGAACATCCTGGATCCACTGGGCATGCTGCACACGTCCGCCCGGATGCCGATGCTGCCGGACCTGCGCGCACATGCATCCGCGGGATACACCTATGCCGAAGGGATCTTTCAGCCTACCCCCAACTACCTGGGTCAGTTGGGCACCGCGCCCGCCGGCGCAGGGCAATCCAGCGCCACGGACATGGCCCGTTTCATGATCGCCCACCTGCAGGGCGGCCGCTACAACGATGCAAGCATAGCTGAGGCGCGCATCCTGAACGAAGCCACGGCGCGGCAAATGCACACCACCCTCTACACCCACGACCCGCGACTCCTGGGCACCGCCTATGGCTTCTTCGAGTTCAGCGACAACGGTGTCCGGACGATCGGGCACAGCGGTGAGGCGTACCCGTTCAATGCGCTATTGCTGCTCCTGCCCGACGAAAACCTGGGCGTCTTCGTGGTCTACAACAGCGAGGGGGGTGGGGACTTGACCCTTCAGCACCTTGGGTTCCAGAGGGAGTTCTTCGACCACTACTATCCCGCGCCCGTGGTCGAGCCCATCCAACCTCCGGCGGATTTCGCCGAGCGGGCCGGTCAGTTCGAGGGCAGCTACAAGCCCACCCGGAGCTCGTATACCACCCTCGAGAAGGTCAAGGACCTCTTGGGCTCAGTTGAAGTGAGCGACGCCGGTGGTGGGGCGCTGCTCCTTGCGACACCATGGGGCGACTGGCGGTTTGTGGAGGTGGAGCCGCTGTACTTCCGCCAGGTAGACGCTCCGTTCGGCATCGTCTTTCGCGAGGATGACGAGGGGCGTATCACCCACATGTTCACCGACTATACCCCGATGATAGCCTTTGAGAAGATGCGGTGGTACGAAACGCTACCTTTCAACATGGCGTTGGTCCTGGTCTGCGTCTTCGTATTCCTGTCCATGATGCCCGTTGTATCGATCCGCGCCATTCGGAATCGCCGCCTCGCCGACGATCGCAGGCCGGCGCCTCCCGGCGCCCGCGTGGCTCACAGGATCATCCTGGGAATCTGCATTCTGAACCTGCTGTTCGTAATCGGATCGGTTCTGTGGGGTGAGGCGGCCATCATGCCTCTGTTTGGCGTTTCACTGATCTACAGGATCGTGCTGGTACTGGGTGTCCTGTCTGCCGTGCTGACAGTCGGGGGAGTGGTCTACACGGTGCTGGCCTGGAAGAACGGTTACTGGGGCATCGCTGCCCGCGTCTATTACACGCTGGCGACGGTCGTGGCTGTCGCTTTTGTCTGGTTCCTGAACTTCTGGAACCTGTTGGGTTGGCGGTTCTAGGTGACAAACGTTTCAAGGCTGGCGGGCGGCGCTCCCATGTGGCTGTTGGGCTGGGTAGCCTACCCGACCATGAGCGCCGGACTCCGGCCCGTGGACGCCGGTCTGCTCCGCATGAAGCTGCTGACAGTCGGGCTCATCTGGGAGTTTGTGTTGGCGATGACCATTCTCTATCGCGAAGAGGGGGACATTCGGCTGGGCACAATCAGCCGCCGTTTCTGGCTGAACCATCCGGTTTCGCCTCGAACTGGAGAGACAAAGAAAGCCTTATGGTGGTGGATTATTCCTTTGATCCTACTGGTTGCCTTCGTGGAATTGGGCTTGAAGCCTGTGATTGTCAATCTGTGGACGGCGATCCTTCCTTTCTTCGCCGAACCCAAAGGCTACGATTTTTCAGGATTGCTTTCGCCCGAGCTGCGCGCCCAGTGGGTTGGGGCTTGGGGCCTGTTTGGATTGTTCTTTGTGTTCGCGCTATTCAACACTGTCCTGGGTGAGGAATTCCTATTCCGCGGTGTGCTGTTACCCAAAATGAAAGGCCTGTTCGGCAAGTGGGATTGGGTGGCGAATGCCGTGATCTTTGGGTTCTACCATCTTCACGAGCCCTGGGTCATATTGGATTCCATTGTCACGGGTTTGATATTTGCCTTCACAGGTAAACGCTTCCACAGCAACTGGTTCCCCATCATTTTGCATTCCGGCCAGAGTGTATTCTTCCTGTTTCTGATCCTGGGACTCGTTCTCGGCCTGGCGTGACCCATTGTCAAGGAATGGACATGCCACAATCCATCAGTCTGAATTCGCGGAATCGATATGAGATCAGAGTGTATGGTGAACTGGACGATTCCTGGCTGGGCTGGTTCGGGGAGGCGAAGGTTCATACTGAAATATCGGCCAATAATAGTCAGGTGACCACATTCTCCGATGTCGTCATGGACCAGGCTGGGCTTGTTGGCCTGATCCGCCGATTACATGGGCTTGGGATCGTGTTGATATCCATTCGCCTGGTTTGGATATAGCCAGGAGACGACCCACGAGAATCCTTGTCGCATCGCCTTCACCTGCTCTCGCCAGTACCCCGCTGCAACGCACCGGGTGCGCTCCGAGAACTACACCTCTGACAAGAACGGTTCCGACAGCAGGATCTGGTCCAAGTAGGACCCCGCAAGCATTCATCCGGAGTTCCCTCCCATTCCAACCCCCGCCTGGCGGGCATACAAGAACAGCTCCTTCGGGATCACTCTTGAAGGGAACGGACTACGGGGCTTCATGGACCCCAAGCTAGATCGGCCGTCAAGAACGCCCCACCAAGGCAATGGCCGAATCACGGAGAACATCGTTCGGCAGCACTTGGAACAGTACTTCGCAACCCAATCATGGCATTGGTGCTGTTAAATATACGCGAATCCATGTATGCAGACAGGGCAATGAGTATCTTGAAAGGGCCTGGGCGGGCTAACATCTCGATGGAGCCGACCCGGCCAGCCGGAGGTTACATTTGGCGCGATACTAGCCTTGGCTGGCCGGGCGGCTCATCTCGAGGCCGTTGGGCAGCCATGCCCAGTCCCGCACATGACCGGGGGAAGAGATGACCGTACGCATTCACTCTCCGGTGCTCGCAATCGCTATGGTTCTACCCATCATAACTTCGTCGTGCTCAGCTTCTCACGCAACAGCTCCATCTGCATCGGTTTCTTCAACCTCGGCAACCTCAACAAGAACCTCCACCCCGGGCAAGTCCCCAACTACAGTCGCTCTGCCCCAGGCCCCCGCTTTCACGCCTGCTCCTGCAACCCCCACTCAAGAGCCGCTGCTCTCAACAGGCCCCTATGTCGCCTACCTGCGAGGCGATGACGGCTTATACTACGCGGTCCTCTCCGACATCACCGGCCCAGGGAAGCAGTCAGTGCCTCTCCCCAGTGACGTCGCCGACCAGATACGGTACGACGGCTGGGCGAGCAACTCAGCGGCGCACATATCCCCCGACGGCAAGTACTTCGCATATGAGACCGGCAGGTCGGAGCCCCCTTACGACCTCCAACTCCGCATCATCCGGCTCGAAGATCAGGAACAGGTGGCCTCCATCCCCCTCCTCCGCAAGGACATGAATGCAGCCACGTCAGAGCTGGCCGCCGCAGCAGCCGATGCACTCGGGGACTACCTTTCTGACGTCCCTCGGGAACTATGGGAAGACGAGCTCCTCTTCTCCATTCAGGCCGGTATCCGCACATTCCAATGGTCCCCCATCCGCCCCATCTTGGCGTTCGTTGCCCAGATTGATGGACCATCGACTGACCTCTACGTGATTGATCCGTCGGATCCTAACCCAGTCCGAATCACAGCGGGGCTGCAGAATGTCCAGAGGCTCGATTGGTCACCCAATGGCGAGTGGATCGCACATGGAGCGGCCTATATCGTCGGAATGGGGACACCCATAGACAACTACATCGTCTCACGGGACGGCTGGACCCTGCTCGACCTCCCAGACGGAGGTCTCCAAGCGTCCGGTTGGGTCACGTCTGACTACTACCTGGTAAATGAGGCTGCAAATGGCCCGGGCAGCTTCCGCCTCAGTGCCGTCCGCATGCCAGAACCGGCTTTCAAGGTTCTCTGGAGAGGCACATTCTCCTCCTTTGCCCTCGACCTTCCAAATGACACACTTATCGTTTCGGTCGATGAACCGTGGGACTACGGCACAGCGCCTGGAACATACCTCGTCCGCATGAACACGCATTCTTCCTCTCGGATCGCCGACTCCCTCGGCAGCATTACGACTTGGGGGAGAGGCGCAGACCGTTTCCTCGGCGTCGCCGACGGGGTCTTCTCAATATCCCTTGACGGCCGATTGCGTCAGATCCTTGATCGCCCCGCAGCGGTATCGGTGTCACCTGATCGCGAGATGGTTGCCCTCTACCCACGGTCAGCCGAAAGCCCCACGGTCCTGTACGACGCCAGGCTAGGTAGGGCGAGGGAGGTCTTCAACGGCGATGTCACTTGTATTGAATGGGCGCCAGACTCGCTCTCCTTCCTTGTCGTCTCCGAGCAATCGCTGTTCTCAATCGACGTATCTACCACCGATGTCACCCAGCTCGCCGATGGACTCGTCACAGATGGGTTCACATGCCCCATAGTCATCGTCGCCAAGTAGGAGCTTCCTGGGTGCCCAACAACTCGATGGAGCCGACCCGGCCAGCTGCATCCTGGGCTTATCCAGTAATATCCTAGAGCTGGCCGGGCGGCTCACCTCGAAGCCGTTAGCCAGCATTTACTGCCATAGGCGTAATGTATGAAACAGGTGGCCTTCGTATTCACAGCTGGCCTGCTTGGCGTGACAGCCGCGTGCATCACGTCTAACGCGACTCCAACAGTCCAACCCTTGGCTGTATCTACTCTTGCCCTAACGCGCTCGCCAGCAAGACCCACAATACCCTCCCTCACTCCTGCATTCACATCCACGCCAATGCCGACGCCCAGCCCCACCCCCACGAGCCTACCAGGTTCTCCCCAGCTCATTCAGCCCGCCGATGGTGCTGTGTTGCCTCAGCCAGTGCTTCCGGACGAATGGTTCTTCTCTTGGACAGCGCGCACCGGTCCCTGTCATACTGCAATTGCTGTCGAAGGCCCTGGGGAGCGCCGCCTTGGAAATGGCTACATCGATTGGTACATCACTGGTTACCGATACGGTTACACGACAACTGCGTATTTCCCGGACGACGCTTTGGGACCGTGGCACTGGTTCGTCGATGTGATTTGCCCCTCGGGGAGCAATCGAAGCGAAACACGAGTTTTCTGGGTGGCATCAGCATCGCCGCCTGCATCTCCGCCTGGCGCCCAGCCGGGTCTGGACATCCGCGGTCAAGTGCGACTGACCGATGGTTCCGGTCTGGCAAACGTGAGGCTGTGCCGTAATTTCGCCGCCTATCCAGGCGAAGCCGTGGCAACCACCGACCAAGACGGATACTACCAAGCTGAGTACGTCAATATCCCTGCAGATGAGATGGTTGGTGTTTGGCCAGAGCTGGAAGGCTACAGCTTTGAGCCAAGGCTCTACGATTGGCGACATTATTACGGCCATGAAGCTAGAACGCTTGATTTCGTGGCCATCCCAACGACAGCGACCGATGTTCCACCTGCGCCTTGCCGCTGATCTTGACGATGGCAAGAGCTCGCATTCCTGTCGCCAAACGATTTTCGTGGGATAGCTACACATGGAACTCGCTGGCTAACAACTCGCTGTAGCCCTGGAAGTACACCAGGATCTCCGACGGACCCGGCCAGCGCGCCGTTTCAGGTCGATAATAGTCTTGCCGGGCCGCTCCCCGTAAAGAACACGGGATCTGCGACAGCTCGAGGCCGTTAGGCGGCTCATCATTATTGCCGGTAGCATTTGTTAGGCATAGGCCGTTTTCTCGCGAGCTATGCCAGAAGGGGTCCTCCCAAATGAAAGCAAAAGGTCTTGACGCAGATTTGAAGACTCGAATTGTCTTTGACTACTACAAGCAGGAACGCGAGGAATTCTCGAATCTCTCGCGGGAACGAACTTCTCTTTCGCTTCAATTTCTGGTCGTACTTGGCGCCCTCGGTTACGCCTTCTTTCAATCAAGTTCCGTTATCCTCAAATTTGGTATCAGTGGGGTGATTGTGTTTCTGGGTCTATTAGGATTGATGACAAACATTAGCCTTGAAAGAGAAATGCGCGTGCATGTGGCGAGAGCGCGAGCGGCAAGAAGAGATCTCGGGTTTCTGGAAGAATTCGCGGACGCCAAGCCAGAGAGCCTTCAATCTTCGAAAGGTATCCGCCAAGATAAGCTGTACTTTGCAGCCATGATCCTGGTTATGCTCGTCGGATTGGTCTTTGCACTAACAGTCATAGTGAAATAGCATGGTGCGCATGAAGTACTCCCCCCAACAAAGTCGCTCACGGGGTTGGGCTCTTGAGACGCTCCAGACCATTCAGTCGAAGGACTAGGGGAAAGATCGCCACCTAACCACTCGCGGCCCGCCCACCTGTGCCTGCGGCAAGGTGCAGGCAGGCCGCCCTTGAAGGACACAAGGACCCGACTACGCTTCGCTTCGGGGATGCTTTGCGACCTTGGAAGTACACCAGGATCCCGGTAAGAGCATCCGGGACGGGCCCTGCTAAGAGCATGCGGGGCGAACGGCCCGCTAAGAGCATGCGGGGCGAACGGACCCGTCCAGAACATCCGGGGCCGGTGGTCTTCGACGGACCCGGCGAGCTCGGCGCGATAATTCGAAGGTGTGTCT
>Ga0299915_10002033_pt1 | contig 14809 bp, 11 predicted proteins | sample RVTome_13_FD_200263 | JGI IMG/M metagenome (GOLD analysis project Ga0299915, IMG submission 200263) | Soil microbial communities from uranium-contaminated site in the Upper Colorado River Basin, Wyoming, United States - RVT92D227 (version 2) ... | reverse complement strand
CAAGCAAGTGCAGGTGAGAGGCCTCGTTGTTCGAGAGCATTGCCCCGTGCCCAGCCACTGGCAAAGCACCGGCAGCTTGCCCGAGTTCTTACAGACTAATGGAGTCCCTGGGCTAAGTGGAGTGGATAGCCGGGCGTTGACACGACGTCTTCGCTCAGCAGGGGTGATGATGGGTGTTCTGACCTCGGAGATGACACCGGAGGCAGCTCTACGAGAGCTAAATGCCTTACCACGCTATGATTCCATTGACTTTGTCAAGCTAGTCGCTAGCGATAAGAAATATAAGTGGAAATCGACTTCAGAACATGTTGCTCCAACACACCATATAGTAATTATTGACATGGGGCTGAAATACAATATTGCCCGTATATTGACACGACTCGGCTGCTTGGTAACTGTTGTCCCCTGCACTATGGGGGTCAAGGAGATTCTGAATCTAAAGCCGGATGGTGTTGTCCTATCTCCCGGCCCCGGTGACCCGGCTCTACTTGGCTACATGACAGAAACAGTTAGAAAACTCATGCATCGGAAGCCGGTGATGGGTATCTGTTTAGGTCACCAGTTGATAGGCGCAGTTTTTGGTGCCAAGACATTCAAACTAAAATTTGGTCACCGCGGCGGCAATCATCCAGTCCATGACTTGGCAAGCGGCAGGGTATATATTACCACCCAGAACCACGGCTATGCCGTAGATGCCGATAGTTTGAAAGGTGGGCTTGAGGTAAGCCAGATAAATCTGAACGACGGCACCGTTGAGGGCCTGTGTCACAAAGAGTTGCCAGTCATATCAATACAGTATCACTCTGAAGGCTCACCCGGACCACAAGACAATGTATATCTGTTTGACAGATTCCTGGAGATGGTGAAGGAAGAACAGTGATGTCTAAAATCTCGAAGGTCTTGGTTATCGGCTCAGGGCCGATAATTATCGGGCAGGCGGCGGAGTTCGATTATGCCGGCACTCAGGCGTGCAAATCGCTACGTGAGGAGGGTATTACCACGGTACTTGTAAACTCGAACCCGGCGACAATTATGACCGATGAGGGCATTGCCGACATTGTCTATATAGAGCCGTTAACCATAGATGTTGTAGCTCGTGTAATCGAGCGGGAACGCCCTGACGGGCTGTTGCCTACGCTCGGCGGGCAAACCGGCCTGAATCTGGCTGTGGAACTTGCCGATGCCGGGATATTGGATAAATACGGTGTCAGGCTGCTGGGCACACCGCTGGAGACAATCAAAAAGGCGGAAGAGAGGTCATTGTTCAAGCAATTGATACTCGATATCGGCGAGCCGGTACCAGAGAGTGTCACAGTGCATTCTATTGAGGAGGCCAAGGAATTTGCAAAATCAATCGGGTTGCCGCTAATTGTCCGCCCTTCTTTTACCCTTGGTGGAACGGGTGGGGGGATATGCCACACTATGGAGGAGCTGGAAACAATCGTATCTGGTGGGTTAGCCTCCAGCATAAGCCATGAAGTTCTAGTTGAGAAATGTCTGCTGGGTTGGAAAGAAATTGAATACGAGGTAATGCGTGATGCTGCCGATAACTGCATCACTGTCTGTAATATGGAGAATATCGACCCCATGGGGGTTCACACCGGTGATAGCATCGTCGTTGCTCCCAGCCAGACCCTGACGGACAAGGAATACCAGATGCTGCGGTCGGCCAGCCTGAAAATAATTAGAGCCTTAGGTATCGAAGGTGGCTGCAATATTCAATTCGCTTTGACCCCCAGCCATGTGGTAGCTGAAAAATGGGCACCAGACCAATTAAGTGTGAAGGTGAGCGAATACTATGTGATAGAGGTAAATCCTCGTGTTAGCCGTAGTTCAGCCCTCGCCAGTAAAGCCACAGGTTATCCTATTGCCAGGGTAGCTGCCAAGATTGCTGCAGGTAAAAGGTTGGATGAAATACCCAACAGGGTGACCGGCAAGACAATGGCAGCTTTTGAGCCGGCTTTGGACTACTGTGTGGTAAAGATTCCTCGCTGGCCTTTCGACAAGTTTGCCTTAGGTGACCGTACCACAGGGAGTCAGATGAAGGCTACCGGCGAAGTCATGGCGATTGACCGGTGCTTCGAAGCAGCCTTGCAGAAAGCAGTTAGATGCCTCGAGTTTGGGAAAAAATCTCTTCTCTGGGAAGATAGAAGCTGGAGCAGTAATGGAAATCTTGATTCCTATCCTTTGCATCCCAACGACCTCAGGTTGTGGGCGGTAATGGCGGCACTCAGGCGCGGGGCGAATTGTGAACAGCTTGCCCAACGTACTGGCATTGACCCCTGGTTTATCTATAAGTTGCTTAATATTGTACATATGGAGAAACAGCTTCTTTCCGAACCGTTAACTCCTGAGCTTATGTGGCAGGCGAAACGCCTCGGTTTTTCCGATGAGCAAATCAGTACCTTGTCCGACAGATTGCCTGAACAAGTGCGTCAGCTAAGACGCAACTGGCAAATATGCCCTGTATATAAGATGGTGGATACCTGCGCCGCTGAGTTCGATGCCGAGACGCCTTATTTCTACAGCGCTTATGAAAAAGAAAACGAAGCTGAACCGTTAAAAGGCGAGAAGGCTGTGGTAATCGGCAGCGGACCCATTCGCATCGGACAGGGGATAGAATTTGATTACTGCTCCGTTCACTCTGCCTGGGCACTTCAGGAGGCAGGTGTCAAGAGCATAATGGTCAATTCCAACCCGGAGACCGTTTCTACGGATTTCGACACCAGCAACCGCCTGTATTTTGAAGCTTTGGATGAAGAAAGTTTGAGAGATATCCTGGAAAATGAGAGTTCTCCGTCTCAGCATAGTTCGACACCACCTTCTATTGTCCAATTCGGCGGGCAGACTGCTATTAACCTGGCTGAGCCACTAGCTCGCAGCAACATGACAATACTTGGTTCCACCTCCGATGCTATTGACATTGCTGAGGACCGTCGCCGCTTTGAAGATTTCCTCAATCGGCTGGGTATTCCGCAGCCACCCGGAGTTGGTGTTTTTTCCTTGCAGGAAAGTATCAGCACGGCGAAGCTACTCTGCTATCCCGTGCTGGTTCGTCCAAGTTATGTTCTAGGGGGCAGAGCTATGGAAATTGTCCATAGTGAAGAGGAATTGGTGCGTTATATGTCCCTGGCTCTAGAAATGGACAGCCAACATCCTACATTGATTGATAAATACTTTGAAGGCAAAGAGGTTGAAGTTGATGCCGTCAGCGATGGACGGGATGTTCTTATTCCGGGAATCATGGAGCATATTGAGCGCGCCGGAGTACATAGTGGCGATTCAATAGCTGCCTATCCTGCGCTGAACCTTTCTCAAAATGAGGTGAACACCATCGTTGATTATGCGATAAGAATTGGGCGGGCGCTCCAGGTCAAGGGACTGATGAATGTCCAGTTCGTCATCATGCGTGACGAGAGTAAATCATCCGTTTATGTACTTGAGGTTAATCCTCGAGCTAGCCGTACCATCCCATTTATTTCTAAAGTCACCGGTGTGCCCATGGTCCGGATTGCCACCAAGATAATGCTAGGCATGAGCCTGAAAGAGCAGGGTTACGCCACGGGCTTGTGGAAGAGACAGAAACTCGTAGGTATTAAAGCGCCTGTTTTCTCCATGTCTAAGCTTGCCGGTGTAGATACATACCTTGGTCCCGAAATGAAGTCGACTGGTGAAGTCATGGGAATTGATTACACCTATGAAGCCGCTCTGATAAAAGCGCTTCTGGCTGCCGGACTTATGTTGCCATCTAAAGGTAATCTCTTATTTAGCATTGCCGACCAGAATAAGGCAGAAGCCTTACCCATCATAGAAGGCTTCTATTCCATTGGCTACCAGGTCTATGCAACTGAAGGCACAGCAGCCATGATTGAATCTGCCGGGATGAAAGTGAAAAAGATTGGCAAGAAATTGGACGAGGGTCATCCAAATGTGGTTGACATTGTCAATGATGGCTCTGTAGATGGGGTGGTCAATACCACTACGGGCAGTCGAGTTCCCCTCCGAGACGGTTTTCATATTCGACGTGCTGCTGCAGAAAAGCGAATACCATGTTTTACATCGCTTGACACTGCCCGCGTAGCTTTGAAAGCACTGGCCAGTGACAGCCAGATTTTTAACGTCAAGCCACTTCGAGAGTATTTAGCTTCGAATATCTAGCTCTGTACGCACGGATTACATTACAGCTTTCCCGACCATTAAGCATATCGGACGCTGGTTGTGGGGCTGACTCTTGCTAGATTTTTGCAAACAGTGGTGGGCCATTGTGGACTCGAACCACAGACCCCGGTCTTATCAGGACCGTGCTCTAACCAACTGAGCTAATGGCCCGCCGAGGAAGTATATCTTTTGCCGCAAGTGAGTGTCAAACTATTGGACTATATTATCCATGCTGTCTTGTTGACTTTGGGGCTCCCATGAGTTTATTATATCAGGACGACTTTTTCTAGAAGGGAGACAAATAATGGCAAGAGAGACCGTTGTGAGCCCGATGCCGGGGCTAATAAAAAGTGTTAATGTCGCTGTAGATGACCAAGTCAAAGAAGGCGACACTTTGTGCATACTGGAGGCTATGAAGATGGAGAATCCCATAGTGGCTCCGGCAAGTGGCAAAATCAGCGAGGTGAATGTCTCCGGTGGTAAATCTGTGAAGAGTGGGGATGTGTTGGTCGTAATAGAGACTTAAGACATGGTTTGAGACAGGGAGATGGGTGTGGAGTGTGGGCGGGAAGAACTTCATAAGTTTAACCTGAATGTACCTCGGGTGGGGCAAAGCCATAATAGGCAGGCAATACAAATGTGGTCACTTCACTGTTGGAGAAGATAGACAGGTTGCTCAAGCCGGAAACCTTCTAATCGAGTAGCTCGTTAAGACCGGTGTAGCTATCGGTCTGACGCTGAAGCTGGTAATCAAGTGCCCCTATAGTTACCTCGGCTGTAGAAAACACAGTTGCTTGGGCGAGATGACCGCCTGAGCAGATATCCTGTCCTGACAATTGAATGTGTATGTGGATGATGGGTGTGTCATCCTTCAAGGCTATTGATCCCTGAGCACAGACAATTTCCAACGAACCGTGATAGTCCACGCTGTCATATTTCCCCGGAAGTGCTTTCAGGAAGTTGAGTCGGGCATTTTCCACCGAACCGATTATACCGATGACTGTGCCTGAAAAGATTTCACGCTCATGACAATATCGTGCTATTCCATTAAGTAATTCTTGCCCCGGTTTGACCCTGAATACATGTATCTTCTTGAACGAGGTTACCTCCTCATTTGTTGTCTCTTCATTTCTTAGTTTATCATAGCATTAGCCTGGTGTTCCTAAATCGGGTTAAAGTTGTTCAAGCCCTGTGCTATACTTATCGAGTATAAAGTACAGCCTAGAGGAAGTGAGGTAGCGATGGGGCTCAGGCTCTATGAGGAACCGAAGCTTAATAAACCAGTTTTAATAGCTTGTTGGCCTGGAATTGGAAACATCGGCATTATGGCGGTCGACATTCTAAGAAGGACGGTGGGTGCAGAGGAACTGGGTGAGATAGAACCGTGGGACTTTTTCTACCCGCGAAAGGTTTTAATCAGAGATGGGGAACTGAAAGATTTAGAATTTCCAGTTAACAGATTTTATTTCAAGAAAACAGAGAAAAAGGATTTATTATTTTTTATTGGAGAGGAGCAGCCTACTGATGGAACGGGGGCTTATGCTGAAGGGACGAAAGCTTACAAGATGGCTAATCTTGTCTTAGATATGGCACTGAAGTTTGGATGCCGTCGAGTCTATACTTCGGGAGCAGCTGTTGCCCCAATTCACCACACCGTCAGGTCAAGAGTCTGGGTGGTGCCTAATAGTGCAGACTTGATTGGTGAGGTAAAAAGCTACGAGAATACAGTCTTGATGTCAGACATAGAAGGTAGGGGCGGGCAAGGCAACATTACCGGATTAAATGGGTTACTGCTGGGCGTCGCCAAAAAGAGAGGCCTGGAAGCCATCTGCGTGATGGGTGAGATACCAATTTATATTCATGGTTTTCCCATTCCATACCCTAAGGGGTCGAAAGCGGTACTTGAAGTGTTGAGCGCTGCCTTAGACATTGAAGTTCCAATGGATGAGATTAATGCGCTTGTCCAGCAAAGCGAGACCGAGATTGAGAGCGTATATGAAAGGCTTCCTTCAGAGATAAAAGAGCAACTGGATAAATTGAAATATGTGACTTATGCCAGACCCAGTGAGCCAGGTCCTATAACGGAAGAGGATAAGAAGAGAATCCTGCAGGAGATCGACAAATTCTTTAAGAAAGAGCCTGGGGGGGACTAATTTTGAGCGAAAGGCAGCCATTTAAACTATTTATTAAACCTGAATTAGAGGGTTCGCCCTTGGTGGTAGCCTGGAATCAGGATGCTGGAGGAGTGGGTCAAAAGGTTGCTGCTTATCTAAACAAGGAACTGGCGAGCAGAGAGTTCGCCGAGATTGCCCCTGAGAATTTTTTTGCCTTGAGCGGAGTCTCAGTAGAAGATGATATAGCCCAGTTTCCAGAAAGTAAATTCTACTGGTGTCAGGGGAAAAACCTTGCGATTTTTAAGAGCGACATACCCCGATACCAGTGGTACAAGTTCCTGAGCTTGGTCTTAGACATAGCTGAGAAATATTGCAAAGTGAAGGAAATATACACTGTCGGTGGCATGGTTTCTCCAGGTGCTCATACGATACCAAGAATGTTGCTGTCAGTAACAAATTCAACGGAGACGAAGCAGACGTTAAGGCAGTATGACCTTATAAGTGATATGGATTATGAGACTCAGGATGGGCAAAGACCGACCTTTAGTTCCTTCCTCCTTTGGGCTGCCAAGAGAAGAAACATCGCTGGGGTAAGCCTGTGGGTGCCGGTGCCATTCTATCTGTTAGCATTCGGAGACCCGTGGGCTTGCAAAAAAATCATGGAGTTTTTTGACAGGCGATTCGACTTGAATATTAATTTCGCTGGCATAGACGATGAGATTACAAAACAGGATAGAGAAATAGCTCAGGTGAGAAGTCAGATTTCTGAGCTTGATAGCTACATCAGCAAGCTGGAAAGTAATCTTGGCTTGACCGTGGAGGAAAGCGAAAAACTAGTCAAGGAATTAGAAGAATGGCTACGGAGAAGACATTGAAGCTGAGGCATTGCTTTGGTTTCGATTGTATAAGGACAAACCCTATTTTGTTTTCTTGGCGATAGCGGCTAAAGCTCCAGGACCGCTATGTGCTCCCAGTGTAGGCCCCAGTCTTGATATACGTGGTGTCAAATTAGGAAAGAGGGAACGTGCATAGTCGGCAAGTGCTCGGGCATCCTCTGGTATAGAGCTATAGACTATGGCTAAGTCCTCAATGTGTGGTGGTGATGTAATGAAATCGTGTAGTCTAGCTATCCCTTTTACCCGGGTGCGTGTCAGCCCAACTGGGCGGATTTCGCCGCCGTGCAGAGTGATCAAAGGCTTCACGTTTAGCAGCGATTCTATTGCAAAGATTGTGTTTCCAAGACGGCCACCTTTGACTGCGTATCTTAGAGTGTCCAGAAGTGCCAGACCACGCAGTTGGCTGATAGTTTCAAGTGCTTTGTTTACCACCTGTTTTAAGTTGTACCCGGCTTTGGCAGCATTCGCTGCGGCTATAACAACAAGACCTTGCCACATTGTTACACCTAGAGAATCAATGACTTCTATGTGGCATTCTTTATTTTTGCTAATCTCCTTACCAACCAAAGCGGAATTATACATGGCGCTATGTTTGCCGGTAACGTGTATGGAGACAATCTCGCTGGTTTCTTTGGATGTTTCTTCGTAGGCTTTGGCAAAATCTCCCGGTGATGCTGCAGCAGTAGAAGGATGAACATGGTTGGTTACTAGTTTGTTATAGAATTGGTCGCAATCGATGTCGACTCCGTCACGATAGACTTCGTCGCCGAAATGAACATATGCCGGAACTACAGTAATGCCTAGATCTTTGGCTTCCTCTTGTGTAATATCAGAGCAACTATCGGTAACAATTTTAATTGTCATAGGTTAATGCCTTCCTGAGAATTATAGCTCGTGCGGTTTTAACCCTAGAGTATACTTCATAGAGGCAACTGTGTAAAACAGTTGACTGACAATGAGAGCTTTTAAGACTAATTCCTCTGGCTATTACGTTTGACTTTCCAAACTTATGGCTGCTGGCTTGAAGTATAGGCTTTGTCAGGTTAAAATGATATTGGCATTTTAGTATAAGCCTGAAGATTCGATTTTAGCCTTAGTTTAGATAGAGGCCAGTAATATTTATGCAACAGATTTTTTGCTGTCCTACATGCGGTGCACAAAATGTCGTAGGTCAAGAATCCTGCCAATCATGCAGACAACCTTTTCAATACAACTGTCCTTTTTGTGGTGCTATCGTTGACTCTAAATTTGTAAATTGCCCGAGCTGTCGTGAAAGTCTTAATTGGCCAACACCACAGAAGGTAAAGCCTTTTCCAAAACAGCCTGTAGCATATCAAGTACCTGGTGGAGTTGGGGGAGTTGGAGAGGTTGGGGAAGGGGAGGAGAAACCTAAGAAGAAGTCTGACCCATGGCTTACGGGGTGTCTCGGCTTGGTAATAATTGCATTCTTGGTGTTGGGTGCTTATTTTCTTTATGATTATTTCTTTAAGGAAAAGCCGGCAGCTGTTCCCCAATTACCATCTTATTCAGGTGAAGAAATAGCTTCCAAGCTAATACAGTCTCCGGGATTCGAGCCCTTATCTGACCCTAACGAAATGTACACTTAGATAGTGTAACCAGCAGGAGGATTTATGGCACAGCAAATGCTTGCTTTTATTGTAAGTTTTTTCATTCCTAGCACCAATATCTATGGGATTATTCTGGTTTGGGTTGTGGCTCTGGTTTTTGGCGCCATCTGGCTAGCTTGCTATCGACCGCCGCTGATCAGTAGACCGTGGCTGTGGGCGGTTCTTGCTGCCGGCGCTATTCTGGCACCCATTGCCATTGCTATTACTGCATTTCCAGTTAGATCGGGGATTCTATGGGTGTACAACTCTATCTGGAGCCAGGAGACCCTGTCGCAGTGGGCTCTGCTTGCCAGCCTTCCGTGGATATACATTTTTGGACTGGTTCAAGAAGGGTTTAAGCTATTACCCGTTGTTGTCTTCTGGTGGTTTAATAGTAGAACTATCGAACCTAAGCTAGGTCTTGTAGCCGGTGCTGTATCCGGTGCTGGATTCGGCATACTTGAAGCAAAGTGGTCATTAAACTATCTTCTTGTTTCCGGCTGGACCTGGGGACAAGTGCAGGCTGATGGCGCGGTGGGTCTTGCCGGATTTTGGGAAAGTTTTTTTGTTATCGGTGTTCATGTAGCCTCCTGCGCGCTGGCTGGGTGGGGATTGGCTAAAGGTCGGGGATGGCAGTTCTATCTCCTGGCTGCCTTTGTGTTCCTTTTCCCAACCTACAGCTATGTTTTAGTGGGCCAAGCTGTTGTTACAGGCATTCAAGCAGAGATTCTAATTGCAGTTTGGGCATTGATAGCAACAGGAGTGGTTCTTTGGCTTCGTGAGAGAAAATCGAAGGTAAAATCAAGGGTAAAATCAAGGACTTAGGCTGAAGAAATATAGAAAAGGGGGTGTTGCTTATGGATATCGCCTGGTTTAGGGACCTTGTTATTTGTATCTCGGGGTTGGTGGTGACGATAGTGGTAATCTTCATCGCCGTGTTAGCATACTTGCTGTATAATAGCGCGAGGTCTGCGCTGGATTCGGTGAAGGCTACTGCAGCAACCATAAACGAAATCTCTTCGGCAGTGCGGGATGATATAATCAAACCTATACTTCAGTTGGTGGCTCTTATTCGAGGTGTATTTCAGGGTATTGATTTAGTAAATAGATTCTTCGGGAAAAAGGAATCGGAAGGAGGTAAAGATGGCTGACGGTGACAGGGGTAGTGGATTTGCCATGGGGCTTCTCGTGGGTGCAGCCCTCGGTCTGGCTGTTGGATTTCTCTTTGCCCCCCAATCGGGGAAGGAAACACGGCAATTGCTAAGGGAAAAGGTAGGAGCAGCTCGAGAACGGGCAGCGGACATTACCAGAAAAGTGAGGGAAACTGCCGGCGAGACTGTTAAGAAAGCCCAAACGAAGAAGTCCTGAGCATTAGAGAGAGCTATTGTTCCTGCAGTTTTGGCTGAATTTATCAAGGTGTGGTTATCGGTTACAGGATTGACTTTGCCTGAAAGTTTTGTGTCTTTTACTATTGAACTAATTCTGTTACCAACATTACGTTTTCAAATCAAGACTTCTAATGATTGAACTATTGCTCTGAAAAATCGCATTGATGAAAAAAGTTAATCAGGACACAGCAGGTAGTATTTTCAGAAGAAACTGGCGTCTGATAGCATTCGTAGTGGGCCTAATCATAATCTTCTGGCTTGTCTACATTCTTAGGAGCGTCTTACTCCCCTTTATTTGCGGCCTGGTGTTGGCTTATCTTTTGCATCCTATCGTTTCCTGGCTTGAGAGGAAGCTGCCGGGTAAAAGCAGGTGGTTATCAGCCAGACGAGGCTCTTTTATAGCGGGCCTCTTCATAATAATGCTGGTGGTTGTTGGCATATTGGCTTTCTATATTGCCATAGGCGTGGCTAGTTCCTTTTCAATTTTAGTAAAAAATGCACCCCAATATTTTTCTGAAGGTTTTCAGACCCTAAAGGGCTGGCTTGAAAGTTTTCAACTATGGTTACCTCCCGAAGTACAGCAGGCAGGTGGAGGTTTTCAGGATGCAGGTACAATATTGGGCAATGCTATGCGAAGTGCCTTCGGGAAGGGGCTTTCATACATATCTGGCACCTTTGGCTTAATACTAGGCTTCGTTGCCTTGCCTGTGTTCCTTTTCTACATCTTAAAAGACTGGGAGAAACTGAGCAGCGGCTTTTATTCTGCTTTTTCACCACAGATGGCAGAGCATGTCAGGGGTGTTGTTGGCGTCATAAATAAGGTGCTGGGGCAATGGATTCGTGCCCAGCTAGTGCTTTCTGCCGCCGTGGCTGTTCTGACTTTCATCGGATTGGCTGCTTTGGGGATAACGCTTGCCCCGGCGCTCGCTGTTCTGCAGGGGATAATGGAATTTGTCCCCATATTAGGACCCTGGATTGGTGGTGCCATTGGCGTGATTGTCATACTGGCGATAGCACCGCAAAAAGCAATCTGGGCAATTGGTATCTACCTTGCTGTTCAGCTACTGGAGAATATATTCCTTGTCCCCAGAATTCATGGAGGTTATCTAAAAATACATCCAGCGCTTATTCTGCTTTTGCTTCCTTTAGGAGCTTATATTGCGGGGTTATGGGGAATAATACTAATTGTCCCTTTGACGGCCACTGTCGTGGAGATTTACAAATATGTACGTGATAACCTTAAGGCGGATGAGATACGGCGGCCTGCAAAGCAGTAAGTTGATCCTCTATTATTGAACTCCTGGGTGTTGTAAGTTAGAAACCATTCGTGAAGCTGTTAACATAAACAGCAAAATCACGAAGCTAAAGAATACTCTCTTTGTTGTCTTTCCAGTACCTTGCGGAGATATTGTCCGGTGAATGATGTGTCTATCAATGCAACCTCTTCGGGCATGCCGGTGGCTATGATGTAGCCGCCTTCATCGCCGGCACCGGGGCCGAGGTCTATTATATAGTCGGCATTTTTCATTACGTCTACGTGGTGTTCTATGATTACCACTGTGTTACCGGAATCTACCAGCCGCTGAAGCACCTGAAGCAGGCAGGCTATGTCAGCAAAAGATAGACCTGTGGTAGGTTCGTCGAGTATGTAAAGGGTCTTGCCTGTAGAACGCCGCGATAATTCAGTGGCTAATTTGACCCGTTGGGCTTCACCGCCGGAAAGAGTAGGTGCCGGCTGCCCCAGCCGTATGTAGCCCAGACCAACGTCACGCAGTGTCTGCAGTTTATTTCTGATCTTGGGGAAGTGCTCAAAGAAGTTCAGGGCTTTATCCACGCTCATATCCAGAATATCAGCTATGTTCTTGCCTTTGAAATGGATTTCCAATGCCTCGCGATTATAACGTTTACCCTTGCATATTTCACAGGGCACAGTAACATCAGGAAGGAACTGCATCTCAATCTGGATGTAGCCTTCGCCCTGACAGGCTTCGCAGCGTCCACCTCGGACGTTAAAGGAAAATCGCCCTGGCTTGTAGCCGCGCATGCGGGCTTCAGGAACAGTGGCAAAAAGTTCACGAATGGGGGTAAAAGTTCCGGTGTATGTAGCCGGATTGCTGCGCGGGGTGCGACCGATAGGCGATTGGTCAATATTGATGACTTTGTCAATGTGTTCGATGCCAATGATGCTGTCTAACTTCCCAGGTCTATCCTTTGCCTTATAGAATATTTGGGCGAGCTTCTTGTACAACACCTCGTTGACAAGTGTGCTCTTGCCGCTGCCAGATACCCCGCTGATGCAGACAAACTTGCCTAGAGGTATAGCGACATCGATATTTTTCAAATTGTTTTCGCGAGCTCCTTTGATTGTTAATTCCTTACCTGAGCCTGGACGTCGTTCTTGAGGCAAAGGAATTTGTTTTGTTCGGCTGAGATATTGCCCGGTTATCGAGTTCGGGCAGTTTATGATATCTGTCAATGTTCCACTGGCTACTATCTGTCCGCCGTGTTCTCCTGCTCCGGGGCCCATATCAATAATATGGTCGGCTGTTCGCATCATAGCTTCATCGTGCTCTACAATGAGAATCGTATTGCCGAGGTCGCGCAACCTTTTCATTGTTTCTATCAGGCGATGAATATCAGCCGGATGCAAGCCTATTGTAGGCTCATCACAGATGTAGAGAACTCCCATGAGACCACTGCCGATTTGAGTCGCCAGACGTATTCTCTGGGCTTCACCACCGCTCAAGGTCGCTGAAGGACGGTCTAAGGTCAAGTAGCCCAGCCCGATGTCTGTAAGGAAGCCCAGGCGAGTGCTTATCTCCTTCAAAATTTGGTGAGCTATCTTCAGTTCGTGTGGTGTTAGGCGGGGTTCGCTATGGTCGCTGGTGAGCAGTCGTATCCATTGCAACGTCTCTGAGGCAGATAGTTCAGTCACCTCTATGATATCCATGCCATCTATGGTAATAGCTAGAGATTCAGGCTTAAGGCGTTTTCCATGACAAGCCGGACATGGTGAAGAAGCCATGTGGCGTTCAATATCAGCGCGGGTGTTACTGGATTCGGTATCTCGGTAAATTCGCTCCAGATAGGGAATTGCACCTTCATAGTTAGTAAAGTATTCTCTGACTCGACCATAGCGATTTCGGTATTTCACCAGCTCCCCATCTTCGCCATAAAGGACAAGGTTCAGATGCTCTTTGCTGAGCTTGCTCACTGGTGTGCTGAGTGAAAAACCATAGCGGCGAGCTAAATCCTGCAGTTCGCCGGCGTGCCAGGAGAACCATCCCCAGGCATGGATAGCACCTTGCGCCAGGCTGAGGTTCTTATCAGGTATGAGTAAGTCCGGGTCTATCTCCAGCTTTACGCCAAGGCCACTGCATGCCGGACAAGCGCCGTGTGGGCTGTTAAAGCTGAAGGTTCGAGGGGCAATTTCACCTAAACTCAAACCGCAGACTACACAGGCAAAGTGCTCGGAGAATAGTAGTTCATCCCCATTGATTATTGAGACCAGAACGACTCCAGCCCCGAGCTTAAGCGCTGTTTCTATTGAATCAGTGATGCGGCTTTTTTCAGCTTCGCCTATCTGGAGCCGGTCAATCACAGCTTCGATGGTATGTTTCTTGTTTTTGTCCAGCTCGAACTCTTCGGAGAGGTCACGGATACGGCCGTCAATACGAACCCGGACAAATCCTGATTTACGCAGGTCATCGAAAATAGCCAGGTGTTCACCTTTCCGGTCCCTGATTAACGGGGCCAGTATCATAATTCTGCTGCCGTTCGGTATTCCATTTACCGCGTCCACAATTTGCTGTACTGTCTGGCTGCAGATTTCGCGTCCGCATTTGGGGCAATGGGGATGACCAACGCGGGCGAAAAGGAGGCGTAAATAGTCATAAATCTCGGTCACTGTGCCTACTGTGGAGCGTGGATTGTGAGATGGTCCTTTTTGGTCAATTGAAATAGCCGGGCTCAGACCTTCTATGTAATCAACGTCGGGTTTTTCCATACGGCCTAAGAACTGCCGGGCATAGGCAGAAAGAGACTCTACATAGCGGCGTTGTCCTTCAGCATATATGGTATCGAAAGCCAATGAGCTCTTACCTGAGCCGGAGACGCCGGTGATTACCACCAGCTTATCTCGTGGTACAGATACGTCTATGTTCTTGAGATTATGTTCTCGAGCCCCTTTTACAATTATGTTCTCTGAAGGCATAGCATATTCCTAGGTGTTAATTTACTACGTATTTTAGCATTACATCCGACTAATTCCGAATTCCTAAGCTTTAACCAAATTCAAAAGTACAAACACTAATGACCAAACTGGTTTTTGGAATGTCCTGATGTTCTGTTTAGACGAGGCTAAAAATAGTCTACCTTTTCGACCTGCTGGCGAGGAATGCAGCAATAGGCACGGCGATAAGCAAGAAGGCTATGGCAATCCATGCCCAAAGAGGCATATTTAATATCCAGGGCAAAGGGTTTGTTTCTTCTGTAGTACCATCTGGTGGGGGTTGGGGGGTGGAGCCGGGTTGAGAACCCTCCTCCGGTGGCGACGCTACACTGAACAACATGACCTTTGACCAGTTACCATCTCCTACTTCGCCTGTGGCTGCCTGGCTGACCCTTATCTTCCAGTAATATTTCTG
>Ga0299915_10002030_pt1 | contig 14827 bp, 18 predicted proteins | sample RVTome_13_FD_200263 | JGI IMG/M metagenome (GOLD analysis project Ga0299915, IMG submission 200263) | Soil microbial communities from uranium-contaminated site in the Upper Colorado River Basin, Wyoming, United States - RVT92D227 (version 2) ... | reverse complement strand
CGGCTCAAGAAAGATGTTTACGTAAATTTTTCTATTAAATTCTCAGCTTGCGTTCATCGTTTACTACGCAGGTATCAGCGTCACCGCCAACTACCTGAGTAGCATCGTTTCAAACTCACCCCCTTGAAAGTTTGAGGATGATGGGACAAGGACATTGTCCAAGGTCATGACGCGACCCTGATCATTTCTCTTAAGAAAGCATAATACCTCATTTTTTCCTCTCTAAATATTGAGCGAGGGGACGACGGCGCACAAGGAGCGCCACGGAGTTAAAGAGAATATTGTTTGTGCGCCCACTTCCCCTCGCTTCCTCTGATCCCTACTTATTTAGAGCCGAATGCCACTTTATACACTGCATACACAACAATGAGATATGCTAACGTCCTGATTACGATCAGCAGCACCTCCAGCTGGGCTGCCTGTCCCAGGATTGTAGCGAGGTGGGAGAGCCCGAAGAGGCCAAACGCGATGCCGATGTAGAGCGGAAGGACTTTGCCCGATTTGCGCCAGCCCATAAGCCCGAAGATAAAGATAACCACGCACAATACCAGATTGATCACATACATAATATTCATAGCGCACCTCCTTTTAATTGTTGTGATGTACCAGCGGCGCCCCGACGGCGCGCCTAACGCATGCCCATTGATAACATTCTCTTAGCATTACGTCAACGTGAGAAAATCCCTTCGCAAGCTTGAAGACGATGGGACAAGAACATTGTCCAAGGTCAAGACGCGCCCCGATCCTCCTGTCAACGGCACTCTTCGCAGACCTCTCCCTGCCATGCCTCGTAGCCCTCCCGCACAATGATCGGCACCATGATCAGGGCTGCTATGGGATCTGCCCACCACCACCCAAACAGGGCATTCAAGGCCAGCCCCCCAAGCAGGATGGCCGACAAATAAGCGCATATATCGGTTTGGCGGGAGTCGGCCTTCAGGGCGTGGCTGCCTAGGTCGGCTGCGACCTTACGTTTGGCCCGCGCCAGCAGCGGCATCACAATTAAAGAAACGGCGGCCAACACGATGCCGGGAACACTTGCCTTTGGCAGCTCTGCCGCGAGTAATGACTTGACCGCCTCGAAGCAGACATAGGCGGCCAAGAGGAAAAAGCTGACACCGACCAGCCTGAGGGCTAACCGCTCGCGGCGTTCATCATGCGCAGGCGAGGCAAGCAGCCAGAGCAGGATTGCCCCGGAGGTACTTTCGATGAGCGAGTCCACCCCGAAGCCGACAAGGGCGATGCTGCCTGCCAGCCATCCGGCGCCGATGGCAACAGCGGCCTCCACCATGTTCCAGCCGAGGGTGAAATATTCGAGCCTCCGCCCGCGCTGGAGATGATGCGTGCGTTCGGGATTGGGGTGGGAGGAGGATTCAGCAGCTTTTTTCATAAAGTCAGTGAGATCAGAATCTTGTCCAATGTCAAGCCGCGCCCCTGATCCTCTTCCAGATTAGGCGTTGCCCCCAAGATGTTTGCGCAAAATTCTGTGGCGGTGATCGAAGACCCGCCCGATGAACCAGCCGACCAAGCGCGGCGCCCACCGCGGGAGAAACGTCAAACGATCAACCAGAAGAACCGCCGAAGGATCAGACGGACAATCGAGAATTCGCCGCTCGTGTCGCCATAACTTCATCGACCTCATGGGAGACTCCTCGATGAACCCGCGACCATCGTCGAGCTCGATCAGCGTGAGATCTGAATAATCAAAGGGAAGAATGCCGAAGAGAAAAACATAACTGCGAAAGAGACGAGTTCCGAGCTTCACGTCGAGGTCGGTTAAGTTGCGGATATGCTTGGGGGCGGTCATTCTGAAAAAGGGCCACATCTCAGCGGAGATGCCCTCCCAGGATGTGATCCAGGCCCAGACGCGCTCGCGTGGCCTGGACAGCTTCGATTCGAACCGCAACGTGATCGCCATACACCTCCTTGGCGACACCTAGCTAATTAATATACGAATTTCCTGGTTGCTCTTGACATGGATACAATATAGCACATGTTAAGAATGGAAAGAAGAAAAAAGGACTATCGTCCTTTCCTTCTCTCTAAGACAATGAGATCAAAATTTTGTCCCACGCTAAGGCGCGGCACCTAATCCCTTTTCTTCGTTCTCGCTTGTCGAATCATTGCTACAGAAAGCCACAGCAGACGCCAGTTGGCGACGTCGAGCAAAGGAATAATCAGCGCCGCGCCTTTGTCCGGGCGCGGATAAATGATGTATGAAAGAGCGGCAAGAATGAAGGAAATGATAGGAACGGTGGAATAGCGGTAAGCAACCCCTTTCCTTTTATTCTTCATATTGCTGATCACAGAACTCCAGTTCATCGCCACAATGAATAGCGCAAGCAGCAGGATAAGAATCGCGATAATAAGCCGGGCAGTGGTCATAATATTTCACCTAATATTTAAGATTCGAATTTTCTGCTTAAATTATAGCACATGTTAAGGGGATGACAAAAGCTCTCAGGTGATAAGCTCAGAACCTAGCAAAATGTTCAACCACGACCCCCACTGGTAGCTGTCAGAAATCCGAGTATTTATAAAATCACTTCCCACAGCAGTTCTTGTATTTCTTACCAGAATTGCAAGGACATTTTTCATTTCTTCCGATCTTTTTACTTTTTTCTCTAATTTCTGAAACCGGAAATTCAAATACTTTCTTCTCATGCTTTTGTAAAGCAGCAGTTTCAAAAAAATTAAATTTCTTATTTTCCTCTTCGTAATAACTTCTATCATTTTCTGACCATTGCTCACAGTCTAATAAAACAAAGTCTTCAGAGTTTTTTCTGCTGAATTTAGGCGCATCAATAGCAATGCCAATAATCTTTTTTAAATGAGGAAATTTATTCTTGGCAACACCACATACAGTTAGGAGCATGCTCTTACGCTTTGGTCGATAATCATTGTCATAGTCTAATATATTGTCATGTTTAAGTTGTAGGAAAACATAACCCTTATCTTTATAGAATGAAGGCATCAATGAGAGATTCCGCGCTATAGGCCCTAAATTCTCTGGAAAATTGCGAATTGATTTTATCATATGCTCGGATAAAGCTCGACGCGAAAACCTCGGCTCTTTTGCCATTTCGTGTATAGCACTCTGACCTTTTAAAATATCAGCATTACCCATTAAAGTTCCATCAAGTGCATTTTGGCAGGTGAGTTGAATTATTTCGTCCCATAGATAAGAAGTCTTATCGGCTGATTTTTTAAGCTTATATGGCTTGGATCGAGAAAAATCTTTCCACTCGCCCTCACCGATAAAAACCCCATTAACTTCTTTATCTTTCACACCTATGTAGTGTTTATTTTTGCCTTTGTCAAAATTTGAAAAGTAATGCGCAAGAAGATCTTCCTCTCCGCAATACATTAAAAAATCTAGCTTCTTTATCGCACTTTCCTTGGCTTCGAGATAGGACGTGAAATCATAAAATGTATCAAGTTCGTCTAGGATAATTTTTAAATTATAACTGTCTAGGAGGTGAACCGGATTATTTTTGTCAAGATGTACCATGAATGGAAATGGAAAGTGAACGTCGGCATCACCATAGGAGACAGCTAGGCTGCCATATATATTATCGGACGAAAATTTTTTACATGCATCATATGCACCGTGTGCTACCACAATTTTGTGGGTAAAAAAAATTTTATTAGAAATATCTAAAGGGAAGGGAACCGTACTTTTATTATCCAGATATATTTTTGATAATTTCCTAATGTAATTCTCTGCACCATTAGATGTTTTTATTTGTTTATCTATAACCTCTTTTTTCCAGCGTGTCCAAGCTAAATATTCGTCTTTATCAGCGTTATCAAATTTCCTGCTTTCGCGATCAAAGAATATGAATACGTGATTTTCAAAGACCGCTAGAAGATCGCAAAGTTCCTTGCCATCATCCTTAAATGGATTGGCAAAGCTCCATAGCTTTAGAAATGTTTTGTCACAGAGATTTGTTAAAATCTTCTCCGTTCGTGTTTGTCCTTGTGATTTCTCTATTTTCATTGGTTTTTTTCAGAAGCAAAGAGGTGCGTTTGCGTGTAGGAAGCTTCCTCTCCCCCTATTTTTGCCAAGCACTTTATTCATATACGTTCCCTATTTCCTCAAGCTCACCGGGAGCCGGACTTATCGGCGATCCGGTTGAATCGTTTGTCAGCTAGCTGTGGTGAGCATTTTTTTCATCTCTTCAATTGTATAAGGCTGCTTACGTGAGTGAATTATTGCATGACAGTTCGGGCATATAGGACGAAGATCGCGAATGGGATCAATCACATAGTCATTTTTGATCTCTGACATGAGCCTGAGATGGTGTACGTGAATGTATCCGCTGCCTACTGAGCCGTACTTTCTCTGAAAACTGAATTCGCATACGGAACAAACCGTGCCATAGTGCTCAATGCAGATCTTTCTGGCCCTGGGATTGCGCTCATAAGCGTTAATGGTGATCTTCTTGCCAGCCCCTTCGACCAACGCTTCGCCGGTAGCTTCTATCTCCTCTGGGAGAGGCAGAAGTTCAGGAGCGCTCGCATTCAATAATTCAGCAAAAAGATTGTGGTCATATTCATTCAGTCTTAAACGTGAAACCAACTCTGTTAGTAAGGTTCCGTTGTCGTACCATCCGAAGAAAGTGTCAAGAGATACCCCGATTTGCGTTGAGATTTTACTTTCGATTGTTTGATAGCGGTCGTGAATTTGCGGAAAATAGTCACTGGCCTTGGCAATAGCCTCCCTCCGACTTGCCCCATTGTTTAGAAAATACAAGACGGCGTAGGTTTGCCTGAGCCTCTCTGGTGCTCTATTTTGAAACGGGATCTTTTCAAATTCTGAATATATCATCTCGCTCTCCGATTAAGGTTATGCCTCATAGCACGGAGGCCAGCAGGAGCCCGCTTACTAGCGATCCGGTGCACCGACTCGTTGTGAGCCATTCCATTTCTTCTATGACGGCACATCAAACGCCATGACCGTCAAAGTCATCTCTCTATTCGGGTCATCTCTGTGTGCAAAAATGTACCGGAAGTTTGTCTCTGACTGCCGCCAGACGAACCGCTTGCAATTCTGATGCGCCTCGACCGCAGGCGGGATGGCCTCGAGCACAGCCGAAAAGTTTTTCCTTCTGTTAAACAGGATGACTGCAACCTTGGTGTCTCTCCATGAGCTATAGGATAGAAGTTGATCGAGTGTGTCAGTGAGTTTCTTAGGGCCATCCCAGTACTTGCATTCAGCGATGAAGATGTTCTTACCATCCACACGAATTAGGATGTCCGTCTTGCCTTCGTAATTAAAGGTTTCCCCTGTCGCTCCTCCTTCATAGTGTCCGTTCAGTTGGACTAAGAAATGCGAGCGTAGCGATTCTTCGTCTATGGTAGCGAAAGCTGCAGGGCTAAGTTCCATAACCCGTGCCATATTCTGGATAACGCTCAGAATATGGTCATAGTCATCCAGCGAGAGAGTGGGTTCTGGTTTGTAAGAAGCAGTGCTTGCATTTGGTAAGGTAGGCGTAATCCTCCTACGGACTTCTGGTGCAACGTAAGTTCGCGGAGAATCGGGTCTCTCTTTAAGCGGGAATCCCAATGATGCAACTAAGTTCTGATTTTCCAGAAGCTTTGCTCTTCTCCTCTCAATAGCAGCTCTTGCGAGTTGTTGTAACTGGTTGTTTAATGCTGTGGCGTCCCTGCTAAGAGTATCAAGATGACGTTTGATTTCTGCAAGCGTACGGTCGATGGAAGCCCGCACCTGTTCAGCCTGGAGATCAGCCCCTTCAATCTCAAGAATGAGCGCACTGCCTCTGACTTCGGCGATAGGTGGGCTGAGTGTAAATGTGGTAGGCTGAATCTTGAATGCCTCCGCCTCACCATCAAAGGGGACCGTGACCTCGACCTTAGTTCCGGTGACATAAAATGGCCGACTTGGATCACGGATAAATCGCATCGGGTCTCGGCTAACGTCGATCCGCGCCTCTTTTTGGTCAGCTATTATCTCTTGTTCCCGAAGAATGGGTACATCAACCCGGTATTTCTTCTCAAAATAGTTGCAGAGATCATCAATGGATGTATTGAGAAGGCGGTTCCCATCAAACTGAGCTATTTCATCAGCAAGACTCTTCTTCTGATGCTCCTGAACGGAAAACCAGTCCACTTTAGAGAACAAATAGTTTGGCTCTCGCATCCATCGACCTCTTTCTTAAGCTATCAATGTTTGCCGTACAACATTTAATATACGAATTTCCTATTTGCACTTGGCATGGCTACACTATAGCACACGTCAAGAATGACGAAAAGGAAAAATCATAAATAAAAAGGGGGAATGAAAAAATCATCCCCCTCATCTCTGTCCTCTCCCCATTGGGGAGAGGATATGTAATTAAGGTTATATCTGACTACTGGCTTCCGATTACTGTCTCACTTACGTCCCCATCTCCCAAGAACTCAGATACTTTTCCTGCTCCGGGGTGAGGGTGTCGATCGCCACGCCCATAGCCTTCTTTGGTAATGAAGATCACAACTCATTCTCCACAATGCCTGCTATTTTTAACAAATGCTTCATTAACCCAATTTTAAGTGGCTTATTACCATGGATGGGCACGGAAATTCGGGCGGGGTTACCTTCTTTCATGTATACATGATGGCTACCTTTAACGTGCTTGAGTTTCCATCCTCTTTTCTCCAGTAATCGCGCAAATTCTTTCCCAGAGATGCTCTTCACACCGCAATCTCCAGTACTCTATCTTTTTTGGTAACAGGAATATCCTTTAAATCAACTGACAAACAAGCATCTACGGCCTCGTAAATATTATTCAACAATTCATCAAATGATTCGCCTTGGGTTGCGCAACCTGGAATAGATGGCACCTCTGCCCAGTAACCGCCTTCTTCTGCTTCGTGAATTATGACCTTGAGTTTCATCATTGCACCTCTAATAGGTTTTTAAATATGCACTTTTAGCTGCGAATAACAAAAAAGCTTCTTTTGCGCCTTTACAATAAGTCTTTAAACAATGATTATACAGCATTTGCTATAGGTTTTAAAGGCATTTAGGATGGTTTCTAAAAAAGGTGGTATCGGAGTGATGTTATTAAAAAGCCCCCCTTGCACCAGCGGCAAAGGGGGCCGGGTTGCCTTACGTCCCCATCTCCCACGAACTCAGGTACTTTTCCTGTTCCGGGGTGAGGGTGTCGATCGCCACCCCCATGGCCTTGAGCTTAAGTTTAGCGATCTCTTTGTCGATCTCCATCGGCACGCGATAGACCTTCTTTTCCAGCCGTTTGGCGTTCTTGGCCAGGTACTCAGCAGCCAGGGCCTGGTTGGCAAAGCTCATATCCATGACGCTCGACGGGTGCCCCTCAGCCGCTGCCAGGTTCACCAGCCTGCCCTCGCCCAGGACATTGATCCGCTTGCCCTTGGCAAGGGTATATTCCTCCACAAACTCCCGGACCTTGCGCCGCTTGGTTGCGATCTTTCCCAGCCCTTCCAGATCGAGTTCCACGTTGAAATGGCCGGAGTTGGCCACAATAGCCCCGTCTTTCATCAGCTCAAAATGCTCTCGCCTGATGACCTTGATATCACCGGTCAAGGTGACGAAGAAGTCGCCTACGACTGCGGCGTCGGCAATGGGCAGGACGCGATAGCCGTCCATCACGGCCTCCAAAGCACGCAAGGGGTCCACCTCGGTGATGATCACGTTGGCCCCCATACCCTGGGCGCGCATGGCCACCCCCCTGCCGCACCAGCCGTATCCGCAGACCACAAAGCAAGAGCCGGCCAGCAGGCGGTTGGTGGCCCTGAGGATGCCGTCGATGGTGCTCTGGCCGGTGCCGTAGCGGTTGTCGAAGAGGTGCTTGGTGTCGGCGTCGTTTACCGCGATCACCGGGAACATCAGTACCCCTTCTTTCTCCATGCTCCTCAAGCGGATGACGCCGGTGGTGGTCTCCTCGGTGCTGCCGAGGATGCCCTTTACCAGCCCCTCCCGATCCTTGGGAGAAAGACCGGCGGCCCATTCCTTGACCGGCGGCGCGAGCTCATCCATCCTCCCCCATCCGATCATGTGCAGGGCAGAAACGAGATCAGCCCCGTCGTCCATGGTGATGGCAGGACCATGGGCAATGGCCTGCTGGATGTGGCGGTAATAAGTCGTGCCGTCCTCCCCCTTGATGGCGAAGGTCGGTATCCCCAGGTCCTCGACGAGCGTCGCAGCGGCGTCATCCTGGGTGCTCAGGGGGTTGGAGGCGCAGAGCACCACGTCTGCCCCACCGGCCTTCAGGACCTCGGCCAGGTTGGCTGTCTCGGTGGTGATGTGCAGGCAGGCGGATACGCGTATGCCCTTCAAGGGCTTTTCCTTGGCAAAGCGCTCCTTGATGAGCTTCAAGACCGGCATCTCGTGCCCGGCCCACTCGGTGCGCAGCTTTCCCTTTTCAGCCAGCTTTTTGTCTTTGATGTCGCAGTTCAAATGGTCACCTCGTCCGTTTATGTAGTTTTGTTGCTATCTATAAAGCACGTCACAGAATGCAGGGCTTGCATCGCATAGGGTCCAAGGGGCCTGGGGGTCAAGGGGTCGAGGATTCTAAAAAAATATTTCCTATAACCCCTAGAACCCTCGAATCCTGGAATCCTCGAACCCTTTTTTATTTTACCCCTGCTGCTTTTTTCAGCTCATCTACCCTATTGATCTGCTCCCAGGTAAACTCCGGCTCGCTTCTGCCGAAGTGGCCGTAGCAGGCGGTCTTTTTATAGATAGGGCGCAGGAGATCCAGATACTGGATGACCCGTGCGGGCCTCAAGTCAAACATCTCCTTCACGATCTTGGCCAGCTTATCAGACGGGATCTTCCCCGTCCCCTTCGTGTCCAGCATAACGGAGACAGGCTCGGCCTTGCCGATGGTGTAGGCGATCTGGATCTCGCACGTATCCGCCAGGCCAGCAGCCACGATGTTCTTCGCCACATGCCGTGCCATATAGGAGCTGCTGCGGTCTACTTTGGAGGGGTCCTTGCCGGAGAAGGCGCCGCCGCCGTGGCTCCCCCGCCCGCCATAGGTGTCGACGATGATCTTGCGCCCCGTCATGCCGCAGTCCGCCAAGGGGCCGCCGGTTACGAACTTGCCGGTGGTGTTGATGTAGTATTTGGTATTCTTATCCCTGAGCCCTTCAGGTATGACGTTCTTGATCACCTGCTCGATGATCCCCTCTCTGAGCACTTCATTCTTGACATCCGGCGTGTGCTGGGCGGCGATGACGACACAGTCCACACGCTTTGGTTTTCCGTCGATGTACTGGATCGTCACCTGGGACTTGCCGTCGGGGCGCAGAAAGTCGAGGATATTGTTCTTGCGGACGTAGGCCAGCCGCTTGGTAAGCGAATGGGCAAAGGCAATAGGCATCGGCATCAGCTCGGGGGTTTCATTACAGGCGTAGCCGACCATGAGGCCCTGGTCGCCTGCCCCCTGCTCCTCGCCGTTGACCCCCCTAGCAATATCCGGGGACTGCTGATCGATGGAGGTCATTATCGCGCAGGTCTCCCAATCGAAGCCCATCGCGGAATCGTTGTACCCGATCTCTTTGATGGTCTCCCGGGCTATCTTCGGCATTTCGACGTAGCACTCCGTGGTGATCTCCCCGGCGATGAAGACAAGCCCGGTGGTCACCAGGCATTCACAGGCGACCCTGCCCCGGGGGTCATCTTTGATGATGGCATCCAGGACGGCGTCGGAGATCTGATCCGCCACCTTATCGGGATGCCCCTCCGTTACCGATTCGGAGGTAAACAAAAAATTGGTCATAGACATGGATATCTTCCTCCTTCTTTATTTTATTCCATACATTGGATGAAGTCTTCTGGAAATCGTTCGCACATCTCCTTGTGGATGAAGAGTTCGGTTTCTTTGGCAGTAGCGAATTGTAAAACCTCCTTCAGCAGGCGCACGCCCTCGGTGCGGGTGGAACGCCGCAGAACCTTTTTCACCCGGGGTATGGCGAGGGGGTGCATGCTCAACTCATCGAGCCCCAGCCCCAAAAAGATCAGGGTGTAAAGGGGGTCCGCGGCCATCTCCCCGCAGATCCCTACCTCAATCCCCTCCTTATGGGCGATGTCCACCACCCCTTTTATATTCCGGAGGTTCGCCGGGTGCAGAGGCTCATAGAGATAGGATACATGCTCGTTGACCCGGTCTATAGCCAGGGAGTACTGGATGAGGTCATTGGTGCCGATGCTGAAGAAATCGGCCTCGCAGGCGAGGATATCGGCGGTGACGGCGGCAGAGGGGATCTCAATCATCACCCCGAGGGGGATCTCCGGATCAAAGGGGACCCCCTTCGCCTTCAGATCGCCTTTGGTATCCTCCAGGATAACCTTCACCTGCCGGAGCTCTTCCACCCCGGAGATCATGGGCAGGAGGATCTTAACCTTGCCATAGGTACTGGCCCGCAGGATACCCTTGAGCTGCGTCTTAAAGATCCCCTGTTCTTTGAGGCAAAATCGAATGGCCCTCAGCCCCATGGCCGGGTTCATCTCTTCTGCCAGCTCGAGGTGGGAGGCGAACTTATCGCCGCCCAAGTCGAGGGTCCTGATGGTGACCGGGTAGGGGGCAAGCTGCTGCACCAGTTGTTTGTAGACCTGAAAGTGCTCCTCCTCATTGGGCAGGGTCTTTCTGTTCAGGTAGAGGTATTCCGTTCGATAGAGCCCTACGCCCGCGGCCCCGTACTGAATGACGGAAGGAATCTCCTCGATGAGCTCTATATTTGCCTGCAGGGTGACATAATAGCCGTCCTGGGTCTCGGCGGTGAGGGGCGCATATTTGAGAAGCTCCCGCTCGAGATATCGGTAGTGTTGCTGCTTGAGGTGATATGCCTTGATGGTCTCCGGCGTGGGATCGACGACGACAAATCCTTCGGTCCCATCGATGATGATCTGCTCTGCCCCGGCCACATAGGCCGTGATGTCTTCGAGACCCACGACGGCGGGTATCTCGAGGGAGCGGGAGACGATGGCGGTATGGGATGTCTTTCCTCCGACATCGGTGACGAAGCCGATCACCCGCTGGAGATTCAACTGAATGGTATCCGCCGGTGAGAGGTCATGGGCTACCACGATCACCTCTCCCTCAAGATCCTCTATCTGTCTGAGCTCCCTTCCCGTGAGGTTACGGAGGATCCTATCCACGACATGTTTTATGTCTTCTTTTCTCTCTTTGAGATACTCGTCTTCGATGGCATCGAAGGCATCGGAGAGTTTATCCAATGTCACCTTGAGGGCCCACTCGGTGTTGACCTGCTGCTCTTTGATCATCTTGATGGTTTCGTCGCGTAGCATGCGGTCTTCCATCAACTTGAGGTGGACATCGAGGATGTAGGCATGCTGCCCTAACCCCTTTTCCAAGATCCGCTGCTTGACCTCTTCGAGCTGCCGCTTCGACTCTACGATGGCCGCTTCGAACCTCTTAACCTCGGAGGTCACCTGCTCCGCCGCAACCTTGCGGGGAATGAAGGTGGCGCGGTGGCGCTCCAGGGTCGCGGCCTTCCCTATGACGATTCCTGGTGAGACCCCAATTCCCTTAAAGATCTTTTCTTCGCTGTTAGACGGCTTGTTCTTTTTCACCAAATTTTCCTTCGATCAGTTTACCTATTTCCTTAAGGGCCTCTTTGGCATCCTTCCCCTCGGCCCTGACCACTATCTTCGAGCCTTTGCCGGCGGCAAGCAGCAAGAGGCCCATGATACTCTTCGCGTTGGCCTCGATCCCATCCTTAATCACCGTGATGGAGCAGGCGAAGTTGCTGGCTGCCTGGACCACCATATTGGCCGCCCGGGCATGCAGGCCCAGTTTGTTTTTAATCGTAAACGTTCGTTCCTTGATTGACTCCACTATTGCTTCTCGCCTGTCGTGTTTCGATCCAGGATCTCACTGGCCAGGTGGATGTTCTTTTGCCCGTACGCTTTGATAAACGAGGCCAATTCATCGAGCGTCTTTTCCTCGCGCAGGGTAGACAGTTTGATCAACATCGGCAGGTTGATCCCCGTCACGATCTCCACCTTTCCCTTTTGCTGAAAGGAGAGACTGATATTCGAGGGGGTGCCGCCGAACATGTCGGTCAATATCAGGACCCCCCTTCCCATATCGACTTTTTTGATGCCCTTTTTGATCCTCGCCTCCACCTCTTCTAGCGGATCTGAGGGGTCGATGGAAATAGGCTCTATCCCCTCTACGGCGCCGACGATTTGTTGCGTGGCCATGAGGAACTCATCTGCCAAGGCCGAATGGGTGACGATGACGACCCCAATCATTTTGTTCATATCAACCTCGCTCTATATCTCGATGCCTGACCGTGATCTCTTTACCCTGTTTCCCTATTATGGCGCCCAGGCGCTCGGCGATCACCACCGAGCGGTGTTTCCCTCCGGTGCAACCGATGGCGATGGTCAAGTAAGACTTCCCTTCCTTTTCATACAGGGGGATTAGATATTCGATCATCTCGCTGAACCGCCGAAGATACTCCTTGGTCTCCTTCTGTTTCAGGACGTAGTCCCTGACTTTTTTGTCCCGACCGGTGAGTTCTCGAAGCTCCCTGACGAAAAAAGGGTTGGGCAGGAGGCGAACGTCCATCACGATGTCGGCCTCCGGCGGCAAACCGTAACTGTAGCCGAACGAGAGCAGGGTTGCCTTCATCCGCGTAGCCGGTGAGGCTGACAGGCGCTCTATAACGATACCACGCAGTTCATGGACGTTGAGGTTTGAGGTGTCGATGACTTCATCGGCAATCTCCCTGAGAAAGGCCATTTCACCCCGCTCCTCTTGCACTGCCTCGGGCAGGGCAATACCCCGTTCCTTTTCCACAGGATGACTGCGCCTGGTCTCGCTATAGCGTCTGATCAGTACCTCGTTCGTCGATTCCAGAAAGATGATCTTTACCTCATGTCCTTTCCCCCTCAGGTCTTGAACACGTTTCTGAAAATCTTCCAGAAACTCCTTTCCCCGGATGTCCACGGCGATGGCTACCCGCGAGAGCTCCCCGGTGGACGCTTGGCAGAGCTCGATAAAGGTGGGTATCAGGGTAGCAGGCATATTGTCTATGCAATAGTACCCCATATCTTCCAAGGCCCTCATCGCCGTAGACTTTCCCGATCCCGAAAGGCCGCTGATGATCATTATCTGTAGCGGTTTCACCTGTTGTGCCGCCCAACCCCATGATCCCCTCAGGGGAATCGCCTCTTTGCTTTAGTGCCTCTCAACCCAAGGTTTTAAAAGGGTGTGCCAGGAATCACCATACTATAAAGATTGTGATTCTATCCCCTCTTTTTAAGGCTCTTGAGGAGTTTCCGTTCGAATTCTCTGGCCGCATGGTATCCCCTCTTCTTGAGAAGGTAATCCCTGGCAGCCACCTCCACAATGGCGGTGAGGTTTCTACCCGGCCTGACAGGGATCCTCTTGCGGGGGATCTCCTGCCCCATGATGGTATAGGTCTCCGTCTCCAACCCCACGCGGTCGATGATGGATTCTTCAGGTCCGACCAGTTCGATGACGAGATCGATCGGTTTTTTTTCGCTGGTGGCTGATATGCCAAAGAGCTTCTCGATATCAATGATCCCCAGCCCCCTGATCTCCATGTGATGCCGGCCTTGTTCGTGGCTGAAGCCAGAGGGGGAGCTGTCGGGTCCCTTCTCTATTTGTATGAGGTCGTCTGCCACGAGACGATGTCCATGCATGACGAGGTCGAGGGCGCACTCTGTTTTGCCGATACCGCTCTTGCCCAAGATAAGGACGCCTACACCGAGGACATCGAGCAAGACACCATGCAGACTGATGTGAACGGGTTTGCCCTGTACCATGATCCCCCTAGGGTAACTCGTATTGCTCGTCCTCTTCGGCGATGAGGCGGTAGATCTCATTATTAGAGGCGGCCTCCATCAGCCGTTTTCTCAATTGCCCGTCTTTCAAGATGCGTGACAGCCTGGCCAGGGCCTGAAGGTGCTCGCCGGCACTCTCCTGTGGGGCAAAGAGTAAGAAAAAGAGATGGGAGGGTTTCTCGTCAATGGACTGAAAGTCGATACCTTCTCTCGTGCGGCCAAAGGAGCAGATCATGCTTTTTATATCCTTCAGCTTGCCGTGAGGGATGGCGATGCCGTCTCCGATGCCTGTACTGCCCAGTCGTTCCCTCTCCAGGAGGACCTGGACGGGTTTCTCTTTGCTTTTCAGCCTGCCGTGCTCAACCAAGACGGAGACGAGCTCCTCCAAGACACCCTTCTTGTCTCGTGAGGCGAGTTTCCCGATGATGGAGTCTTCGTGCAATATATCCGTTATCTTCATGGCCTTACCTTGATCAGGCCGACCTTGTCTGCCGCCTCTTCGGGCGCTTTGTCTTGTCCATGTGCTTTTTGATCTGTCGCTCTATCTTATCCATGACCATATCGATAGCCGCATGAATATCCTCCATCCTCTCCATTCCATGTATGGCGGTGCCATTGCCGCCTGTGATGTTTACTTCTATCGTATGTCTGAATTTTTCCGTTGAGAAAACCACATGCGCCTCAACGGGCTCCTGGAGATACTTTTTTACCTTTTGGAGTTTTTCCCCAATATACGCCTTGAGCGAGGGTATAGGCTCCATGTGTCTGAAGGTTATATTGATCTGCATCTGCGCCTCCGTTCGTTACGTCGCGGCCTTACGTATAAAATCAGAAATCTTAGCTAAAGAGGAGGGGGTTGTCAAGGCAATTACACGCCCCAGGCACGGTGACCTTACATGACCTTTTTTCTTTCGCTGGAAGAGAGGATCCGCATCATCTCCCGATACTTGGCCACGGTGCGGCGGGCTATGGCGATATTATGCCTCTCCTTGAGCAGTTGGC
>Ga0299915_10002029_pt1 | contig 14832 bp, 15 predicted proteins | sample RVTome_13_FD_200263 | JGI IMG/M metagenome (GOLD analysis project Ga0299915, IMG submission 200263) | Soil microbial communities from uranium-contaminated site in the Upper Colorado River Basin, Wyoming, United States - RVT92D227 (version 2) ... | reverse complement strand
TAAAACGATTAAAGTAGTGAAGATAATGTTTACACTATATTGCCGAATTATTTTAAAGAGCAAATAATATACAAAAGAAATCAGGAAAGCGTAAAATATAACAACCGCAGTTAAACTCAAAGTTCTGTGGAGTAAAGCCATGATCACATCTGAAAGCCACGCGGTGTGTATCCATTCGTCCACGGGGGGCGAAAAAGAAAAAATATCATACTTCGGAACCGAAGAAGTTTCTAAGATGTATTCCCCGATACGAATATGAAACCCTGTATCACAATCTTTCAAAAGTTTAACATCCGGGTTCATCAAAAGACCGAGAAAAAAAACTACAAAAAAGGCGGTTGCAATAGATGGGATGAAGAAGTTTAATTTACCCCTCATTTTAAGCCGACCTCCAATCCAGTTTAGAATACACCGGGTATAAATCGAGCAGTTCTTAAGCAATACTCCTTGTATTCCGGGAATACGTCAGCAAGAAGTTTTTCCTCCTGAAAGGCTCTATAGACTTGGCATGTAACAATCAATAAGAACACGGCAATTTTTGGAATCGTTAGTCCAGCCAAAACGATACCAAATAGGCCAATCAACTCACCAAGATATAAAGGATGTCTTACCAGCCGGTAAGGCCCGCTTTGTACCAGTTTTCTCGCTTGGGGAATAATGCTAAAGCTCCTGCCAAGCGAACTGAGGGAATAAATCGAAAGGATCATTCCCAACACAATGATAAGATCAGCCAAAAGAAATACCCCTGGTTTGGTTAACTCTGACCTGCTCAAATACGATAATGCAGGCGGAGCAAAGGTTGTCAAAACGGCTATGGCATTTGTTATAAAGGATCTGCTCGTAGAACTGGCTGAGCTTCTTAGGAAGTAAACCAAAATTATTAAGGCGTAGAAGCATACTACAAGCAGATGATGGATTAATGCTGCGGCCTTAATCATGTTTACCGGGAATAAAGTTCCTATGTCTTTGTAAACCACAAAAATATTAAGGATTATAAAAAAAGTAAATATTGAAACTGCTATTAGCCTGCCCATGTCTATCTTATTTGGATTTCTGACTGCGTGCACCTAAAATCCTTTCAAAGCCCCACTTTTGAGTGAAATCAGTATAGGGAAAAGAAATTTGTGTGTCAATAGCGATGGATTAAACCAAAAGTCCGTTTCCATTCATCCCTAAAGCATTGGCTCTTGTTAGCAAAGCCAGTGAAAAAATTATGCAAACTTCATTTTCTTCGTGGGAAAAAGGAATTCCTTCTTAACTCAAAAAAAGTAGCATATGGATTTTGTGCTAATATATAATTCCAGTTGTTATTTATGATGACATGAGACATTTTTCTGAATTCATGTTCGAAAACATGGGTTGTAATTTTTTAGGGAAATGGGGTAGAAAGTGTTCTAGAGGGAGGAGAACCCATGAACCAAAAGAAAGAAGGAAAGGAGAAAGTTCCTAACCCCCTCCACGGGTTTTCTGCTTTCATCAAATTTATATTCTATTCGATTCGTTGCGACCGCCAAGGTCAGGGCTAGAATTCCAATTATCAACCAGAGATAACCGCTCGCAGAAGCATCCGTCAAACAGATATCGTTTGACTTTCTCTGAAAGACATCAACGAACCGGCTCTTCGTCTGATTGAATATCCACTGAGCATTTCTTACGAATATGGGAGCCGCCACAATACAAAAAAGGGGGATAAATCTCTGCGAAAAAAGGGCCATGTTTGCAAATAGGATAATCAAGAGAATCTCTATGACATCCAAGTTTTTTTTCAAGATTCCAATCAACAAGATCATCAATAATAAGAAATACTTGGAGGGGAGCAGGAGCAGATGGTGGAAGTTGGGAGATTGAAATTCAGCTATACGATCTATAATCGATTTTTGAGAAATGAACTTCATGGGGTAGAGCATCACATCTAAGCCGTAAGGGTTGATCAGGGAAACAAAAAGACAAGTTAACAGGATGAGCGCGAGGACTTTTGTTTTTTGTCTGTATAATTCTTTGCCTCCATCTCTTGATAGGACGAATTTCACCAAATTGCCAATCAGGTATATAGAGATAAGAATAAAACCAGAGATAAAGCCACCATGGAGATTAACCCACAAGAGGATCAGAAGCGATAAGAAATAGAGGGACTGGATATGCCTAGACCGAAACTGTTCAAGTAAATAGTAAGTGATGACGAATAATAACAAGGAAAAAATATGTGGCCTGGCAAGCCAATGGAAGATTGATGAGGAGGTGGTCAATAAGATAATAAACACTGCGAGAAAAATGTTACCTCGCTCTTTTTGCACTAACTTGAAGAGTATCGAGTAGCTTAAAGAGATGAGCAGACCAAAAAAAATGACGATCCCCGTGAGTCCCAATGATTGATGAACTAATGCCATAATCACTTCTGAGAGCCATGCATGACTGACCCAAAGAGGAGGTGGGGTGATAAAAGAAACAATATCCTGTCTAGGAGTCTGTCGGAGTACCTATCGACTCCTCGGATAATTATGCTATACTGCGTTACATGAAAACACAAACACCTTTTCGTCCATATAATCCCGATCAGTTATTGCTGTTACCGCCCGATATGACCCATTGGTTGCCTCAAGAGCACCTGGTCTACTTCATCCGTGATGTGGTCGGGCAGATGGATCTTTCGGCCATCTACGCAAGCTATGACGGTTCTAAGGGAGGATACCCTGCATATCATCCCGAGATGATGGTGGCTCTTTTGATTTACGCGTATTGTGCAGGGGTGCCGAGTTCGCGTAAGATTGAGAAAGCCACCTACGAGTTGATTCCGTTTCGTGTATTAACGGCGGATCAACATCCTGATCATGATACCATTGCCGAGTTCCGTCGTCGCCATCTGGAGGGGTTAGCCGCCCTCTTTATTCAAGTGTTGCGTCTTTGTCAGAAAGCGGGTTTGGTTAAGCTTGGCCATGTGTCATTGGACGGGACGAAGGTACGGGCCAATGCGTCCAAACACAAGGCGATGAGCTACGCTCGGATGGAAAAGAGCGTGGTAGAGTTGGAAGCGGAAGTGAAGCGGTTGCTTGCCGAAGCCGAGGCGACCGATGAAGCGGAGGATGATCGATACGGCAGGGATCGGCATGGCGATGAGTTGCCGGAGGGGTTGCGGTTCAAGCAGGCCCGCCTCGCAACGATCAAGGAAGCAAAGGAAATCCTGGAACGCGAAGCTCGGGAGCGGGCTGAGCAGGAACGGCTTGAGCAGGAGAAGAAGAGACAGGAACGAGAGGCATCGGGAGATCGTCGTGGTCGGCCACCGAAGGTTCCCTCGGAGAAGCCCGATGGGAAGGCTCAGTATAACTTTACGGATCCTGAGTCGCGGATCATGAAGAATGGAGCGACCAAGTCCTTTGAGCAGAGCTATAATTGTCAGGCGGCTGTGGACGGCCATTGGCAGGTGATTGTTGCCAGTCGGGTCAGCCAGGAGGCCAATGACAAGGGTGAACTCAAACCGGTGGTGGAGAGACTCAAGTCGAATCTGGAGGGGGCCAAACCCGGACGGATGACAACCGACAATGGCTACTTTAGCGAGGAAAATGTAACCTATCTGGCGCAAGAGCAGATCGATGGCTACGTGGCCACCGGCCGTATCAAGCACGGGGATAAACCGTTGCCTGTGCCTCGGGGACGAATTCCAAAGGATGCGAGCCTGAAGGAACGTATGGGCCGAAAGCTTCGAACAATCAAAGGTCGGGCGATTTATGCGAAGCGCAAGGGGATCAGTGAACCGGTCTTTGGTCAGATCAAGCAGGTGCGAGGATTTCGGCAGTTCCTCCTGCGCGGCCTCAGTAAGGTAAGTGCGGAGTGGGATCTGATATGCCTTGGGCACAATTTGTTAAAGCTTTTCAGAAGCACTTTGAGACCGGCAACTGCCTGAGTTTGGGCTTGACTGATCCACTTCGGAAGCACAGTGGGCTCTCCCATAGGGTCAATCTTGGAGTGGTCCAAGTCTACCGAAGCAGTTCCGCTACCAACTTTTTTCAATTTTCAAAGAACAGTCTACGCAATCTATAAAATTATCACGAGTTCTCCGACAGACTCCTAGGGACAGAAAAGGTAGTCGAGATGAACTCACCCGCCCTGATATTCCAACCCGTATCTAATGGAGGCTCACACAATGATTGACTGCATCGAGGATATCCTTCACCTGGAAAGGTTTACCGATGACCAGATCCACACCTGATTCTTTGATCTTTTCCTCATCCGAATGCGTTTCCCATCCGGTGATGAGGCCCACAGGGATTCGGGGGACCTTATGCTTCACCCATTTGTCCACCTCCCACCCATTAATGGCGGGCATCCCTAAATCGGTCAAGACCATATCAAACTTCCCTTCTTCCAGGTACTTCATTCCCAGAATTCCGTCCGCAGCCTCGATCACCTGATAGCCTCCATAGACTAGGATATCCCTGAGAAGGGTTCGCACTCGATCGTCATCGTCAATGACCAGGACGGTCAAGGATCGCAGAACTTCTTTCGACATCTTCTTCCTCCCTGACGATGGTTTGGTGGTCGTTGATCCATTTTAGATTATCCATGTCGATAAAAAGCAGCAACAATTTCTTCTTTGTCCGAACGGATAACTTTAAAGACTGCTCTGTCAAAACGAAGAGTCTTCGCCGATTATACAAGCCTGTAAGCTCGTCTGTGAGGGAAAGAGCCAACAAGGCATCCTCTCCCTTATGATCACGCATCATTTTATCAAATCGGATAAGAAATTCAGAACCGGAGAAGGGCTTTTTAATAAATTCTCGTGCGCCTGAGGCAATAGCAGTTTCTGCTGAATATTCCTCAGTATAGCCTGTCATGACCATGACAGGAAGGTTCTGATATTGTTTTGAAAGCTCCTTGGTAAGCGTAATGCCATCCATTTCGGGCATGACAATGTCAGTAATTAAGGCGTCCACTCTGGTCTCCACCATCTTATCCAATGCCTCACGACCGTTATTTGCGGTCAAGCATTGATGTCCCTTTGGGGACAACAACGTCGCAATTAACTTTCTCATCGGTTCCTCATCATCTACCACAAGAATTTTGTAATGAGTAGATTCCATACCGAAGGCTCCTAATTTCTTCAAATTTGAAATTGTGGTCGTAAGAGTGTCAAGGGGCTTTTCTTATGGTCGATATCGTTATTTTCCTTCAAATTGATCCGGGCTTTCCTCTGCAGCTTCTTCAATGCCTCTTCTTCGTACCGCTTTATCCCCTTTGTTGTTAGGCCCCATGCATTACTAATTTCCTCCGAAGTCCATGGGTTCATGATCAAACAGCAGCAGTTTCTTATCTCAAGCGCCTTGTCGGTCATCCGGATTTTTTCTCTGTTGAGTTTTAAATCTTCCCAGAATAGGTTGTTGAAACATTTGAAATTCGTACAAGGTAAATCAAAAAGCAATTCTATACACATCCCTCAACCCTCCTCATGATAAACCTCTCTTCCAAATAGAGTTGTAAAGGTCTTTCAATCAATATACAAATCCGTCTTGCCATCTTCTTTCCAATGACTTTCCTGAGGTGGTACTGTAAGCAAATGACCTTATTGATGATGTAACTTCTCACAATTAAGGAATCGCCCCCAAAAATAAAAGGCCCGTGTCAAAATTGACTACGGCCGCAAAAACTTTTTCTACTCTGGCAACCCGGCTATCCTAGTAGGGCCCGTGGCTTTCAACTCTCCTCTTTTCTCTAATTGAAATTAGCAACCATGTTTTCATACTCAAATTCCATGCCACAAAAACGATCCAGTCAATTTTTTACATCCCTTTACAACACCATTAAAGAATTTGACGCCTCTTAACCAAAATATGTATGGAAATTCTGGGGCAGTTTAGAAGAAATGTGCCAAACGGGTAAATGATTGAGCGAAAAGGTAAACGGGGCTTAATAAGTAGCAGTAATTACATTTCTTTTTTTCATAGACTAAAAAGGATGATTGTTCACGGCAATGGTTTTTCATGTAACTCTTTAATTTTTAACTAAAAAGTGGGGGATCGATAATAAGCTTGGGAAACTGGTTTCTTTGCCTTTGCAGCGAGTAGGAATGTTCTGCATTAGTATAATCGGAGATCTCGAACACCATTACTATCTTATTCTACTCTTTGTTGGAGTAACAATTAATCACAGCCCGGTTTGAGATTGTTTGAGGCCATCTGGAGGAGAGTCTGACTATTAATAGTCGAAATCTTAACACTTGTATCAAAACCTAACCTTGAAGAGGACAGGAAGGAATCCTTAGAAAAGGAGATGTGAATAGTATCTACCTATCTTTAGTGGCGAGCTGGTTTGGGAGTTGACGATTATCAAAGGAAACAAACAAAAAAGACAGAGCCGTTTCTGACCCTGTCTTTTAAAGAATGACTCAGAAGTTCATCACTAAAATAATCTGAAAAGCATTGAAAAACACAACAAAGATATAATAGATATTAAGGGAAACAATAGCTAGTTTTGCCCTCCTAAATTTACAATGGAGACATAAGAAAACTACAACGCCAGAAAAGATAACGAATTTCCAGACCCAAACTTTATCTCCGTAGACTTCGATCGCCGACCGAGCGATCGGGTTAACCTCCCACCCCCCTAAATCGAGAATCATTATCGTAGTAAAAATATCTAAGATATTTAGGGCCACGGCTGAAATTAGAAAAAAGAATATTAATGCATTGTACTGGTCTACATAACCTCCCTTCTGCTGATCAATCTTTCTTCGGAATGTTCTTCTTCTACCCCAAAGGGTAAATCTGCTTAACGCAGAAGTGGGTTTTTTTCTCCTATCTCTAAATATCCGTCTATTACACTGGCCCATATCGGATTTATAAGCTACCGATATTTTTTATCCGTCTGTTCTCTTCCCAAAGACAAGGATAACTCTCTCAATAGTATTTGCCACCCTAAGGGTGGGGGTCTTCCCAATTCTTTTTTTGAGCCAATAATAGAAACAAAGGTTTTTATTTATCAAGAAACCCCACATTATGATTAAAGAATACAAGTTTTATGCCAGGGATAAATATTTACAGGAGTTTACTTTTTTTGACAGGGATTTATTCAAATTTATGGGGCCCTTTTAATGAAAAGGAAATGGTTTTCCTTTTTTCCCCAATTCGCTTCCACATTCCTTTTTTGAGAAAAATACATAGGGCTATACTAAAAAGTGGGAAAAGCTTCTGCTCTTCTGCTGATTTCCATTTGTTGTATTCACTAATAGGATCTACAAGTCACCGAGTAATGTTCATTTTCCAAAAATCTTCCCGATCAAAACTCCGACTTGAAAATTTCACCTGCCTCAGTCCAGGATAGGGCATACGGTTGAAGATTAATGGTTGGAATAATCGAACTCTACGTTCCCTTATCGATTTCATAAAATCTTTGGGCTAAGTGTGCCCGATATATTGACATATTGACATTCATCGATTCACAATGATAACTTAGCCGTAAAAGGTGTCCCTTTATGCCTAAATTAACACTCCAGTATTCAATACATACATTAGATAATAAGTTATTGTTCTCTCCTGGAACCTTTCTGACTAAGGAGACGTTAGATGCCGTTCTCGATTCGCACAAGGTTTATTCCTCTCAGACATATCCCCTCCTTTCGCACGGTTCAGTTAAAGAGGACTGTTTAAATTTTCTCAGTACTCCTCCTTACGACGTAATTTTCTTAGACAAAAAGCAGATGATTGATCTCTTGAATCTTTTAGAGATGGCTCATCTTTATATTCCCATTTTGGAATCACTGGACTATTTCAAGCAACATGACTTTTACACCTATGCCCATATTCTTATGGTAGCTGTCTTGTCTACACTTCTGGCGAGGGATCTGATACCTGACTACCAGGAGTATATCCAGTTGTCCGCAATCGGGCCTACCCACGACATTGGCAAGATCTGTGTACCCCTTGAGATTATGAAAAAGACGACGCCTCTTACCAAAACTGAGCGGGGTTTCATAGAACATCACACAGTAGCAGGCTATGTATTACTCAGCTATTACTCCAAGGACAGCCAAAACCTCGCTTGCCAGGTGGCCCTAGAGCATCATGAAAGAAGAGATGGTTCAGGATATCCCCGAAGCATCCAGCTTAAGGATCCCTTGGTGGAAATCATCGCTGTTAGTGACATCTACGACGCACTTATTAAGCCTAGACCTTATCGATCTTCAGCATATGATAATCGGGCAGCCTTGGAGGAAATTACTGAGATGGCAAAACAGAATAAGATAGGATGGGATCTGGTGAAGTCACTAATTGCTCATAATCGCATGTCTAAGCCTCACTACAGAGAGATAACAATCTCAGCCGAGAAAAGAGGGACCCCTCCTTCACATAATTTCCACGGTATTATAGCTGAGCGGGAGAAGACAGACCCAAAAGACTGAATTAGGTAATTACGAAAAATCAAATCTAAATCCAGGTAATCCAAAACTCATGTGATTGATTTGTGGTCGTAATGTTGTATTGTAAGCTGAAATCTATCGTTAACGAGGAAGGAGTCCTCAGAAAAGGGGATGTGAATAGCAAAGAGTGGGGATGCCGCCCTATCAGAAGTTGATGATTACGCGAAATATTCATGCCGGCTCGTCTGCATAGGGTTTTCAGCAAAATAAGAAGATGATGAGTAGGAGCTATTAATGATCAGATTATGGATTTGATTGAGAGGGATTGGAAGGTTAATCCCTTTTTCTCGTCTCCTCAAGAGATAGAAGTTTCTCGAAAGTAGTTTTGAATTGAAATATACTTGAGCTAAGTTCTTACCGGTTGATATTAGACCACTCTTCTTCTCTCCACAGGAAGTCTTAAGAAGATAGTAGTCTTCTCCTTTTTATCATCCATCTCAAATTTCATCGTTCCCCGGTTTCCCTGAACTATCTGATCAACAAGTCGTAACGCAAGATCCAATATCCCTTCTTTTTGACGAGCTGGGATTCCCAATTCCGCCCCAAATTGCTCCGTCGGTTTCTTATAACACACACCTATACAGGTCATTTAGTGTGCACTTTTTGTTCCAAATTCTTGCTATCATAAGTCCTCATAACCATGGCTTATCTCCAAAACTTCATAATTTTGACAAAGCCCGAATTTGGAAGTGTTTTTCACAAAAGTCCTAAACTTTTACCTTAAATAAGTGAAAAGGTCTTCTCATATTTTTTCAATTTCCCGATGAAGTCTCCTATTTTGAGGGAAGGTCAATAAATCTCAATTACAGAAAGGAACATCCAATATTTGGTTTACAATAGGTCTGGACTCGGGACAAGTTGTCACCCAATAGACTAACGTTAGATGACCAAAAGTTGTTTGTTTCTCCTGATGATCGATATCAGTAATCGGTTTCAATGGCGACGGGACACTAATCTCTTCGAAAAACTCATTTTGGGTTTTGTCCTACTCGGTAGAGCAAGACATAGGTGGAGAGGGCACCGAAGGAATCTAGGGCCGAAATCTGTCGGTGTTCCCAACCGAAAGCCCCAAAGAATATCCGTTTTTTGTTCCCCAGTCCCCTGTATATGTGGGTTTCAGCGACTCAAAAATGAAGACCAATCATGCCGGTCTCTTTTCAAAGTTAAGTGTGGTTTGGGAATGGGCTGGTCCTAGGTACGGAAGGAGTGCATCGCTTCTTCTTTCACTTCCGAGAGCTGGGGTGCGGATGGATTGGAAAGGTCGTGGAGCCGGCCTTCTTCATTCTTAACGATGGGGTTTAAGAGATGAATCCTCCGCGTCTCCACGATGGTGCCATGACTTCCATCGGAAAGGATTACGCCTCTGCCTGGAATCAGAACTTCCAGAAGGGACAGAAGCGCCGAAACGTAATTCCTGTGGAGTCTGCCAGAAGAAGCGTCTTTGATGAGGATCGTAGATGCTTGGGCAACGCTCAGAGCAGGTCGGTAGGGACGCACCGTACGAAGTGCATCGTAAACATCGGCTACAGAGATGAGGAAGCTCGCAAAATGAAGCTTGTGGGGCTTCAAGCATGCAGAGAGTCTGGGGTATCCGGATTGATCAGCACCCATGTGATGCTGGTAGGCTACTACGGGCAGTAGCGGATATTCGGACTCGACTCCGGGTGTACCGATTAGAAGTTTCGCACCATAGGCGGGGTGCTTTTCGATGAAAATTCGTTCGCCCGACTCAAGCGGGCCTTTCTTGTTCAGAATCTCCTTTGGAACCTGTTTTTTCCCGAGATCATGACACAAAGCAGCCAAAGAGATCATGTTAACTAACTCCCCAGACGCTCCGACGGACCGTGCGAGCGCTGACGAAAGCACGCAGACGTTGAGAGCGTGGGTGAACGTATAATCATCGAAGTCTTTCAACTCATGGATGGGCTGGAAAAATTCTTTTCCTACTACCAGGCAGGCAACAATGGAGTGTACAATTTCCTTTGCCCGAACGAGCCCCTCTGGCTTTTTTCCCTCGAGAACTGGCAAGGCTTCCTGCGTCTGGGAAGAGAGCTCCAGGTAGCCGGCAATCGTTTGCGCGAGGACCGAGGGAGGATAGGAGTGTTTTTCCAGATCCAGGGCTCCGGCAACAATTTTCGAACTCCGATATGAACTCCGATCTTTAGAAATAACGTACTCCATCCAAGCCGCTAGATCGTCCTCGCCTGCATCAGCTTCGATATGGACCCTCTCGCAGCTAGACTGCTGCAGTGATTGAAAGAGAGCTTTAAAAGCCGATGGAAGCACTTCCATCCTCCTGTCTTCGACGATCGTGTCATTCCCGAGAAGGGTAATCCTTACAGGCTGGCCCCAGTCCGTAAGCCTCTGAACAGCCAGTCTACATGCCTGGCAAACCTGCTTTGTCCCGGGGGGACAAATACGTCGCACCCGAAAGAGAAGGCCAAGGGCTTGGAGGAAATAATTAAGGGCATCCTGCTTCATTCTGTCTTCACTGTTCCAAGTTGTAAGAATGCACTTCAGACATTTGGTTGTTGCACTTTCCGTCAACTTTCTCCGTAGATGTCTCCGTGCCAGAATTCCTGAGGGAGTTCTCGATTTTTCTCAAGGCCTTGAGGGCTTCCTTCCGCACCTTCGGATGGGCGTGGTTCGAAAGGGCCCTGAGTGCTGGGAGAGCCTGCGGGAAACCCTGCTTGCCAAGAACGATGGCAAGATTGCGGGCAACATACCATGGCCCATTGCGAGCTTTTGATACGAAGGGGGGAGTACCCGCCAAGGAAAAAGAAGAGAGAAGACTTACGAGAAAATAACGCGTGGAAATTTTTTCTTCCTTTTCCAGACTTTTTAACACAATGTCCAGAAGTACCCTCTCGTGAGCCAACGTAAAATCAGTTAGTGTCTGCCCTTCGATCGTGGTCGACCTACAAAGAGCAGAAAGACCCTTTCTAAAGAGATTTCTTAATAGGGAAGGATTCGAGTCCAGCAGTGTGGGAACAGCCTCATCAACGAGCCTGACATATTCAAGAAGCTGGAAGATGCCAAGCTGCTCTACGCAAGCCTCAATGCGGTGAAGAACTCTTAAACGCCAGAAGTCCTCGGGCTCCGTGGCTAGCGCCAAGATCACATGATCAAGACACTTCTCAGGAGCTTCAGAGGCTTCCGGTAACCCTCGCCTTTCATGGTTTGCATGAGCAGATGCCAGTGGATCCACCAGATGATCCAGCGAGTTGGAGTACTCTGGGGCCATGAAAGCCTTTTCCTCGAGTTTGAGGATAAGGTTCTCAACCGTCTTCAATACCTCGATCGCAAAGCCACCATTTTGTCCCAAAGAAAGTCTGGCTTTCACAATAGCCAAAAGGCCATCGGTTGAGGCGCCCGGAGTTAAACGCCGGTACACTTCCACTAGCCTGTGGGTTGCTTGATCCCCCCGTGCGGCCAGACCTGCCAATAGATCTACAAACTGTTCTCCATCGAGTCTACGAAGCAGTGAAGCCACTCCCTGCCCGATATCCTTGGCTCCCTGACTCTCGCGAGCAACGATGCGCACCAACTCCGGAATTGAAAGGTTTTTTCCAATTTCAGAAAAGTGATTGAGTGCGGTTTCTCGTTGCTGCTTCGGCAGGAGTGAGATCGCTTTCTCAAAGCGGTCTCCTAGGTCGGCCAAAAGATTGGAGAAACCCTCGGAATCACCGTATCCCAAGTCAGCCCAAGTCGCCTTTGCGTCCATCCAGAACTGTTCGGATACCAGGGAGGAGCCGATCCGTTCTACCGAAGTTTCAGTTTCAATCAATGATATCCAGGCCTTGCGGCGTCTAGCTTCTTGGTTCTTTTGAACATCTTCTACTGAGTCCCCGATTACGCCGTGGATTTGCGGGAGTTCGAGAGGCTCCAAATCAATGCTGTAAACCCCTTCAGAACGCAGTTTCTGCCGCAGTTCAGTACCCTCGATCTTTGGTGTCGAAAGCAGTCGAGCAAACACCGAGACATCCGCTGGGGATACGTGCGGGTACCAGAAAATTCGGAGTACTTTCCTGGCATGCAGGATGCCGGCAAGGCGGGAAGCTTTCCCGGCCACGAATTCGCCAGACACCACAAGCTCTGTAGGAGTAACTCCAATCGTCAAAGAACCTGTGGAGTCCACAGGGGCCCCAGCAACGACTCTTTCGGCCACTCCAAGAAAAGAAGGGTGCTTTGAAGGATAAAGCGCACCTCGGATGAGACGCACTAGATCCAGAGCAAAGGCCTCAAGGTTCTTAGATAAGTTGCTAAGACCCGGGGAGATAAATTGACTATTTTTTTCTCCTTCATTCGCCTTTTCTAGCTTCGGATCCATTCCCTCTATCTCTTCTTGAGGTTTACACGGTATATTTCTGTAACTCGCTTATCCAGAGAACGTGGCAAAAAATTATTAGACTCACCACAACGCGTTTCCTACTGAAGACTACTCCTCTTTGCCGAACACCTCGTGCTTGATGTTGTTTTTGCCCTCCTTCTTGACACCGTACATAAGATCATCCGATGTCTTCAGTACTTCATCGACCATAGAAGGTGGACTGGCGAATTTCGCCGCACCTATCTAAATGTCACAGGCCAATCATGTTTGCGCATAACCTCCGAATTGCTCTTTTGGATTCTCCAAGTGATTATTTCGGCCAGTTCAGGTCTGGTCTCTGGAAGCAGATTGGCGAACTCATCGCCCCCGAGGCGTGCCACCGTATCCGTTTCCCGGACATTGCCCTGAATAGTCCTGGCTACTAAACGTAAAAGATTGTCTTCTGCGCTGTGTCCAAAACGGTCATTCACTCACTTAAAATTGTCAAGATCAATGTACACAACCGTAAAAGGGCGTCTGTCTCTGTGCGCCCGCTTTATTTCCATATCGGCCATCCCTTTACCCTGATCCCCCCGGAGTTTCCGATAAATTCTCTGATTTGTTAACACTTCCGCTTTCTCCGTTTCTGGGCATACATTAAGGCGTCCGCCTTAGCAAGGAGTTCATCTATCGAAATAGGATATTCAGGATCAAAGTGAGCAGTTCCCATACTAATCGACAGGATATAACGACACGACCTCTTGGCATTATAATCTTCTATGTTTCCATACAGGCGAGGAATAAGTATCTTACCGTCCTCATCAGTGGATTCTAATAGAACTACAAATTCATCTCCTCCAATCCGAGCAATAATATCCGACTCACGAAAGGTCTTTTTAAGGATGTTGGCAAGGTCTATTAAAGCCTGGTCTCCTTCATTATGTCCATGGTGGTCGTTAATCCATTTTAAATTATCCATGTCGATAAAAAGGAGCGACGACCTCTTCTTTGTCCGAAGGGCTACCTTTAAATACTGCTCTGTCAAAACGAAGAATCTTCGCCGATTATACAAGCCTGTAAGCTCATCCGTGAGGGAAAGAGTCAGCAACGCCTCCTCCCCTCTATGATCACACATCATTTTATGAAATCGGATGATAAATTCAGTAATAGAGAATAGCTTGCTAATAAATTCCCGTGCTCCTGAAGCAATAGCAGTTTCTGCTGAATACTCATCCGCATGCCCTGTCATGATCATTACGGGAAGGCTTTGATAATGTTTTGAAAGTTCTCTTGTTAGGGCAAGCCCATCCATTTCGGGCATGACAACGTCAGCAATTAGGGCATCAAATCTGTTTTCCTTAATTTTATGTAACGCCTCAAGACCGTTACTTACGGTTACGCATTGGTGTCCCTTTGGGGACAACAGAGACACAATTAACTTGCTCATTGGTTCCTCATCATCTACCACAAGAATTTTGTAATGAGCAGATTCCATATTGAAGGTTCCTAATTTCTTCAAATTTGAAATTTCGGTAAGAGGGACATTTCTTAAAGTCGATATCATTATTTTCCTAAAAATTAAAAAAGAGGCTGGTAGCCTTCCCTCCCACGATTGCTCGTGGTTTGGCTTTATCGGCAATCTCGGTTCAAATACTCCACTGTGAATCGTTTAACAGCAATTTCAATGCCAAAAGGGATTGGATGCTAAAACCCATTGATTTTTAAAGATTTCTTTAAAAATTGAAATTTTAAAAAAGGGGAAATTGTGACTTTTTTTGTCTCAAAGAATAAATATTTATTGAATCATCATCAGCTTGGTGGAGCTTAAGCGATTTCGATTTGAAATGTTGGATTATTAGGCAAGTCCTAAAAAACAAGACTTCAGGAAGCAACACGGTAGAATGGGGTTACCACCCCTAAACCTTGGTATAAAAAACCTCAATTTTGACCCCCAAAAACCTCCAGGTTTCTAATGATAATCAACACTTCTACTTACCATGAAGAATATCCATCCACCTAGTACTACTACGTTAAGTAGTTATGAGTCGTCAAAGATGACGGTGCTACAAATCGGGCAAATGCCTCTGTATAGCATCAAGCATTTCTGGATCAATCG
>Ga0299915_10002028_pt1 | contig 14840 bp, 12 predicted proteins | sample RVTome_13_FD_200263 | JGI IMG/M metagenome (GOLD analysis project Ga0299915, IMG submission 200263) | Soil microbial communities from uranium-contaminated site in the Upper Colorado River Basin, Wyoming, United States - RVT92D227 (version 2) ... | reverse complement strand
CAAAAGATTCGTGGCGATTATTTGCGAGAAACTGGGCATTTCTTGATATGAAAACAGAGGAAATCAAACTCATTGAGCGTGCTAAATATGCCGCAGCCAAAGTGTTGCTTCACAATGCTCACGGACCGTATCGCGGGCTTCCCAGAGCAGCCGGCTGGGGTTATCCAGAGCCTTATACGAGAGACTTGATGATCTCGTCTCTGGGTATCCTGGTCTCAGGCAACAAGAAACTGATCGAGTCGCTGCGGCGGGTGCTGGAGACTGTCGGGCGAAATCAGAGCCGGCTTGGGCACATCCCTTCATTAGTGCACGATCGCGAGGACCGTGGGGCCAGTGACACCACGCCGCTTTTTTTGATGGCGGTGGGACTTTTCCGAAAAGCGACCGGCGAGAACGACTTCCTTGAGTCCGCCGTACAGAAAGCAATGACCTGGATGGAGTATCGGAGCCCCTCCGACCGCGGCATCGTGGCGCAACTGCCCACCAGCGATTGGCGCGACGAGCAGTGGGTTTTGGGCTACGGCCTATATGTGAACACGATCGTTTATACGTACTTGCGGCTTTTTGGCCAGGACGAGCAGGCAGCGAATCTGCGAGACGCCATGGCCCGATTCACCATAAAGGGTGAAAGGCAGCAACGACACGTGCACGAAGGATTGATGCTCAGGCACAAGCCATATTACGCACTCTGGTCCTACAAGGTCTACAGGAGCGAACGCTTCGACCTGCTCGGCAATTCTCTGGCAATTCTTACCGGCATAGCATCTCCTTCCAGAGCCAGAGACCTTGTTTTGTGGATAGAGACGGAGTGCGCAGCATTACGGAGGAATGAAGATTTGGCTGTCGAGCTGCCGCCCATACTATTTCCTTATATTAGGCCTGATGACCCGGACTGGATGCCCCGGTACAAAAGGTACAATCAGCCTGGTGAATATCATAACGGCGGAGTCTGGCCTTTCGCGTGTGGATTTTACGTAGCGGCGCTGGTTGCTGCGGGCAGGAGTCAGCTTGCGCAGAGAAAGCTGATTGCCCTTACGGAGCTCGTTCGACCGGCCCGCCGGGCGGACGTTGAGTTTGGCTTCAACGAATGGCTGCGGGCACAGGATGGCACTCCGCAGGGCGAGGACTGGCAGAGCTGGTCTGCGGCCATGTACCTGTATGCTGCCACGTGTGTCGAACACGGGCATACACCTTTCTTCCATGAATTGCGAGTCGCCTCACCCCTGCCTTCGCAGGGGTAAACTTGTCCCCGCAAAAGCGGGGATTGACTATTGACAATTCTCAATTTTCAATTGACAATTAGCAACCGGCAATTGACAATTAGCAATTGACATTGGGAAGATGAAAGGAGTTGCGCCATGGCAAAAAAGAAACTCCTCAAGGGTGTATGGTCAAAGACCGACATCAATACTCTCAAAAGACTGTTCCCGAACCACGCTACTGCTGAAATAGCCGGTAAGCTCGGCCGGCCCACTGAAGCGGTAAAGAAGAAAGCATCAAGAATGGGACTTCGCAAGTCAAAGGGGCACATGAAGTCACTTGGCCGGGCATAAGTTAAGACAGAAGATAGAATACAGAATTGAGAACTTTGACTTGAGAGTACTTTCGGGCATACAACCATCCGGGCGGCTTCATATAGGCAACTACTTCGGTGCGATGCGCCAGCACCTGCAGCTCCAGGCCGACCACGACTGCTTCTACTTTATTGCCGACTTCCACGCTCTTACAAGTAATCCTGAGCCTGGTGACATTGCCCGCTATACGCTCGATGTAGCGATGGATTATATTGCCCTGGGCCTGGATACCGACAAGACCGTCTTCTGGCGACAATCCGATGTGCCCGAGGTTACAGAACTGACGTGGCTGCTTTCCTGCGTGACCCCGATGGGACTGCTGCAGCGATGTGTCAGCTTCAAGGACAAAGTTGCTCAAGGACTGGCCCCGAATCACGGCCTTTTTGCCTACCCTGTTCTTCAGGCCGCCGACATCCTGATTTACAAATCGGATTTGGTGCCGGTCGGCGCCGACCAGAAGCAGCATATTGAAGTCACCAGGGACATTGCCGGGCGGTTCAACAACGATTACGGCGTGGTCTTTACGATACCGGAAGCGCACATTATCGAGTCGGTGGCGGTTGTCCCCGGCACCGATGGGCGAAAAATGAGTAAGAGCTACGATAACACTATCGAGATATTCGAGCCGGAAGAAAGCCTCAGAAAGAAAATTATGAGGATCGTGACCGACTCTACCCCTGTTGCCGAACCCAAGGACCCCGACAGATGTAACGTCTTTGCCCTTCTGAGGCTGGTTGCTTCGCCGCAAGAGCTGGCCGATTGGGAAAATAGATACGGCACCGGCTACAGCGAGGCCAAAAAACGCCTGGCTGAGTTAGTGATAGACTACTTCAAGCCCTTCCGCGAAAAAAGAGCCGATCTCGAGCATAATTCCGCCTACGTCAGAGATGTTCTTGCCGAGGGCGCCAGGCGTGCCCGAGCCGTAGCTGGCCAAACTCTCACCGCAGTTCGAAATGCCATGGGCTTGGGAGCGTACTATGGCCGATAAGCTTGTTACAATCGCACAGTTCACCGACTATATCGAAGCCGAACTGGCCAAACAGTTACTTGATGATTTTGGAATCAAATCAGTGGTGACCGGCCAGAATGTGGCGAGCGGTATCGGTGTGTTTGCCGCCATCAACATAGAGCTGCAAACCCTTGAAAGCCAGGCCGAAAAGGCACTGGAAATCTTGCAGTCTGAAAGTAAACCTGTCGATGCGCCGCCGGATGACGAACAGGAGCAATAATTGGCTGATTATCGTGTAAATCTCGAGATATTTGCAGGACCGCTGGATCTGCTGCTGTACCTGGTCCGCAAAGAAGAGGTGGATATTTACGATATTCCCATCGCCAGGATAACGGACCAATATATCCGCTACATTGAGATGCTCAAAAGTCTGGATATGGACCTGGCCAGCGACTTTTTGGTAATGGCAGCAACGCTGATGGAGATAAAATCTGCAATGCTGCTGCCGAGAGCAGAGCCGGAACAACTGGAGGATGAGGACCTGGCAGACCCGCGTGCCGAGCTTATCCGCCAGCTCCTTGAGTACAAAAGGTTCAAAGATGCCGCCAATCTGCTTGAGGCCGCAGCGGACGAACACGGCCAGCGATTCTCTCGTCCGGCAGGTATCGAACGATTAAGACCCGATGCGGAGCCTGAGCTTGACATCGAGCAGGTGAGCATCTGGGACCTGCTGGAGGCTTTTGACTCTATCTGCAAGGCCACCGGCGCAATCACCGACACAAGGCACATCAAGGATGATACGCCTATCGACCTGTATCAGATCGAGATTCTTCACCGTCTGCAAACCGAAGGCCCGATGCCCTTTGTGCGGATATTCGAGCCAGCGCCCAGCCGGGTGGCAATGATCGGATTGTTCCTGGCACTTTTGGAGCTAATTCGGGCAAAACTGGTCTGGGCTGAACAGCCGGAATCCGCCTCGGCTGCGCTCGGGGCAGGTTCGCCTGACATTTACTTACGGCCGTTGACCGATGAGCCCCCTGAAGAGATTGTGCAAAAGGCCATTTTTGCCGCTGCCGAGCCGCCGCCGATTCCTATCGCCGAGTTGCCGCCGAAAAGCAGGCAGCCGGTCTCGTCGGACATGCAAGAATCCGAGAAACTGGAATCCGCTGGCGATTAGCCCCCGGACCTGTGCCGGGGGCAACCCCTGCCCATCCAGCCTTCGCAGCCGCTTCGGCGGAGTAGGCCAGGTGGCAGGGCTAAACAGGGTTAGCCCCGCGTTCCACGCGGGGTTCTCGCCTCGGTCAATATGATATAGAAAAATGCCGCACAAAATTGTCAGTAAAAAGCAACTCTCGCAGGACGTTTTCACCGCCGAGGTTGAAGCCCCACTTATCGCACAGGCGAGAAGTCCAGGGCAATTCGTCATTATCAGCATAAATAACGAATACGCTGAGCGTATACCGCTGACCATCGCGGATGCCGATGCCGGAAAGGGTACTATTCGCCTTATTTGGCAGCGAGTCGGCAAAACCACCGCGGAACTATCCGACCTGCAGGTCGGAGACGAAATCGCCAATGTCTCCGGGCCGCTCGGCAGGCCCACACATATCGAAAACTTCGGCACCGTAGTCTGCGTGGGCGGAGGTATCGGTATCGCACCCTTGCTGCCTATCGCCAAAGCCTTGAAAAAAGGAGGCAACAGAATTATCAGCATCCTCGGAGCACGAAGTAAAAACTTGCTAATCCTCGAAGACGAATTCCGTCAGATTTCCGATGAGCTGATAGTTGCGACCGATGATGGCTCATACGGGCGAAAAGCATTGGTGACCGAGCCGCTGAAAGAAGTCTGTCGGCGTGATCCCAAGCCGGACCAGGTTTTTGCCATCGGCCCTGCCATAATGATGAAATTTTGTGCCGAAGTGACAAGGCAATTGGCCATCCCTATCCAGGTTTCGCTCAATACCATTATGGTCGACGGCACCGGGATGTGCGGCGGCTGCCGGGTCGAAATTGACGGCAAGCCGAAATTTGTTTGTGTGGACGGCCCGGAATTCGACGGGCACAAGATAAACTTTGATTTGATGATAAAGAGATTAAACGCTTACAGGAACCAGGAACAGCAGGCCTACGAACACTACAAAAAGTTTAGCCGTCGCCGGCACGGCGATGGTCGAGGATGGACAACGGACAACGGATGAGAGATGACAATATAACGACGGAAGAACAAAAACGACAGCTTCTTGAAGAGCTTCTTGAAAAGAAAAAGGCCGGCAGACTTACCCCGCCTGAGAGGTTCAAAATCCCCCCTCAACCGATGCCCGAACAGGACCACAACGACAGATGTCACAATGTCAACGAAGTGGCTCTGGGCTACACTGAAACTGCGGCTCGGCTGGAGGCGCTGCGCTGCCTGCAGTGCAAAAATGCCCCATGTATCAAAGGCTGCCCGGTACAGATAAAAATAAGGGATTTTGTCGCGGCTATCGCCGACGGCCGGTACGAAGAAGCCCTGAATATCATAAAAGAAAACTCGCTGCTGCCCGCCGTTTGCGGCCGGGTCTGCCCCCAGGAGGTTCAGTGCCAGCAGACGTGCACGGTGGGCGCGAAATTCAAGGACCCCACCAAAGCTGTTTCCATAGGTCGGCTGGAAAGATTTGTCGCCGACCACGGTTTAGCCGTCGCCGGCCACCGTTTAGCCGTCGCCGGTACGGCGACGACGGACGAAGGACCGGAGACAAGTTTAGCCGTTGCCCCCCAGACCGGCATGAAAGTTGCTGTGATCGGCTCAGGTCCAGGCGGTATCGTCGCCGCAGCAGACACCAGAAGAGCGGGACACGATGTTACTATATTCGAGGCTTTTCACAAGCCCGGCGGAGTGATGGTCTACGGAATCCCTGAATTTAGACTGCCCAAGGCAATCGTCCAGAAAGAGATCGACGCCGTTGCGAAAATGGGCGTCAAAATCATCTGCAATTTTATTGTCGGCAGAACAAGAACTATTGAGCAGTTGATGAACCAGGACGGCTACGATGCGGCCTACATTGGCGTCGGAGCTGGGCTACCGCAGTTTATGGGCATCGAGGGCGAATCTCTTATCGGCGTGTATAGCGCCAACGAGTACCTCACCCGCGCAAATCTTATGAAAGCCTACGATTTCGGCAAGGGCGCCGACACCCCCATTGCCCACCCAAAGAAAGTCGCGGTCATAGGCGGCGGCAACGTGGCTATGGACTCGGCCCGAATGGCTGTCAGACTCGGCGCAGAAAAGGTGTATCTAATCTATCGAAGAACCGAAAATGAAATGCCCGCCCGAATCGAAGAGGTCCACCACGCAAAAGAAGAGGGCGTGGAATTTCGCATATTACAAAGCCCCAGGAGAGTAATAGGCGACGAAAATAGCCATGTTGTCGCCATTGAATGTCTAAAATATCGGCTGGGTGAGCCAGACGAGTCGGGCAGAGCAAGACCTATCTCCATAGAAGGCTCTGAGTTTACCACCGACCTTGACGCTGTGATTATAGCTATCGGCAATATAGCAAATCCATTGATTCGCCAGACCACGCCCGCTCTTGCGTTCAACAAGTGGGGGAACATCGTCGTTGACGAAAACTGCAAGACCTCAATGGAAGGTGTTTATGCCGGCGGTGACATCGTGCTTGGCGCCGCCACGGTCATTTTAGCCATGGGCCAGGGCCGAATCGCCGCCGCCGCGATAAACGAATATCTGGCAAGGAAGAAGGAGACACAGAACAGCCGACGGACCGGCGGTGAAACCGCCGGCTAAATATTTAGCCCCGCGTTTTACGCGGGGTTCTTATCAAGTTAATGTGGATTCTCGTACCAGATAACGCCCAGCCCAATGCCGTCCTGGCCCGCCAGATGTATGGCGGGCTGGCTTTCTTCGGTGGTTAGCACATCAAGGTCGCCATCTCCATCCAAGTCTAATAGCTCAATGCGGTCGTATTTAATTCCAAGTTTGTCGCCGCTAATGTCATGATGTATCCAGGTGGAATCCGTCACAGCATTTTGGTACGAAAGCCATCCCACGCCGTATTTTCCGCGGGCATTCTCACACGTAAACACTATGTCCTTTCGCCCATCCTTATCAATATCGCCTACCGCAACGGCCTTTGCCGTTCCAGCACTATCGGGCAGGGCAATTTCATGCTGCTGCCACGATAGACCGGTCGCATCAAGGCGGCGAACGTGCAATATGCTTTTTGGCTTGACCGCAACGACGATGTCGTCCAACTTGTCATCGTCCAAATCAGCTATTTCCATAAACATAGCTTCCATACCCGTGGCGCCGATGAAATGACTTTTCCACGGCTGATACTGAGCCGGGCCGGGGCCAGGATTCTGGAGCCAGCGACAGCCTTGCATTGGACCGAACCTGTCACTGACGGCGACATCGAGATCGCCGTCACCATCCATATCGGACAGGATAATGGACATCACCCACCCAGCAGGGGACATTGGGTGCCAGCGATAATCGCAAACAGCCCGTGGATTGCCAGGAGCTTCGAGCCAGCCGATTTGCGCTGCCGCGTCTTTGCCGCCGGCTATGATGTCGATGCCATACTTGCCATCGACCTCCATAGGAGCAGCAAACATCCATCTGATTAGCCCATCGCACGCAGGGAAAACCTCCGTCCGCCAGCTAACAGAATTCAAATAGTCGCTCTTATCCGGCGGCGCCCAATGTACGAATAGCTTTTTTGTGCTGCCCTGGCAGGAACTGATAACATCGATAGCACCGTCACTGTCAAGGTCGGCAAAGACAGCATCTTCGACCGAGGAGGTCTGCCCGACCGTGACTGCCGGCCACGGTTGTTTCACCCTGGCGTATCCAGGATGAACATATACTCTGGTAACACCGCCCTGCTCCCAGCCGGTAGTTACATCCGGCAGGCCATCGCCAGTCACGTCTGCTATCCTGACTCCGTCAGGGCCTCGTGAGGAATTATCAATTATGTGGAGCAGCCAGGGTTGCCCACGGATATCGCTGCCGTGGCGCGATGCCATCGCCGAGGAACAGTCGGAACTACCTCCAGAAAACATACAAATAAAAACCGCTACACACATCGTTGGTATCGTGCCAGCTTTCATCTGAAGGTAGGATACCGTTTTTGTGCCAAAATGGCGAAAAGATTCTGCCTGGCTATAGCATAATCAGGTTTGACAAACTGCGGCGGGTTTTATATTATTCTCCATCGCGAATTCTGCCGGCAACCGTTACGAAGGTTAGTGAGAACATCGAATGGAAGAGGCAAGACACAGGTATGGAAATTAGGCCGTTCAAAGCCTTCAGATTCAACTCAGCCGTAGTGGGCGATGTGGGTAAGTGTATCGCTCCTCCTTTTGACGTGATTAGCCCCTGCCAGCAACAGCAGCTTTATCAGAGGAGCCGGTACAATATCGTGCGGATAACCAAAGGCAAGACAAAACCCTGCGACAATGACAGCAACAATCAATATACAAGGGCGGCTGAGTATTTGGCGCGCTGGATGCAGGAAGGCGCCCTGAAGCAGGATTCGACCGAGGCTATCTACGCATACGTTCAGGATTTCCAGTTAGCCGGGGCCGCACTTCAACGGCTTAATTTCATAGCGCTGGCCAAGCTTGAAGATTTTGGCCCGCCGGGATGGGTCAGGCCGCACGAGCAAATCCTTAATGAGCAGTTGATCGACCGGCTCAAACTGAAAAAGGCGACCGAGGCCAGATTCGGCCTGGTCTTTATGCTTTACGAAGACCAGCGGAAAATCGCCGAAAAGATCATCGAAAAGGTCGCTGCACAAGCCCGCCATACGTCTGGCGGGCAAGCGCCACTCATTGACTTTGTGAACGATGACAGTGTGCGGCATCGTGTTTACGCCATAACCTCCAAACGGGACATAGACGCGATAGCAACGATGATGAGCGATAAGACCTGCATCATCGCGGACGGCCATCACCGTTATACCACCGGACTTTACTATTGTAAGCAGAGCAATAACCCGGCAGCCAGGTATCAGATGCTCGCTTTCGCCAATATGTGCCAGGACGGACTGAAGGTTTTGGCTACGCATCGTCTCGTCGGCAGTCTCGATAATTTTGACATTAACCAACTAATCGCCGAACTGGAAGAGGACTTTGAAGTTACAAAGCTGCGATTTAGTTCGGCCGCAGGCAGAGAGCGGGCAAGGCAGAAGATGCTCACGATGATGAAGGTCGAGTACGATAATAATGAAATCGCATTTGGTATTTACGCCGGCGAAAACCGCTTTTACCTGGCTGTCCTTACAAATAAGCAGGCTATGGATTCAGCCGCACCCGATAAAAGCGCCGCCTGGAGGATACTCGACGCCTCTATCCTTCACAAGCTTGTCCTGGAAAAACTCCTGGGAATCGACCAAGAGAAGCTGGCAAAAGGCCAGAATCTCGAATATGTGAAAGATACGCCCGAGGCAATCGATGACGCAATTAGCCAACTTCAGGCCGGGCAAAAACAAGTGGTCTTCTTTATGAACCCGATAAAGATGCAGCAGTTGAAAATGGTTACCGACGCCGGCGAAAGAATGCCGCCGAAGTCAACTTATTTCTATCCGAAGATGTATACAGGCTTAACTATTCAGAAACTGTAGTCTTTGTATGGGAGATGTAAACATGCCAGATTGGAGAAACCCGCCGAGACTGTTTATCCCTGGGCCGGTGAAGGTCAACAGCGATGTTTTGCAGCAGCTTGCACGTCCCACTCTGGGACATCGCGGCAAAGAGTATGCCCAACTGCACGGCGAAACAGCCGATATGCTCAAGAAGATTCTCTTCACCAAACAAAACGTCTTTCTATTTACGTCTTCCGGTTCCGGAGGCTGGGAAGCATCTATCCGCAACTGCGTGGCTCCCGACGAGACGGTTTTGTGTACCTGCTGCGGGGCGTTCAGTGAAAAGTGGGCTGAAGTCGCCAAAAGCTGCGGCAGAAACGTGGAACTGCTGAAAGTCGAGTGGGGCCAGCCAACTCTGCCTGAGATGATTGACGAGAAACTCGCCGCTGGCAAATTCGCCGCTGTTACTCTGATTCATAACGAGACAAGCACGGGCCTGATGAATCCGGTCGATGAAATAAGTGCCATGATGAAAGAAAAGTATCCTGGCGTGCTGGTCTTTGTCGACTCGGTCAGCGGCATGGTGGGATTGCCCCTGAAATTCGACGAGCTGGGCTGGGATATAGTAGTTGCCTCCGTACAAAAGGCTTTTGCCATTCCGCCGGGACTGGCGGTCCTGGCGGTCAGCAATAGGGCTCTGGAAAAAAGCAAAAGTGTGCCCGGCCGAGGCTATTACTTTGACTTCCAGGAATTTGCAAAAAAGGCTGAGCAGAACCAGACCCCCACCACGCCCAGTATCCCTCACATTATGGCCCTTCACTACCAGTGCGAAAAGCTCCTGAAAGAGGGCATGGAAAATGTCTGGCGACGCCACGAACAAATGGGCGATTTTGTAAGAGGCTGGGCCAAAGAAAATTTCGCCCTTTTCTGTGAAGAAAAATACGCCTCCAATACCCTTACGGCGATCAGGAATACCCGCGGCATTAACGTCGCCGAGGTGATAAAAGCCGTCCAGCAGAAGCACAACACCCTCTTCGGCAACGGCTATGGCAAGCTGAAAGAGTTGACCTTCCGCATCGCCCACATGGGTGATATTACCCTCGACGAAGTCAAAGAACTGGTCGGCTGGATCGACGAGGAAATCGGTTAGTCCCCAGGTTCTACGTGGGTCCACGGACAGAGTACCGAGGCCGGATGACGGAGGACCGAGGAGTGTACTCTGCCTTCTGTCTTCCGATTTGGAAATTGGGTTTGATTGGCTTTGTTTTCGTGGCCACTGAAGGCGGCTCTGTTTTCATAATCCTTTGTTATTATTAAGCTTGCGTTCATTTTGGCCTGATGGAAATTGGCTTTGTTTTGCGTAATTTAGTAAAAATGATCGCCGCCTTCTTAGCATTAACCACGGATTCCACGGATAAACACGGATTAAATAAGTCAAAGTGAAAGAAGCTGTTCAACGCTGTGTAAATCCTTGTCTGAAAGTAACTTCTGGAAGTTGTATTAGAGTGCATTTTTCATTAACCACGGATTCCGCGGATGAACGCGGATTAAACGAGTAGCAGTGAAAAGGGCCTGCGTCTGTATAAGTCCTTTTCCAAAAGGCGTTTGTATCAGCGCACATTTTTCATTAACCACCGCTTTCTGACGCTCGCGGCTCTGACCTCTGTCATCTGTCTTCTGAATTTAGTTAGATATATATTATACCCGATAAAGCGTTTTTTCTCAAGCGAATTCTCTCGTATCTGGCTGAATTTTAGCCGATACGATATAATGGGTCCACAGCGGATGCGGATGCACCAGCACTTTGGCATGATTATAAGAAGGACAATGGCCTTACGGGTTCTCCGCATTATCCGGCCGAACCTGTGATATTCGGATGGATTTAGGCTGACAGATAATGTTGTTGAGGTGAAATTCGTGTACCATCCTGCACTTTCATCATTTAGAGAGTGGCATAAGAACAGTAAATCCTGACACTGGAGAGACTTATTTGGTTCCATACGAATATAAGCCGTATTTTAGTGAATTGAGCGAGGAGGGACTTGAGGAGGTTTTGAATATTGACCGGAACAGCTTCAATGAGACTCACAGCCATTACTTAAAAATTCAGCAACACTTGTGGGACTATCTTGGCGGTTATAATGGCGTTTTTAAGGACATAAGGAAGCGATCTAAAGAAAGACAAATGATCAGCTTCGCAAGTTGACTCATGATAACTGAGCAATTTTACATTTATAAAAAAGAAGTGGATTGGTCTGTCCTCCACGAAGGATTCTCAATTCCCGTTTCGATTCAAATTCATTTTCAAAGTCAGATTAAGAGATTCTTAAAAAGAGGTGAAAGTAAAATAATTGAATTGGTGCTTGGGGATGATAGCTACAAAGCAAAACTTATTAATCAGCTTTTTGATGATGAGAAGTATTCTACACATAAGGATATCATTCAAATCAGGTATTCTCCCCGAAGTGATTTGAGTAAAACACTGAGAGCTATATTTTGCAGCAGTTATGATTATTTACAAATAAAGCGACGTGAACTCCTGGAACGAGAAAGGTATAGGCAAATAAAGATGCCAGAAGAAATGAGAGAATTTCTAGTTTTGTATGCCAGCGATGCCGAAGACAAACTGTGCATGGAGTGTATAACGTGCTCAGATTTTTCAGAAATGAGAAGTTATCTTTCCTCACAAAAGATTGAGGAAGAAGACTTTGAGCATGCACTGAATTACAGAAAAACTGATCCATCCGCCAAGATAGAACACAAACCACAAATCGTTAAGATTCGAAAACTGGACAAAGCTATTGGCGAGAATTTGAAATTGCTGTACGACCATAAATGCCAAATATGCGGTGAGAATTTTGGTAGTCGGTACGGCACAGATATAGCGGAATCGCATCATATCAAACCGTTTATTTCTTCGTTAAACAATAATGCGGATAATATCCTGATAACTTGCCCGAATCATCACAGAACCATACATAAGATTAATCCTATTTTTGACGCAAGCAAACTTCGATTTTTATATCCAAATGGTTTCGAAGAGTCTCTAAGACTGAACAAACATTTCGAAAGACAAGGCTAACAACGCATTTGGTCGTTTCCCATGAAGTTTGTTCCGTTAAGTGGACAATATTCGAAAAATCGAAAATATGTCGGTAACCATTGGACAAGGAAAGATTTGCGGGGAATACAGTGCATTCTTTTAGCCACTCATAGTGTTGCGGAGAATATACCGATTGATTTTTCGCTTTTGCCGGAGGAATTGGACTATCAGATTATTCATACATCGCGTGGATGCCCGAGGCGCTGTACGTTTTGCGGGACTTGGAGAATCGAGCCGGAATTTACGTCCGTTGATTCGGTATTCCCGATGATACAGAAACGTAAACTGGTATTCTACGACAATAACCTGCTTGCGAATCCATATATCGACAAAATCCTTCGTGAATTAGCTGGATATAGGACAAAAAGCGGTCAACCTTTGAGATGCGAAAGCCAAAGTGGTTTTGACCTGAGATTACTGACCCCGCAACGAGCAAAGTTATTGAAAGAGGCACATTTTGTAAATCCTCGGATTGCGTGGGATGGGGGATATAATGGGCGGGAGAAGGTAGGGAAAGCCATTGAGATATTAAAAGCAGCGGGCTATGAATCAGAGGATATTTTCATCTTCATGATCTATAACTATGTGCCGGTATATAAGGAGATGAAGAAAAAGTTAGATGCCTGCCGGCAATGGAGGGTACGCGTCATTGATTGTCGTTACAGGCCGTTGGATTCGGTAGAAGATGGGTATAAACCGGGGCCTAAGCCCCAAAAGGCGGGCGAATACTACTTGCATGATAGATGGACGGATGCGCAAGTAAAAGGCTTTCGACGTGCAGTGAGAAGGCAGAACATCGCGATTCTGCTTGGCCTTCCAAATGGGAGATACATTCGAGGATGTGAGTCGAGGAAGGTACCCATCTGAGGGCTCGCGACAACATATCAAAAATAAGACTGCAAAGAGCAAAATGACGGTCAAAGTGCAAACGAGGCAAAAAATACGTAGGCCTGAGACCTGACGCCGCATATCCGAACTCTGTTGGTCCTTCTCGCAGGCTGAACTTGCGGGTAGAATCTACTACGACACTGCCGAAAGGCTCGGCTGCGCCTCGCTCGCAATGACGAGAGGAAACCGTTTCATCTTACACCATCCCTTCCGCCCTAAGGTGTCACCGCCCGCCCGTGGATTCGCACATCGTCAATCAGGCCGGACCAGAAACTGCCGGCGGTAAGATTACTTCCAGCCCCAATATAGAAACCACCTGTTGAACCAGCCAGATCAGCTTGCGCATCTTTGGCTGCCTCGACATCATCAACATAAAGTATTCTGTTGGTCCCATTCCACACTAGGCCCACGCGGTGCCATTCGCCATCAATAATCACGGTCTCGGAAAATAACGGGCCGCCAAGACGACCGGAAGTCTTTAGCTCCGTCATCAGTTTGCCTTCGGCTGGGTCTGCGGCAAGCCAACTCACCGCACCTATCTGCGATATGATAACCTGTCCTGGTACTCCGCCTTTTATCCAGGCAAAAACGCTGAACGGCCCATCCGCAGGATTCACGACAAACGGCGTGCCGATATAATCGTCTGCACCGTCGAACTGGAGCGCCCCATCTATTTTGCCGCCGGTGGGCTGCCAGGTAGGATTGCCGTTGAGAGTGCCGTCTTTGCTATCTGCGCTATCGTGTGCGGTGGTGCCCGCTGTCTCGTCCAGCTTCCAGTGTGCTATCAGCGAAAATTCTTTTTTCCAATCTTGCGAGCTTATAGTTTCGCCGGTCGTCATAATCTTCACGTTGCAGTACGCCTTTCGTGCGAAGCGCTGGGCATCGGCTAAGGTGGAGGTGCCCCAGTGGTAGGGCACTGCCAACTGGGGCATTATGTACATTGTGGCCTGGGCGGCCTCGTCGGGACCCATCGTGTAGGCTGGGCTGATGGGCAAAAAGGCGACATCGATCTTTCCGAGCGTCTGCATCTCCGGTATCAGGTCGGTATCGCCGGCGAGGTAGATGCGCTTGCCGGCCAGCTCAACGATAAAGCCAACCCAGTTGTTGCTTTTGGGATGATTGGTCTTACTGATATTATACGCCGGCACGCCTATCACGTTGACACTGCCCAATTCGATGGTCTGGCCCGGCGCGATGGACTGTCCGCTGCCGTGAGTCGCAACGACGCTGGCTGCCGCAATCAGTTTGGCTGCAGGGCCTGAGACCCTGGTAATATCGGGGGCCGAATAGTGGTCACTGTGACTGTGCGTGACCAGCACCAGCGTAGCATCGTGGGGCGAGCCGCTCAGATTCCGAGGATCGACATATATGACCGTGTCATCGGTCCAAATCTTGACACTGGCATGGCCCAGCCACTGGATATAGACAATCTGTTCCTGCAGCCAGTGTTGTGCCAGAACCGCCAGGTCCTTGAAGTTTACGATGCCGTCGCCCAAAGGCGGCGGAGCGATGTCAACTGACGGTTCGTCCTGCCGCCAGTGCTGGGCGAGATTAGAAAAATCGCTGAGGTTCACGATGCCGTCGCTGTTAAAGTCGGCGTAATCTGCGCCGGCCACGGTGCCAGCAAGGCTAAGCACTACTAAACCAGTTGCCAGACTACGAAGGAATTTCATTTTTTTGCACCTCCTTCCAAAAATAGCTTAGACAATCAGGACTAAAATGTCAAGCAAATTGCCCCTGCT
>Ga0299915_10002027_pt1 | contig 14840 bp, 13 predicted proteins | sample RVTome_13_FD_200263 | JGI IMG/M metagenome (GOLD analysis project Ga0299915, IMG submission 200263) | Soil microbial communities from uranium-contaminated site in the Upper Colorado River Basin, Wyoming, United States - RVT92D227 (version 2) ... | reverse complement strand
TGGAACTCGAGCGGGTTCGGCGTCGAGTACGCGTACTGGTTGTTGTTCACCACCCACACGACCGGGAGCTGGTAGATCGCCGACACGTTGAGCGACTCGTGCCACCTTCCGTTCGACGTAGCGCCCTCTCCGCAGATCGCCATCGCGACGCGAGGCTCGCCGCGTCGCTTGTACGCAAGGGCGGCTCCGCAGGCGACCGGGTAGGCGATCGGCAGGTGCGACATGACCGTCCACGTGTGGTTGCCTGACCAGTCGCCGAGATGGCTGTTGCCGTCGCGCCCGCGCGTGAAGCCGTCGATCCGGCCCCAGAACTGCGCCATGACGCGCTTGAGATCGAGCCCCTTCGTGAGCTGCGCCGACAGGTCGCGGTGGGTGGGAAACAGCGAGTCGTCCTTGCGCAGCGCATAGGCCGCGCCTACGTGCGTGCCCTCCTGGCCCCTGCCGGGGTAGATGGCGCCGGGGAGGCGGCCCTGCCGGTAGAGGGCCTCGATCCGCTCGTCGAAGTAGCGGCAGAGCTTGAGCATGTGGAGGACGTCCTTCAGCTCGTCGTCTGAGAGCCTTGCCCGCCAGTCCTCCTCGGCCCTGCGTTCCTGCTCGGAGATGCTGGTCGCCACTCGTTCTCCCTACTAGGTGTGGAGAGGCTTGCCGGCGAGCGCGAGATGCGCCTCGCCGATGGCCTCCGAAAGGGTCGGATGAGGGTGGATGAGCGCCGCGACCTCCTCGGGCGTCGCCTCCCAGTTCGTGATGAGCATCGCCTCGGAGATGAGGTCGGTCACGTGTGGGCCCACCATGTGGACACCCAGGACAGCGCCGCCCTTCTCGGCGACGATCTTCACGATGCCGCCCTCGCCGAGGATGTTGGCCTTGCCCACGGCCTGGAAGTTCAGGTTCTCGGTCTCGACCTCGAGCCCGCGCTCCACTGCCTGCGCCTCGGTCAGTCCAACGGACGCGATCTCGGGCGTGCAGTAGGTGACCCGGGGGATCCCGTCGTAGTTGATGGCAGGGACCTCCACGCTACCGATCCGCTCCGCCACTGCGATGCCCTCGGTGAACGCGACGTGCGCGAGCTGCAGCGGCGTGGCCGCCACGTCGCCGACGGCCCAGACGCGGGGGACCGAGGACCGAAGCTGCCCATCGGTCTTGACGAAGCCCCGATCGAGCTCGACGCCGGCCTCGGGGAGTCCGAGACCGTCGGTGACCGGCGCCCGGCCCACGGCCACCAGGCACACGTCGGCCGTGACTGCCTTCGTCTGCCCGTCCGCCTCGAAGACCACCCTCACGCCGTCTCCGACCTCGTCGATGCCCCTGACCATTGCGTCGGCGTGGACCTCGATCCCGCGTCTGCGGAACCCGCGGCCGATCTCCTTCGAGACGTCCTCGTCCTCGAGGGGAGCGATCCGCGGCAGGGCTTCGACGAGCGTGACGTCGGCGCCGAACGAGCGGTACATGGAGGCGAACTCCAACCCCACAGCCCCGGCCCCGATCACGATGGCCGAGGAGGGTACCGTCGGATACCAGAGCGCCTGGTCGCTTGTGATGATGCGATCGGTGATCGACAGGCCCGGAAGGAGCTTCGGCGCCGAGCCGGAGGCGAGGACGACGTCGCCGGCCGTGAGCGTTTGCCCTCCCACCTCCACTGCCGGGCCGGGCACGAGCTTCCCCGTCCCCTTGACCACGTCGATCTTCCGCGCCTTGACCAGTCCGGTCACGCCCGAGACAAGCTTGTCGACGACCTTGGTCTCGAACGCCTTGGCGGCATCCCAGTCGAGCTCGCCCGACGCCTTGACGCCCCACTCCTCGGCGCGGCGGACCGTGTCGAGCACCGCTGCGGTCTGCAGGAGCGCCTTCGTGGGGATGCACCCGCGGAGTAGACACGTGCCGCCGAGGCGTTCGTCGCGCTCGACCAGGGCCACGCGCTTCCCGAGCTGGGCGGCGCGAAGCGCGCAGGCGTAGCCGCCTGTACCCGAGCCGATGACAACTACGTCGTAGCCGTCCACCATCCGAAAGGCCATGTTACCGCCGCCCCCCGCTACGTAGGATGAGCATGTGGACGGCTCCGAGCTGCGGCGCACCCCGCTCGAGGGCGAGCATCGAGCCCTGGGGGCCAAGCTGGGTCCCTTCGCCGGCTGGCTGATGCCCATCGAGTACGAGGGGACCCTCTCCGAGCATCGAGCGGTTCGCGAGCGGGTGGGCCTGTTCGACCTCACGCATCTCGGCAAGGTGGACGTGGTCGGCCCCGGCGGGCTGGCGTTGCTGCAGAACGTGCTGACCAACGACCTGTCGAAGGCTGCCGTCGGCCGGGCGCTCTACAACCTGGTCCTGAACGATCGTGGAGGGATCGAGGAAGACCTGATCGTCTACCGCCTGGACGACGAGCGGTGGTTCGTGGTCCCGAACGCCTCCAACACCGCCAAGGTGATAGCCATGCTCCGCGGGGAGGCCCGCGGCGCCGACGTCGTCCACCTCGAGGACTGGTGCTTCCTCGGCGTTCAGGGACCGAGGTCGCTCGAAGTCGTGGGCACTCTCTTCCCCGAAGCCGCCGACCTGCCCTTCATGGGCTGTGTCGAGACCGAGTACGCGGGAGGGCGACTCGTGCTCACGAGGTCGGGATACACGGGGGAGCTCGGATTCGAGCTCTTCACCGCGGGCTCACTGGCGGCGCGGCTTTGGGGCGACCTCATGGATGCCGGCGATCCGTTCCAGATCGAGCCGTGCGGGCTCGGCGCGCGCGATGTCCTTCGCCTTGAGATGGGCTACCCGCTGTGCGGGCAGGACCTCCTGCCCGACAGAACGCCGCTCGAGGCAGGCCTTTCCTGGGCCGTGAAGCTCGACAAGGGCGACTTTCGCGGGCGGAACGCGCTGCTGCGGCAGGGAGAATCTGGCCTGCCCGTCCGGTTACGCGGGTTGGTGATGGAGGAGCGGAGGTACATCCCGCGGCAGCACCATCGCGTCTACGCGGACGGTTCGGAGGCTGGCGAGGTCACTAGCGGCACGTTCTCGCCCACGCTTCGCCTGGGGATCGCGCTCGCCTACCTCTCACCTGCGGACGCGTTCGACCCGGGGCGTTCGCTCGAGGTCGACGTGCGCGGACGGCAGGGACCGGCCAGGGTGGTGCAACCGCCGTTCGTGGGCCGCGACCCACGCTGATCCTGCCGGAGCTCCCGGGCGCCGGCCGGCTCGGAGTAGAATCCGCCCACAACTGAACAGGTTCGGCTCTCGAGGTGACCTCGGCCGGCGGTTCCGGCCGAGGTCGGAGCGGGGCGGGCGATCCCGGTCCCCGCCGAGAGGGAAGCCGGTGCAAGTCCGGCACGGTCGCGCCACTGTGACCGGGGAGCGAACCCGACGGAACCACTGGGGAGCCATCCCCGGGAAGGGTCGGGGGAGCGGTGATCCGGAAGTCAGGAGACCTGCCCCGAGGGCGAGCGACAGTCGTCCTTCGCACGAAAGGAGACGCGCATGCGCCCGCACCGACCCATCATCGGGCCGGCTCTCGTCCTCGCGATCTCGCTCGTCCTTTCCGGATGCGCGCGGTCGTCCGACTCCACCGGCTCCGGAACAGGGGCCACGCCTTCGCCCTTCGCGTTCCCCGTTACGATCACGGACGACGACGGTGTGTCCGTCAGAATCGACGCGCCGCCACAGCGGATCGTGACGTTCGCCCCGTCCGCCACCGAGATCGTGTTCGCCTTGGGCGTCGGCGATCGCCTCGTTGGAGTGTCCGGTTCGTACGACGACTACCCAGCTGCCGCCAAGGACATCTCGGAGATCGGGGGGGCGGGTGAGTTCGGTGTCGAGCCGAACCTCGAGAAGGTCGTGTCCCTCCGGCCCGATCTCTTCCTGACCATCGAGGGCGGCGACCAATGGAAGGAGCGTCTCCGCGCGCTCGGGGTCGACGTGTTCACGATCGACTCCGTGAGCTTGGAGGACACGTTCCACGACGTCGAGACGGTGGGCCGCCTGACCGGAACGGCCGACGCCGCCGGGCGGCTCGTCGCGAGGATGCGGGCCGAGGATCGGCGGATCGAGTCGAAGGTCGCAGGGGAGCGGCCTGTGTCCTGCTTCTTCGAGGTCTTCTACCCGCCGCTCACCACCGTCGGCCCGGACACGTTCATCGCCGACCTGCTTCGACGGGCCGGCTGCAACTCGGTCTCGGCGAACGCACGGAACGACTACCCGGCCTGGTCCGTCGACGACCTCGTCCGGGAGGACCCCCAGGTGTATCTGGTTTCGTCGGAGTCGGGCGGAACCGCGGCGGCGGTCGCCGCTCGGCCAGGGTTCGGAGCCGTCGCGGCCGTGGCGCAGGGGCGCGTCGTCCTCGTCGACTCTGATCTGGTGAGCCGTCCGGGGCCCCGGATCGTGGACGGTCTCCGGGAGCTCGCGGAAGCTCTGCACCCCGAGGCGTTCGGATGATCGCTTCGCGCCGATACCGGCGGGTTCTGATCGGGCTCTTCGCGGCGCTGGTCGGCTCGGTACTGCTTGCCATCGCCGTGGGCGCCGTATGGATCTCGCCGTGGGACACGGTTCGCCTCGTCGCATGGAAGCTCGGGTTCGTCGACCGGCCGGCGGGGATTGCGCGTTCTACCGAGGTGATCCTCTTCCAGCTTCGGCTGCCGCGTGTGGTGCTCGCCGGCGTCGTCGGTGCGGCGCTTGCCTCATCGGGCGCCGTGTTCCAGGGGCTCTTCCGAAACCCCCTCGCCGACCCGGCGATCATCGGGATCTCCTCCGGGGCGGCGCTGGGCGCGATCGGGGTGATCGTGTTCGCCGGATCGGGGGCTCTTGGGGCGTTTGGGGTGCCGCTCGCCGCCTTCGTCTGCGCGCTCCTCACGGCGGTGCTCGTCTACCGGCTGGCGCGCATCGGGCCGGCGGTGCACGTCGCCACCCTCCTGCTCGCCGGGATCGCGGTCGCCGCCGTGATCTCCAGCATCATGTCGCTCGTGATGTCGTTCTCGGGCGAGCAGGTCCGAGACATCTACGCGTGGCTGCTCGGGGGACTCGTCGGACAGGGCTGGGGTTCCATCGCGGCGGTCGTGCCGCTCGTGGCGCTCGGCGTGGTGGCTGCGGCGCTCACGGCCCGCGATCTCAACCTCATGGCCCTCGGAGAGGAGCGGGCAGCGCAGCTCGGCGTCGAGGTCGACCGCCTGAAGCGTCGGTCGATCGCTATCGGCGCGCTCCTTGCCGCCTGCGCGGTCTCGGTGGCGGGGGTGATCGGCTTCGTGGGACTGATGACCCCGCACCTGATAAGAGTGTTCGTGGGAGCAGACCACCGCCGGCTTCTGCCCGCGGTCCTGCTCGCCGGGCCGGTGCTGCTGATCCTGGCCGACCTCGTCTCTCGGATTGTCCTTGCTCCGCAGGAGCTTCCTGTGGGGGTCGTGACGGCGCTGCTCGGTGGGCCGTTCTTCCTGTACTTGCTCCGTCGAGAGGGGAGGCGAGCGCGTGCCTCCGGATGAGCCGGCGTTGGTCCTCGACGGCGTGACGGCAGGGTACGGCGGGGCGCCGGCTCTGCGAGACGTGAGCCTCGAGGTCCGGCCCGGAGAGGTGGTCGGGCTCGTCGGCCCGAACGGCTCCGGCAAGACGACGCTCGTCCGCGTCGCCTCGCGGGCGCTTCGCCCACGCTCGGGGGCGGTCCTCGTTGCCGGCCGTGACCCGTACCGGCTCCCCGCCCGCGAGTCGGCCCGCCTGGTCGCCGTGGTTCCCCAGGACGTCGCGCCCGCCTTCTCGTTCACCGCCCTGGAGATGGTCCTCATGGGGCGCACTCCTCACCTCTCCGCCTGGGGGGGCGGGCGGCCGGCGGACTGGTCCAGCGTGAGGGAGGCGATGGCCGCGACCTCGGTGCTGCACTTGGCGGACAGGCCGGTGGACGAGCTCTCCGGCGGCGAGCGGCGACGGGTCGTATTGGCGCAGGCGCTCGCTCAGGAGGCGCCCGTGCTGCTTCTGGACGAGCCCACCGCACATCTCGACCTCCGCCACGTCCTGGAGGTGCTGGATGTCGTGCGCGGCCTCGCTCGCCAGAAGGGCACTGCCGTCCTGGCAATCCTTCACGACCTCGATCTGGCGGCAGCGACCTGCGACCGTCTCGTGGCGCTCCATCGGGGCGAGGTCGTTGCCGCGGGAGCGCCGGAAGTGGTGGTCACAGGGCACCTGCTGCGGACCGTCTACGGGGTAGAGGCTGAGGTCGTCGCGGACGAGCTAACCGGGCGTCCGGCGGTGCGAGTTCGGGCGCCCCGGGCGGCACCCTCGCCGCTCGGGCGACGAGCGCACGTGATCGGCGGCGCAGGTCGTGGGGCACCCCTGCTGCGCCGTCTCGTCGAGGCTGGGTTCGACGTTAGCGTGGGGGTGCTGCACGCCACGGACACCGATGCCGTCGTCGCCGAGGGGCTGAACCTGGTCCGAGTGAGCGTCCCCCCGTTCTCGGAGATCGACACCGTGAGCGCGGGGGAGGCCCGAAGGCTCGCGACGGGGGCGGACCTGCTCGTCGTCTGCGACGCGCCCTATGGACCCGGCAACGTGGAGAACCTCCGCATCGCTCTCGAAGCGGCGATGGGCGGAGTGCGAACCGTTCTCCTGGAGGAGGTGCCGATCGCGGAACGCGACTTCACGGGCGGGAAGGCGACGGCCCTGTGGGAAGCACTTCGCGAGACGGCCGAGATCGCGCGCGGCTACGACGACGTGCTCGTCGGCTGACCCTCTGGCTCAGCGGGCAGTGCTCCGCGCGCCGCGGCGTTCGACGCTTCGGCCTTGGCCGCCGGTGATCCTGTGGGCTCGGCGGGAGTGACCACGGGCGGGGCCAGCGCGTCCGCCGGGAGCAGCGGCGGCTTCATCACCCGCTCCCCGCGGTGGAGCGGCAAGCAGAAGGAGACCCGGGTACCGCCGGCCGGCAACGGGTCCGCCCACATGATGCCGCCGTGTTTCAGCACGAGCTGCCTGGCCAGGTTGAGACCGATGCCCACGCCGGATCGCTCCTTGCGCAGGATCTCCTCTCCAGTCGAGAAGGGCTCGCTGAAAGCCCGGGTGATCAAGTCCCGGTCGATGCCCTCGCCGTGATCGGTGATGGAGACCACCACCCCCTCGTCCATCGACCGAGCCCGGAGATGGACCGGACGACCCTGCGGGGAGTAGCGGCACGCGTTGTCGAGGATCTGACGAACGACCTCGGCGATCTGGGCGGGGTCGGCCATGGCCGGGAGCGCCGTTGGGATCGCGTGGTCGATCTCGATGCCCGTGTAGCGTCTGCCGATCTCGTCGATGACGTGGCGGAGGATCGGTGCGAGATCGAGGTCGGACACCCTCAGAAGGAGCGTCCCGCGGTCGAGCTCGGTGATCGTCACCATCTCGTCGACGGTCTTCATGAGCCGCTCGAGCGAGGAGTCGAGCTGAGCGAGGAACTCCTCCTTCTCCGTGTCGGAGACGTCGGGGCTCTTCAGCACGAACGCGATCCCCTTCGCGATCGTCACCGGCGTGCGCAGCTCGTGGGAGATGTTGGCCAGGAAGTCCGACTTGACCGTGGTCAGATGCTCGAGCCGTTCGGAGGTTTCGGCCAACGCGGCCTCGAGCTCACGTTGGTGCTTGACTGACTCCCCTAAGCGCTCCGCGATCTGAGATGCCACGCGGGGGCTGAACACGACGTTGCCGTCGAGGACCGCCCTGATCCCCCGGACGACGGCCTCGGGACCATCCTCCTTCAGGAGGTAGCCGGACGCTCCCGCCTCGAGCATGTCGGCCACGGCGAACGGCGAGGGCACCCCCGTCCAGCAAACGACGCGGGTCTCGGGCACCATGGAGAGAAGCCGTCGGATCAGCTCGGTCCCGGAGAGGCCCTCCAGGCCGATCTCCGTGACCACCACTTGGGGCTGGCTACGTGCCGCCACCTCGACGGCGCGGAACCCCTCGGTCACGACCTCGGTCTGGAATTCCTCGCCGGACCTGATCAGCGCGTATTGAAGCTGGGCGAGTCCGTCCGCCGTGTCGCACAGGAGAAGCTTCGTCGGCATCACCCAAGGTATCGACCCAGGTCAAGTGGAGTTGAGGCCGACGGACCCGTTCGTCTCGGTCGTTCGGACGAGAGGGTCGGGCGACCGACCTACTCGACGAGACCGCCTCGGATCGCGATGGCGACCGCCTGAGCGCGGTCGTTGGCGCCGAGCTTCTCGAAGATGCGCTCGAGGTGTGTCTTGACCGTGTGCGGGGAGATTCCCAGGTCATGCGCGACTTCCTTGGTCGTCGCGCCGTAGGCGACCTTCTGAAGGATCTCCTTCTCGCGCTTCGACAAGGCCGCGACCTCGGGGCGCCGCTCGGCGAGTTGAACCTCCTCGATGAACGCCCGGGTCAGCTGCGGGTGGATGACGGCCTTGCCCTCGAGCGCAAGCCTCGCGGCGTTCACGAGCTCGTCGGCGGAGGCGTCCTTCAGCAGATATCCGGAAACGCCGGCCTGGATGGCCTCGGCGATCGATGTCCGGGACTCGTCGACGGTGAAGAGGATCACGCGTGTGTCCGGGGAGGCCAGGCGGATGGCTTTGGTCGCCTCGATCCCCCCCATGCCGGGCATGCGCACGTCCATGAACACGATGTCGGGCGCTTGGTCGCGAACGACGTCGACGGCCTCCTCGCCGCTTGCCGCCTCGCCCACCACCACGACGTCTTCCGAAAGGTCCAGCGCGGCGTGCAGGCCCTCCCGGGTGACTGGGTGGTCGTCGACTATCAGGATGCTGATCGGCGGCACTTCCCCCTCGGATCCCCTCGTACGCATGAGCCCCCCTAGAATAGAGGTTCGGGACCCCCGAAGGAATGGACCAATGGACGAACTCTCACCCGACGTTCGCGACAAGTCCGATGACTCCGGCCTATCGTCGGATCGCCACACGGCCGACGAGGGCGGCGAGGCCACGCTGACACAGGAGCGGGCGCTCGACGCTCTCCGAAACGTGTACGACCCGGAACTCGGGATCAACATCGTGGACCTCGGGCTGGTCTACTCGGTCGAGGTCGAAGAGGGCGTCGTCCATGTCGAGTACACGCTCACGACGATGGGATGCCCGATCGGGCCGCTTATCGAGCAGCAGATGCAGGCCCTGCTGGAACGCGTGCCCGGTGTTCGGGGAGTCGATATCGATATGGTCCTTCGGCCGGCGTGGAGCCCGGAGATGATGTCGGAAGAGGCGAAGGCAGCTCTGGGCTTCTTCTAGCTCCGGCCTCGCAGCGTGGGCACCGGCCTATTCCTACTTCTTGGGTGGACTTAGGGTCGCGGTCCGACGTACCCTAGTGGGTGTTCGGGCAGGACAGGCTGGAGGAAGGGTCGGAAGTGGCCGTCAGCCAGGAGGAACATCTCAGGGAGCTCTCGAAGGGCTATCGCTTCGACTGGAAGGATCCCGAGCACTCGATCTTCGAGCCGAAGAGGGGCCTGTCGGAGGCCGTGGTGGCGGAGCTCTCCGAGCGCAAGGACGAGCCGGACTGGATGCGCAAGTTCCGGCTCAAGGCCTACCGGCATTTCGTGCAGCGCCCGATGCCGTGGTGGGGGGCAGACCTGTCGGCGATCGACTTCGACAGCATCTATTACTACATCAAGCCGACCGAGAAGCAGGCCCAGAGCTGGGAGGACCTGCCGGAGGACATCCGCGGCACGTGGGACCGGCTCGGGATCCCCGAGGCCGAGAAGAAGTACCTGGGCGGCGTGTCGGCCCAGTACGAGTCCGAGGTCGTGTACCACAAGATCCGGGACGAGCTCGAGGCGATGGGCGTGTTGTTCAGCGACATGGACAGCGGCCTGCGCCAGCACCCGGACATCGTGCGCGAGTACTTCGGCTCGCTCATTCCGCCGAACGACAACAAGTTCGCGGCGCTGAACTCGGCCGTGTGGTCCGGCGGGTCGTTCATCTACGTGCCGCCGGGTGTGCACGTGGACATCCCGCTCCAGGCCTACTTCCGGATCAACGCCGAGAACATGGGCCAGTTCGAGCGGACCCTGATCATCGCCGACGAGGGGTCGTACGTGCACTACGTGGAGGGCTGCTCGGCGCCGATCTACACGAGCGACTCACTGCATGCGGCGGTCGTGGAGATCATCATCAAGCGGGGCGCGCGAGTCCGCTACACGACCATCCAGAACTGGTCGACCAACGTCTACAACCTGGTGACCAAGCGCTCGGCCGCGTACGAGGAAGCGGTCATGGAGTGGGTCGACGGCAACATAGGGTCGAAGGTGACGATGAAGTACCCGTCGATCTACCTGCTCGGAAAGGGCGCCCGCGGAGAGGTGCTCTCGGTCGCCTACGCGGGTCGCGGCCAGCACACCGACGCGGGTGGAAAAGCGGTCCACGCTGCGCCGTACACGACGAGCGTGATCACCTCGAAGTCGGTGTCCAAGGACGGGGGCCGAACCGGCTACCGCGGGCTTGTCCGAGTGGAGCCCGACGCGCACCACGCCAAGTCGACGGTCCGGTGCGACGCGCTGATCCTCGACGAGGACTCGCGCTCGGACACCTACCCGTACATCGAGGTCGAGGAGGAGACCGCCGCGCTCGGCCACGAGGCGACCGTGTCGAAGGTCGGCGAGGACCAGCTCTTCTACCTGATGAGCCGCGGGCTCACGGAGCCCGAGGCAACCGCCATGATCGTGAACGGGTTCATCGAGCCGATCACCCGTGAGCTCCCCATGGAGTACGCGGTCGAGCTGAACCGCCTGGTCGAGCTGCAGATGGAGGGCTCGGTCGGGTAGCCCGATCGGCGTCACTTTGGACATGGCGCGCTTGGACGCGACTACCACCACCTTCGACGAGGAGGCGCTGGCCGCGCTGCCGGTCTCTACACCGTTCGTGGAATCGCTCCGCAAGCAGGCATTCGAGGAGTCCATCGCGCTCCCGATCCCATCGCAGGAGACCGAGGAGTGGCGCTACACGGACCTATCCGATCTCGATCTCTCCTTCAGGCCGTTCGCGGCGGGGGGTCGCGCGGAGAACCTGGACGAGGTCCCCGGCGAGATCCTGCAGGCCGCGGGCGTCGTGGGCGATCGAGCAGGGCTCCAGATCCAGCGCAACTCGGAGGTCATGCTCACCCATCTCGCGCCCGAGCTCGCGAGCAGGGGCGTGGTCTTTGCCGACCTGGACCGCGCCGCCGCCGAGCACCCGGACCTCGTCGAGCCGAACCTCCACGCGCTGGTCCCGACCTCGCGAACCAAGTTCACCGCTCTTCACGGCGCCTTCCGTACCGGCGGCACGTTCCTGTACGTGCCCCCGGCCGTGACCGTCGAGCTGCCCCTTCAGACCCTCACGTACCTGGATACCGATGGGGCCGCGGTCTTCCCCCACACTCTGATCGTGGTAGGGGAGGACGCCGACGTGACGTTCATCGACCGCTTCGCCTCGCCGAACGTCTCGCGTGCGCTGTCGGACGCGGTCGTCGAGATCTACGCGGGGCCCGCGTCCCGGGTTCGCTACGTGTCGATCCAGGAGTGGGGCGACGGGGTCACGCACCTCGGCGTCCAGCGCACGCGCGTGGGCCGCGACGCCGACTTCCGGTCGCTCGCGGTGGGGTTCGGTGCCTCGCTCGCGCGCGCCGAGGCCGAGAGCGTCCTTGCCGAGCCCGGCGGCTTCAGCGAGATGCTCGGTGTGTTCTTCGCCGACGGGACCCAGCACTTCGACCACCGCTCCGAGCAGGACCACCAGGCTCCGAACTGCGCCAGCGACCTGCTATACAAGGGCGCGCTTAGGGACCGATCGAAAGGCGTCTACTCGGGGTGGGTGCACGTGCGGCCGGGCGCCCAGAAGACCGACGCGATGCAGACCAGCCGCAACATCCTGCTTTCGGAGGGGGCCTTCGGGCGCTCGATCCCGAACCTCGAGATCGAGGCCAACGATGTGCGGTGCGGCCACGCTGCGAGCGTGGGGCCGGTCGACGAGGAGACGCTCTTCTACCTGGAGAGCCGCGGTATCCCGCGGAAGCAGGCCGAGCGCCTGATCGTGTTCGGCTTCTTCAACGAGGTCCTGGACCGGGTGCTCCTCGAGGAGGTCCGCGACAGCGTCACGGGGGCCATCGAGACCGAGCTCGCGAGGGAGGGCTGAGGTGGCGGTCGTGAGGATCTGCGCCGTCGGCGACGTCCCCGAGGGACAAGCGCGAAGGTTCGAGGTCGGCAGCAGGCCGATCGCGGTCGTGAACCTGGGCGATGAGGGGTTCCGCGCGGTCGACTCGATCTGTTCCCACGCGCACTACTTCCTCGACGAGGGCGAGGTGGACGTCGACTTGGAGACGATCGAGTGCCCGAAGCACGGCTCCACGTTCGACCTGAACACCGGCAGGCCGCGAACCCTCCCCGCGACCGTGCCGGTACAGACCTTTCCCGTGAAGATCGACGACGACGATGTACTGATCGAGGTGACGGATGACTGACACGGCGGTAGCGACGGCGACCCTCGAGATCCGCGAGCTTCGGGCGGAGGTCGAGGGGAAGGAGATACTGAAGGGCATCGACTTGGTCGTTCGCCAAGGCGAGACGCACGCCCTGATGGGTCCGAACGGATCCGGCAAGTCGACGCTTGCCAACGTGCTCATGGGCCGGCCCGGCTACACGGTGACCGGGGGTGAGGTCCTCTTCAAGGGCGAGAACGTGCTCCGGCTGACGCCCGACGAGCGGGCCAGGCGCGGCCTGTTCCTCGCCATGCAGTACCCGGTTGAGGTCCCCGGCGTCTCGGTCGTGAACTTCCTGCGGACCGCGTACCAGTCGATCAAGGGCGGGGACGTCAGCGCCCTGGCTTTCCGCAAGCACATGAAGGAGAAGATGAACCTGCTCGGCGTCGAGGACGCCATGGTGAACCGCTACGTGAACCAGGGCTTCTCGGGCGGGGAGAAGAAGCGGAACGAGATACTCCAACTGGCGGTGCTCGAGCCCGAGATCGCGATCCTGGACGAGACCGACTCGGGCCTCGACATCGACTCGTTGAAGCAGGTCGCGACCGGTGTGGCCCAGCTCATCGGGCCGAGCCTGGGCGTGCTGCTCATCACTCACTACCAGCGGATCCTGAACTACATCACGCCGGACTTCGTCCACGTCATGGTGAGCGGTCGTATCGTGCAGTCCGGCGGCAAGGAGCTCGCGCAGGAGCTCGAGGTCAAGGGCTACGAAGGCATACGCAAGGAGCTCGGCCTCGAGGAGAACGGCTAGTCCGTCGCGTAGTGAAGGAGGCGCACGTGCCATGGCGGTGACCGAAGAGGCCAAAGGCGCGCTCGACGTCGCGCGGGTCAGAGCGGACTTCCCCATCCTCTCGCGGACGGTCGAGGGCAAGCCCCTCGTCTACCTGGACAGCGCAGCAACCTCCCAGAAGCCGCGGTCGGTCATCGACACGGAGCGCGAGTACTACGAGCGGCACAACGCGAACGCACACAGAGGCATCTACCTGCTGGCAGAGGAGTCGACCGAGCTGTTCGAGGGCGCCCGGGCGAAGGTGGCTTCCTTCCTTGGAGCTCCGGACCCCGCGACGATCGTCTTCAACCGCGGCACGACCGAGTCGGTGAACCTCGTCGCGCACGGCTGGGGCCGGAAGTTCCTGAGAGAGGGGGACGAGATCCTCCTCACCGACATGGAGCACCACTCGAACGTGGTCCCCTGGCAACTCTGCGCGAAGGACACCGGTGCCGTGCTCCGGTACGTCCCGCTGACCGACGATGGCCTGCTCGACCTCTCGGACCTTGGGTCGCTGCTCACGGACAGGACCAAGATCCTGGCCGTGACGGGCATGTCGAACGCGCTTGGCACGATCCCGCCACTCCCGCAGCTGATCGAGGCGGCACACGCACACGGCGCGCTGGTGCTGGTCGACGGCGCCCAGCTCGTGCCGCACTCGAAGGTCAACGTCGCCGAGCTCGACTGCGACTTCCTAGCGTTCTCCGGTCACAAGATGCTGGGGCCCACGGCCTCCGGAGGTCTGTACGCGAAGCTCGAGCTGCTGGAGGCGATGGATCCGTTCCTTGGCGGCGGCGAGATGATCAACGAGGTCTTCCACGACCACTCGACCTGGAACGCGGTGCCGTTCAAGTTCGAGGCCGGCACGATGAACATCTCGCAGGAGATCGCACTCGGCGCCGCAGTCGACTACCTCGAGGCGCTCGGCATGGACAACGTTCGCGGCCATGAGGAGGAGATCACGAGATATGCGATCGACCGCCTCCTCGAAGCCGGCGCCACGGTGTTCGGCCCGAAGGACACCAGCGTCCGCGGTGGCGCGGTGTCCTTCTGGTACAAGGACATCCACCCGCACGATCTCGCAACCATCCTGAACGAGGAGGGGATCGCGATCCGCGCCGGCCACCACTGCGCCCAGCTCGTGATGCGCCGATTCGGCGTGCCCGCGACGGCGCGGGCCTCCTTCTACCTCTACAACACGAGAGAAGAGGTCGACACGCTCGTTGCCGCTCTTGCGAAGGCCGAGTCCGTGTTCGACCTGTAGGAGGGTCTGGTGCCGCTCGACGACATCTACAAAGAAGTGATCCTCGACCACTACAAGAAGCCCCGGAACAAGCGCGACATGCCGGAGGCGGAGCGCTCCTGCTCGCGCAACAACCCGCTCTGCGGAGACGAGATCACGGTCTTCGTCCACGAGGAGGCCGGGAAGGTTCTGGACGTCTCGTTCCTCGGACGGGGATGCTCGATCTCGCAGAGTTCGGCCTCGATGATGACGGAGGCCGTTGCGGGGAAGACGGTCGAGGAAGCCGAGCGACTGATCAAGGACTTCCGCGGCATGATGACCGGCGAGGTCGACCCGAGCGAGGAGGAACTGGGTGATCTCGTGGCCCTCAAGGGCGTCGTGAGGTACCCGATCCGCATCAAGTGCGCGATGCTCGCATGGGACGTCCTTCAG
>Ga0299915_10002026_pt1 | contig 14847 bp, 10 predicted proteins | sample RVTome_13_FD_200263 | JGI IMG/M metagenome (GOLD analysis project Ga0299915, IMG submission 200263) | Soil microbial communities from uranium-contaminated site in the Upper Colorado River Basin, Wyoming, United States - RVT92D227 (version 2) ... | reverse complement strand
AAGAATCCATGTTTTCTCCTTCACTCCTCGAAAGCGCACACGACCAGGTATTCCGGCGCCCGGTGCGGGCGCTCTATAGACTTTTCGTACGATCGGGCCCGTTGCTCCAGTTTTCTTATGCGAGGGGAAAAAGGGGTGACGGCCAATCCGCCTTTCGCGCCCCGAAATCCGGTGAGGAATGCAGGTTAAGGCTTCCGGTGCGGGCGGACGATAAGCGCACCATGACCTCGGTGAAGTTTGCGAACCGCGGCGTCTGGTCGCTGCCGCCGCTCATCCTGCATCCCTTCTCCAACGCGACCGACCCCGTTCGCCTGCTGGCCGGTTCCCGGGCACTTGCGAGCGGACCGGAAGAAACGGCCAGCCGAGCCCATCAGCCGGACCATCTTCAAAGAAAACTGCTGCTTGCCAAGTATTGCGAAATCCGGATGCTCTGCTGCATCGGCAAAGACCTGACGCGCTGGATAGAACAGTGCCTGGATTACGCCGCCCGGCGCCAGGAGCTGCGCGAGGCCGGCATCGGGTTCCACAGCTTCGCAACGCTGCTGGTGGAAACCCCGCCTGCGGCCATCACCGACAAATTTCTCAGCTGGGGAGTCCGCGACTTTCAAGGCATATTCGCGCGCGCCATCGGCCTGAGCTCGATCTTTGCTGAGCTCCCGGGACTGGGTATCCTTTCAGACCAGTTTCTTCGGGATTACTACGGCATTACCCATCAGCTGTATATTTCGAGCCAGCGCGCCTCCAGATTTCTGAAGCTCGATCCTGCAGAGTGGATGTTCGACGTGTTCACTTCCGGGGAATATATCAAGATAATCGAGCGCCAGGTCTCCGGAAGATAGCCGGCCAGTAGATTGAAAAAACTCTTGTGCCACGGATTCCACGGATTGTTCGGCAGCTACTTCCCCAAACCCAATTCGTGGAATCCGTGAAATCCGTGGCTTCTGTATTTATTCTCAATATTGCGTTTATGCAATCGGGTATTTACTTCATGACGGCGATGATGCGCACCGGCGCGCCGCTGCCGCCCTGGATCTTCATCGGGAGCGCGATGATCTCGAAGCCCTTGGCCGGCAGTTCGTGCAGGTTGGCGACATTCTCGATGGCAAAGAGCCCCTCCTTGTAAAGAGCCTGGTGGCTCTCGAATAGCTTCGACTGGCCGTAGTCAATACTGGCCGTATCGATGCCGATGGCCGAGATTTTCCGATTGGCCGCCAGCCACCCGGCCGCCGCCGGATCGAGTCCGGGGAAATGCAGCTGCGACACACCTTCCGGACCCTTCTTATCGGTGCCCAGATACTTAATCTTGTCGGGATAGAACTTCCCCCATCCCGTCCGGAGCAGCAGGATGCAGCCGTCCGGAATGCGGCCGTTGGACTTTTCCCATTCCATCAGGTCCTGAGCGGTAACCTGGTAATCCCGGTCGGCGGCCGCCTGCTTCTGCACATCCACCAGGATTCCGGGCGCCACTACCCTGGTCAGGGGAATTTGGTCGATCGTCGCCATGCCCCGGGCGAAATGCACCGGCGCGTCCATGTGGGTTCCGCCGTGCTCGGCGGCCGAGAAACTGTAGGCCGAATAATAATAGCCCTTCTCCGTCATCCCCTCCGCGTCGACCGCGAGCTTGAAACCTTCAGCCGTGGGCCAGTAGATGGTCTGAGAGGAAAAGGAATAGGTCAAGTCAATCAATCTGCGGTCGCGTTGTTGCGGCGCCGCCGTCCCTGCCGCCGCCGCGACAGCCAGTATTATGAGATAATACTTTCGCATTGTGGCCTCCTGCGGGTTTACGATCATTAAAATATTAGCCGCAAACGGCTGCGCTGTTGTATAAAAACATGATCAAGCATTAAACAGGTCTCGCCCGGCAGGCGTGACCCGCTTCTTCTGCTGGCGCCAGGAGGTTCAGATGAAACGTCGATTGCTTTCGCTAACGGTAATTCTGCTGCTGGCCGCGATCTCGCTGTCGGGACAACAGCGCCCCGCTGTCGATCCGGGTTCATACGTCGTCGAAAAGGATGTGATGGCGCCGATGCGGGATGGAGTCCGGCTTGCCACCGATCTGTACTTTCCGGCCAAGGATGGTGCCAGGCTCGAGGGTCGGTTCCCGGCCGTTATGGAACGGACACCGTACAACAAGGAGGGAGCCGGGCGCGGCTGGGCCCCCTATTACGTCAGCCGTGGTTACGTTGCGATCGCGCAGGACACGCGCGGCAGATACAAATCGGAAGGCATATGGCACATGATGACCGACGACGCTCCCGACGGCTATGACATGGCCTCATGGATTGTAAAGCAACCGTGGAGCGACGGCGGCTTTGCCACCATCGGAACTTCCTACCCCGGCGGAACCCAGCATGCCCTTGCGGTCAGCAATCCGCCCGGCCTGAAGGCGGTCGTGCCGGTGGACGCTGTCGCCAACGCCGGCTACTTCGGCATGCGCAACGGCGGGGCGTTCGAACTGCGCTTCATGAACTGGATATTCGCCATGACCGGGCCCTCCGGCAGCCGCGCCTCGCAGGACGCGGCCACCAAGGCCGTTCTGGACGAGGCGGGAAAAAGCATACGCCAATATCTGCAGGCCCTGCCGGTGCGCAAAGGGATGACCCCCATCCGGCTTGCTCCCGAATATGAAGAATGGCTGGTCCATGCAATGTCGCACGGAGAGAACGATGCTTATTGGAAGCAGCCGGGATTCGGTGTGATTGACCAGATGGCCACCTACAAGGACATTCCGGTCTACCTGATTGGAGGCTGGTACGATTCGTGGGCCCGTCAGACGACCATGAGCTACATGGCCCTCGCGCAGCACAAAAGAGGCCCGATCAAGATGATATTGGGCCCATGGATCCACGGCGCCCACACCCGATCCGCCCACGGCCAGGTCGATTTTGGTCCGGACGCGGCCATCGACGGCATGGCCTTCCGGCTGCGCTGGTATGACCGCTGGCTCAAGGGAGTCGAGAACGGCGTTGAGAAAGAGGCGCCGGTGAAAATCTTCGTCATGGGAGGCGGCAGCGAGGCGAAGGCGGCCGAAGGGCGCCACATGCACGGCGGCGTCTGGCGGGACGAACAGGAATGGCCGCTCGCGCGCACGCGCTTCACGCCCTACTATCTGCACCATGGCGGCGCCCTGAGCCCGGAAAAAGCGGACGAACCGTCAAGCAAGACAAGCTACGACTTCGATCCGCGAAATCCGGTGCCGACCATCGGCGGCAATATCTCTTCCGCCAGCGGCATCATGCTCCAGGGCGCATACGACCAGAAATGCGGGGAGCATGTGTGGAACTGCAAGGACTCGCTGCCGCTTTCGGCGCGCCGCGATGTGCTGGTTTTTATGACTCCTCCGCTGAAGGAAGACGTTGAGGTTACGGGGCCGATCGATGTCAAGCTCTGGGCGTCGTCATCCGCCGTGGATACGGATTTCACGGCGAAGCTGATCGACGTCCATCCGCCCTCGCCGGACTTTCCGGCGGGCATCGACATGAACCTCGAGGACGGTATCATCCGGGCCCGCTTCAGAAATTCACTGGAAAAGCAGGGACTCATGGTCCCCGGGACTGTTTATCAATTCACCATCCAGCTCTATCCGACGTCGAACCTGTTCAAGGCGGGACATCGCATCCGCCTCGACATATCGAGCAGCAGTTTCCCCCGCTTCGACGTCAATCCGAACAGCGGCGAGCCGCTCAACGACCACCGCCGCATGGTAGTCGCCACCAACACGATATATCACGACGCGGCGCACCCGTCGCAAATCATTCTGCCCATCATTCCGCGGTAGCGCGGACCTCAGGAGGCCGGGATGAGCGAGAAACTGAGCAGAGAAGAACTGGCGGCGCTGGTCGGACGCGTTTTCCAGCCCGGACCGGGCGACCGCGCGCTGGCCATCCTGGTAGACCTGCCGGACGAAAAAGTCCCGGACTCGCCCTTGTGGCGAGAGCGTCGCGAGATGGCGGCCGATTGGTGCGAATGCCTCGCTTCGCTGCATGGCCGGCTGGGGCTGGAGGTGCACCTTTGCCTTTATCGAAACGCGCGCGCGAACAACGCCGACCTGCCGGAGAAGGCATGGCTGCATTCCGGCGGTCCGTTGCCGGCAGGCACCGCGGACCTCGATCCTGCAGCGGCTGTTCCCTTTTCGGATGTCTTGCGCAGGCACAGCCTGCTGATTGCGCCCACGGAGTTCTCAGCTACCGCGCCGCTGAAGATCCAGGCCAAAATCCATCGCTTTCGCGCGGCCACCATGCCGGGATTTTCTGCGGCCATGATTTCGGCATTGCGCCTGGATTACACAGAAATCAACCGGCGCGTAAACATTCTCAAGGGATTGCTCGATCGGGCGGAGCGGGCCGAGCTGGACTTCAGCGTGAAGGAAGGCGCAGAACATCAGTTGGTCCTCGATCTGCGCCACCGCACCGGGCACGCCTCCGGCGGCCTGCTGCACGAGCCCGGCGTCGCCGGGAACCTGCCGTCAGGCGAGGCCTACATCGTCCCGTATGAAGGCGAGGTGGCCGGCCAGGCGAGCGCCTCCGCAGGCGAGATGCCGGTGCAGTTCGGTAATGATGTCGTCGTGTACCGGATCGAGCAGAACCGGGCGCGGGGAGTTGCGGGTTCGGGAGAAGCGGTGCGGCGTGAGGCGCGGTTGCTCGACAAGGAGCCCGCCTACGGAAACATCGCCGAACTCGGCCTCGGCGTGCTCGATGACTTCGGCGTGCAGCCGTGCGGCAGCATTCTTCTCGATGAAAAGCTCGGCCTCCATGTTGCGTTCGGGCGCAGCGACCACTTCGGCGGGCAGGTAGGCCCGAAGCAGTTTTCCAAGCCGGAGGCGGTTGTCCACATCGACCGCGTCTACGTGCCGTCCCTGCAGCCGCGCATCCGTGTGCGCCGCGTCGATCTGGTCATCCCGGAAAACAGGGTCACGCCGCTCATGCGCGACGGCCGCTTCGTGATCCGCTGGCCCTGAATACAAAACTCCCCCCTGGTGTAGCCAAACGCAGGGCTAGGTCTTGGGGCCGCGCGCCGGGATGCCCGTAAGCATGCCCTGGGCGCTGAGATCCTCGTCGATTTCTGGCCAATGTACTCCTTGGCCGTCACCGATAATCTCATAGTGGTTCCGCTGCTCTTCAGTGGCATTTGACAACCGCCAGGACCATGCCAACGGTACGCTAGAGGTCCTCAGGATGGAGGCCTGTCCTTTTGGCGATGCGGGCCACCATACGAGGCCCCAGTTCCTCTCCATTATGGAATGCGAAAACGAAGTCCGGCCACCCTTCACGGGCGAGGGTTCGATGTGACCCGGACTGTCTCTTGATTTGCCAGCCGATGTGCATAAGAGCTGCGAGCAAACGCCGAGCTTGTATACTTGGCCATTGACTCATGCGGCGTTGAAGGAGATGCTCAGCAGATCTGATCCAGCCTCCCCATGTTCTAGACGGTCGGCGACGACACGAAGGGCAAGTGCCTGTGCTCTGGCGCGCGCATCCTCCGCGGTCTTGCCATATGCGAGCACGCCCGGCAGCTCATTTATCTCGGCAATCCACCTGCCATCTTCTTCCTGCTCAAGCTCTACGCTAAGGGTTATCATGGTTTTGATTTTAGCCGATCCTCGGTGGACGCACCACATTCATTTCTGTGGCCCGGAAGTTTCTGTACGGTGCGGAGGTCGGAACCATCTTCCGGCAGGTTTGGCGCAAGGTAGGGCCAGCGTGTGGCAGCTTGCGGGCTTGGAGATGCCTGCAGCGGACAGCCTCATGCGCCGCTTTTTGAATTACAGACCGGTGCAGGTGACGACGATGGCGGAATCCTGCCACGGTCGGCGGTACGAATCCCTGAGATCAGGAACTCGGGATTCTGCCCCCTGTTACTGCCGGGATCAAACCTTCAGCACCACGCGGTAGCGGGCCTTGCCGGCGCGGGCCTTGTCGATGGCGGCATTGACCTGCGACAGCGGCATCAGTTCGGTTGTGGCGCCGATTCCGTGCCGCGCCGCAAAGGCGAGCATCTCCTGAATGGCCGAACGGTTCCCGATAATGCTGCCGCAAATTTTCTTGTGCTGGAGCAGCAGCAGGATCGGCGGCACATTCAGAACGCCGGGGGAGGCACCAACGATGCAAAGAGTTCCCTTGGGCCGGAGCGCGTTCACATAGCCGACCCAATCGGCGCCGGTATAAGGCGTGGCGATGATGAAATCGAGCGAATTGGCGGCTTTTGCCATCTGATCGCCATCACTGCTCAAGACGAAATGGTGCGCTCCCAATCGTCCTGCTTCTTCCTGTTTGTCCGCACTGGTGGAAAAAGCCGTGACTTCGCATCCAAATGCGGCGGCGAAACGGATAGCCAGGTGGCCCAGGCCGCCGATGCCGACGACACCGACTTTCCGCGATGGCGCAACGCCCCAGTCGCGCAGCGGAGTGTACACGGTGATGCCCGCGCACAGCAGCGGCGCTGCGCTCTGCGAATCCAGAGCGTCGGGGATCGGAAACACGAAGCGGCTGCCGAGACGAATGGCCTCGGCGAAGCCGCCCTGCCGGCCCAGGCAGGTTGCTTCACTCTGCGGGCAAAGATTCTCCTCGCCGCTTATGCACCATTCGCAAACCCTGCAGCTGCCGGCCTGCCAGCCGACGCCGACGCGCTGGCCGGCCTTGAGGTGCGTGACCGCCTTGCCCGCTTCGGTGACGGCCCCGATGATTTCGTGCCCCGGTATGAATGGATAGGTGCTCCACCCCCAGTCGTTGTCGATCAAATGAATGTCACTGTGGCAGATCCCGCAATAGTGGATGCGGATCTCCACATCATGGGCGCCCAGCTCCCCCGGTTCATAGCTGAAAGGCTGCAGCGGCTGCTTTGCGGCATGCGCCGCCTGTCCTCGAATTTGCATTTCGGCCTCCTTTCGTCTTGGAGAAATCGTATACCACCGCGAGCACGATGAGAACCTTCATGCCGAGCGTCACAGTGTTGAAGATTTAGCTCCTTTTCCCATAAATTCGCTGATGTGGTTTTTGACGGGATAACAGAATTCTAAGCACGGAATTCTGTTGATCCTGTTATCCTGTCAAAAAGATACATCACCGTATTTATGAAACGCTGCACTTGGCCATAGGCTCTATGGATTTTCGTGGAGGCCGACGGCGATTCTTTCGGCCATCGATTGGGCCTGCGCTGAACTCAGATGATCGGTTGAATAGAGGAAGACCGATCCATCGGAAGCCCTGACCGAGCCGATGTCCGCGGATCTCGGGTCGCCGAAGATGATCCTTATGGCAGCGGCGACCTGCTCGGCGGAGAGATAGAACGGTTTTCCCTTGAACGTTTCAACCGGAGTCGGACGGGGATAGGTTGCCGACTCGGAGCGCACGGTCTCGGCGATGGTCAGCGGGATGTCTCCGGATGAAATTCTGGCGGCTGTTTCTGCATAACTGCGCGTCATGAAGTTGGTAGAATACAGGTAGCAGACCTCCCCCTCCCGGACTCGATCGATGTCGTTGTGGCCCGAGACCTGTGCGTGAAATTCCTCTTCAGTACGGTCCCAGACCTCGTCCAGGCGCACCACTTGCCCTTCCCGCGATGCTTGCCTTATTAAATCCGAAATATCCATTCAATCAGCCCGGGAGCAGGCCCATGCGGGCGAGGCCGGAGGCGACGTCCTTGAGGCCCAGGCGCTCCAGCGACGCGCGTGTGGGTGCGCCGGTCTTCTTGTCCCAGCCGAGCAATTCGTAGAACATGTCGCGCGCGACCTCGATGTCCTGGCGGTCCATTTTCGAGTGGCCCGGCGTGAACGGCTGCGCGTCCGCAGGATTGTCGAACACCCAGTCCGGCACGGTATCGTGCCGGCTGCGCATGTCCATCGTACCCATGTCGCGCACCGTCAGGGCGCGATGCAGAGCAAAAATTCTCTCGGCGACCAGGTCCAGCTGAGCGGCATCTTTCCTGTCACCCGTAACGGCGCTGTAAAGCAGGGCTTCGGCGCCGTTGTCGCCCTCGTAGTTGCGCGACTTGTGCGGCGAGGCCGCCAGCGGGTACATCCAGTTGCAGAGCGTCAGCGAATCATGCAGCTCCTTGCGCAAGAGCGCCCAAAGGGCGAAGCGCGCCTTGGGTTTGTTCATCCGGGTGAAGTTGTCGCTTTCATCCAGCGCGCCGGCTCCCCACAGCTTTGCTCCAATCTCCTTTTGTATCTTCAGCGGCAGCCCGTTCCGGACGAAGTTGGAATGCGAATGGCACTGGCAGTCGCGGTTGTACATCATGTTGATCAGCACGCCGCTCTGCCCGGCCTCGTCGGCCGCATGGTGCTGCGGGTGCCCCATTTTCCACCAGCCGGAGCTGCGGTCCTTGTAATATTCCTCCGGAAACTTCCAGCGCTCCGCCAGCCGCCCCGATCCTTCGGCGAATGCCTGGCCGAACTCGCCTTCCTTGAAGGCGATGCGCGTGTAAATCTCCCGCAAGAAGCCCGGATCGCCGGCCTCGTATCGCTCCCACGGGATCGATTTGTATTCAGCCGCCGGCAGGTTTGCCTTGATCAGTCCGTTGTCGTAGGCATAACGGAAGTCCCGCTGCAGCTGGCTGTAGTTCGTCCAGATGCCGAAATCATCCGCCAGGTTGCGTGCCACGACGGCGGCCTCCACGCTGGTCATGCCGCGCCGGCCGTCGGGAAACGATCTGAAGAAACTGCGCCCGCCCCAGCCCACGCAGGTGCTCGCCGAATAGCGGCTCACCCCGTACTTTTCGACGGAAGGCACGTCCAGGTGGGAATGACAGCGGATGGGACAGGAATGACAGCCGCCCATCCGAACGGTAAAGGGCTCGGCGTTGGGCCCGAGGTCGTAAGTGGCCTTGGCGGTGCGATAGGCCATGCGGCTCAGGTCGTCGGGCCGGCACTCGCCGGTCTCGACCGGAGGGTCGGCGGCCCCCCAGTAAAGGCCTTTCCTCGCGGTCCAGCGGCTGCCCGGGGACGAGAACTCGGCCCAGGGCTGCGGAGTGCTGGGCACAACGTGCTGGTTATTGGCGCCGAAGAGCGAAAGGATGTACTGGATGAGCTCCCTCCAGGCCTTTTTATCGGCGGCGATCCGTACCGCGCCGGATCCCCGGATTGCGATCGCCTTGAGACCTTTTGATCCGAAGACCCCGCCGACGCCGCCGGCTGAATGGGAGTAGCTGTTCACGATTGTGGCCAGGCGCACCAGGTTCTCGCCGGCCTGACCGATCGCCGCGACCTGTGTTTCAGGACCCATCTCCTGGCAGATGGCGCTGGTGGCCCGAAGGATGCCGTTGCCCCACAGGTGTGCGGCGTCGCGCAGCTCCACCTTGTCATCGATGATAGCCAGGTAGACGGGCTTGCCGGCACGGCCTTCGATGATGATTGCGTCCCAGCCGGCATATTTCAGCTCGGCGCCCCATTCCCCGCCCATGTGCCCCGTCGCCACGAGTTCCTGCGGGCTGACCGTGGGAAAAATGGTGGTGACGGAAGTCCGGCCGCCGCAAGGCGCGCTCGTTCCGGTCAGGGGGCCTGCGGCCAGGATGAGCTTGTTCGCCTCGTTGAAGCTTTTTGTTTTCGCCGGAACCTCATCCCACAAGACCTTGTAACCGATTCCAGTCCCACCGAGGTAGTCCTGATATCCGGCGACGGTATCCTCCGTCGTGATGTTGCCGGCGCTCAGGTTGACGCGCAGAGTCTTTCCTGTCCATCCGTAGTATTCGGCCAAGGTCTTTCCTCCCAACCAGGACAAGCCGCAACCAAAGCAAGGTATCGCGTACACCGAACGAATTGCAGCCGGGCATATGCACTCAGCTGTCAGCCCTCAGCAATCAGCTATCAGATCCTTCACGACCAGGCACGCTTTGCCTCAATCATGGCGGGCTGAATGCTGATGGCTGATAGCTCTGTGGCCATTTGATACCAAACCATCTCAGTATCGGTGCCTTACGGCACGCAGATCATACCCTAAGGCGCATAAGGCTAATGACAGGGCCTGCAGGCTGCGGAAACGCCTTCCTTCGTCAGCGGCATGGTGGCCTGGCGAATCGGCGCCGCCCGCGTGAGATCCCTCCAGGCCAGGTAGCGGAGAGCCTGTGCCGGGCAGGCGTCAACGCATTGCGGCTTGCCGTTGCACAGGAAGCATTTGCCGGCCTTGCTCGCCTCACGGTCGAAGACGATCATTTCCCACGGGCAGGCGCGCAGGCAGATCCTGCACCCGGTGCATTTGTCCGAATCCACCACGCGCGCTTTTGTTTTCGCATCTGCGATAATGGCGTCATGCGGGCATGCAGTCGCGCATGGAACGGGATGCGGGCATTGCAGACAGGTGTCCTGGACGATGCGGAAGTTGCCGAATTCGCCCATGGAGCGGTGCATGCCGGCGCGCTGCCCGCGCGGGCCGAAATTGTAGTTGCGTCCGACCTTTATCCGCGAAAGCGCAGGCTGAGACCTGCCGTCGTTAAAATCGGTGCATGCCAGTTCGCAGCGCCGGCAGCCCACGCATCGTGTCGTATCGGTGATCAGGAGTCCGTCGGCGTTCTCCAATATGACCAGCTGGGAAGCATCCTGCACGCCGGCCCATCCAGCGATTGCCGACAGGGCTGCCGTAGTGCCGAGCGAATATTTCAGAAAGTCACGACGCGTGGCACAGGCATGAATCTGGATCGGCTTTGTCATGGACACCTCCGCGATGCCGGCCCCATTATAGGACGAAATACGCCGATAACCACGAATTGGTTGCGGCTATGCCGCGCCAGGTCATTTTGGCTGCCGGCAGCGGACGACAGGGGGAGGCGCCGTTCACAGCGCCAAACACATTGACATCATCGATGAAACGCATCATGATGACTTCATGCGAACCACACTGACTCTCGAACCTGATGTGGCGCAGCGGGTTCGGCAGCAGATGCGCCGGACGGGCAGGGGGCTGAAAGCAGTGGTGAACGAGGCGCTTCGTCTTGGCCTCGGGATCAGGGAGAAACCCATGCGGCCGCCCCCTTTCAAAGTACAGGCCCATGCCTTCGGCTTCAAGCCGGGGATCGATCTCGACCGCCTGAACCAGCTGGTGGATGAGTTGGAGGCAGCGGAGACAGCGCGAGGGCTCCAGCGGTGATCGTGCCTGACCTGAATCTTCTTATTCACGCCTATAACAGCGAATCTCCCCGCCATGGGAGGGCGCGGAGCTGGTGGGAGTCGCTGATGAACGGCACCGCGCCGATCGGGCTGACCTGGGCGGTCATGCTCGGCTTCATACGGGTCACAACACACCGAACGATTTTGAAGCACCCGCTGCCGGTAAAGACAGCGTGCCATCACGTGCGGTCATGGCTCATTCAGCCCCAGGTGGCCATCATCCAGCCGGGGGATCGGCACGCCGAGATCCTTTTCGGGTTCCTGGAATCCGTCGGCTCCGCAGGAAACCTTACGACGGACGCTCACCTGGCGGCCTTGGCCGTCGAGTATCAGGCAGAGCTAAACACGACCGATGCCGATTTTTCCCGCTTTCCCGGCTTGCGATGGATCAACCCGCTGAAATAGGGTAACGTCCCCTGTTTCCCTATTTGACTGGTGACGGCGCCGTCAGGGTAACGTTGTATTTGGCCAGGGTGCTGCTGAGAGCGGCCGCCTTGGTGAAAACGGCGTTGACTTCCGCAAAAACCTTGGGCGCCATCGTCTTCGCCTCGTTATAGGCGCGCGTGGTCTGCTCCGCAGGCGACATGCCGCCCATCAGCCCGTTCTTAGCCTGAGTGATCCTGGCGAGTACATTCTCACTCGTGCCTCCGCCCGGGCCGCCAAAACCGCCGCGCCCTCCTCCGGCCTGCATAGTCACCTTGGGGGCCAGCGCGGTGAGCTCCTTCTTGAGCTCCTCGAACGACGCCTTGGCGTCGGCGGAGATATCGGTGTGACCGGCGACGGTCTTTTCCAGTTCGGTGATCTGGCGGTTGAGGCTGCTGAAAGAATTCGCCGCCTCCGTGGCGCGGCGCTGCAGGTCGTGCATCTCCATCGCCATGTCGTACAGACGCTTGCGCTCGACCGCCGTCAACGCGACCTCGGGATCGTCGCTGATACGCAGCGGCTTGGTGTCGACGGTCTTGCCGTCGACGACCAGTGAGACGTTGTAGGCGCCGGGAAGCACGAACGGTCCGGCCGATGCGCCGCCGCCGAAACCTCCGAATCCGCCCCCGCCGATGCCGCCCCCTCCGCCGCAACCTGCGCCGAAGGGGCTCTGCGCCTGGCCTGGATCCTGACCGCCGGGGCCGCCGGCCTGCGCGCCGCCCGCACCCCTGCCGGAAGCGGCGGCCGGCGCCGGTGGCGGCAGGGGCTGCACCCGCAGGTCCCAGCATGCGGATTGAAAGCCGGCCTTATTGCTGTTGGCCAGCACCTGGCCGGAGATCTCTCGCACCTCGCGCCCGGCGGCGTCCGTGATCCTGAGTTTCACTTCACCGACCTGGCGCTTGAGGTGCCAGGAGAGCACTGCCGCCTGGGGCGGATTCTGCCCGAAGAAGGTCTGGTCGCCCCAGAACTCGTAGTTCCTGTCGCGCGCCGGGCGGCGGTACATCGCGGACGGTGAATTCGTGAACAGCACCGCGTCCGCCGTCGCCGCCTGCGCTGCAGCATACTCCTGGATCGGCTCGAGCCGGTCCAGGATCCAGATCGACCGGCCGTGAGTTGCGAGGATCATGGCGTTGTCGCGCGGATGCAGCGTGATCTCGTCGATCCGCACCGTCGGCAGGTCGGCCTTGATCCGCATCCAGCTCGCGGCGCGGTCGATCGATACGAAGAGTCCGGTCTCGGTGCCCAGGTAGAGCACGTCCGGGTTCTTCACGTCCTCGGTGAGCGTGCGCGCCACCTCGCCCTTCAGGTTCGACGCGACCGGGCGCCAGGTCTGCCCGGAGTCGTTGCTGGCGTATATGTAGGTTTCGAAGTCGTTCTGCCGGTGGCCGTCAAACGTGGCGTACACTGTGGCCTCGTCGAACCGCGAGGGCACGATTTCGGACACGAAGATGCCCGCGGGCAGGCCCGGCAGCCTGTCGAAGACGTTTGTCCAGGTCTTGCCGGTGTCGCGCGATACCTGCAGTCGGCCGTCGTCCGTGCCGGCGTATAGCAGGCCGGCGCGTCTGGGCGACTCCGCGAACGCGACGATCGTCGGCCAGGCAGCAATGCCGTCGTTGCGGGCGATGCGCGTCTCGCTGTTCTTGACGCCCAGCGTCTCAATCTCGTCGCGGCTGGCGCCCGAGGTGAGGTCCGGGCTGATCGCGGTCCAGGTTAGGCCTCGGTCCGGCGAGCGGAACACCTTGTTGGCGGCCGCATAGATGACCTTCGGGTCGTGCGGCGACATGACCAGCGGCGTGTCCCAGTGCCACCTCAGTGGCGGCTCGCCCGGGGCCGGCTGCGGCCGTATGGACATCGTTTCGCCGGTCACCCGGTCGACGCGCACCATGTTGCCGTCCTGCGACTCGCTGTATGCGATGCGGAAGTCGGCGGGATCCTGAAGCACGACGAACCCGTCCCCGCCCTGGAGGGTGGCCCAGTGGTGGTTGGCGATGCCGGCGGCGCCGCGCACGGCGCTCGGACCGCACCAGTTGTAGTTGTCCTGCATGCCGCCGCACACGTTGTACGGCGTCGCCATGTCGTAGCTCACGTGGTAGAAGAGCCCGACCGGCAGGTTCGGAAGGAATATCCATGTCTTGGCCATATCGTAAGACATGGCGAGTCCGCCGTCATTGCCGATGATGATGTGGTTGGGGTTGGCGGGGTTGATCCAGAGCGCGTGGACGTCGTCGTGGGTGGACGATGCGACATCGGTCAATACCGTCTTGCCGCCGTCCAGCGTCTGGTGGAGGCCGACGCCGCCGAGGTAGACGACCTCGGGGTCGGTCGGGTCGATGCGCACCTTGCTGAAGTACATCGGCCGAGGGTTCGCGTTGTTCACCTTGCGCCAGCTCGCGCCGGCATCGTCCGACCGGTAGAGGCCGGTCGGCAGCTCGTTCAGCGCTTGCGCGCCCCCGCGTCCGCCGGGCTGCGGGCCTGCCTGTGCCTGCGCTCCGGGACCTTCTTCAGCGCCTGATGGGGCGGCGCTCGGGCCGCCGCGGCCCGCGCCGGGGGGTGTCGGTCCCTCGATCAGCGCGTAGAGAATGTTCGGCCGCCTCCGGTAAACGTCGATCGCGATGCGCCCCAGCGATCCCTCGGGAATGCCTTTCTTGAGCTGCGTCCAGGTCTCGCCGGCGTCGGTCGACTTCCAGATGCCGCTGCCCGATCCGCCGCCGTTCATGCAGCAGGCGGTGCGGCGCCGCTGATAGGTCGAGGCGTACAGGACCTTGCTGTTCTGCGGGTCCATCACGAGTTCGTTCGCGCCTGTGTCGTCATCCACCTTCAACACCTGTCTCCACGTCTTGCCGCCGTCGGCTGTTTTGTAGACGCCGCGCTCGCCGCCGGGACCCCAGAGGCTGCCCACCGCCGCAACGAACACGGCGTCGTTGTTTCTCGGATCGATGAGGACGCGATTGATGTGGCGGGAGGTGCGGAGACCCATGTTCGCCCAGGTCTTGCCGCCGTCCGTGGATTTGTAGACGCCGTCGCCCCACGAGGTGCTCTGGCGGTTGTTCGCCTCGCCCGTGCCGGCCCAAACCAGGTCGGGATTGCTCTGGGACACGGCGAGGTCGCCGATCGACATCAGGCCGTGGTCCTGCAGCTGGGCCTCGAACGTCGTGCCGTTGTTCACGGTTTTCCAGACGCCGCCGTGGGCGGTGCCGACGTAGAAAATCGACGGATTGGGCTCGTAGACCGCGAGATCGGAGACGCGGCCGGACATGGACGCCGGCCCGATGGGCCGGAAGTGCAACCGGTTAAAAGGACCCGGACTGGGTGTTTCCGCCTGCTCTGAA
>Ga0299915_10002025_pt1 | contig 14853 bp, 12 predicted proteins | sample RVTome_13_FD_200263 | JGI IMG/M metagenome (GOLD analysis project Ga0299915, IMG submission 200263) | Soil microbial communities from uranium-contaminated site in the Upper Colorado River Basin, Wyoming, United States - RVT92D227 (version 2) ... | reverse complement strand
CTCATCGGCCTGGTGTTGTGCGTCGTTCTGGGCGCGGCCAACGCTTATCTTGGTCTGCGGGCCGGCATGACCATTGCCGCCACCTACCCGGCGGCCGTCATCGGCATGGCTGTCCTCAAGCTTATGCGCGGCTCCATCCTCGAGGAAAATATCGCCCGAACCGTAGGCTCCATCGGAGAATCCGTGGCGGCCGGGGCCATTTTCACCATCCCGGCCTTTGTCCTGGTGGCCATCCAGACAAATTCCCCGCTCCTGGCCGACTGGAAGCTGTTCAAGGGCGTGAGCGTTTATATCAAAAGCTCGCTGCTGATGTTCGTCGGAGGCCTGCTGGGCATTCTGTTCGTCACTTTTCTGCGCCGGGTCATGGTCACCGACCCAGACCTCCCCTTCCCGGAGTCCAAGGCCGCGGCCGAGATTCATAAGGCCGGACAGCGGGGCAGCGCCGGCGCCAAATTCTTGTTTATGTCCATGGGCGTTGGCACCGTAATCTACGCCCTGGGCGTACTGAAGGTTTTTTCGGCTACTAAGAATTTCTTCCTAAAAGTCGGCGCTTTGGGCAAGAGCCTGGTAAAATTGGGCACGGCCGATACAGCCCCCGTACTGTCCACCGGCGGACAATATTACTTCTCCGGCCCGGGCATTCTCCCCGCCTACATCGGCGTCGGTTACATCATCGGCCCGCGCCTGGCCTCCCTGAACTTCGCCGGCGGTGTCCTGGCCTGGGGACTTTTCGCCCCTCTGATAATCTTCTTCCTCGGGCCTCAATTGTCCACTATCGGCCTGCCGCTTTTTGACCCCGACGGGGTGGACTATGTGACCAACGTCTGGCTGTTCATCATCCGGCCCATCGCCGTAGGGGGCATGCTGATGGGAGCGGGCTACACTCTGTTCCGCATGCGCAAGAACCTGGCCGCAGGAATGAAACGCTCTTTTAGCGACATCAAAAAGGCGGCCGGACAAACAGAGAACGTGGGCCGGTTGGAAAAGGACCTCAACCTCCGGATCGTATTCGCCGGCCTGGCTGCGGCCTTCATCCTGATGATCTTCGTCTATAAAATCTTTTCCGGCTCATTCAGTTCAGCTCTCATTGCCGCCGCGGTCATGATCATCGCCGGCTTCTTCTTCGCCGCGGTGTCGGGCAACCTGGTGGGCACGATCGGATCCTCTAACAACCCCATCTCCGGCCTCACCCTGTCCACCTTGATCATCGCCGCCCTGCTCATGGTGCTGATTGGAGCCACGGGCACAAGCGGCGTCATTGCCGTCCTGGGCGTAGCGGCCGTAGTCTGTGTTTCCTCGGCTGTGGCCGGAGAGATGCTCCAGGACCTCAAGGTCGGACACATCCTGGGCGGCACTCCCTGGAAAATGCAGACCGGAAACATGATCGGCATCCTGTTCGCCTCCTTGGTTCTTTTCTTCCCTCTGATGGTCCTGCACGGCGCATTTAAGTTTGGAAGCCCCGAACTCTCCGCCCCCCAGGCCGGGTTGATGGCCGCCCTATCCCAGGGCATCGTCGGCGGGCAAATGGCCTGGCCGCTGGTGATCGTGGGCATGCTCATGGGCCTGGTTATGATCCTGGTCCAGGTTCGCTCGCCCATGCTGGTGGCCGTGGGCATGTACCTGCCGCTGAGCACCACTTTCGCCATCTTCGTCGGCGGCATGATCAAGGGCATCGTCGATAAGCTGATGGTCCGCCGCAAGCTGAACGACGGCCAGAAGGCCCGCGTGGAGAACGTCGGCATCCTCCTGGCTGCCGGGCTGATCGCCGGCGAGGCTCTGACCGGGCTGGTTCATGCCGCCCTCAAATTTTTCAATGTCGAGATCCCCAAGCTTTTGGCCAATCCGTCCTACGGCATCGGACTGGGCGTCTTGGTTCTGATGGCCCTGTACCTGGTGGTGATTCCGCTGCGCAAAGCGGGCCGGCCGGATGAGCCGCCCCCGCCTTCAGCGATCATCTAGAACGCGGAAAACCAGGGGACAAGCCCTTAAGGGCTTGTCCCTTTTTTTGTGGAAAAACAATTCCTCCGGAACGGATGAAGTCCACGACGCCTAAGCCCGGGATGCATCTCGAAACGTGTGATGGCCAGGAGGCGCCGGGATCGCACAGAAAGAGATGCACACCCTAGCCCGTCCGAAATTGAAATACCTCCCTCTTTAACCTAGAATAGAATCATGGCTGTTCGACCCATCAAGACCTTCGGCGAGCCCGTGCTGTCGAAAGTGTCCGAGCCCATACGGACAATCGACGCTTTCATCGTCGAGCTGGCCAAGGATATGGTTTTGACCATGCACCAGGCGCCCGGCCTCGGACTATCCGCGCCCCAGGTCAATGTCGGCCGCAGACTGATCACGGTGGACTTGTCCGTGGGCCAGAACCCCCAGGAGTTGATCATCCTTATCAACCCTGAAATCAAAGAGCAGGAGGGTGAGATTGTCGCCGAGGAGGGCTGTCTGTCCGTTCCCGGAATATTTGAGAAAGTGACCCGTCCCGCCCGGGTGGTGGTCACAGGGTTGGACTTGGAGGGCCGGGAGAAGGCCTATGAGGCCCAGGAGCTGTTGGCCAGGGTTTTCTGTCACGAGATCGACCACCTCAACGGCAAATTGTTCATCGAACGCCTGTCTCCCCTCAAACGGCAGCTTCTCAAGAGGAAACTCAGGAAAAATCAGGAGAGACCCCTGGCCCTATGAAGATCGTTTTCTTCGGCAGCCCCGAAGCCGCCCTTCCTTCCCTGACCGGCCTCCTGGAGGCCGGCCACCGCCTGGACCTGATCATTACTCAGCCCGACAGACCGGCCGGCCGCGGCCAGATCCTGACCGCCTGCCCGGTCAAACGGTTTGCCTTGGAGAAAAACCTCCCCGTCCTCCAACCGGAAAAAATCCGCAGGGCACCGGAGGTGATGGATCGGCTGGCCGTCCTGCAACCCGATATCCAGGTCGTGGTGGCCTACGGCCAAATCATCCCCGGCCCGATCATTTATCTGCCGCCCCATCGCACCCTCAACGTCCACTTCTCTCTGCTGCCCAAGTACCGGGGCGCTTCGCCCGTAGCCTGGAGCATCCTGCAGGGAGAAACCCGCACGGGAGTGACCATCATCGAGCTGAACGAAAAAATGGACGAGGGCGATATCCTGGCCCAAACGGAGATTGACATCCGGCCCGAGGAAAATGCCCGGGAATTGGAGGGCCGGCTGGCGGTTATGGGCGCCGGTCTGTTGCTCTCCACTCTTGACCGGCTGGCCGACGTTGTTCGCCGGCCTCAGGACCATTGTCTGGCCAGCCATGCGCCCAAACTCAAAAAAGAGGACGGGCGGCTGGATTGGACTCTTGCCGCCCAAGACATCAGCCGACGCGTGCGAGCCTATACGCCCTGGCCCTCGGCTTTCGGCCGACTCCAGGGCCGGCAGCTCAAGATCCTGGAGGGACGCCTGGCAACCTCTCCCCGGCCGCCCCGACCGCCGGGAACAATCTCAGACATCGAGCGGGAGGGGATCGTCGTCCAATGCGGACAAGGAAACTATCTCATCACCAGGCTTCAAGCGGAGAATAGAAACCCCATGGCCGGGTATGAGTTTTCCTTGGGGGCCAGGCTTCGCCCTGGAGATAGGTTCGAGCTCTAGCCCGGAAGAATTCTCAGCTACTCTTCCAGGATGTAGAGGTAGGGATTCTGAGGGATGCCGTTGATCCTGATTTCGTAGTGCAGGTGGGGGCCCGAGGCTTTTCCCGTCCGGCCCACCAAGCCGATGATGTCCCCCCGCCGGACTCTCTGGCCTTCTCTGACCAAAAACGTATCCAAGTGGAGATAGCCGGTGGCCACGTTGTTGCCGTGATTGATGAGGATGGACTTGCCGCTCATCTTGTCCGTCTTGACCTGAATGACCGTTCCGTCGGCTGTGGCGTAGATGGGGTTGCCCATGTTGGTGGCGATATCCAGGCCATAGTGAAAGGCGGGCTTGCCGGTGAAGAGGTCGGTCCGCGGGCCGAAACCCGACGTCACCCAGCCCAGGGTCGGCCAGATGGTGGGGGTGCAGGCCAATCGGGCGTTCTGGTTCTCAAAAAAATTGACCAGGGTGCTCAGATTCTTCTCCAGGACCTCGGCCTTCTGGTTGATCTGTCCCATATTGGTCAAGGTCAGGCTCTGGGGCGGAGCAGCCAGCGGTTGAGCGCTCGGCCCGAACGTGCCGTCGCCGATGCCCACCTCGGACACGCCGGGCGCCTTCAGCCCGGCCATGATATTCAGCTTTTTGGCGTACAATTCGAAGCTTTCCACGGTCTGTTGCAGCCGGTCTATGTTGGTCTTGTATTTTTCCAGAGTGGTTTTTTGAGCGGAGCTTTCTTTTATCAGTTTCCGATACTTGGCCCTTACCTGGTTCATGGAAAAATAATCCATCAGCAGTGCGCAGAACACCACAAACAAAAAGGCGGCTGCCCCCAGGGCGATCTTCACCGTCTTTTTGGAGATGGATAAAGACCGGGAGCCAACCTTAGAATGGGGAACGATGATAAGCGAAAAGGCCCTCTTACCCATGATTTTAACCTGAATACCATAACATAAAAAACTCTGTCAAGCTATTTTTTTCCCGGAAGCGCCCTGGTGCGGCGCATTTCCAAATCCTCGATCCAGCGGACGATGTCCTGGGTGGACGACCCCGGCAGGAAGATCTCTTTCAGGCCGATCTTCTTCAGGTGAGGGATGTCCTTCTCGGGGATAATGCCGCCGGCGATGACCGGGATGTCTCCGGCCTCCTGCTCCTTCAGCAAGTCCAGGATGCGGGGGAAGAGCACGTCATGGGCCCCGGACAGAATGCTCAAGCCGATAATGTCCACATCCTCCTGGATGGCCGCGCTGACGATCTCCTCGGGCGTCCGCCGCAACCCGGTGTAAATGACCTCCATGCCGGCGTCCCGCAGAGCCCGGCAGATGACCTTGGCTCCCCGGTCATGGCCGTCCAATCCCGGCTTGGCGATGAGGACCCTGATTTTTTTTTGAGTCATCTCTCCCTCCCCTGCTCTTCCCCGGCACCCTCAGTAAGTGATGGGCTCCCGGTACTCGCCATAGACGTCTTTGAGCGTGTCCATGATCTCGCCCAGGGTGGCATAGGCTTTGACGCTCGAAATCAAGAAAGGCATGACGTTCAACCCGTCCGCGGCGGCCTTCTTCAGGTCGGTCAGTGTCTCCCGAACCCGGGTTTGGTTCCTTGAGCTCCGGACCTCGATGAGCCGGTTCAATTGCAGGCGGGCGGCGCCTTCATCCACCTGGAGGAGGGGTATGGGTTCGTGCTCCTTGGTGTAGGCGTTGACGCCGACGATGACTTTCTCCCCCTTTTCCACCGCCCTCTGATACCAGTAGGCGGAATCAGCGACCTCTCTCTGGGGGTAACCCAGCTCGATGGCCTTGACCATGCCGCCCATGTCATCGATCTTGCGGATGACGGCCTTGGCCTCCTCCTCCAGTTCACAGGTCAACCGCTCGATAAGGTAGGAGCCTCCCAAGGGGTCGATGCTGTTGACCACCCCGCTTTCGTGGGCGATGATCTGCTGGGTGCGCAAGGCGATGGTCACGGCTTCCTCGGACGGCAGGGCGTAGGTCTCGTCCAGGGAATTGGTGTGAAGAGACTGCGTCCCGCCCAGGACGGCGGCCAAAGCCTGGAGCGTCACGCGGATGACGTTGTTGGCCGGCTGCTGGGCCATAAGGGAAACGCCCGAGGTTTGGGTGTGGAAGCGCAGCCACCAGGAGCGGGGCTGACGCGCCCCGAACCGGTCGCGCATGACCTCGGCCCAGATCTTGCGGGCGGCCCGGTACTTGGCGATCTCCTCGAAAAAATCGTTATGGGCGTTGAAGAAGAATGACAGCCGCGGGGCGAAGTCGTCCACTTCCAACCCCCGCCGGCGGGCCCAGTCCACATACTCGATGCCGTCGCGCAGAGTGAAGGCCAGCTCTTGAAGCGCCGTGGCCCCCGCCTCCCGGATGTGGTAGCCGGAGATGGAGATGGTGTTCCAGCGCGGGACTTCCCGGGCGCCGAACTCGAAGGTGTCCACGATGAGTTTCATGGAGGCCGGCGGCGGGAAGATAAAGGTCTTCTGGGCGATATACTCCTTCAGAATGTCGTTCTGGATCGTGCCGGAGATGACGCGGGGCGAAAGGCCCTGCTTCTCGGCCACGGCGATGTACATGGCCCACAGCACGGCGGCCGGAGCGTTGATGGTCATGGAGGTGGTAATCTTGTCCAGGGGGATTCCGTCGAAAAGAATCTCCATGTCGCGCAGCGAATCGACGGCCACCCCGCACTTTCCGATCTCGCCCCGGGCCAGGGGATGGTCGGAGTCGAGGCCCATAAGGGTGGGCAGGTGGAAAGCCACGCTCAGGCCTGTCTGGCCGTGGCTCAGGAGATATTTGTAGCGGCGGTTGGTGTCCTCGGGCGTGCCGAACCCTGAAAACTGGCGCATGGTCCAGGTCCGACCGTGATACATGGTGGGATGGACGCCGCGGACATAGGGCGGCTGGCCGGGGAAACCCAGGTCCTGGAAGACATCCCAGCCCTCCAGGTCCTGGGGCGTATAAAGCTCTTTGAGCCGGCGGCCCGAAACCGTGGTCAGGTCCTGGGCTTCAGGGCAAGCCGCTCGGGCGGGATCATAGAGGTCTTTTTTCCATTTCCGGTAAGCGGCCTTAAGGTCCGGACCGAGCGATGCCTTCTTGCTCAAAACGCACCTCCTTCTTTCCGCTCAATTCCGGAATCACCCCGTCTGCCGGTCCGACTCGGGTTAGACCTCTTCTTTGACCTTGAACACCCGGTCATGGTCATGCACCGGTTGTTTCACCTTCAGTCCCACCGAGCTGCCTTTCCCGGCCTGCGGAATCGATTGGTGCTCCTGCTGGAGCGAGTCCACGGGCTGGCTGAAATCGCTGGTGTGGCCTTTGATGTGGATGGTATCCCCGACCTTGAGGCTGCCGGCCGTGATCTCGATGACGGCCACGCTGATTTTGGAGAAATAATGAGTCACTATTCCGATTTCTTCTTCCATCATCCCTCCTCCGTATTCAGGATAGCTATTAAATAGCAGAAAGAGGGGCACAAGACAAGGCGTCTGAATCAATGGGAAGCATCCGTTTGTGTGATTTGCTATCGGTGCCGGAATCGCCCCCGGCCCCCTGGGGAACCAGTCCCGTCGGTTCCCCCCTCCGCTATGCGGGCCTAGCGGGCGATTCCGACACCTCTTTGAAATCACATATTGGATGCTTCCGAATCGATAGGAGCCGGACGGGGAAAAAACGGGCCTGCCTCAGCCGCACAGGACCGCGCCGCCGTTGACGTGGATGATGGTGCCGGTGATGTGCCGAGCCAAATCAGAGGCCAGGAAGAGGATGGGGCCGGCGATATCCTCGGCAGGCGGGATCCGTTTCAAGGGGATGGATTCCTCAACCCTCCTCCGGAACTCGGCGTTTCGGAAGACCTCGGCGCACATGTCGGTGTCCACCCAGCCGGGCGCCACACAGTTGACCAGGATATTATAAGCGGCCAGCTCCGGTGCCCAGGATTTGGCCAGTCCATGGAGGGCGGCCTTGCTGGCCGCGTAGTGGGAGTGGAAGGCCTCTCCCCTCACCGCGGCGGTCGAGGAGACATTGATGATCCTCCCCCACATCTGCGCTTTCATCAGGGGGATGACGGCGTTGCTCACATGGAAGACGCTGTCGAGGTTAAGGCGCATCGTCTCGTTCCAGACCGCGGCATCGATGACCCCCATCTCCCCGTAGGTCCAGATGCCGGCGTTGTTGACCAGAATATCGATGCGTCTCCAATTTTCAACCGCGGCCACGACCAGTTTCCGGGCGTCTTCCTCGCGGGCCAAGTCCGCTTTCACCACCAGGCATTCACGCCCCAGGGCTTCCACGGCCTTCCTGACTTCTTCCGCCGCGTCCGGCCTGTGGACAAAGTTGATGGCCACGTCCGCTCCGGCCTTGGCCAGCAGGATAGCTGTGGCCCGGCCGATGCCCCTTGACCCACCGGTAATGAGCGCTTTTCGTCCCTCTAAAGAGATCATCTTCTCTCCTTATACGTAGCTCAGGGAAAAGTCCTTCATCTCGTCAAATTGCAGATAGCGATGGATGTCGGCGCTGGCCGGCTCGACCCTTTCCTTCATCACGGCCAAGTACTCGGCCACGGTCGGCAACCGGCCCTTGAGCGCGGCCACGGCGGCCAGGACTGCCGACCCAAGGTAGACCCGCGCCCCGTCGCCCATCCGGTCATCGAAGTTGCGCGTGGACGTGGAGAGGATGGTCGCTCCGGGCTGGACCCGGGCCTGGTTGCCCATGCACAGAGAACAGCCGGGGATTTCGGTTCGCGCTCCGACCTGGGAGTAAATAGCGTAGTAGCCTTCCTTCTTGAGCTGGATCTCGTCCATTTTCGTGGGCGGGGTGAGCCAGATGCGCGTTTTAGGATAGCCGGCCTTGTCGAAGATCTTGCCGGCCGCTCTAAAATGCCCGATGTTGACCATACATGAGCCGATGAAGACCTCGTCGATCTTATCCCCCGCCACTTCGGACAAAAGCTTACCGTCGTCCGGGTCGTTGGGGCAGGCCAGAATAGGCTCCTTGATTTCGGCCAGGTCGATCTCGATCACGGCCGCATATTCGGCGTTCTTATCGCGCTCGAGAAGAGAGGGTTTATCCAGCCATTTCTGGCAGGCCTCGATCCTGCGGCGGAGCGTTTCGGCGTCCCTGTATCCAGATTCGATCATCTTCTTCATCAAGGCCATATTGCTGTGAAGATACTTGGCCACCTGCTCGACGCTCAAAGCTATGACGCCGGCCGCCGCCGACCGCTCGGCCGAGGCGTCCGTTAACTCGTAGGCCTGGTCCACGGCCAGGTCCGTCAGGCCTTCCATCTCCAGGATCCGGCCGTTGAAGATGTTCTTCTTGCCCTTCTTGGCCACGGTCAACAGCCCCTGTTTGATGGCGAAATACGGGATGGCGTTGACGAGGTCGCGGATGGTGATCCCGGGATTGCGTTTTCCCTTGAAGCGCACCAGCACCGATTCGGGCATATCCAGGGGCATGAACCCCAGGGCCGCGGCAAAGGCCACCAGTCCGGAGCCGGCCGGGAAGCTCAGCCCCATGGGGAAGCGGGTGTGCGAATCCCCACCGGTGCCCATGGTGTCGGGCAGGATGAGCCGATTGAGCCAGGAATGGATGACGCCGTCGCCGGGCTTGAGGGCCACGCCCTTGCGGACGATAATGAACTGGGGAAGGGACTTATGCATCTTGACGTCGGCCGGCTTGGGATAGGCCGCCGTGTGGCAAAAAGACTGCATGAACATCTCAGCTTGAAATTCGAGACAGGCCAGCTCTTTGAGCTCGTCGGCGGTCATGGGGCCGGTGGTATCCTGGGAGCCGACCGTGGTCATCTTGGGCTCGCAGGCCGACCCGGGAAGAATGCCGGCCGCCCCGCAGGCCCTGCCCACGATCTTCTGCGCTTGCGTGTATCCCTGCCCCGGCTTGGGCACGGGGTTCTCCAGCTTGACGAAGAAATTCGCCTCGGGCCAGCCGAGCGCGGCGCGAGCCTTGCCGGTCAAAGCCCGTCCGATGATGAGGTTGAGACGTCCTCCGACCCGAAACTCGTCCTTGATGGTAGCCGGTTTAAATTGGAAGGAGGACAGCGTTTGGCCCGACTGTCCCTTGATAACTCGGTTCTTGGTATCGAGGGTGACAACATCACCCGTTTTGAGGCTGGTGACATCGCCCATCAGGGGCAGGCCGCCGGAGTCCTCGACCGTGTTGAAGAAAATCGGGGCAATGAGCCCGCCCAGGACAACCCCCCCGCGGCGCTTGTTGGGGACATAGGGGATGTCCTGGCCGATATGCCACAGCAGGGAGTTGGTGGCCGACTTGCGCGAGGACCCGGTGCCCACCACATCCCCCACAAAGAGGACCTTATGACCCTCGGCCCGGAATTGAGCGATGGTCTTCCAGCCGCCGGCAAAGCGCGTCTCGCCCATGGACAGCGCATGGAGAGGGATGTCTGGCCGGGTGGAGGCCTGCTTGGCCGGCGAAAAATCGTCGGTGTTGATCTCTCCGTCCACTTTGAAGACTTTCAGGGTGAGGGATTCAGCCAGGGCCGGCCGGGACAAGAACCACTCCCCTGCTGCCCATGATTCGAGGACCGTCTTGGCCGCCGCGTTTGTCTTGGCTAGCGACACGACCGTTTCGAAAGCTCCGTAGACAAGAATGATGGACTTGAGGGCTTCGGCCGCTTTATCGGCTAGGGTCTTATCTGTGAGCAAAGAGACCAGGGGCCCGACATTAAACCCGCCCAGCATCGTCCCCAGCAGGCGAACGGCCTCTTCCCTGGAGAGTGCGGGTGACCTCGCCTCTCCCCTGGCCACTTTGGCCAGCCAAGCGGCCTTAACCTCGGCCGCGGGGTCCACACCGGGTGAGACCCGATCCCGGATAAGATGAAGAAGGACTTCTGCTTTGTCCTGGGGAGGATTCTCCAGATTCTGGCAGACCTCAGCGACCTGCTCGGGGCTCAGCGGCAGCGGCGGGATACCTAGTGCTCTGCGCTCTTCCTCGTGCTTGGAGTATGATTCCAGCATAATAGATCTCCATAAAATGATTTCTCCGTCATACTAATCAAGATGCCCCTGCTTGTCAAAAGGGCTTGAGTTGATTTTGTGACAAAATCAAGATAGAATTCTTTAGCATTTTTTCTAAATTTCACCGCAAGGGAGTTATCACATGGATAAAGCCGCCATCGACAGGGCCAAGGAACATTTCGGCAAGCTTCTCGAAGTCCAGATGCAACGCATGGAGCGGGTCAAGGCCTCTCCCGACTGGATCGATTATGGCAAGCTCAAGCCCATCAAGATCGGCATCCTGGCCGGGGACGGCATCGGCCCCACTATCGCCAAGGAGGCCCGTCGCGTGCTGGAGCACCTGCTCAAAGACGAGGTCAAGACCGGAAAGGTCTTCATCAACGACATCGAAGGCCTGACCATCGAGAACCGGGCCAAGCACAACAAGCCCATCCCGGACGACGTCCTGGCCGAGATCAAGAAGTACCATGTCACCCTCAAGGGCCCCACCACCACGCCTCGCAAGGGCGACCCCTGGCCCAACATCGAGAGCTGCAACGTGGCCGTGCGCAAGGAGCTGGACCTCTTCGCCAACGTCCGGCCCGTCCGGATCCCTAAGCAGGGCATCGACTGGATCTTCTTCCGAGAGAACACCGAGGACTTGTACGCCCTGGGCCCCTACGGGATCGAGGTGGACAAGGACATCGCCATCGACTTCCGCCTCATCAGCGCGCCAGGGGCCGACCGCATCTGCCGGCTGGGCTTCGAGCACGCCAAAAAAGCCGGCCGCCGTCGGGTGACCTGTGTTACCAAGGCCAACGTGATCAAAACGACCGACGGGCGCTTCCTGGAAAACTTCTACCGCATCGCCAAGGAATACTCCGGCATCGAAGCCGACGACTGGTACATCGACATCATGACCGCCAAGTTGGTGGACGAGAAGCGCCGCCGCGACTTCCAGGTCATGGTCCTGCCCAACCTCTACGGCGACATCCTGACCGACGAGGCGGCCGAGTTCCAGGGCGGCGTGGGCACGGCCGGATCGGCCAACATCGGCAAGCAGTACGCCATGTTCGAGGCCATCCACGGCTCGGCCCCCCGCATGGTCAGCGAAGGACGGGCCCAGTACGCCGACCCGGCTTCCATGATCCGGGCGGCGGCCATGCTCTTCAATCACATCGGCTACCCGGCCAAAGCCAAAGCCTTAGAGATGGCCCTGGACATCTGCGGCCAATATGAGAAAAAACTGGCCATCACCGGCCGGCAGACGGGCGCCACGGGTACGGCCTTCACCGATTATTTGATGGACACCCTGCATGATCCCAAGCTTGAGGAGAAGTGGAAGGGGTTCCTCAGCTGATCCGACCTTGACGCCAGGGCCGGGATTCATTATCCTGACCCTATCTTTGAAGTGCCGTATCTAGCCATTTTCATAGATACTAAATCTAGCGAGGAGGCATCCACATGAGGAAAAAGATCGCCGTCGTCGGCGGCGGCCAGATCGGTCAGATCCTGGCCATGCTTGTGGCCCAGAAGGAGCTCGGGGACGTCGTCATCCTGGACATCCCGGAGTATGTCAACCCGGTCAAGGGCAAGGCCCTGGACTTGATGGAGATGGCTCCCCACGGCAATTACGACGCCGTCATCACGGGGACCAATGATTACAAGGATATCGAGGGAGCGGAGGTGGTTATCGTCACGGCCGGCAAGCCCCGCGAGGCGGGCATGACCCGGGAGGATTTGCTCAATGTCAACATCAAGATCATCACCGCCGTGGCCGAGGGCGTGAAGAATCATGCCCCCAAGGCTTTCTGCATCATCCTGACCAATCCCCTGGACGCCATGGTCTATGCCTTCTACAAACTGACCGGCTTCCCCAAGCACCAGGTGGTGGGCATGGCCGGGACTCTGGACACCGCCCGTTGGCGGGCTTTCATCGCCATGGAGCTCGACCTGTCGGTGGCCGATGTGGCCGGCACCGTTCTGGGCGGCCACGGGCCGGACATGGTCCCCCTACCCCGCCTGACCACGGTGGGCGGCGTGCCGCTGGCTGAAATCGCCACCAAGGAACAGATCGACAAGCTGGTCACCCGCACGCGCGAAGCGGGCACCGAGATCGTCAAGCTCTTCGGCAAGGGGTCAGCCTTCTTCAGCCCGGCCTGGAGCGCTCTGGCCATCGCCGAGTCCTACCTCAAGAACAAGCGCCGTATCCTGCCCTGCGCCGCGCTGTGCCAGGGTGAGTTCGGCATCAACAACCTGTTCATTGGCGTGCCCTGCCTGATTTCGGCTAAGGGCCTGGAGAAGATCATCGAGATCAAGCTGGCCGAGGATGAGAAAGCCATGCTGGCCAAGACCATCGACTCGGTAAAGAAAACGACCGAGGAGACCAAGCTCTGAGCTTGGACCCGGCCGAATAAAAGAGGTCCGACCCATGGCCGAACACAGGATCACCACTCCCCTCACGGACGAGGTCGTGGCCAAGCTGCGGACGGGGGACAAGGTCTTCATCACCGGCCACCTGCTGACCGGCCGCGATTCGGCTCACAAAAAACTGATCGACCTGGTCAAAGAAGGCAAAGAGCTGCCGGTGGACATCAAAGGCCAGCTCATCTATTATGTCGGCCCCACTCCGGCCCGGCCGGGCAAGCCCATCGGCTCGGCCGGCCCGACGACCAGCTACCGCATGGACTCCTACGCGCCCACTCTTCACAGCCTGGGGCTCAAGGGCTCCATCGGCAAGGGCGAACGGAGCAAAGAAGTCAAGGAAGCCTTGAAAAAGTACAAAGCTGTTTACCTGGCTTCGGTCGGCGGCGCCGGAGCGCTCATCTCCAAGAGCATCGAGAAGTCCGAGGTCCTGGCCTATCCCGAGCTGGGGCCGGAAGCCATCCGCCGCATCAAGGTCAAGGACTTTCCCTGCATCGTCATCAACGACATGTACGGCGGCGACCTGTACGAGGAAGGTAAGGCCAAGTACCGGCTGGAGTGACGTTTTTCTCGGCGGAATAAAACATGGACTGAGGCGAAGCCTCGGCTCTCACCTCCCCCAAACGCCGGAACAAATATTTAAGGAAGAAGAATCATGAAGATCCACGAGTATCAAGCCAAACAGATCCTGGCCAAGTACGGGGTCCAGATCCCGCGGGGCGAGGTGGCTGAAACACCCGACCGGGCGGCCGAGATCGCCCAGCGGATAGGCCCCCGAGTCGTTCTCAAGGCCCAGATACATGCCGGCGGCCGAGGCAAAGGCGGCGGCATCAAGGTGGTCAACTCCGCCCCAGAGGCCAGGGAGACAGCCTCCCGGATGATCGGCATGACCCTGGTCACCCATCAAACCGGACCCGAGGGCAAAGTCGTCAAGCGTCTCCTGGTCGAAGAAGCCCTCGAAATCGCCCGGGAGCTGTACCTGGGCTTGGTCATTGACCGTGCCCGCGAGGCGGCGGTGGTCATGGCCTCCTCGGAGGGCGGCGTCGAGATCGAGAAAGTGGCGGCCGAGCGCCCCGAGCTCATCTTCAAGGAATACGTGAATCCGGCCGCCGGGCTGGCCTCCTTCCAGGCCCGCCGACTCGCTTTCCGGCTGGGGCTTGGCGGCGAAGCCTTCAAGCAGGGAGTCAAGTTCATCTCCGGCCTGTACCGCGCCTTCGAAGGGTCGGATGCCTCCCTGGCCGAGATCAACCCGCTTCTGGTGACCAAACAGGGCGGCGTCCTGGCCCTGGACGCCAAGATGAATTTCGACGACAACGCTCTGGGCCGCCATCCGGACATCGCCGCCATGAGGGACCTCGACGAGGAATCCCCCCTCGAAGTGCAAGCCTCCAAATACAACCTGAATTACATCAAGCTCGACGGCTCGGTGGGCTGCATGGTCAACGGCGCCGGCCTGGCCATGGCCACCATGGACATCATCATGCTTTCGGGCGGCATGCCGGCCAACTTCCTGGACGTGGGCGGCGGCGTCTCGGAAGAAGCGGTGATCAATGCCTTTAAGATCCTGGTGGCGGACAAGGACGTCAAAGCCGCCCTGATCAACATCTTCGGCGGCATCGTCCGCTGCGATCTGGTGGCCAACGGGATCGTCAAGGCGGCCAAAGAAGTCGGGCTCAATATCCCCCTGGTGGTCCGGCTGAAGGGCACCAACATGGAGGAGGGCAAGAAAATCCTGGCCGCCTCGGGCATGTCCTTCTACTCGGCCAACACCATGAAGGAAGCGGCGGAGAAGGTCGTTGGCCTGGTCAAGTAAGGAGAGAGGACGATGAGCATCCTGATCGATAAAAAGACGCGCCTGGTGGT
>Ga0299915_10002023_pt1 | contig 14862 bp, 14 predicted proteins | sample RVTome_13_FD_200263 | JGI IMG/M metagenome (GOLD analysis project Ga0299915, IMG submission 200263) | Soil microbial communities from uranium-contaminated site in the Upper Colorado River Basin, Wyoming, United States - RVT92D227 (version 2) ... | reverse complement strand
TCAATTCGTTCCGCTCCGCGGCTTGCCGTGAGTACACCGTGTACAGGCCAACGAGGGCAGCCACAATAACAACGATTATTACAATCAGCCCGACTCTGCTACGTATCTTCATAAACTACTCAACTTCGTCGTAATATAGCACTGTCCGAAAAGCCTGTCTAGTCCCCCGGATAAAACCCGAGCAATAAAGCCCAAATGTCAAAACTACTCCCCTCTCATTTGCGCTTTGAACTTTGTCATTTGACATTGGTTTGGATTTTGAGCTTTGTAATTTGACATTCCTTTAGACTTGGGCTTTGGCATTTATCATTAGTTTGCAGGCGCGTCTCCTATGCCCTGCTAACCTGCCACGTGGCAATATCCCAGACCAGCTTTTTAATACCGGTGAGGAAGTTAAGGCCTTCCTCATCAAATCCGACCTCTGGATAGGTGATTACTGGGTCCTCTCCTTGCTGCACGTACACCTCGACATTACCAGCTATAGCTCCGTACACATGACCCCCGGGCTGCATGTAACTCGTGCCGATGACTGACAGTACAAATACAGGTCCAACTCCCTCTTCGGCCCCTAACTGTGACTTCGGCTTAAACTGGATGTCTCCTATGGCTATGATGACGCCAGGACCCTCTAGGGTACACTGGCCCCCTATGATAAGTGCGTACTGATTGCCGGTGATATTACTGCCGACAAAGATAGTCTGGCCGTTCAGGTAAAGAGTAAATTCCTTGCCAGTCGTGCCGATTTCTGTCTGGCCGGTGGCGTAAATAGTCCCATTGAGAGTCAGAGTGGCGGGAGTGTTACTTGAGTTCAGGATGTCCAGTTCGCCGTCTACATATAGTGGCTCCAACGTGGTGTTGACGCCGCTGATGTCTATAACGGTGTTCGAATAGTAATGGGTGCCGTCTTCGACCTGGTCCCAATAGAACTCTTTAACTTCCCACACCTCGGGCCAGGGGTCCGGGTAATGCTCGTACGGGTCGGCTCCTTCCGGGTATTCAAGAATCACCTTGTTTGCTACGTCGATTTCACCCGGGCTGGTAATAATGTGGTCCAGCAGGCCGGAATAGTCGCCAAACTTGCTTTCACCGGAAATATAAGCCTCTATTTGGGTCCCGCTGCCATTGCCTGTGGCTATTGAGTCAACTCGATAGGTCATATTAGTGACATACGTTATGGTGACGTTCAGGCTCTTGCCGTTAACCTCCCCTATACTGTAGGACCAGTCCGGGTAACACGGAGTCAACCCCGTCACTTCGTCCACCTGGTTCTGTATCTTCCACGCAGCATCCTCCACGCCGGCATCGGCGGCATAAAGCTCGTCCGTCTTCATTTCGTAGACCTGCCCGGCAAGCAGGCCGGTGCTCATCAAGCCCAGCAGCGGCGCCAGGACAAGCCCGCCCACAGTGAGCAGAATCAGGACAAGCTCCATGACCCGGCCCTTTTCATCTCTTACTATTCTCTTGACAGCATCTTTCATGAATTGACCTCCCCGTTGCGCTAGATACCAGTATATCGCACTCACGTTCAGCGTCAATCACCCATTGGTAATAGTGATAAAGTCCTGTAGAAGCCCGGACAAATCCAAATGTCAAAACCCAAATGCCAAACAAAGCTCAAATGGCAAACGAAGTTCACACGACAAGCCCTTCCCGTCATTGCGAGTCCTTCACATTATGAAGGACGTGGCAATCTCGTTACCGAGATGAGATTGCCTCGGCCGACTTCGTCAGCCTCGCAAAGACCGTGGAGGTAGCGTCGTTGCGGTGAGCCAAAGCCCTGAGCGGAGCGAAGGGGAAGCGTGGCAATCTCGGGGCGCTTGGAAGCGAGGGCAAACCTCGCCACTGCGTTGGGTTTGACTGTCCTACGAGAGCGTCACCTGTGAACACGAGGCCATTTTGACAACAAGCCAAATCCTGGTGCGGGAACCAAGAAGGGGGCGGTACCCATGTGCCGCCCCCCTTTCTTCTCAATCTCGAGCCGGGTTACTCTGGGTTGATCTCCCAGGACTCGATCCTCAAGCTGGTTATCAGCAGGTCTTCAGGGCTGGTCTCGTTCACGCCAGGGAAGTTCAGCTGCTGGCCCTGCCAGGGTATCCAGTTAATAGTGAACTCACTTTTGGGGTGATCGGGCGACACGTTGACCTCAACGTTCCCCACTACGCTACCCGTCATGTCGCTACTCGGCTGGAAAGTTACCTTGCCCTCGATTGACATAACGAGTAGAAAGTCGTCCTCGCCGCTGCTAATGCTCGGCTGGAAGGTGATATCGCCTCTCGCAATGATGCATCCCGAACCAGTCAGTGTAACACAACCCGGTGCAAAGTAGATCTCACCGTCTACAAAGATCGTTTCCCCGCTCAGGTCAATCGTGTAGTTGTGGCTTCCTGCCGGGTTGAAGTCGAGGTTGCCATTGTCGACGTAGACGGTGCCTTCAATGACCAGTGTGTCAGGATCACCAGTGTTATCAATTGCCAGAGCCCCATTTCCGTAGCAGGGCCCCAGAGTCTTGGTAATCTTGATATCTACAGCGTCGCCTGGATACGGATCCTCGGGGTCTACGAATGCCAGGTAGTATTCGGAAAGCTGGTCAAATGTGGGCCAGGTTAGCAAAACATCATCGCTAGTTACGTTGTTGCCGGTGATTTCGCCCCCTGGCCACACAGTGAGATCTTCTTCATACGGCAGCCAAACGGATCCGTTCACGGTCACGTGGGGCTGTATGGTTATGGTGTCGTTGCTAACAATGGCATAGTCAAGCATGTAGGACAAATTCAGGGCCAGCACATCGAGATACGCCTCGATTGTGGTGCCAATAGCGGCAGTGCCGCCACCATCGTCGGAGGCGGCGGAAAGGATCCGATACATGAACTCTTCCCCACAATACGGATCCAGGTCCTCTCTGTACACCTGAACAGTCACGTTCCTGCCATTCGCGGTGAGATTCCACGGTTCCGACCAGTTGCTGGCGGGGTCAAACGCCAGGTTGTTGGTCTGTATCCTCCAGATAGCGTCCTCTACCCCGGCGTCGGCGGCATAAAGCTCATCGGTCTTCCTTTCATAGACCTGACCGGCCATCAAGCCGGTGCTCATCAAGCCCAGCAGGGGCGTGAGGATAAGCCCGCCGACGACCAGAAGTATCAAGACCAGGGGCAGCACACTGCCCTTTTCGTTCCTTATTGCTCTCCTTATGATAGTTTCCATGGCTTCACCCCCGATAGTACCGAAGTACTATACAATAGTAGTATAGTCGTACCTCTTTGTAATGTCAATTTCAGCACCCTGGTCATTCCGCTCACCTTCCTGCGATTGCTTCGACTGGCTTGGGCAGCCTCACAACGACAAAGGAGGGCAGCAGCTGAAATGCCGCCCTCCTTCTAATCTCAACCCGGTCGCCGACTCTTATACTGGATCAACTTCCCACGAGTAAATGCTGTAGTAAACCGGCTTAGGTTCAGTACAACCAGGGAAGTTAATGTCTCCAAAACCCGCTTCCGGATAGGAAATTGCTGGATTCTCTCCCTGCTGTACGTCCACCTCGGCGCTACCACCTATAGCACCATAGAAACTACCTGAAGGCTGTAGAAGAGTTGGGCCCGAAGCTGACAGTATAAACACGGGGTCGGTCGTTACCTGTCCCTTTGGCTTAAAATACACGCCCCCTATAGCTACGAGCACGCCAGGCCCTTTTATGTTGCAGTTCTCGCCTATGTAAAGAGCGTATCTGGAAGTAGTACTCTCAACGTAGAGGGTGTTGCCGTTTAAGTCAAGTGTCATTTCAAAGTTCTGGGAGGTACCGTAGCCGATTGATGTGTCACCGGTGATGTAAAGAGTCCCATCAAGAGTCAAAGTCGGGACAATGTCGTTATCCGAGTTCTTGATTGTCAGTCCGCCGTCTCTATATAGCGGCCCCAACTCTGCGCTGACGCCGGCAAGGTCTATGGTGTCTGAATCGTATTCCATCTCGTTTCTGACGTCCAGCCAGTACCAATCCGAGAGTCCGTCCTGCGTCGGCCAAGGGTCTGTATAGTACGGATGAGGCCCGTGGTCTCCAGTGTAGTTCAGTACCAGCTTGCCCCCGTAATCGACTTCATGTTGGCTGATAAGAATGTAGTCCGTTATGAGGGAATAATTATTAGACGCACCGGTAACGTAAGCTGTTACCTTCGTCCCGACACCGTCTTCAATGGCCGTTGATATTACCTTATAAGTGAAGGCGTCTACATATTCTATGGTAACGGCTACCTCTTTGCCGTTAACATTGGACGTATCGTAAGACCAGGTATGGTTTCCCTGACCACAATAAAGATAATACACCTCGTCTACTTGATTCTGTATCTTCCATACCGCATCCTCCACCCCGGCATCGGCAGCATAAAGCTCGTCTGTTTTCCTCTCATAGACCTGCCCGGAGACCAGGCCGGTGCTCATCAGGCCCAGCAGGGGAGCCAGGATAAGGCCGCCTACGACCAGCAGTATCAAGACCAGGGGCAGCACACTGCCCTTTTCATTCCTTATTGCTCTCTTTATGATAGTTTTCATTCTTTCACCCCCGATAGTACCGGACTACGGTACATTAGTAGTCTAACTACAGTTCCTTCTCCTGTTAATCACGATTGACGACCCATTACCTTTGTCATATTACTAGTCGCTGGAAAAAGAAAAATCCCTCGTTTTTCCCGGTACTTTTGGGGGAAAGCCCAGGTGGAAAATCCAAATGACAAAATCCAAACGACAATCGACCGGTCTGCTCAAAATCCTAAATTCTAATTTCTAAGCTCTAAACAAATCCAAATATCAAAATTCAGGTGACAAACAAAATCCAAATATGGATGTAGTGCGACCTTTCAAGGTCGTGCCCCGCGGTGGCATCGGGGGTTGGCACGAGGCTAAAAGGCGAGGATAAACCTCGCCACTACGTTTACCGATTATCGTAGGGGCGGGGCTTGTCCCCGCCCCAAAGAAACCCAAATGAGAAAATCCAAATTACAGATGACAAAGACACTCAGGGGTCAGTAGTCAGTAGCCAGGAGTCATTAGGGCAATTTTCTGGAAGCTGGATCTTGACTACCGACTACTGTCCACGAGTGTCGGGGGTTTCCTTTCTGAGATTGCTTCGGCACTGTCGTGCCTCGCAATGACAGGAGGAAGAAGGCTTCTCGCAATGACAGGAGGGGTGTGTCTTCCCGAACCCCTCGCCGATTTCTTAAGCTACCTGCTGATAGCTTTCTCCACATTGTACGTTAGTGAAGTAAGCTCATCGCCGGACAGGTATTCGCTAGCATCCAGAATCTCGATGCCAATTACATTTCCCTTGTCGTCATAGTCCAACAGAACGCCTTCCTTCACCTCGTCGCTTTCGCAGTAAGGGGTCTCTTTTAGTCTCACATAGAGGGAATCCGTTTTTTCATCATAGCTTATTCTCATGATTTCCTCCTGTACTTAGGTACCTTTGATGTCCAGTACATTGTTATTATCTCTGCCTCATCTTTCTCAGAATTCTTCGGGCTATCGGCTTGTCAAGCCTTTCAAGATCGCTAAGCGCTCCCTCGGTCCACTCAATGTCAGCCAATCCTGTCTACTACCTCATGATGTGGAATTCTGCGTGAAGGGTTTTCCAAGCGTCTTTTCAGTTCCTGTTTGAATTGTTCCTTCAGTTCCAGCCCCGAGTCAGGGTCGCCTAGAACCTCGAGGATTTTCTGCTCTATTAGATACTCCAACTCATCAATGGTTAGGTCTTTGACACTTGTCATTTCTATCTTCTCCCTTGACTTAGCCAATCCTTGTTGTTCTACCTATGCTGGCAGACTGCTTCGCTTGCAGAATAATATACCATTGCCCAGAAGGGCTGTCCAGTGATTGCACTCGTTCAAACGTCAGTGACATTTCTTCTTCCGTGGATGGTTGTGCCCGGCCGCATAAGGCGGAGATAAACTCCGCCACTACAGCTGCCGCCCCATTCCCATCATTTTGCCCTGAATATGTCTACGCGTCGAATTTGGGGAATGGTCAATTGCCAGAATGTAGCCTGAATACTTTGCTTGGATGGCGGATCCCACCACTCTGCGTCACCACCTTGCAGGTCGAATATGCGCTGCCAGCTGGACACTACACGAGCATGAAATGGCTCGGGGTAAGGCCACCTCCACTCTACGCCTGCTTTCTCCAAGTCGCGGGTGAAACCCTCGTCTTCCGGCTCATTGATAGGTAGAAAAGAACGGTTGAGGACACAATGCCAGCCATTGAAATCGGAAAGAAGCACATTCTCCTCAGGAAGCTCAAAGTCGATCCGGACACCGGCTGCCCCTTTGGTTAGATGTCCCGAGGCCCGCAAGTCGGGCCGGCATTGCTTTGTACCCTGCCAGCGATACCACCCCCACAGGGGAAACCTAGCACGGTGAGGTGGCAGCCGTAGCCGCATTTGGTCTGACATCCATCGGTAAGCATGGCGATGGTAGGCCGGAGCTCGTCTACCGTCACCCCTGAGCACACCCTCACGCTGGAGCCGCTCCCAGGCTTTTATGTCTTGAATAGTCCACAGGATCATAGTGTCCTACAAAACATGCCCTGGATTTCCCGTCGGTAGGGGCGGGGCTTGTCCCCGCCCTCTCAACCGCAGGCGGAGATAAACTCCGCCACTGCATTTGAGTGACGACCCACCCGTTACCATTCCAGGCCCAGAGAGAAATGCAGGGCTTCGTCTACCGCTTTGAATTTTTCAGCACTTAGCGCGGTCAACCGCTCACGCAGATTGGCCTTGGCGATTGTGGTAATAGTGTCCAGATTGACGACACAGGCACGGGGCATGCCATCCTCATCTCCCAATGGAACCTCCGATGAGATGCCACGGATGCGGGTGGTCAAGGGAGCCACCATTACCAATTCCCGAACAGCGTAAGCCTCATTGCGGGATAGAAGCAGCACAGGACGCCTGCCGGCAGGCGGGGCCAGTTCCGCCCACCATATCTCGCCCCGTTTCACTACCAGGGCTCCGCAGCCAACACGGCGCTGCCTGCCCTGTGAGCAGCTTCAACCTCCTCAGCTGACTCCGGGTATTGTTGGTAGCCGCGCACGTAGTCTCTTATCGCGGAGGACTCCCTTTCCTGCTTCAGACGCGTTTCGACAGCCCGGCGAAAGAACTCGCTCCGGCTTTCTCCTTTGGCCTGGCGCTGCGCTTCCACGGCAGCCAGGATGTCTTCGGGCAGGCTTATCGCGACCTTAGCAGTCTTACCCATAGTAACGACCTCCTGATGTCATTCATACCACAGTATGAACCATCTTTGTCGGTCTGTCAACCGCGTAAATGGCCTCTTTTCTGACGGGAGTTTCCGGGGTGCTCGCTGGACAGGGTCAGGGCGAGGCCAGACTGACGTGAGGCGCGGCGCGGATGAATGCTTCACTTGGGAGGGTACAAGACCCTCCCCTACTGTAACTGCATAAGCCCCGTCTTCCCTTTGGAATCCCCCTTAAGGTAAGGGGGAATGAGGGGGTTACTTTCGTAACTCCCCCGCCTGCCGAAGAATTTGTTCGGTGGGCAGGGCTTGCCCCTCTTATCCTTCGACTTCGCTCAGGACAAGCCTTAAGAGGGGAATTCCTGCCACGAGGCTAAAAGGCGAGGATGAACCTCGCCACTAGATTTACCGATTGTCGTAGGGGCGGGGCTTGTCCCCGCCCAAAAGAAATCCAAATGACAAACAAAACCCAAATTCCAGAATCCAAACGGCAAAGCGGGGTGTCATTGCGGTGAGCCAAAGCCCTGAGCATAGCGAAGGGGAAACGCGGCAATCTCGAGATTCACCAGCCCCCGCCTAGATTGCTTCGTCGCTCTGCTCCTCGCAAAGACAGAGCGAGGAACCCCACCGGGGGTTGTCTGGCTGGCTTCGTCAGCCTCGCAATGACAGGAGGATGACATTATGAGTCCGGCCTGGGTTGAATTTCGTAGACCCGGGTCTCACTTTCTGTGCCCAGGGTGGCGGTCACCGTGAAAATAAGCAGGCTACCGTTCCAGTCACAGCGAGTTTTGGGCTCTCCCGAAACAAGGTCAATGGTATCGTCAATATATTCAGCTACTATAGTAGTAGAATTGAGGGTTACGTCAATATAATGCTCTCGCTGAAGTTTCTTAAGCCCACTAGAAGGCATACTTATTAAAGTATAGACAACCGTATGATTACTACCGGTCATATTACCAGCCGCCCATTCGATCCAGTTTAGTGTGAGAAAATCTGTACTTCCAGTGGCATTCACGCTTTGAGCCTGGAGGGTATCTTTGCTCACCTCTTTGCCGGCCTGCTGCACCTGGCGAACCGCAACCATGTGATTAGAGGCGCGGGTGTTGATAGTCAGGATCTGCATGATGGCAGCGGTGATGCCGGCGGTGATTAGCCCAGCAATAGCAATAGCTATGATCAACTCAATCAGGGTGAAGCCCCTCTGACCTTTATGTATCAACTTCATCTCCTTCTGCAAAATCCTAAACTCTAAATACTAAATCCTAAACAATCTCGAAACTCAAATAGCTAAATCAGAAACTACTGGCTCTTGGTTAAGATTGAGCCGAATATCTTCATCAACTCCGTAGATTCTTTGAGGAGCATCTCTTGTTCGTTCCTCAAATCAGGGCCACTTGCTTCTATGAGCTTTAACCAGTAGCCACTCTCCTTAGCTTCTTTGCGGCATATTCTGATTCTCATCAGGAAATCCTTCTTGCCTAGTGCTTCGTTTGCCTCTATATAATTTGCACCTACTGAAGTCGCTGCTCGGATTAGTTGCTTCCCAATTTCCCCGTTGATGACTGTCCTTGATAGCCCCTTACAGAACTTAAGGGTGCTCTTTGCAAATTCAAGTGTTCTCTCCTCCAGGTCATATTGTTTCAAGTTCTCATCTTTGGTCATTTGGATTTGTTTAGGGTTTAGATATTAGGATTTACCATTTTCTTTTGTCAGCGGTTTACCTTATAGCCCTCCAGTCTGGTTACCTCTGTACCGTCATGCTTGATAACCAGCGTTATCTTCTGAAGCCCAGTGTCGCTAGTTGCAGGTTGGCTCATTGCGCTATCCCAGGCGACAGCTATTACACGGTCGGTGCTAGTGCAATTGAGAGCCACAGGTGATGTGCCGTTGCAGCTGCAGATAAGGTAGCTGCCAGAGCTGTCAGTTACGCCCGGAATACTGATTTTGCTATAGGTGGAGCCATAATCTTGCTCCTTAATAAACTCCATTTGGGTCCGGGCCAGACTTTCGGCCCTGGTCCGGACGTCAGCGAGGAGGACAGCCCTGGAGGCAGTACCCAGCCCGCCCGCAAAGACGAAAGCGATTATCGTGAAGAGAGCCAGCGCTATGAGCACCTCAATCAGAGTGAAGCCCCGGGAGCTCCCTCGAAGAGTCTTCCTTGCTTTGTTACTAAATCTTATCCTTTTCATATTCTCATCTTCTCTCATACTGTCGTTGCGAGCACCCGCAGGGTGCGTGGCAATCTCATCGCCCAGGAGATTGCTTCGTCGCTACGCTCCTCGCAACGACAAAGGGAGAGAGCTCCTCGCAATGACAAGCGAAGAAGTCTCCTCACAGCGACAAGTGGGAGGTGCGCGGCAATCCCATTCCTCTGCCGAGATTGCTTCGGCTGGCTTCGCCAGCCTCGCAATGACAAGGGACGAAGGCTCCTCGCAATGACAGGGGGCAGCGTCCGTAGGGGTGGGGCTTGTGCCCGCCCGTCACCCCAGGCGGAGATAAACTCCGCCACTACGGCTCCTTGAGCCTCTTTTGTCATTTGGATTTTGTCATTTGTCATTGCCTCATTCATAACCCTGGCCTGGATGCTCACCCCTCGAATGAACCGTAGATAGAGTACATGGCCGAAACCATGGCCAGAACAACAAACCCGACCAGCAAGCCTATGATTATGGTCATCACGGGCTGAATAAGCGCGACGGCCGATTTGGTCTTGTCAGCGGACTCCATCTCGAAGCTGTCGGCCACAGTATCCAGCGTGTTGTCAAGGTTGCCGGTCTCCTCACCAACTTTGACCATTTGCGTCATCAAGGGCAAGAAGAGCTTCCTCTTAGCCATAGGGCGGGACAGGCCCTCGCCTCTGATCAACTCCTGCTGCACTCCGGTCAAGTTGTCCCCCACAACCTTATTATTACTATTGAAGATAGTCATGGCCATGACCTCCGGCAAGGGCAGACCGATCCTTATCAACAATGCCATTGTGCGGCAGCAACGGCCAAGCTCACCGAGGTGGACAATACGGCCCAACACAGGCAACTTGAGCACAGTGGCATCCCACCAGCGTTTGCCGCCCGGGGTCCTGATATAGAAATAGACTGCAAACGCAGCGACTAGAATCCCGATTATAAGATAAACCCCGTACTTACTGGCCCAATCGGTGATGCCCATAAGAATCCTGGTCATCAACGGCAACTCAACATTGAATTGTTTGTACATGCCGGTAAAGGCGGGCAAAACGAAGGTGACCAGTATAATGACAACAATAACAGCAACAAGAACTACGATAAAGGGATAGGTCAAAGCATTTCTTATCTGTTTCTCAGTACCCATCGACTTCTCTATGTGCGAGGCCATTTGTCTCAGCACCACCTCCAGCTTACCGCCCTGCTCACCGGCAGAAATTGCCCGGTAGTACATCGAAGAGAACGCCCGGGGGTGCTTGCTGAGAGCCACTGAGAGCGAACTGCCGCCGCGGATATCCGAAGCCACTTCACCGATTATTTTGCTCAAGGTCTGGTTGTCTGTCTGCTCCTGCAGCAGGTCCAGAGATGTGGCAATATCTGTGCCGGATTCAAGGAGCAATGCCATCTGGCGGGAAAACATCACTATTTCCTGCGGCTTTATGCGAGTGAAACGGGCCATCAGCTTCTCTTTGTTAATAAGCGGGGTTACCGACTTAAGGCTGACCACCCGATAGCCGCCGTAGCCCAACAACTGGGTTGCGGCTTCTTCACTGAGGGCGGAGACCTTGCCCTTAACTAATTTCTTATCTTCAGTATAGGCCGAATAAGCAAAATCCATTTATCACCTCCAAGTTGCTAAGTTGTAACGTAGGCATTACGCAGCACCTCCGCAGGGGTGGTAATACCTTCCTTCACCTTACGCATACCATCATTCCCCATGGATATCATACCATCTTTGAGGGCCTGAGCCCGTATCTGACTACTACTGGCTCGATTGACGACCATCATTCCTATCGTGTCGCTCACACGCAAAATCTCGAAGATTCCCGTGCGGCCCAGATAGCCTGTATAGGCACAGGACTTACAGCCGGTGCCGTAGACGAATTCGGTCCGCTTCTCCCCCATTTCCTTTTCGTAAGCCATCTGCTCGACCAGTGGGGCCTCAATAAGGCGGCCGCAGTCAGGGCAGATGCGGCGTACCATCCGCTGAGCGACGACGCCGATGACTGCGGAGGCTATCAAGAAGGGCTCTATCTTCAAGTCAAGGAGACGGGAGAGTGCACCGGCAACGTCGTTGGCATGGATAGAAGACAGCATGAGGTGCCCGGTCAGGGCTGACTGGACAGCTATGCTGGCCGTCTCGGCATCGCGTATCTCACCGACCAGTATCACGTCCGGGTCATGACGCAGTATAGACCTCAAGCCGCTGGCAAAGGTAATACCGGCCTGGGTGTTAACCTGAATCTGGTTTATATCCTTGAATCGGTACTCGGCCGGGTCTTCAATAGTAATGATATTCCTCCCGTGAGTGTCAAGGGAATTGATGGAGGCATATAGAGTAGTAGTTTTGCCGGCTCCTGTCGGGCCGCTAATCAGAATCATACCATAGGGGACCTTGAGCATACCCTCGTACGTGGCTAAAGTATCAGGCAGCATACCAAGCTGTGATAACCCCAGCGCCGCCAGTGACTTATCCAGAAGGCGCAGCGTTGCCCTCTCGCCCCAGACAGTGGGAGCAGTCGCCACTCTGATATCTATCGGGCGTCCCTTGCATTCGGTGGAAAACTGGCCATCCTGGGGACGGAAATGATCGGCGATGTTAAGTTCAGACAGGATCTTAATTCGTGAAATGAGCGCCCGATGTACATTTGACGGTAGAGACATCGTATCCTGCAGAGTGCCGTCTATGCGGTAGCGTATGCGCACTCTATCTTCCTCCGGCTCAATATGTATGTCGGATGCGCGGGCCTTGACTGCTTCATCAATTATGAGGTTGAGAGACTGAACCAGAGGGGTCTCAGTGGCGGCCGTAATGGCAAGCTTCTCATCATTCTCGTCGTCCGAAATGGAGATGCGGGAAACCTGCTTCTCAATTTCAGTGAAGCCCTTGTAATTGAAGTCAATAGCGTCCCTGATTTCCTGGGCAGTAGCAGCTATGGGCTTAATCCTCATTCTGCTCTGAGCCGAGAGAGCCTCCAGGGCAAAGATATCGGTCGGGTCGGCTATAGCCACTTCCATTGTCTTGCCCGATATAGTCAGTGGTATGGCGCTATATCTCCTGGCTACTACCTCGGGAATCAGCTGCAATGCCTCAGGCTGGGGCATCTGCCTCAATAGCTTGGTAGGGGTCTTGGTTTTGACCGGTTTCTCCGCTGACCGGGCGGGCAACTCTTCGGTCACACGCTCAAGAACCGGTTTTTGCCCCCCCTTCAAGACCTTTATCTGCTGGTGCTCGGCAAATTGCCGGGCCTCGGGGCTAAGGTCGGCTGACACCACTATGATCTTCTCATCAAGGCCAACTTCATAGGCTTTGGTGTCAAATAACATCACCTGTTCCAGGCTGACTTCTCTATCTCCGTTCAGGAAGTCTATGCCCAGCATATGCTCAACCTGACCGTCTTGGCTGTGAGCCAGAATGTCAAAGACATATTCATTTCCTGACCGCCCTTTAGCTTTGGCTCTCTCTTTCACTCCATAGCCGCGGCTGGCCAACGATTTGACCAGTTCCTCTTTTGTCTCAAGGCTGAGCGGCTCCGCGAGCTTAATCGGCGGCGCGGGCCTCACCGTTAGTAGCGGCCCAATTCGTTCTCCATCGATAACCTTTATTCGTTGTTTGACAGCAAGCTGTTTTGCCTCTTCGCTGAGCTCAGGGATGGCAACAAGAATCCTGTCAAGGATGCCGCAATCGTAGGCTTTGTTGGCCAGGCTGAAAACGGTGCCCGTTTCCGTCTGCCTATCACCGCCGGTGGCAATGCCGATAGCAACAGTGTAGCTGGTCAGACCATCGTCTCTGCGAGCCAGCATATCAAAGGCATGTTCAATCCCTGACTTCCCGAGGAGCTTGGCTCCCTGGGTTACCTCATACCCCTGCTTCTCCAGATACTCTCTGACCCGGGTCCTTAGCTCCGGATTAATCTCTATCTGACGCGCCTTCGTGCCCATTTCTTTCGACAATCCCCATAAAGTCTAACTTTTCGTCCGGCTGGAAGCAAGGCTATTCACCAGGCCCTGGTCAAACCTGACCGGGCACAGTCATATGACTCTCTCAGCCTGTAAGTAAATGTAGCACATCCAGTCGGTTTGTCAATAGGACTTTTGGGGGGTGTCTTGTGGGCTTTCGGGGATTGGGAGGCGACGGTACACACAAACCGAAATGGCAAATCCAAATGTTAATTGAAATCCAAATGCTTCAATGCCAAGACCACTTCCTTTTGCAATCCGGATTTTGAGCTTTGATATTGCTCAGGCCTCGGGATTTGGCGCCTGGGATTTATGCCTTTGTGATGGACTGTCTCACAATAGCCTGGCTGTCACCGGCTCTGTAAGTCTCTATGATTGCCTATGAAGCGGCGTTCAGACTTCATCGAAATCTTGTGGCACTCTTCGTGGTTTTGCTTCCGGTGAAATCCAGCCGCTGTGCAAGGCTAGAGTAACAGCATGGGCTCTATCATTGGCATTCAGCTTGCGGAGGATGGCGCTGACATGATTCTTAATCGTCTGCTCGCTGATTGACAGGATATGGGCGATTTCCTTGTTTGTGTTGCCCTCGGCAACATAGGTTAGAATCTGTGTCTCCCTCTTGGTAAGAGGAGCGGCTATGTCTGCCAGGGTTTTCCTGAAACCGCGAAATTGGTCTAGCACCTGCATGGCAACTTTGGGCCTGGTCATCAGGCTTTCATTTATGGGGTATTCGCCTCTGTGGGCTCGCCTTATGGTGCTGGCCAGGTCGTCGGCAGTGGCCTTCTTACTCATGCAGGCTGCGGCGGCAGTTTTGATAACTTCGAAAAGCTCCTGGTCGTTGGGGTCAGGGCTCAATACTATCACCTTGGTATTTGGGTAGTACTGGGCAATCTTTCTACCCAGGTCAATCCCGCTGAGGCTGGCCAAATCAGAGCCAAGCAAAACGACATCAGGAAGATTAGCTTCGATTGTCTCGAGTGGTTTCTGAGTTGGATCGCACTCCAATATCTCCAGGTCAGGTTGCCCCGACAGTGCCTGACGCACCCCGACCCTGAAAAGTGCTTGCTCATCAATTACCATAACCTTAATCTTATCCATCAGTCACCTCCTGACGATCCTCATATGTCCAGTTCAGACGACCTCTTAATTGTCTGGATTTGGCTCCGTTGACTTATCGTATAATGTAATTCCTCTGATGTCAACATTATATCATTTGGCACTGTGAGATATTTAGGGGTCTTGACAAGTGGTACTGACGTAGTATAATGGTAATAGGCTGAAAGTACAAGCCAGTGGTGTTGTGTAATGAATCAGCGAAGGTCTAATATAGAAATAATAGCCGACATGCTCCGAGTCGGCGAAAATGGCGCGGGCAAGACGGAGATTATGTACACCGCCAATATGAGCTACGCTCAGATACAAAAATACCTTGGCTTCCTCTTGAGCCACGGATTCATTAGCAAAGTAAAGCTGGGGAATCCGTCAGTTGCCTA
>Ga0299915_10002022_pt1 | contig 14864 bp, 12 predicted proteins | sample RVTome_13_FD_200263 | JGI IMG/M metagenome (GOLD analysis project Ga0299915, IMG submission 200263) | Soil microbial communities from uranium-contaminated site in the Upper Colorado River Basin, Wyoming, United States - RVT92D227 (version 2) ... | reverse complement strand
CGGGAACGCCTCAACCGGGACGACGAGCCGCTCGAGCTTGCGGCGGGCTCGTGTGTTCGCGACGCGATCGAGACGCTCGCCGGACGGCATCCGGCGATCGCAGCGTTGCGGGGCAAGTTCCGGGTCGCGGTGAACGAGGAATTCGCCGATGACGATCGCGCCCTGCTCGACGGCGACGAGGTCGCGTTGATCCCGCCGGTGGCCGGCGGCAGCGATCGGCACGTCCGCCTGCTCGATGAACCGCTCTCCGTGGACCGTTGTGTCGCGGCCGTGAGCGGGCCCGGCATGGGCGGCGTCGTGACGTTCACCGGCATGGTGCGCGACCACAGCCGCGGCGTCGTGGTGGTACGGCTGGAGTACGAGGCGTACGCGCCCATGGCTTGTCGCGAGATGACGCGGCTGTGCGTCGAGATCGAGGCGGAGGTCGCGGGCGCGAGGCTCGCGGTCGAGCATCGCGTCGGCAAGCTGGCGGTCGGTGACCTCGCGGTCGTGATCGCCGCCGCCGCACCGCATCGCGCCGAGGCGTTCACCGCGTGTCGCGCGATGATCGATCGACTCAAGGATCGCGTCCCGATCTGGAAGAAGGAGATCGGCGAAGACGGCGCGGAGTGGGTCGGCCTCGGCCCCTAGCGCTCGTGGCCGGCGCCCGCGGTGCCGCTACCCGGTCCGACGTCCGAGCCATGCCCGTCGGAGCCTGCGCCCGAGCGGTCTCCTGTCGACGGGAGCTGGTGCTCCGAGCCGGGGCCCGGCACGGGAACGAAGACCGCCGCATCGGATTGGACGGCGCCGGCATCGATCGGTGCCGGCGGTGGCGGGTTGATCTGAGGGATCGGCATGGTCCTCGCGTCGGTCGGGACCGGCTCGTCGGGCTGCACGGTCAGGTTCGGTCGCGACGGCGTGCCACCGCCGACGTTGTCGGTGCTGATCCCGGTGATGCCCGGGCCACACACCTCGGGGAGCTTCTTCATGTCCTTGAAGCTTCCCTTGAGCCGGATGTGGTCGAGGCCGTCCGAGTGGCGTGCCGCGCCGGTCAGCAGGATCTGATCGAAGGTCTTCGGCTCGCGCTTCTTGAGCGCCTCGGTGCCCTTGAATCGTAGACAACCCATCACGACCGACTCGTTGATGTCCTGCCCGAGCGTCATCGTGTAGTCGACCATCAGCTCGACGTCGGACGACTTGGTCTCGAACTTCGTGATGTCGACCTTGCCGTCCTTGATCTCGACCTTCGCGACGAGCGAGTCGATCTTGAGCGTACCGAAGTCGGTGCCTTCGCCGGCGAACGCCTGGCTGCGCGAGTTCTTCGCCTTGAGCTTGAGCTTGGCCTTGCCGTCGCCGATCGTGCACCCGGACGGGCACGAGAACTCCGCGCCGCCGATCGCGTTCACCCAGTTCGGTCCGAACTTTCCGCTCTTGAGCTTCTCGTTCGGGAGCTCGAGATCGAACTCGAAGTCGACCTTGCCAGACATCGGGAGGTTCGAGAGCACCTCGCGCATCGGCAGCTGTTGCGACGGCACTTCGTTGCCGACGATGTGGAGCGACGTCGCACCCTTGGAGACGGCGATCTTGCCGGCGATGCTCCCGTCGCCGAACTTCGCATTGAAGTTCAAGGACGCGGTACCGCGGATGAACCCGAGCAGCCCGATGTCGATCTCGAGCTTCTCGACGTAGATCGTGGTGACGAGCTGCGCCATCGCCTTGTCGCGCTCCTTGACGTCCGCGATCGAGTTGACCTTCTCGACCTCGGCCGCGGTGGGGCGCGTCTTCAGCGTGACGTCCTTGAGGTAGAACCGGCCGGGCATGATGCCGCGGTCGATCTCCCGGATCGAGACGTCGTACTTCGACCCGGCGAGCTCCTCGAGCTTGCTCTTGACGCGGTCGTACGGAAACGTGGCCTGCAGCGCGAACACGAACGTGACCAGCGCGAGGAAGAACAGCCCGACGTAGTGCACGACCCTGCGGAGGCGTGGACCGAGGTGTGGCAAGCGCAGGGCCACGTTAGCCACCCTTCTTCTCGGCAGATCCGCCGCCCGATCCACTGCCGGCACCCTTCGGCGCTTCCTTCGAGTACGTCGAGACCTCGAACGTCACGTCGATCTTCTTCTTGTCGCGGAAATCGCGCCGGATATCGATGTGCGTGACCGACACGAGCTTCGATCCGGTCTCGACTTCCTGCAGAAATGCCTTGAGCTGATCGGTGGTGATGTCGTCGAGCGCGCACGAGACCGACGTCGTCGCGAAGCCGTTGCGAACCTGCTTGGGGCGGCTGTCGATCGGGCCCTTGAACGTGAGCCCACCTTTTTTCGCTGCGTTCGACACGTAGGTCTCGAGCATGAGCGGCTCCGTGGGCATCGGCGTGTCGTCGACGGGCGTCGTCGGCCCGCGGGCCTTGAGGTCGGCCACGATCTCGAGCGCCCGGCGCGTCCGATCGTTGCGATCCTCCATCGCGACCAGGCCGTCCTTGATCGAGAGGCCGAGCCAGATCGCGATCGTGATCGGAACAGCGATCGCGGCGATCACGACGAGGCTACGCTCGCGTGACGAGATGCGATCCCAGAAGTCTCTTGCTCGATCGGCGATGGCCATTGGCTACCTCACATGCACTGCGCGGGGATGGTGAGCTTGAACTTCCGGAGCTCGCCGTCGGCTTCGGTGGGACCGCGAGTGATGTCCTTGAAGCACTTGATCTCCCGGAGCGCGGTGACCAGGAGATCGATCTCCTCGGGCGTCTTCACGGTCCCCGAGAGATCGATCTTCTGATCGGTGATGTCGAGCTTGTCGATGTCGAGGCTGATCTTGTCCTTCGGAGGGACCTTGCTCGAGATCTCGAGCAGGATGTCGTAGGCCGAGGCCTTCGGCAGCGGCGAGGCGCGCAGCCCACCACCGCCGGGTGCGGTCGAGCCGATGATCTCGTCGGCGGTCTTCGACTTGCCCTGGAACGCCTCGGCGCTCTCGGTCGCGAGCCGCGTCGTGAGCGTCTTCTCCGCCTTGCGCAGCCGGTACAGATCCGCGTACGCGCTGCCGGCGGCAAATGCGGCGATGAACAGCACCGCCGCGCCGAGCGGGATTGCCTTCGCCCGCAGGAACGACAGGTCCATCTTGACGGCGAGCGACCCCGAACGAAGGTCGAACAGCGGCCGGCCTCCGGCGGCGTCGTACGCCATGCCGATCGTCATCGCGGCGCTATCGATCGGTAGCGTCGCGGCGTCACTCTGCGTGCCGAGCTTGGGCCCTGCGAGCGCGATCGCGTCATCGGACGACAGCCGCCACGCCGGAATTCCGAGCTGCTCGCCGAGGAACGACGTGATGCCGCGCAGTCGCGAGCCGCCACCGACGAGGATCGCGGAGGCCGCGGTGAAGCCGGTGCGCGCGCGACAGGCCGCGAGCGTCTGCCGGAGGTCGCGTGCGAAGGGCTGCAGCTCGGCGATCGTGACCTGGTGGATCCTCGCCCACGCATCGGACGTGGCCGGCTCGGCCTGCGACGCGACGAAGCCGTCGCTGTGCTTCGCGCGTTCGGCATCGACCCACGGCAACTTCCAGTGGCGCTCGATCGCCTCGGTGACCTGCTTGCCGGCGCGCGCGATGCTGCGGCTGAACACCGCCTTGCCACCGGCGACCACGACGAGGTCGGTGCGCTCGTGGCCGATGTCGATCACGGCGACCGCGCCGTCGTTGCGAGCGCGCATCAGCGACGGCGTACGCTCGACGAGCCGCATCGCCGCACCACCACACGCGAGGACGCCACGGGCCTCGAAGCCGGTCTCCTTGCCGAGCGCGATCAGATCCTCCGCACGATCGCGGCGCATCGCGTAGGTCAGCACGCGCATACCTTCGGCGGGCGCTGCCACACGACCGCGCGTGACCTCGGTGGAGATGCCGGCGACCTCGGGAGTGGGCAGTGGTTCGAACGTGTAGACCATGTCCTCGAGATCGACGGGCACCACGCCCTCGAGCTCACCGCCGACCGCCTTGTCGAGCTCCGAGCGGCGCAGGTTCTTGAACCCGAACTCGATGACCTGCGTGAATACCTGATCGCCGAAGACGCCGATGTAGCCGCTCTCGTTCTCGAGCCGCAGCTCCTTGACGAGTGAGGCGAGCACCGCCTTCGCACGCACGTCTGCAGGCTCGTCGCCGGGCGGCACCAGCCGCTCGACGACGTTCAACAGCATCGCACCGCGGATGCCAGGGCTGGCGATCGCCAGCTTGACGCTCCACGCACCGAGATCGACCGCAAAGACACGACTCGCCATCTGTCAGTCTTCCCTCAGGAAGACCCACGCCCCCTTGGGCGCGGGTGACTTCCGAACATTTTGCGGAACGACCTTGGTGTCCCACACACCCGTGATCGTCGAACGGATCGACGGGAACACCGGGTTCCCGTCCGCATCCTTCTGCTTGCGCTCGATCTCACCCCACGCCTGCACGCGATACGTGCGACGCGGGCCCGCCGTCACCATCTGCGACAACTTCGTCTTGTCGAGCTCCATCTTGAGCTTGTCGGGGCCGGTCAGCCCGGGGATCCCGGCGTTGACCGCCGTGCTCGCCGCGCTACCCGCCATCGATGACGGTCCGCCGCCCGCGATCGTACCGAGCGCCGCGGCCGGATCCTTCACGTACGTGATGAAGTCGTCGACGGTCTGGAACTGCTGGCCGAACTGCTTCGCCCGCGCGACGATCGAGGCGAGCGTGAACAGCTTCTTCGGATCCTGGAGGATCGGATCCTTCGGGTCCTTGGCCGAGAGGTAGAGGATCGCGGCGATCAGCTGGCTGTTCGACAGCGCCGAGATGTTGACCTTGCAGGCGCCGTAGACCGTGAACCCGCTGCCGAACAGCGACCAGAACCGATCGTCGACACCGCGCACCAGCTTGAGCTCGCCGATCGTGTCGAGGTAGTTGTTCTTCGGCCGGTACGGATCCTTGAGGCTCTCGTAGCCGTAGTCCTCGGTGGTGCCGCGCTCGCGGTTGCGCAGGCTGTTCGAGTCGATGTAGTCGGCGATCGCGGCGACCTGGAGCGCGCGGTCACGCCGGTAGCCCTCGGCATCGGCTTCCTCGAACACCGGGTCGTAGGCGTTGAAGAACACCAGCGCGTCGAGCGCGCTCTTGAACGTCGCCGCGGTCGGGTCGTTGCCGTTCAAGCAGTTGACGTTGAGCTTGTCGTCCTCGGTGGTGATCTGCTGGTTGAGGATGCCGCACGTCCCGATGTCGGCGCCGAGCCCCTTGACGCTGCCCGGCGAGAACCCGACCGCCGCCTTGACCTCCTCGCCACCACCACAGAACGCGAGGATCACCTGGTCCGCGAAGTCGGTGATCTGGACCTGGCCGCGCAGCTGCTTGATGTTGTCGATCCGCTGCTGCAGCCGGATCACGAGCTCCGAGAGGTTCGCGGCAGAGCGCGCGAGGAAGTGCGAGCGCATCTGATCGCGATGGTTCGCGGCGGCGAACAGGTCGACGTTGGTGTTGGTCCCGAACTGGCTCGTCATCACGAGGATGATCGCGAGCGCGATGAGCACCGCGATCAGCGCGACGCCTCGCTGCCGGCGGCGGCGCGTGCGCGTGCGCGTCCGGCCGCGTTCACGGCCGAGCGACTTCCAGAGGAGCGCGAGCTTCTTCATGGTCATTGCACGAAGTTCAGCGGTTCCTGCATCAGGATCCGTGCCTGGGTGGTGAGCTTGTAGTCCTTGCCGCCCGGGTCCTTGACGATGATCGTGATCTTCACGCGGCTCGGCAACCAACCCTTCTGGCCGTCGGACTGCGTCGTGTCCCACGTGTCTTGCCAGTCGAGGTTCTTCCAGTTCCAGAACTCGAGCTTCACGGTCTGCATGTCGCGAATGATCACGTCGTACTCGGCGGGCTCGTCGTCGACGTGTTGATTCGAGGGCCGCCTTTGCTCGCGACGGACCCAATCGATCGTGTTCTTGGTCGCGGGATCCGTGCGGACGACGTACGAGATGACCGTCTGCTCGGACTCGTTCGCATCGGCCCACAGCACGCGATGACCGAGCGTGGAGAACCGAACCTCGGGAGCCTTCGACGCCGGCTTCGAGATGAACATCGTGCGCGGGCTCGTCGAGTTCTGATCCTCGTTCTTCGACAGGTATGCCGCCTCGAAGTCGCGCGTGATCCGTCCCATCGCCATGCGCAGCTCGTGGTTGCGCTGCTCGAAGTTCTCGAACGTGATGCGCGTCTCGCTCGTGTTCGCGATCGTCTTCCAGGTGATCGCCATCATCGTCGCCAGGATCGCGCTCGCGATCATGACCTCGATGAGCGTGAGCCCTGCTTGGGGGCGGCGGCGGCTCACTTGGTGCCTCTTCCCGGGGGCTTGGGGGTGGGGGTCTTCCCCGACCCGGAGCCGGTGCCCGCGCCCGAGCCCGAGCCCGAGCCCGCGCCTTCTTCGGGCAGCTCCTGCGAGCCGAGGCCGGCGAGCACCTTGTCCATCGCGCTTGCATCGGTGAAGTACGCGACGGTCTTCATCTCGTTCGGCTGTCCGATCACGTCATACGTGACGATCAACGTGACCTTGCGGATCGACACCTTCAGGACCTGCTGCACCATCGAGTACTGGCCCTGCACGAACGCGGCGCCTTGCTTGTCGTCGATGTCGCCGCCACCGCCACCGCCGAAGCCACCGCCGAGCTGCGACAGCATCCCGCCGAGCGCGCTGTTCTGAAACCCGCTGGTCCCGTCTTCCCCGGAACCCGACCCGGCGCCGGAGCCTCCCGAGCCGGAGCCCTCGGCGCGCCCCTGCGAGAGCGCCTGCAGATCGTCCCAGCTCGGTAGCTCGACCTGCTCGACCTTGTACGAGTAGCGGATCGACGCCCAGCCTTCCTCCTCGAAGGTCCGGTCGGACTCGGACTGATCGGTCTCGGTGAAGCCATCCTTCATCAGCTTCTCCTCGATGTCGTGCATCTTGCTGCGCGACAGATCGGTCGCGACGCCCATCAGCTGCGCCTGTCGCGCCGCGCCCATGCTGCCCGACGCGCTCTTGATCAGCACGGTGAGCCCGAACCCGAGCAGCGCGAGGCCGATCATGACCTCGAGCAACGTGAAGCCGCGCAGCGCTCGGCGCCTCATCGAGTGACTCATTGATCTTCCCGCTTGGCGTCCTTGTCGCCCATCACGTTGCGGAGCATGTGGTCGTCGACGCTCTCGAGCTTGCCGTTCTTGGTCTGCACGCGTCCGGTGAGGCCATGGATCATCACCGTGTACGAGGTCTCACCGTCGGTGAGCTCGATGACTGCCTTCTCCGAGGAGCCCGTCGGGAAGAAGTAGATCGCGATCTGACCCTTGGTGGTGCTGTCGTCCTTGTGCTGGACCCAGATCTCCTTGAACTTGATGCCCTTCTTCGCGGAGAGCGTGCGAATCCACCCCTTGCCGCTCACGTCTCCCGAGATGCCCGTCTGCGCCGGGATGCACGTGCGGTCCGCGATGTGGTGCCCCGCGATCGCGGTCGCCCGCCTCAGGGCTTCCTCGGGATCGCCGACGGCGAGCGCATCGGACGGCAGGTCTCGAAGCTTCTCCTGTCCACGCTCGACCGCGCGCTTCGTCTTCTCGTCGTCGTTGCGCAGCGCCTCGTTACGCATGATCGACGTCTGGCCCTGGCAGACTTCGATCGCGTAGATCTGCTTGTCGAGATCGAACACGACGCGATGTTGCTCGCCGACCTCGATCGCGAGCTGCGATGCACGCCGCATGACCGCCCCGAGCTCGGTCGCATCCTCGACGAGATCCGCCTTCGTCAGCGCGCGGAACCCCGAGCGCATGACGAACACGGTCAACCCGAGGATCCCGAGCACGATCATGAGCTCGAGGATGGTCATCCCCGAGGGCGTATTTCGGCGGCGTGGAGACATGGTGTCGATCAGATCAAACGGACTACTTCGTCGCTTCCCACGACTTGACGTCGTCGGGCGTGTTCTCGGCCTTGTCCTCGCCGAACGACAGCACCGCGATGCCGGTCTTCACCCCGGCGGGCAGGTTGCCCGGGCCGCAGAAGAACTTGTAAGGCGTGCCCCACGGGTCCTTCGTGTCGTCTTCGGCCTTGCCCATGTGCTGGGCCACCGCGAGGAGCGACTCCGGACACGCGGTGTCCTGGTGCGCGAGCGCCCACTGCGGGTAGTACGAGGACGCAAACTGATCGGCGCCGATCTTTGCCAGCTTGACCTTGGACTCGCCGAACATCCCCATCACGCGGGGGACGACGACGAGCCCCATGACGAGCCCGAGGATCGCGATGACGATCATGATCTCGAGCATGGTCAAGCCGCGGTGGACGGCGCTCCACGCGAGCGAGTGCTGCCTGGTGGGGCGACGGTGGGCGGCGAACAACAGTGAACGAATGCGCGACATGTTGGGGCTCCTTGCTTATTTCGGACCAGACAGCGAACCGAGATCCATGATCGGTTCCAGGATCGAGATGACGATGAAGGCTACTGTGATGCCCATCCCGAGCAACATCATTGGTTCGAGCAGCGCGATGAAACGCGACAGCTTCGTATCGATTTCCGACTCGTAGGTGGTGGCGATGCGTTCGAGCATCTGCTCGAGTTGACCGGCTTTTTCGCCGACGGCGACCATGTGAATCATGGTGGGCGGGAACTGACCGGACTTCTTGAGCGTGGCGTTCAGGGCCTCGCCTTCGGTGACCGCTTTCTTGGCGTCATCGATCACCTTCTGCAGGATGACGTTGCCCATCGTCATCTTCGCCGCGTCGAGCGCGCGCAGCATTGGCACACCGGAGGCCAGCATCGTGCCAAGTGTGCGCGAGAACCGGCTGACGTTGATCACGCGGACCAGCGGGCCGATCGTGGGGATCTTGAGCACGAACCGGTGCCAGATCTGCTTGCCGCCCTCGGCGCCCTTCCACTTGATGAAGCCGACCGTGCCGGCCACGATCATGATGAACAGCAGCAGCCAGTTCCGGCCGATGAAGCCCGAAATGTTGATGAGGAACCGCGTCTTGAGCGGCAGCTCCTTGCCCTGCTGCACGAACGTCTTCGTGATCTCGGGGATCACCTTGATCATCAGGACCGCGATGATGATCGTCCCGATGATGACCATCACCGTCGGGTAGATCATCGCGCCCTGGACCTTGGACTTCAGCTTCTGCGACGACTCGAGGAAGTCGGCGAGCCGGGTCAGGATCTCGTCGAGGTTACCGGCGAGCTCTCCCGCGCGGATCATCGAGACGAACAGGTCGTCGAACAGCTTGGGATACTTCGCGAGCGCGTCGCCGAGCGAGCTGCCCTCGTTGACCGCGGTGCGAACCTCGGAGAGCTGCGCCTTGAAGCGCTGGTTCTCCATCTGATCGACGAGCACCCCGAGCGATTCTGCGAGCGGAATCCCGCTCTTGAGCAGCGTCGCCATCTGGCGCGTGAACGTCGCGATCTCGGCCTTCTTGACGCCGCCGAACAGCCCGCCGAGATCGACCTCGCGCGACAGCCCGGCCTTCTTCGCGTTGTGTGCCTTGGCCGCCTTGCCACCCTTCGACAGCTCGAAGCTGGTGACGAGCACACCGTCCTTGCGCAGCACGTGCCGCAGGGTCTTCGGCGACTCGGCATCGCGAACGCCCGACACGGTCTTGCCGTTCGTCGCGAGGCCTTTGTACGCGTACATCGGCATCGCTAGTCTCCGGACTCCGCGGTCATCAACATGACCTCTTCAGGGGTCGTCATGCCCTGCACACACTTGCGTGCGCCGTCGAACCGGAGCGGCACCATGCCTGCCTCGATCGCCGCGCTTCGAATCGATCCCGCGTCCGCCTTGTCGAGGCAGAGGCGGCGGACCTGATCGTTGATCATCAGCATCTCGTAGATCCCGGTCCGGCCGCGATAGCCGAGCTCGTTGCACGCACGGCAGCCGACTGGCTCCCAGAACGTGCCCGCCGGCGGCGGCCGCAGGCCCTTCACCGACGGGAACTCGTACGCGCCGGCGTAGAACGTGGTGGGGTCGAGGCCGAGCTCGCGGAGGATCTCCTCCGACGGACGAACCGCGCGTGCGCACTCGTAGCAAGGACGGCGCACGAGCCGTTGCGCGAGCAGGCCGACGAGCGACGACGCGACGAGGAACGGCTCGATCCCCATATCGATGAGGCGCGTGATGCCGCCCGCCGCGTCGTTCGTGTGGACGGTCGAGAACACGAGGTGACCGGTCAGCGAGGCGGTGATCGCGACCTCGGCGGTCTCGCGATCGCGGATCTCGCCGACCATGATGACGTCGGGATCGTGACGCAGGAACGAGCGCAGCCCCGACGCGAACGTCAGATCGATCTTCGCGTTGACCTGCGTCTGCGAGATGCCCTCGAGCTGGTACTCGACGGGATCCTCGACGGTGAGGATGTTGATGTCGGGCGCGTTGATCTCGGAGAGACACGCGTAGAGCGTGGTCGTCTTGCCGGAGCCGGTCGGGCCGGTGACCAGCAAGATGCCGTGCGGCCGCTTGATGATGCCGCGGATCGTGGCGAGGTGATCGTTCGCGAACCCGATGTCGGCGAGGCCGAGGAGCACCGAGCTGCGATCGAGCAGACGGATCGTGACGCGCTCGCCGCCCGCGGTCGGGGCGGTCGCGACACGCATGTCGACATCCTTGCCGGCCATCTTGCGGCGGATGCGGCCGTCCTGCGGCAACCGCTTCTCGGCGATGTTGAGCCCCGACATGATCTTCACGCGCGCGATGATCGACTGCTGAAACTTCCTCGGTGCGCGCTTGCACTCGCGCAGCACGCCGTCGACCCGGTAGCGCACGACCACGTCGCGCTCGCCGGGCTCGATGTGGATATCCGAAGCGCGCTCCTTCGCGGCCTGGAACATGAGCGAGTTGACCCACCGGATGATCGGCGCCTCGTCGTTGGCGTCGAGCATGTCGACGAGCTCTTCGGACTGGAACTCCTCCTCGTCCTCGGGCTTCTTGATGCCCTCTTCGAGCTCCGCGCCACCGCGGAGCCGCGTGTACGTCTTGTTGATGTGATCGACGATCTTGGAGCTCGCCGCCACGACCGGCTCGACCGGCTCGCCGAGCAGCACCGCGACCGCGTCGATCACGTCGACCGCGGTGGGATCGGCGACGGCGACCATGACGCGGCCGGAAGGATCGCGACCGAGCGGCATGATCAGGCGCTGGCGCGCGAAGTTGATCGGCAGCTTGTCGATCAGCTCGACCGGGATGTCTTCGGAGCGAGGGAGGTCGCGCAGGTACTCCATCTCGGCCTGCACCGACAGCGCGAGCGCGAGCTGGTCCTCGTCGATGAGCTTGAGGCGCACGAGCACCTCGCCGAGCAGCCCGCCCTCTTCGCGTTGCTTCGCGAGCGCGCGCTCGATCGAGTCCGCCGCGACACCACATCGAGCGATCAAGATCTCGCCGATGAGCGCCGCGAGCGGCCCGGCCGGGATCACCCCACCGCCGCGCGGAATCGCCAGCCCGGGTGTCGCCATTACTTGTTCACCTTCGGTGCAGGGGTTGCGGGCGGTGGCGGTGGCGTTGGCGGTCCGTCCGGCGACTCGATGTTCGTCGGTACGTAATCGATGCCGCCCTCGATCACCTGCTGGCGCGCACCCATCCCACGCAGGATCTCGAGATCCTGCTCGATCGATTGGATCGAGCGGTTGACCTCCTCGACGAGGCCGCGCTTGCGCCGGTAATCGGTCTTCGGCGAGTACTTCATCTCGTTGAGCGTCGAGAACGAGCGCACGAACTCCTCGCGCTCGCGAACCTTGCGCTCGCGGATCGACTGCAGATCCAGCTGATCCTTGATGATGTAGGGCGTCAGCAGGATCAGGAGGTTGGTCTTCTTCTTGGTCTTCTTCGAGTACTTGAACAGGTAGCCGAGGAGCGGGATGTCCCCGAGCAGCGGCACCTTCGCGACGCTGTAGATATCGCGCTCCTGGATCAGCCCGCCGATCACGACGCTCTGCTGATCGTGAACGACCACCTGAGTCTTGAGCTTGCGCTCGGTCCACGTCGGGCCGAGCTCGGCGTCCGAGCCACCGATGTCCTTGGTCTCCTGCTCGATCTCGAGCCGGACTGCATCGTTGCTCGAGATGTGCGGCGTGACGTTGAGCGTCAGGTTCAACTTCTCGCGCTGGATGTTCTGACCGATCGAGCCGGCCGCGCCGGCCGCGCCACCGGCCGGTAGACCGAAGCCACCGAACGACAGGCCCGCCTTGTACGGGATGTTGTTTCCGACGGAGAACTCGGCCTTCTCGTTGTCGATCGCGATCACGTGCGGCGCCGACAAGATGTTCGTGTTGTCCTGCGTCGCGAGCGCCTGGAACAGGATCCCGTACGACGGGATGCTCGTGCCGAGGAACGTCTGCGAGTTCGTCAGCGGCGCGCCGATGAGCCCGCCGATGAGCCCGTTCGCCGAGATCAGCGACGTGAGATCGAGTGACTTGAGGTTCGGCGTCTGGACACCACCGAGGATCAGGTCACCGTTATCGGTGGGGATGCCACCGTGCGAGCTCGTGCCGATCGAGAGATCCTTCGACAGCTGGACCTCGAGGATCAGCGCCTCGATGAAGATCTGGCGCCGCGGGTGATCGAGATCCTTGATGACGCGCTTGATCGCGAGGAAGTCGCGACCGGAGGCCATCACGATCAACGCGTTCGTCGCCTTGTCGCCGATGATGCGGACCGTGCCTTCGAGCGAGGCGCCGTCGATCGGACCGGTGGGCTGCTGCGGCAGCGGTGGTTGGCCCGGCTGACCGGGACGACCGGCGCGCGGCGCCGCCTGACCGAGCGCGTTGTTGAGGGTCGTGGCGAGCTCCTCGGCGAGCGCGTTCGCGAGCGCGTAGACGTGGATCGACGCGCCGCCCTCGGTCTCGAGCGGAATATCGAGCCGTGCGACCAGCGCCTTGACCCGGAGGTAGCCCGCCTCGCTCGATACGACGATCAGCGTGTTCGTGCGATCGTCGACGAGGATCTTCGACGGCAACGCACCCGAGACCTCGGCCTGAGTGGCGCCGGGGGTTGCCGGTGCGCCTGGTTGGCCGGTACGCGTGACCGGAGCCCGACCCGCCCCACCGGCGGCACCCGCCGCGATCCCGAGGATCTCGTTGAGCTTGGTCGCGAGCTGGGTCGCGTCGGCGTGCTGGACCGGGATCGTGTAGATGCCGTCGGTGTTGCCGGGGACATCGATCGAGCGGGCGAGCGACATCATGTCTCGCACCTGGCTCCCGTAGTCGGTGATGATGAGCAGGTTTCCGGCGACGCCGACGTTACCGGCGGGCGAGCGGATCGAGTCGAGTGCCTGGCGGAGCACCTCCACCGGTGCGTGCGACGGCCGCATGATGTAGCGAACGACCTGGTCCTGGTTCGGAGGAACGCCGCCCTTGTAGATCGGCACCGTCTCGCTCTTCGCGGTCGAAGACTCGACGATGCGCATCACGTTTCCCTTCGGGACGAGCGTGAGCCCCATGGTCGACAGCGCCGCGAGGAACACGCTGTAGGCCTCGGCCGGCGTCATCTTGATCGGGGAGATGATCGTGACCTTCTTGCCGGTCGACACGATGCGCGGATCGAGGATGAAGTTCCGGCACGTGAAGCTGTTGACCCACGTGAGCAGATCCTTCAGCTCGGTCTCGGGCTTGAAGCTCACCGTGACCGGGGTCGTGGTGTTCTTGTTGCAGCTGTAGATCTTGTCGTCCGCGGGTGCCGTCGGTGCGGGGGTGGGCGTGGGGGTCGGTGCCGGTTGTGCGATCGCGACGCGCGGCGCCAGGATGCCAACCACGAGGACGATCGAGAGCGCGGAGCGAAGGATATTGGTCTGCATGGGCTTCATTGTTCGGAATCTCGCTCGCTCGGCCGGACGGCCTCGCGAGACTTAGGTCATCGAATCGTGTACTTGAGGGTGACCGGCTTGCCGCGACGGATGATCTCGACTTCGAGCGAGGTTGCCTCGCGCAACTTGGCGTAGATCTCGAGCCCCTTGTCGACGGACGTCAGCTCGAACCCGTTGATCGACTGCAACGTGTCGCCGTTGGTCATCCCGAGCTTGGCGTACGGGGAAGTCGGGCGGATCGCATAGAGCTTGATCCCTTCGGGCTTGCCATTCTTCATCGCCGGGACGACACGCGCCCCCTTCATGAAGGCCATCGGGTTCGCGGTGACCTTCTCGATCAGCGACTTGTCGATCTCGTAGGTGACGTCGTCGATCTTCTTGATGCCGCTGTCGATCGAGGCCTGGAGATCGTCGCCGTCCCCCGGTGGCTTGGCGGGCTCCGCGGCGGCGACCGTGGTGATCGGAGGCGCGCCGCCGAGCATCACGCGCTCGAGCCGACCGCTGTTCTCGAAGTCGACGTACTTGTAGCGGATCGCCTTGATCTTGCCGCTCGCACCGGGGAGCGTGTCGCCGAGCGAGAACGAACCCTGCTTGAGGCTCTCGGTGTTGACCACCGTCGCGTACGACTGCTTCTCGGAGGGGCCGATGTTCGTCGCGAGCAGCTGGAGTGGAAGCTGGGTGATCGCGATCTGCGACGGATCGGTGGTGGTCACGACGGCGGGCGTGCACTCGGAGCAGAACATGTTGCGCGTCGCGAGCTGGACGCCGTCCTTGCTGCGCGTCGGCTTCACCGGGACGTCTGGACGCACCGTGGCCGTCGCGACTTTCGGCGCCTGCGCCGGATCGCCGAGCCAGACGGCCTCGACGATGTGGCCCGCACCTTTGGCCGCGAACACGGCGCAGATCATCACGGTGATGCCGCCGAGGACCCAGAAGTAGCGCTTGATCAGGTCTTGCATCGCCTACCTCTTGTCCGGATTCTCGCCCGCGTGGCTTTGGCTTTGGTCAACGTCCGGATTCTCGCTCGCTCGGCCGGACGGCCTCGCGAGGCTTTGGTCAACGTCCGGATTCTCGCTCGCTCGGCCGGACGGCCTCG
>Ga0299915_10002019_pt1 | contig 14872 bp, 14 predicted proteins | sample RVTome_13_FD_200263 | JGI IMG/M metagenome (GOLD analysis project Ga0299915, IMG submission 200263) | Soil microbial communities from uranium-contaminated site in the Upper Colorado River Basin, Wyoming, United States - RVT92D227 (version 2) ... | reverse complement strand
TTCCAGGGCCTGGTGATCGGCACCGGCAACAAGACCGAAATCCTGCTGGGCTATACCACCCAGTACGGCGATGCCGCCTGCGCGCTCAACCCGGTGGGCGACCTGTATAAGACCCAGTTGCGCCAGCTGGCCGCAGCGGTGGGCGTCCCCCAGCCCATCCTGGACAAGGCGCCGACCGCCGACCTGTGGGCCGGCCAGACCGACGAGGGCGAGCTCGGATTCACCTACGCCGAGGTCGACCGGCTGCTCTACCTGCTGGTGGATGAACGCTATTCGCCGGAGGACTGCGTGCGGGCCGGCTTCAAGAAAGAGTTCGTGCAGGCGGTGCTGGAGCGGGTGCGCAAGCAGCACTTCAAGCGGGTGATGCCCCCCATCGCCAAGTTGAGCAACCGCACCGTCGGCTACGATTTTCTGTACCTGCGGGATTGGGGCACATGACCGACCAGCAGGCCTTTCGCGGGCAGGTCTACCGCATCGTGCGGTCCATCCCCCCCGGCCGGGTGTTGACCTACGGTGACATCGGGGAATTGATTCCTCCTCCGCCGGGGATCGACCTGCCGGCCTATGGCCGGGTGCGGGCCCGCTGGGTCGGTTACGCGCTGGCGGGATGCCCGGAGGACCTGCCCTGGCAGCGGGTGGTGAACGCCCGCGGCGGCGTCAGTGCCCGACCCGGGCTGGGACCCCGGGTGCAGCGCGCCCTGCTCGAGGATGAAGGCGTGCAATTCGACCCGCACGGCCGGCTCGACCTGGAGCGCTACCGCTGGCACCCAACGCCGAGCGAGCTGCCGGACACGGCTCTCTTCCCCACAAGCCCTTGAAACGGAACGACCTGCTGGAAGCCGACGCCCGCTGGTCGGCGTGGCTGAACCTCACCGATCGGCCGGGACCGCTGCGGCGGGCGGCCGGCATTTTGGCTCACTCCGGCGACTCCTGGTTCTGGGGACTGGGGCTGCTGCTAGTCTGGCTGCTGGGCGAGCGGTACTGGAAGTCGTGGGCGGTGCTATTGGTCGCGGCGATCGGGCTGACCGCCGGGCTGGTGATGCTGATCAAGCTGTTGGTGCGGCGGCGGCGGCCGGAGGGGGAGTGGGGAGCCATCTATCGGCGCACGGATCCGCACTCCTTTCCCTCCGGGCATGCAGCCCGCGCCGCGCTGCTGGCGGCGCTGGTGGCCGGCTGGGGACCCGGCTGGCTGGCGCCGGTCATGATCGTCTGGGCGCCGCTGGTGATTCTGGCTCGGGTCGCCATGGGGCTGCACTATTTATCGGACGTGATCGCCGGGGCCGCTCTGGGCTTGCTGGTCGGGTTGGGGATGCTGCTGGCGCTGGCCTAGTAGGGATGCTCGACGTAAACCCAGTCGACTCCCAGGATGAGCTCCAGGTCGAGGTCGCCCCTCGGGAAGACCGACCGCAGGATCTGTCCCTCGGTTAGGCCGAGCATGTCGGCCAGGTAGCGCAGCGTGTAGGGAAAATTCGGGCTGTGCACGATGACCCGTGATTTGTCGTAGTCGTGCCGGTCGGCGTTGGCGACCTGTACGATAGTCAGGCCTTGCTGCTGCAAATACTCGGCTGCATCGGAGGCCAGCCCCTCCACCCCCGCGCCGTTGAGCACCGCCACCCGGGCGTTCTCCAGCCGGGCCGCCCCCTCGGGCGGGTCCACCGCCACCGAGGGGCTGATGGCGCCGGCCCCGGTGAACACCTGATCCCGCAGCTGGCGGATGGCATCTGGGACCGGCTTGAGCACCTGTGAGCCGTCCGGGTGCGTCTCCAGCAGCACCATGTCCGGCGGCGCGATTACGCCCCGGCGCACCTCGTAGTCCTGGATCTGGACTCCCATTAACCCCAGCGCCACCATCTGGTCGAAGCTCAGGTTGGTGTGAATGCCGGAGGCCAACTCGCGGTAGATGGCCGGCGCCCGGGCCAGCAGCTCCGCCACGCCCATCTCGAACACCGAGTCCCGGATGGCCAGCACCACTTGCTGCTGCCGCTCCGCCCGGTCGAAGTCCCCGCCTTCGGTCTTGCGCGCCCGGGCATAGGCCAGCGCGCTGGCCCCGTCGAAGTGATGAGAACCGATCCGGGCCCAGAAGCTGGTCCTCCCCAGCGGCGAGAGCTTGATGTCCTCGAAGACCTGGATGTCCAGTCCGCCGACCTCGTCGATAGCCCGCTCGAAGGCCCCAAACTCGATCACCGCGTAGTACTGCACGGGCACGCCCAGCAAGTTCTCCACCGTGCGCATGGCCAGCGCGGGTCCGCCGCCGGGCATCCGGAAGCTCTCGCCCAGGAAGTAGGCGGTATTGATGCGGTTGTGCTCGAAATCGGGGATCTCAACCCACAGATCACGCGGGATGGAGAGCATCCCCGCCGATCCCGTGATCGGGTCGAGGGTCGCCAGCATCATGGAGTCGGTGCGGGGTGGCCCCTCGCCGCTCTCCCAGTCCCGGTAATCCAGACCCATAAGCAGGATGTTGATCCGGTCGACCCCGTTCCAGGCCTGTCCTTCGGCCTCCAGGTTGGGCGTGGGCTCCTGGGCCGGTTGGGCCGGGTCAGTGGGATCCGGAGTGGCGTCTCCCTGCCGGGCGGTGAAGAGCGCCGGCAGCCCCTGCCCGGTCCAGACCGAGGTGACGTCCCGCACCGCGGCGTACACCACCCAGGCCGACAGTGTGGCGGTGGCCACGAAAGCCAGGCCCAATCCCCACACCAGCCAACCGGGAATCCTCGAGCGCCCGGCCAATGGTGTGCGTCCCGGCCGGGGCGTCCGCCGGCGCCGCAGCGCCTTCTCCTCGGAACCCTCGGTGAAGCGTCTCGGTCGTTTCAAGTTCTGGTCGTCTCGATTCCTGCGTTGTGCAGCCGACAGCCCGGCAGTATATCACTTCGGGGCACACCGGCTGCCGGCGGCCGTGGGATCGCCTTCTGGCCGGCGCTCCTGGAGGCGTTACGCCCCTCGGGGCGCCCGACTTCGCGCCGCGCTATAATGCGCCAGCCTCGCCCGTCGAGCCCGCATGCCGGATCGCCCCTCCCCGGATTACCGCAGCCTGATGATCACCTCCGGCCTGCTCATCGTGGCGGGCTGGAGCGGTCTGTACCTGCTGCTAATCACCACCCTGCCCACGGTGGGGCCGCGTTGGTTGTTCTTCTTCCTGCTCACGCTGGCTGCGACCGGCACGGCCCTGCCCTTCCTGTGGCTGCTGCACCGTCGCTTCCCGGCCCGCCGAGCCGCCACTTCCCGGGTGCTGTTGCGCCAGGCGCTGTGGTTCGCCTTCTTCACCGCGCTGTGCACCTGGCTGCAGATCAACCGGGCGCTCAACCTGCCGCTGGCGCTGCTGCTGGCCGCCGGCTTCGTCGTGCTGGAATGGTTCGTCCGCCTGCTGGAGCGCAGCCTGTGGAGCCCGCGCCGGTGAGCCTGCGCCAACTCCCCTCGGTGGACCGGCTGCTGCAGACGGAAGCCGCCCACACGTTGGTCCAGGAATTCGGCAGAAGCCTCACGCTGCAGGCACTGCGCGCCCGGTTGGAGGCCGCTCGCGACTCCATTCGTGAGGGCGGCGCGGTGCCCGAATCCATGGAGCTGCTTGCACAAACGCGGGAAGCGCTGCACGACTGGCTGGTCCCGACGCTGCGGCCGGTGATCAACGCTACCGGCGTGATCCTGCACACCAATCTGGGCCGGGCGCCGCTCAGCCCCGCCGCTCAAGCGGCCGCCCTGGCGGCCGCCGCCGGATACGGCACGCTGGAATTCGACCTGCCGCGCGGCACCCGGGGCAAGCGCGACCTGCACGCCGAGGGGCTGCTGACGCACCTGGTCGGCGCCGAGGCTGCCCTGGTAGTCAACAACAACGCCGCTGCCGTGCTTCTGGCGCTTACCGGATTGGCCCGCCGCAAGGAGGTGTTGGTCTCCCGCTCGCAGTTGATCGAGATCGGGGGAGGCTTCCGCATCCCGGAGATCATGCAGCAATCCGGCGCCAAGCTGCGGGAGGTCGGCACCACCAACCGCACCCACCTGCAGGACTTCCAGGCCGGCTTGAGCGAACGCACTGCCCTGATCCTGCGGGCCCATCACTCCAATTTCCGCATCCTGGGCTTCACCGCCGAGCCGGGCCTGGACGAGTTGGCCCAGCTGGCCAAGCAGCACGGCCTGCCGCTGCTGGATGATCTGGGATCCGGCGCGCTGCTGGACACCGCCCAATTCGGACTCGGCCACGAGCCCACCGTGCAAGAATCGCTCCGGGCCGGCGCCTCGCTGGTGGCCTTCTCCGGCGACAAGCTGCTGGGCGGGCCCCAGGCCGGCATCCTGGTGGGAGATCGGGATTGGATCGACCGGTTGCGCCGCCACCCCCTTGCCCGCGCCCTGCGCCCGGATAAACTGTGCCTGGCTGCGTTGTCGGCCACCCTGCTGCACTACCTGCGCGAAGAGGCGCTGGAGCAGATCCCGGTGTGGCGCATGATCGCCGCCGGCGCCGAGCAACAGCGGGAGCGAGCCCTGGCCTGGCAGGCGGGGCTGGGCGCCGGTGAAGTGCTGGAAAGCCGCTCGACCGTGGGTGGAGGCAGCCTGCCGGAAGAGACCTTGCCCACCTGGGTTCTGGCATTGCAGGCCCGCAGCCCGGATAGTTTGGCTGCCCGGTTGCGGGAAGAGGAGCTTCCGGTGATCGCCCGGGTGGAGCAGGACCGGGTGCTGCTGGATCCGCGAACCGTGCTGGCCGGCCAGGATGAGCCGCTGCTGGCCGGTGTGAAATCGGCGCGCGCAGCAGAGGAGTAGACCTTGAGAGCAGACCTTGACCGTTTGATGGAAGAAGCCGGGCTGGATGCCGTGCTGGTGATCGGCCGCGGCAATCACAACCCCTCCCTGTGCTACTTCACCGGCACGATCAACCTGACCCACGGTTACCTGCTCAAGCGGCGGGGCCAGACCCCGGTGCTGTTCCACGGCTCGATGGAACGCGAGGAGGCGGCCGGCACCGGGATGGAGACCAAGAACCTGGACGACTACGACTACGCCGCGCTGCTGAACCAGGCCGGAGGCGATCGCAACCTGGCCTCCGCTCTGCGCATGTCCCGCATCTTCCAGGATTTCGGAGTGCATGGCCGGCTGGCGCTGTACGGCAGCTTCGAGGTCGGGCCGGCCTACGGCCTGTTCCGCCGGCTGGAGCAAGAGCTGCCGGGGTTGGAGATCGTGCCCGAGCAGTCCTCCAGCGCGGCCCTGGTGCGGGCCCGCGCCACCAAGGACCCGGAGGAAGTGGACCGCATCCGGCAGATGGGCAAGACCACCACCGCGGTCGCCGCCGACGTGGCCGGTTATCTGACCTCCCACCAGGCCAAGGACGGGATGCTCGTCAATCGGGAAGGTGAGGTGTTGACGATCGGCGAGGTCAAGCGGCGCATCAACCTGTGGCTGGCCATGCGCGGGGCGGAGAACCCGCACGGCACCATCTTCGCCGCCGGGCGCGACGCCGGCATCCCGCACAGCGCCGGTCAGGACGACCAGCCGGTTCCGGTTGGAAAGGCCATCATCTTCGATCTATTTCCCTGCGAGGCCGGCGGCGGCTACTTCTACGACTTCACCCGGACGTGGTCGCTGGGCTACGCCAGCGAGGAACTGCAGTCGCTGCACCAGGATGTGCTCGAAACCTACCAGTCCGTCTTCCCCAAGCTGCAGGCCAACTCTCCGTGCCGCGACTATCAGATCATGGCCTGCGAGCGCTTCCAGGCGGGCGGACATCCCACCGTGATGGAAGACCTGCAGACCGAGACCGGCTACGTCCACAGCCTCGGCCACGGGCTCGGGCTGGAGGTCCACGAGACTCCCAACTTCACCCACCTGGAGGTCAACCAGGATAGGCTGCTGCCGAACATGGTGTTCACCTTCGAGCCGGGGCTGTACTACCCCGAGCGCGAGCTGGGCGCCCGGGTGGAAGACACGGTCTGGGCCCGCCCGGACGGCGGCTTCGAAGTGCTGGCGTCCTTCCCCACCGATCTGGTGCTCAAGGTGCCGGGAGCGTGAGGCCGACCCGGAGGGCAGCTTGAGCGAAGCGACCCGCATCCTGGGCATCGAGACTTCCTGCGACGAGACCGCCGCCTCGGTGGTGGAGAATGGACGCTTCATCCGCTCCAGCATCGTGGCTTCTCAAGCGGCCCAGCATGCCCAATACGGCGGAGTGTTCCCGGAAGTGGCCTCGCGCATGCACGTGGAAAGCATCTTCGCGGTGGTAGAACAGGCGTTGGCGCAGGCCCATGCCGGGCTGGAGGCCATCGACGCAGTGGCAGTCACCCGCGGGCCGGGATTGGCGGGGTCGCTGGTGGTGGGCATGAACATGGCCAAGGGGTTGGCGCTGGCCAGCGCCCTGCCGCTGATCGGGATCAATCACCTGGAGGCTCACCTGTATTCGATCTGGCTGGTGGAGAGTGAGCCAGAGCCGCAGTTCCCGCTGCTGGCGTTGATCGTCTCCGGCGGTCACACCGAGTTGGTGCTGATGCAGGACCATCTGAAATACCGCCGCCTGGGCGGCACACTGGACGACGCCGCCGGAGAAGCCTTCGACAAAGTGGCTCGATTGTTGGGACTGGCCTACCCCGGCGGACCGGCGGTGCAGGCCGCGGCGGACAACGGGGACCCGTCCGCCTTCAAATTCCCGCGGGCCTGGTTGGAGGGCACCTGGGATTTTTCGTTCAGCGGCTTGAAGACCGCGGTGCTGCGGGAAGTGCGCAAGCGCCAGCCCAACCTGGAGGCCGGCGTGGACGCGCCCCGCCCCGGTCTTCCCATCGCAGACTACGCCGCCTCGTTCCAGGCCGCGGTGGTGGAGGTGCTGGTGGGCAAGACATTGGCGGCGGCCAAAGAATTTAAGGCCAGCGAGATCCTGGTGGCCGGTGGAGTGTCGGCCAACGAGCCGCTGCGCAAAGCGTTTCAGGAACAAGCAGAGATCGTTGTGCGCACCCCGCCGTTGGAATTGTGCACCGACAACGCCGCCATGACCGCCGCGGTCGGCCATCGTCGTTTCCTGGCGGGACAGCGCGACGCGCTGGACATCGACGTGCTACCGACTTGGCCGCTGGACGCGTTGTAAGTCGCACATTTCGATTCCCTCTTGTGGACTCGTACAAGAGTACTAGGCGCGCGGCCCACGCGCGCGCTTGCACCCCACTTGTGCATTCTCACTAACATGCTATAACGTACACGCCTGAGGCACGGCGGGAGTAACCGAAACCCAAGAAGCTGAAGGAGAGAACAATGGCGAAGAAAACTGTAAGGAAGAGCACCAAGAAGACCGCGAAGAAGACGACCAAGAGGGCACCGGCAAGGAAGTCGACCAAGAAGACGGCACGCAAGTCCACCAAGAAGACAGCCCGCAAGACCACCCGCAGATCGTCGAGGTAGACCGCCCGCAGGACGGTCCGCCGTGCAGGCCGCGGCGCCTCCAACCTAGTGCCAGGTTGGAGGCGCCGCTTACGCTTCCCTACTCCGACCTTACCGCCGCGGCGCCCAGGCCAGTGCGACCAACTGCACTGAGATACCGGACTTCTTGGGTCGAACGCTGACGCTCTCGAGACTTTCGCTCAGCGGATCGAGCTTGCTTTCGAGCTCCGCGGTTTCCGAACGGAATTCCTCTTCCAGTGCAAGCAGCTGCCGCTGAAGTGTTTCGACGGTGTCCTCCACCCGCCCGACGTCTTCCTGCTGCTTGACGGCCCGGCTCACCCCGCGGGCCGCGGTGGTGGCCCGGCCGAGCGTCGTCGCGCTCAGCGCCTTGCGACCCACAAAGGCGCCCAGCAGTGTGGCTCCGAACGAGATCGCCGTCTGCATCTTCTGATCCGTGGCCTGCTTCTGTTCCCGATCCAGCGCCTGCTGCGCCCGGCGAATCCGATCCTGCAAGGTGGCGATCTTCGGTGCGTACTTCTGACGCAGCTGCTCCACGGCCTGGTCACGGTGCTCGCGCGCGACCTGCTGAAGGCGCACCCGGAAATCGCGCTCGGATTCGCCGGGAAGAGACAGTTCGCCCAGGCGCGGGCTTTTCCAAAGCGTGAGCCGCCGGCTGCTGTAGAGCCAGTTGGCGAACTCCTTCTCCCACGTGACATAGCTCTTGGGTCTGGCCGCCGGGGCGGGCAGTTCGGCGAAACGGGCCCCCGCCGCCGGGGACTTCTGGAGGTCACGCGCGGCGAAGACGGCCTCGGTGGATTCCTGCCACTGCACCGGGAGTGCCGCATCGTGAATAGGGGTGGTGAAGACCAGTTCCTGCGTCGTATCCACACCGGCCTTGGCGTCGGTGAAGCTGAGCCTGGCCGCGCCGAGCACCAGGGGTTGATAGAGCAGGTCGCTGCCGGCTGGGCCCCCGGCCTCAGCGGGGATGAAGAACTGAGGCACCTCCGCGGCGACGGTGGGCAGCGCGCCGACCGTCGCGGCCACTAGGGAGACCGAATCGGCGGCGGGCGCCGGCGCCGCAGCGGCTGGGACTCTCGGAGTGGTCACTCTCGACTTCAGCGGGGTCATCAGGGCCTTGATTTGCGAACCGGTCATCGGGCCCCGCAAGTAGCTCATCGCCCAACGAGATTGAAAGACGACCGGCTCATCCTCGTGGACGTTGTTCATCAAGAAGATCCGCTGGCCCAAGCCCGCCAGCGTTTCCTCCATTTGCCGCCGATCAAACGAGGCCGTGGCTGCCGCGGCTGCGCCTTCCAACCCTTCGAGCAGCCGGGCCTTGTCGCGTTCGGTTTGCAGGCGACCGATGAACCAGGTCCCTGCATTGGAAAGGCCCTTGTAGTCCAGATCCACCGGGTTCTGGGTGGCCAGGACAACGCCGAGACCATAGGCCCGGGCTTGCTTGAGCAGGCTCAGCAACGGCAGTTTCGAGGGCGGGTTGGCCACCGGCGGGAAGAAACCGAAGATCTCGTCCATGTAGAGGATGGCGCGCAGGCTGGCCGTGCCGGGTTGTGAGCGGGTCCAGCCGAGCACCTGCGTGAGCAAGAGCGAGACGAAGAACATACGCTCGGCGTCATTCAGGTGGGCGATCGAGAAGATGCAGTGGCGGGGCTTCCCGTCGGCGGTGTGCAACAGCTGGCTGATGTCCAGTTCCTCGCCCTCCATCCAGGCAGCAAAGCCCGGGGCGGCCAACAGGTTGTTGAGCGCCACCACCAGCTCGAAGCGCTCCTTGGCCGGATAGAAGGTCTCCAGGTCGAGAACACCGACCTTCTCCATCGGAGGATCCTGCACATACCGGATGATCGCCTCCAGGCTCAAGTCCTCACCGTTCTTCCATGCCCAGCCGAAGATCGTGGAAAGCAGAATGTGTTCCCGGCTTTGGACAGCCTCGGCTTCTATACCAACCAGGTTGAGCAGGCTTATCACGGTCGTGCCGACTCGATCCTGGAAAAGTTCGCCGTCCTCCAGAACAGCCGCCTCTGGCGTAGCAAACGACTTCAGGATGGAGATCGGCAATCCGGCGCTGCTGCCCGGCGTGTACACGACAAACTCCGCGGCCTCTCGCAGGCGTTGGATGCGCTCGCCGGTCTGTCCCCACTCCTCCAGACCCTTTTTCCACAGGTCGGCCTGCTGCTGGGAGAACTCCTCGACGGAGAGACCCTTACGGCTTGCCTCTTCCTCACTTACCCACGGTCGGAAGTCCTCCGCTTGCAGTTTCGGGAAGGTAAGCAGCAGGTTGGGTAGATCGCCCTTGGGGTCGATGAGGATGGCTGGAATCCCATCCAGGGCCGCCTCCTCGAGCAGCGCCAGGCACAGCCCCGTCTTGCCGCTTCCGGTCATACCGACACAGACTGCGTGGGTCACCAGGTCCTTCGAGTCGTAGAGCAGCAGTCCATCGGCGGCCTTCTTCTTGGCCAGGTCATACAGTCTGCCGAGGTAGAAGGATCCAAGTTTCTCGTAGTCGTCCATGCCGGTCTCGTTTCTGTGCGGCTAGCGACGGTTGCCGCGCTGGTTCAGCGGGGCGCCCGCCGGAAGATCTGGTCGAATTCTATCAAGTACTCAGCCGCAACCTTCGGGGCGTGCAGGATGAGCAGGTTCTCGTCATTTTGTTCCTCGGCGCTGCGGCTGAAGTTGTAGGAGCCCGTCACCACGATGGCCCGGTCGATGAGGATCACCTTGTGATGCATGTCCCCGCGCAAGCTGTCCAATCGGACGTCGATTCCGGCCTCCCGCATCAGCGGGTAGACCGATCCTTGCCCCCCAGCCTGCTCTGCATCGAACACCCCGCGCACCTGCACTCCGTGATCGGCGCGGGTGATCATGGCCTGGGCCAGGTCCGTCGAGGTGAAGGCGAAGGCTAGGAACTCGATGCTGTGCTTGGCATTTCCGACGAGCGCCAGCAGTTGCTGGAGAACGCCGTCGTCCGGCGAGAAGAGCACCTGCACCTCGGCCCCGCCGATGACCACCCGATGGATGGGGGTGTCCGCCCGCGACACGGCTCCGAAGCGATTCTCCAGGAACATCTCCTCGAACTCACGCGTGTAGCTGGAGGCTAGCTCACCGGACTGGAGTGCGAGAAGGTTGTTGTTGCCCCAGTAGGCGCTTCCCAACGTCAGGTTCATCGAGCCGGTCCAGACCTCCAGGCGATCGATGACCACGAACTTGTGGTGCATCAGGGAGGGCTGGTTATCCCCGATCACCGGAATTCGAGCGGCGGCCAGATCGACGATCTCGCGATGGCCGAGATTGTCGGCCTCGGTGACGACCCGGACCTCCACCCCGCGCCGGTGGGCTCTGATCAGGGCGTCACGAATGCTCCACAAGTCGAGGTCGTAGGCCGCTACGTCGACCGAATACTGGGACTGGTCGATGGCCTCGGCCAACGCGGCATCGGGGCCCCCTCGCAGTCGGACGGCGCTGAGCCCGCCCGGCTCGCTGAAATACAGGCGATACCAGTCCTCCCCGATGGCGGTGGGAACTGCCAGCGGCTCGGCGCCTGCGGGGGAGGGCTGGTTGCGTCCGAGTACCACCAGCCACACCAGGCCCAGGGCCAGCAGCAGCCCGGCCAGTAGTGTCCTGAGGCGCCGTTGATCGCTAGGCGGCATGGTCCTTCGGGGAGGTTACATCCGGCCGCTTACCGGGTGACACCCTGCACATTCCAAGGGAAGCCTGCATCTCTACTATAAGGTAAGCCTTATACCTAGTCGCTCGGGAGACGGCATGGCCGAGAAAATCGCCTTCGGTGAAAGCGCGGAGATGTACCTGAAGTCCATCCATGAGCTGGCGGACGAGTCCGGCATCGTGCCCATTTCCACCCTGGCGGAACGATTGGGGATCACCACGGTCTCCGCCAGCGAGATGATCCGCCGGCTTCAGGAACAGAAGCTGGTGGAGCACCTGCCGTACAAGGGCGTGGCCCTGACCGCCGCGGGACGACGCTTGGCCTCCTCCATCTTGCGGCGGCAGCGGCTGTGGGAGTGCTTCCTGTCGGTACAGCTCGGGCTCCCCTGGGAGCGGTTGTACGAGCTGGCCTGCCAGTTGGAACACTCGGTGGGGGCGGAAGTCACCGAGGCCCTGGCCGCCTTCCTGGGCCATCCGGCGTACTGCCCCCATGGTAATCCCATCCCCTCTCCGGAGGGTCAATGGGAGCCGCCCATCGGCCGGCCGCTGAGCGAACTGACACCGGGGGATCAAGCCACGATCCGGCGGGTCGCGGCGGTCGGCTCGGACTCCCTGCACTACCTGGCCGAGCACGGGCTGGTGCCCGGCGCGCTCGTCGCCCTGGTTTCCATCGAACCCACCGACCAGCTGCGCCGGCTACGCACGCCGCAGGGCGAGGTGGTCGTGGGCAGCCAAATGGCGCGCCAGATTCACGTGGTCGCCCCGGACCCCAACGGAGCCTAGGCCACCGATGGAGTGTTGCGGCAACAACCCGCAGCTGAGTGCCAACGGGCGAAACGTGATCGCCCTGATCGGCCACCACAACGTCGGCAAGTCGGTGCTGTTCAATCGGCTCACCGGGAGGCGAGTGACGGTCTCCAACTACCCGGGCACCACCGTGGAGGTCACCCGCGGAGCGATCACCTGCCTGCCGGACGCGCTGCTGCTGGACACGCCGGGCATCCTGACCTTCCCCTCCCACACGGAGGACGAGCGCGCCACCTCGCAGGCCTTGCTGGAAGAGCCGCTGCGGGCCATCCTGCAGGTGGGCGATGCCAAGAACCTCTCCCACACCCTGCTTCTCACCGTGCAATTGGCGGAGTTGGGACTGCCGCTGGTATTGGCCCTCAACATGTCCGACGAGGCCGAGGCCCGCGGGGTGCGTATCGATCCGGCCGAACTGCAGTCTGCGCTGGCGGTACGGGTCGTTCCGACCATCGCCGTGCGCGGCCAGGGTCTCCCGGAACTGGAGACCGCGCTGGCCGCGCCCGCTGCGCCGGCCGTTCGGGTGCAGTACCCCCCGGCCGTGGAAGCCGCACTGCGCGAGCTCGGGCAGTGCCTTCCCGGCGCGCAGCTCAAGGCCCGCGGGCTGGGTCTGCTCTGGCTGTGCGGCGATCCGCAGGTGGAGCAGTGGCTGGGGTCACGCATGTCGCCGGCCGCCTATGCGGCGCTAACCGCCAGGCGTTCGGAGCTTGAGGCCGAGTTGGGCGAAGCGCCGGCTGCGGCAATTCAGCGCGCCCAGCTGGCCTGGGCGGAGCAGCTGGCCGCCCGGGCGCTGAAGGCGCGCGGCCGCCAGGCGGGCGGACTGGCTGCCTGGCTGGGACGGCTGGCGGTGCACCGCCTCTGGGGTATCCCGGCGCTGCTGGGCATCCTGGCCGCCCTGTACGTTTTCGTCGGGCTGTTCGGCGCCGGCACGCTGGTGGGATGGCTGGAAGGCAACCTGTTTGGCGAGCTGCTCAATCCCTGGATCATTCGGGCGCTGGACCGACTCAGCCCGCTGCCGCTCCTGACCGACCTGCTGGTGGGGGAGTATGGGCTGTGGACCATGGGCATGACCTATGCCTTCGCCCTGATTCTCCCCATTGTGAGTACCTTCTTCCTGGCCTTCGGCGTCCTGGAGGATTCGGGCTACCTACCCCGGCTGGCGGTGATGAGCAATCGGGTCTTCACCCGCCTGGGGCTCAACGGCAAGGCGGTGCTCCCCATGGTGCTCGGCCTCGGCTGCGTGACCATGGCCACACTGACCACCCGCATCCTGGAGAGTCGGCGCGAGCGTCTGCTGGCCATGCTGCTGCTAGCTCTGGCCATCCCCTGCTCGGCGCAGCTGGGGGTGGTGCTGGGGATGCTGGCCGGGATCTCGCTCGGGGCGACCGTGCTGTGGGCCTCCATCGTGTTGGGGGTGCTGCTGGCCGTCGGCTGGCTGGCCTCGCGTCTGCTCCCGGGCGAGCGCACCCCGCTGGTCATCGAGTTGCCTCCGCTGCGCATGCCGGCTCTCTCCAACCTGGTCCCCAAGACCCTGGCGCGGGTGGAGTGGTATCTCAAGGAAGTCGTGCCGCTCTTCTTGCTGGGCACCGCCCTGCTCTTCGGGCTGGACAAGCTGGGGGTGCTGCCCTGGCTCATTCGCACCGGCAAGCCTCTGGTGACCGGCTGGTTGGGCTTGCCGGCGGAGGCCAGCGCGGCGCTGCTTATCGGTTTCCTGCGGCGGGATTTCGGGGCCGCCGGGTTCTTCGCCATGCAGTCGGCCGGGATGCTTAGCTCCGCCCAGGTGTTGGTGGCCATGGTGACCCTCACCCTCTTCATCCCGTGCATCGCCGTCACCGCAATGATTGCCAAAGAGCGCGGCTGGCGCACCTCGGTGGGGATGGCGGCGCTGGTCTTTCCGCTGGCCTTCGGGGTGGGCGGGCTGTTCCACCGCCTGCTGCTGGTGGTGGGTTGGGTGCCATGAGCCGGGAGCTCTTCCGCTGCCCCTTGTGCGGTTTCGCATTCGACGCCGAGGCCAACGCAGCCTGCCGGCAGTGTCCGTTGACCAGGAACTGCCCCATGATCTGCTGCCCGGCCTGCGGGCATGTGACGCTGGACCCAGGCCGATCGATTCTGGGCCGGCTGGCCCAAGAGGCCTTCGCTCGCGGCCGGCCCTCCGCCGAGGATGTCTATGGCTGAGGCGTTCCGACCGCGAGTTGGGACCAGGCTCAAGCTGGGGCAGGCGCCCTGCGGAGCCCGAGTCCGGGTGATCGACCTGGACGGGTTGCCTCCGGCCAGGCGACTGCAGTTGCAGGCGCTCGGCATATCTCCGGGGCGGCCGGCGTTGGTCCAGCAGCAGCAGCCGGTGACCATCGTGCTGTGCGGGCACGCGGAGATTGCGCTGGAGGGTGATCTGGCGAGCTGCGTCCTGGTCGAGCTGGTTGACTAGCGCCAGGGGTTCTGCATGGTCTGGATCAGGATCGGCGTTCCGATCTTGATGTTGGCCCGGCGGCTGAGCAGCCACAGCGTCAGTTCGGCAATGTCCTCGGGGTAGAGGCACTTCTCATGCACCAGCCCGGGTGACTCCTCGGTCATCTCGGTAACGACCATCCCAGGGCAGATCGTGTTCACTCGAATTCCGAGCTCCTGGTTCTCCCGCTGAATGTACTCGCCCAGGGCATTCAGCGCGTGCTTGGAGACCCCATAGGCTCCGCTCCCCTCGTAGTATTCCAGGCCGGACTCAGAGCTGATGTTGATGATGTGACCTCGGCGCTGCCGGCGCATGCTGGGCAGCACGGCTCGGGCCATCAGGAAGGGCCCTCGCAGGTTCACCGCCATGACCTGGTCCCAGTCCGCCAGCTCCTGCTCGTGGATGGAGTCTTCTCCGCCGATCCCGGCGTTGTTGACCAGGATGTCGATCGACCCGAAGCTCTCCACCGCCTCGGCCACCACCCGTTCGACGTCCGGCTGCTGCGACACGTCCGCCTGGACGGCCAGCCCCTCTCCCCCCGCCTCACGAATCGCGGCGAGCGTCTCCTGCAGCCGATCCATCCTCCTGCCGCAGACGACCGGCCGG
>Ga0299915_10002018_pt1 | contig 14873 bp, 18 predicted proteins | sample RVTome_13_FD_200263 | JGI IMG/M metagenome (GOLD analysis project Ga0299915, IMG submission 200263) | Soil microbial communities from uranium-contaminated site in the Upper Colorado River Basin, Wyoming, United States - RVT92D227 (version 2) ... | reverse complement strand
CCATAATTATCCCACCTCTATAAAACTTATAACATCCTGAAGGGCATTAAACCATATAAAGTAGATGAATTATCGGACAGCCTGTAAAGTCTGGGGATTTCTTGCTTACAAAGTGTTAAGAAAAAAATAAAGATTGTATACTAAAAATAAAATGCTTAAGATGTACTAAAGATGCTGTAACAAAAAAAGTTAGGCGCTTGAAATTATACTTATTACATCTCCATCTTTTAGTTTGTGATCAGCACCTACAATTCTTTTAGTACGTGCATCAATTGCTCTTATAAAATTATCACCTAAATCTGTATGAACTTTGTATGCTAAATCTTTAGCAGTACTTCCATTTTTCATGAAATATGCATCTGGTAGTATTCTTCCTTGTTTATCATTTAGATGCGTTTCATCTTCAACAGGATAAACTACAATAAGATCAAGCATTTTAACTGCTTCTTCTATGCATTTTTGTATACCTGTTGATCCATATTTTATAAGTACATGTGTTTTTATGTATTCTAATGCTTTTATTTGTTTTTCATTAAGTTCAGAGGAGTTTAAGATTTCAAAATTATTACTTCCAGGTATATAATTGATTAAACCCTTTTTTGCAGCATTCGAAAGTGCGAGTTCTGATTCTGCACTGGTTGGAACAACAATATAACCTTTTTTTCTTAATATATCTGTCTTTAACATAAAATCATCTGTTGCAATATCACTTTTATTAAAAGCGATAAGCATTGGTTTGCTGTGTTTTCTGATATTACCTGAAAAATTAATAAGTTCTTCATCAGTCCATTGAGCTGGTTTTGATATATCAAGTTTTAATTCTCTTACTACTTGATGTATATGTTCTTCATTTATTCCAAGACCTGTTAGTTTATCTGCAAACATAACCTCCAATTTTTTACCTTCTAATTCACAGCGTCTCGCAATTGTATCCCAGTCTTTTTTTATTATATTAAAAAGCCACATTGTTATTTCTCTTTCAAGAAATTCAACGTCTTTTAGCGGATCATGTTGTCCTAAGCCACATGGATTTCCCTCTGAATCAGCACTACCAGAGGCATCAACTATATGAATAAATGCATGAGCTTGACGTAGATCATCTAAAAATTTGTTACCAAGACCTCTTCCTTTGCATGCATCTGGGACAAGTCCTGCAACATCTATTGCTTCAATAGGCACAAAACGAATACCGTTTATACATTTTGAGTTATGTGGTGTACATTTTAAATTAAAATCTTTACAAGGACATGGTTTTCGAACATACATTACTCCATGATTTGCATCAATTGTTGTAAATGGATAGTTTGCAATTTCTGCATGCGCATCAGTTGCAGCATTAAAAAAAGTGGATTTACCGACGTTAGGTTTTCCAACTATTCCTATCTGCATACCCATAAATATTTACTCCAAGAGATTATCAACCTCATCTACTATATCTGTATCTTTCTCAAATCTTTCAACTTTTTCTTCTGCTTGAATTTTAGAAGGAGATTTAAAAGAGATACCATTTTTAGCAAATAATTCTCCATTTACAATACTGGTTTTTGAAAGAAAGATTTTTTCAGCAGAAATTTTCCCTGCTATATTTGTTTCATCTTCTATTTTTACATCACCTGATGAATCAATATTTCCTTGTATTTTTACTTTTTTATCACAAAAAACATCACCTGTTGCCTTTAGGCTACCGTGAAAAATCGTATTTTCTTCAATAAAAATATTTCCATTAACTACAAAATTTCCTAATATCTTTGTTTTTTTACCGATTTTAACATTATAGTCAATTTTTGATTTTTGAATTCCAATTATTGAGTTGTTTGGAATAAATAAAAATATTTCAGAGATAGGTATCATATCTCCGTCATTTTCTTCTATTTCTGAGAGAATCCTTTCTATTTCTTCTGAATGACCTATTTTCAACAACTGCATAAGATATATAAAAACATATATAACAACAGGTATAGGACTACGAATATTAATCCAACCTTTTGCTTCAAAACCTTGATCTATTTCTACACTATCACCAACATCAAGGTCTCCATTTAAAGAGAGTTTACCCTTAACTTTTACTTTCTCGCCAAAATAAACATTACCCCCACTTTTAACGCTACCGCCAATATTCGAGAAAATATCGATACGAATGTCTTCAGTTGCATCAAGATTACCATCAATTATTACATGTTCACCTACAAAAATACGACCATCAGTTTTTATACCAAATTGAATAAGACAACGATCACCAATTACAACATCACCATTTGTAACAATAGTCTTTTCCTCAAATTTTGTATTATTAGGAACAACTAATGTTTTTCTGTCAAAAACCATATGCTAAAGCTATATCAAATAATCTATTATAAAACCAACGGTAAAAAATAAAAAAAAGCTTATTCGGTAAGCCATTTTTCATCAATTCGAGTATATTTTGAGATTTCTTCTGGTTTAAACCACAAATTAATTTCAAATTTTGCAGTATCAAGTCCATCGCTGCCATGAACAATGTTACGACCGATGAACTGACCAAAATCACCGCGTATACTGCCTGATATCGCCTCAGCAGGATTAGTTTTACCCATCATATTGCGAACTAGTTCTATTGCATTAAAACCCTCAAGGACCATTGCTACAATAGGAGAACTTGTGATATATTTTACAGTAGGTTCAAAAAAAGGTTTACCTTTATGAATACCGTAGTGTTTCTCTGCAAGGTCTTTACTTACAGATACCATCTTCATAGCGATAATTTTAAGTCCTTTTTTCTCAAAACGATTTATAATTTCACCTATATAACCACGTTGAACACCATCAGGTTTAATCATTACAAATGTTCTTTGTTTTTCCATAAAATATCACCAGAAATTGTAAATGTGGATAAATCAGATGTATAAAGATTTAACGATTAAGGTTGAAAACTTTTAAAAGCAAAATATATAATAAAACTTGTAACATTAAAAAATATATGTGCAAAGATAGATGCATAAATGTTACGAGTTTTAATAACAATGTATGCTAAGAAAACACCCATAATCATAGGAAAAAAAACAGGGTAAAGTTTACCATAGCTCATATGAGCAAGACCAAAAAGTATCGCAGTTGAAAAAATTGCGATATTTTGACCTGCAAAAGATCCGATTTTATCTAATAAAAAACCTCTGAAAAAAATCTCTTCAGCAATAGGTTGAACTGAGACAAGGATAAATAATGATGCTGGTGTAAAATACTTCTCCAAATCCTGGATATTACCAAGATCATCTGGATTAAACCCTAGAACGATTAACAAAAATTCAATAGCAAAAAATATTAAAAAAATAATTATTGTTGCAACAATGCCCCATAAAAAAGCAATATCGATATTTACAAATGTAAGTTTCAACTTTTCAAAAATTTTTCTTAAATCGTAACGATTTACAATATAATACCAGATGATTGGTATTATAATTAGTAATCCTATCACAATTAATAACTGAAAAACTAAAAGATATACCTGAAAAAATAATGACTCAGAAAGATTTTCTGAAACTGAAGTACTTTGAGTAGAAGAAATAATCCCAAAAAAGGAGAGAAAAGGCATAACAATTATAAAAGCAAAAGTTAACAAAATCAACAACAAAGTAAACAGATGAGATGGTTTTTTAAAGTCAAAATCCATAAAAAAAGGTAAAGCTCTAATATTAAATAAAAGTTTTTAAATATCAGATTTTCTATCTACAAAATCTACAAAGGGCCTGTGGGGTAGCTTGGTCCATCCTTTTAGCTTTGGGAGCTAGAGACCCCGATTCAAATTCGGGCAGGCCCACTTTATCTTTTATTTTCTTTTTTCTTATATTGCTTTGCTTATCATCGTTGGTATTGTTTTTGATGCTAGATCTAGTGTATTCCCCTCTTATACTCTCCATTTCTTTGATATACAATGATACCTCTTTCAGCTGCTGCACTAATATTAACTCTTTTGCTCTTTTAATAACATTCATATCCAAAGTTAGAGTAGTTCTAAGAGAATGGCACTTGGTTCACAAATGTATACTCTATTACTATTGTTGACGTATTTCTATTGCTAATCTTTCGGTTGCAAGTCCATTTTTGTGGAGTTTCCATGTCACTTTGACTGAATCGCCTTTTTGCATGTTAATATAGATGTCACCATTCCTATCTAAAAATTTAGTATTACTGTCGTATTTAAATGTTTTTTTCGCCTCTAAACCTTCCAGTTGCAAAGTGACTTCCTTATTGTTACTATCGATCTTGATAATTTTTCCTTCGTATGTCTTTTCATCATTGTTTGAAGAAAATAATGGTCCGATGAGAAATCCTCCCAGGGAATCCGAACTGCTCCCTACTGTAGCATTAATGTTGATATTGAAAAAACCGAAAACAAGCGAAAAAACGTTAACTGCCTCTCCAGGAAGAATTTCAGTAATATTGGATTCTTTGGATTCTCCGAAAAAGATTATTCCTCCATCCAAAGTGATATTCCAAGTGGTATTAACCGCTGTTTCTTTGCCCCTGTTTACGATAGTGGCAGCAACACCAAATCCGCTAGGTCGTATAATGATATCAAGCTCGGGGCCTGCTGTCACGTTCATCCAAATTGGAGTCGAAAAGTCGCTTTCCTCTCCGTAAATGTCTTTAGCTATCACTTTGATAAGGTAATCTTCTGTTTCACCCCAGTAATAACTCAGCATTATGACTTCACCGGATTGATAAGGTCCTACCCAACCTGAGTTTGTTCCATCCCCCCACTCTACCAAATACAAGACATTATCTCCGTCAGGATCCATGGTGCTTATTGTATAATCATAGAAAGTCTCTACTTTACCTTGTGATGGGCCAGTTATAGTTGGTGTATTTGGTGGTTTGTTTCCCTTTGTAATAATGACAGTTAATTGAGGAGAAAAACCACTCTGAGCACCATGTTCATCTTCTGCTTTTACTTTCAGATAATAAGTACCAACTTCATCAAAAATTAATTTCACACTATCTTTTTCACCAGATCTGCGGTAAGCTGACCAACCATCCACAGCATTATCCCCAGTCCAATCCCAACCATATCTAACCATATCCCCCTCAGGATCAGTAGTAGACGTAGAATATGTGTATTCTACTTCATTTTCACCAGTTACTGGGCCACTAGGTATACTTGGCGTAGATGGTGGATTGTTTGCAATAAAACAGACTCCGATACTTAGACCCAAGACACCAGGGTATCCAACGCTTCCAAGATTTGTCCAACCCGATCCAGCAAACCATAAAAGTCCACCACGAGTAGGTGAAGTAGTACTCACATCAATACCACATGGATACTCACCTGCATCCTGATCAAAGTTAATACCAATATATACACTACCAGAATCTGGAATAGGCGTATCTATAACATTAATAGAATGCCATACAGATGAAGTTGAGGTACCAGTTGCTACAATAGTTGCAGATGTTGGATCAGACGGTAAAGTATATTCTATCCATACCTCATAAGGTACACCCGGTTCAGCACCGGTGGTATCACATCCGATAGAGACTTTGATCTCACAAATATCATAGTCTCTATATCCAGTTAACTCAGTATTGCTTAACTCAATAGCTTCGGTTATGATTCCACCACTTGTTAAACCTAAAGCATTTTCAGTGGACTCGTCGTTATATTTTATCCAATCGGTTGCTGACATTAGTTGGTTTAACCTAGTAGTTACCTCATAATTATTATTTATCCAATTAGAAGGATATGCATATATATTATTATTTGAATCATAGTTAGCTAAAGAAAACGTTTTAACATCTCCTACTGCACTCGTATTAACATTATTTCCAGTCACAACAACTGTGGATAAAACAATAAAGACGGCTATTAGTAAAACACCAGCCTCTTTCAAAACATTTTTTCTAAAAATAGATTTCTTCATTTTATATTTCCTCCCTTAAAAACACAATTAAAGAAACAACTAACAGATATATAATGATTTATAGGCAAATAACGATAATTTAATTATAACATTTGTTACATTAAAATAAAAGAATTAACTTTTACACTGATTTTCATTTCAACAATGGTAATGTATCATAAGATAAGTGTATTTACTATACTACATTATTTATCATTTATTTATCATATAATTAATCCATATAAAAATAAAAGAATTGATGGCGACTCCAACCTAAAAAAACCATCTATTCTTCTTTTTCTTTTCTTATACCTTCTTAATTGAAAACATATCATTACCCAATGATTCAAAAGAAATACCATCCCCTGCTCTCAAATTATATTTATCTAATATTTCCTGTGGGATACATATTGAACCACTACGACTAATTCTCATCAACATATTAATATCTACAACTCCCCATATTACAACTTATAAAAAATAAGAACAACAAACACCTTTATATGCTATCAGTAACAGGAAGCAAAGTAAGGTATCATAAGATATGTCTATTTACTATCTCTATTATCAAATCCTATCCTATTATATCCTATACTACTCCCCCCTATTCAATAGGAACCAATCGAGGTAAGGTAGCTATAGATAGATGTAATTATTATCCTTATATATTCTATAAAATCCTATCTAATATTACTCTATATATCTATTTTATTGACAACTAAAACAAAATCTATATAGCAGATGTAGCATAAATTCTATAGGATAAGGTATGGATAAGAGGATACCAAAGAAAAAACTACTCCTTATAATTGAAATATTAACAATTGTCATTATTGTAGGTTATCTCTTTTTATTTGTAATATTTCCTATGATGATTATGGGTGGACCAACCTCTCTTTACTTTACTGCTAATCAAGACATAAAGAATCATACAATAATAATTAAGATACTTGATTCTGCCAACAAAACAATCTTATTACAATCCTACAAAATGCCACCAGATACGACCATTCAATATGATAGAGGATTTGGATGGTATCCAACAGTAACTTGGACTCCATTTACATGGTCAGAAGGAAAATATACATTCTATGCTGTTCTTGATGGAAACTATACTGTTTCACATACAACAAATGTACAAATTACTCAGACTATATCGATTTTAATATCATCCAATGATTCTAAACCTCTTGAGATAGGGGAAGCATGGATATAATGTATTAAGAACCATCCATAACCTTATCATATTATTCTCTTCAGATTCTAATACACTCTTGAGAAAAGTAAGGTACCAACAGATAGATCTATTTACTAAATCCTTTATCCTGCACTAATTTTTTCCATGTTTAGCTCTATAGATATTGTATCCACCAATAATTAATAACAAACCAATAACAATAATCAATAGTGCTCCAATTATACCAGCTGTATTTGTAGGAAACCCGAAACCAAATAGCATGCTAAACAGTGCATACAACCCCATTATTAAAAAAGGTATCCCAAAGATAAAGGATCCTAATGCCAAATTTTCTCCTATAACCTTTCCACCTTGAACACCAGACTCTCTTATATATTTATCTGACTCTATATTATAATTTTCTGATGTCTTGTTATTCATTTTTCCTCCCTCAAAACTACAATTTCAAAACAATTTACCCCTTATAAAACTAGCATATCTTTTTATTTCTAATACAAACGATTTTTGGATTAATTAGTCAAGTTAAACCTACTTTATTTAATACAGCCATTTTAAAACTCTAGGGAGTTTTGAGTGTTTTGTTTTTCTCCTGTAGATCAAAAAAGGAATAGAAAATATATACCACCGTGATAGAGATCTGCAGTCCTAGGGCTTCTTTGATGCCTTTAAAGGCAAAATAAACGTATATCAGTGTGGTACTGTCGCATATTCGGGGTTTTATAGAAGATTGTCACATTCGGGTGATAATTATGAATTCTTAGTCTGACTTGTATCAAAACTTGCATGGTACTATATTAACATCTGATACAAATTTAAAAATCAAAATATTAAACCATAGAAACCGACCATCATTGCAACAAAAAATATCCAACAAATAATACCGTTATACATCATATGACAAAACAGGATAAGCCTCATCAATTTCTATGTAATTCGTCTCAAAATTGCTTCTCGAATATAAATCAACGGTTCCAACATATACTACTGATAAATTTTGTATTAATAGTAACAGAAAAGTCAATAATGTATTTTCTTTTGTTTCTATTCTTTTAATTCCTTCAAATCCCTTGTCTTTTCTAATAATTACTCCCTCATCCAATATGCAAAAAATATCAATCATATGATTCTCATCTGTTTTATTTTCACGATAATAATCTACAATTTTTCTATGAACCTTTTTTAAATTAAATTCTTCTTTTTTTAAAAAAATAAATCCAAATCCTAATGTTTCAAATATTCTTGGTTGAAATTGAATAGGCGTATTTTTTTCTACCAAGTAATTTTTCTTTGGTAGACTTTTTATTTTTTCTATTTTTTTGAGGATGTCGGTTAAATCTTCATTTTTATTTAATCTCTTTTTAACTTCAATGCCAGTATAAATACACTCAATTGGTAACAAATCCAATGATTCATAATATGACAATAGTGGGCTATTAATTGTATCATAAATGATTAAATCTACTTGATTACTTTTTAAGTTTTTATCTTTTGATATTATTAGTCCAGAACCTATGGAGTATTTTTTTGGTAAATAGCGTTCTAAAAACAATTTCAATATAGATTCACATTCCTTACCTTCTTCGCCTTTATGATATATTATTTTTCCAGTTTCTTTTATCAAGTCGATAATTCTATTTTGTTCAAATTTAAAAAAATCCTCAATCATTCATCATCACTTCTTTTTCTTATATCATAACTTCAATAACGTCAATTTACATATAAAAACACCGCAAAATAAACATAATAGATTTAATACCGCCACATTAAACTCTTTTTTAACAAACCTATGGTTTTATTCCTCCCTAAATTCAGGTTTATATCGGTCATTTCAGCAGGAGTAAAACCATTTAAAGCTTGATGTGGTCTGATGAAATTATAATATGTTCGATAGTTCTGTAACATTTCTTTAGTTGTTTCTGCGTTTTCTAATCCTCTCATAACTTTATTTCGTTCCTTCCAACTTCCGTGATACCGTTCAATCCTATTGTTACCACCATTTTTAAGTGAGATGTTTTTCTTATGTTCAACTACATTAAACTCATTCCTAATAACCTGTGGATATGAACGCCACCCATCGGTACAAATAGTCTCAGGTTTTTGTTTTGTATTTCGTTTAATCTCTCTAAAAATAGCATGTGTATTTAAAAGGTCTTTTTCCTTAGTGATAGTATTAGCTATCAGAAAACGTGTCTCGTAATCAAGGGTATTCCATGACCATACACCACCATCTCTTTTTGATTTAACCATTTGTTCATCAATTAGCCATGTTCCTGATAGTTTTGGTTCTAATGTTGCTACATATTTGTTGATTGCTTTCATAAATTTGTTAATCCAACGTCTAACAGTTTCAAAATGAACTTCTAACCCATAAAATTGATACAACGTATCGCTAATCTTCCTGTAACTTAATCCTTTAAAATACAAATCCATTGAAAGTGTTATAAGTTTAGCAGTTGCTTTATAACCTTTTATAGGATCATTAACAAACTTCCTATGACAGTTTTTGCATTGGTATCGTTGTCTATCCCCACATTTAGTTTTACGCTTACCAATCCTTATAACATCATTAGAATGACAGAAAACACATTCAATTATGTTATCAGAAACTTTATTACCTGCGTCTTTTATTATTTCTTCTGGGGTTGTGATACTCATATTATCATGACTCCTGACCCTCGGAGTACCACAAATACTCCTTGGGTCATTAAATTTTAAACCATAAGTTTCAAGGGTAATTTTACCAATTTTGTATCTGTTGCATATCTTATATACTCTATTATAAGGTAACTGAAAGTACTCCTGTTGGATGCAAGAAAAATCAATCCATTTCATAACATTTTATGTAAAAATTAATTAATAGATTCTACACATAAGCCCTCTACTTTGTGTGCAAAGCCAAAATTAATGCATATACATATATACATTTTCAAGTAAAAATTAAATATAACATCTGTATACATATATAATTACAAAATGGTAAAACCAGGGGTGGAGAATTTTCTCTGTCACCTGGGTTATCATAATTATTTTTTAATTTCATCCTTTATATCACAAAGATTTATAAATTTATTTGCAACTTTTTTTAACTTCCTACAAAGTCTTGGTTTATCTGGTTCAGATGAATAAAAGTAAGCGATTTCGACTTGTTTGCCTAATGTTTTAACTTTTTTTAATCCAGTCCAATAATCCTGATCACCAGATACAAGAATCGCTATATCATATTTATCAATATGAGCATAAGATACTAAGTCTGTCAATAATGCGCCATCTACTCCTTTTTCAATATAACCATCACTTCTAAGTTTTAAAGGTAATATTACAGTTTTAAATTTATTTCTTTTTAAAAATTCATGAAAATTATTTTCAGTACGTATCCTATCTGGTCGTATAGAACCGTAATAACAAGATTCAACTAAATTTCTACCATTTGTCAATTTATTCCTAAGTTTCAATATATCATAGCGTTCACCTGGATACATTAACATCCATGATCTTAAAAGATTTGAACCATCAATAAATATTACTACTCGATCAATATTTTCTGTCATTGTTTTTCCTCATTTTTTTGTTTCTCAATTTCATTTATTTTATTCTTTTTCAAACATGTATTCCTTTGATGTTTTAAACTCGTATATCGGTTTTTCTTTCGCCTCTTCCCAGAAGATTTTTATTTTACGGTTTACAAATTCTTCTAATTTCCTCTTGTCATGCAAATTAGTGATAAACCCTTGTTTAAAAGCATAGAAAATTTCTACTTCCCCTAAAATGGCAAATAGAGCGTCATTTAACGTCATTTTTGAACATGTTGAATATTCCAGAAAACCCTTTAGACTATTCAACCACTCTACAACAGGTTTTTCCAATCTTACAGTAGTAGTTTCAACCATATAATCACTGTTCCAATTTTGGATAATAAATATGCATATTTAAACTTTTGCATAATGATTATACAAATACACCGTAGATATATTGTATAGGTGGTGGGGGGAACAGTGATCTAAAAAAAATCACACCCACCATCTAGTCATCAAATAATGACATTAAAAAAACTCTCGAGTGCGACACCCGAAAGTGACACCCGAGTATGTTGACAGAACCATCAGTGTATATATTTATGAATATATGGCTAAGGAGAAAATCCATATCTGAGGTCTTTTAAAATAGGAAAAAGAGTTAGAGTTTGGTTTTTTAGTGATAGTAATTGGCTTAGTATTTTTTCAAAGAAAGGAAATAAGAATAATTGTTTATTAGTTGTTTTTGATTTTATATCCTGTCGTTCTTCAAAATTTCCGTATTCTCCAATTCTAATATATCGAGGATTTGACGTAGTACCATTATTATATATAAAATATAATTCATAACCATACATAGGGGCAACATTACAATAATCAATATTTAAATTTGTAAATTCATAGTAACCACTTGATGATGAAGTAGTTGTCATATTTCTGTAAATATAAGGTGAAATACAATAAGTAAGTTTAACTTCTACACTCCCAACTGGACTATCATCAACATAAAATGTACGACCATAGATTTTCCCAGAACCAGGTGCAGCAATCCACAAATTATATGATTTGGTTAAATTTTCAACAAAAAGTAAAACACATTCATAATTAATTTTTTTAGCAGCAACCACATAGTCAAAATTATTATATCCAGGATCTCTGTTAAATTCAATCAAATATCTGCCATTAGAATCAGTAATACCTCTAAAAGATTGCCCATATCCATCATAATATAAAACTTCTACTCCTTGGGCTGTATCACCAGTCGGATATTCATATACTGTCCCAAATACAGAATAATTATTTTTTGCTTTAAACGATGATGCTGTACTTTCGGTTATCGACATATTAATTGTTATGCCTAAAAATAAAACAATAATTAAAACCCCGATTATTTTCCTAATTATTTCTTTTACCTTCATCATTATTTTACGTTAACGAGTGTTAATTTATAAAGTTTTTTATCATTGATTTTCATTTTACAAAAAAATAAGAAAAAAGAGTTAGAGCTTGGTTTTTATAACCCCTTTACAAATTATAAATGACAAGAGTAATTTTGACTCTTTATCTTTTTTATTCATCCCATGATTTAATATTTAAGAAACTTATGTAACATATAATTTTTGATTAAAAATACAATCGTTAATTATAAGTCATTAATTATAAGTATTAAAAGGAAGATTATACCTTATGAAACGAACTACCTGTGAATACATAATATGGAATGGATTACCTGTAATAAGAAAAGAAATTGCAGTAAGCATGATCAATGATTATGGACTAAGTCAAAAAGAAACCGCAGGAAAACTAGATATAACACCTGCAGCAGTATGCCAATACCTATCAAAGAGACGAGGAAGATCACATATATTTAATGAAATCATTTTATCTGAAATAAAACTATCAGCTAAAAACATAATAGATAACGGCAATGAAAACATAATCTCAGAAACCTGCAGGATATGCAAACTAGTTAGAAAAAGTACAGAGCATGATTTATTTTATCGGATATGATTCTCTTTTTATATTATTATCTAGTAAACGTGAACCTGAATCCCCGCCTTAACGATTTTTTATACTGATTTTCACTTTATAAAAAATATGGATAAATGGGTCTAGTATTTGGGAGGTAAAGAAAGGATGAGAGTTGGACAGGAATTATTTAAAATTATTTTCTTACCATACTAGACCCATTATTATATAATTATATATTTTATTATATAAAAATATTTCCTTTTTTTCTTAATTTTATCTTGTATACACTAATTTCATTATACAAAAAAAAGTTTAAAGAAAAAATATTTTACAGAAAATTATTCGATTATTATTAAAAAAATTTTGTAATATTGGTTTAAGTTTTAAAATAAAAAATTATTTAATTTTTTCTACAAAAGCAATATTTGAACCAGACGATTCTTTTATTTTATAACCTTTAATTTCTAACCCATAAAGTTCTTTTTGTAATTCAATAAGCCGTAAATCAACACCCATTTTTTTTATCATATAATAATATTTTTCCCCAAGAACATTTTTAAATTCTTCAATGAAAAAATAACCTGCTTGGGTACCAAGATATTTTTTAAAAAGATCTATTAAATCTTGTATGGCCGTACCAACTTGCTTTGGTTTAACTTTATCAAAATCAGAAGAAATATAGATATCTTCGATTGAATATTTTATAACTGATATCTCACCAATTTCTATAAAATTTAAAAAACTATAATGAGTCTTTAACTCTCTTAGCAATTTTTTGATAACTACCCAAGCATAATCATTAGATGTTTTAGAACTTGCAACAATAATCAGGGAAATTAATGTATGTTTGATAACCTCTGAATTTGTAATGTCTGTATCTTCCTTTTCATTAGAATTAACCATGGTTTTACCTCAAAGAGGTTAATGATGATTTTTAATATCAAAAATAAGTTTAATTACTTTTTTATTGTTTGATGTAAAAATAATATAGTTATAAGCAAGTCGGAGTTTTTGTATATTCTGCGTTTTTTTTGAATAATTAAGTAAATTTTATCAAAACAAAAGCATTTTTCATTTATTATGAAAATATATTGTATACATGGCATAAGTTTTGATTCAAACATATATATTATTACTGGTAAAATACCTACAATTATTGATTGTGGAACTGGATTAAATCAAAAATATGTAGATGATAAAATATGTAAAATTATAAAATCTGAAGAAATTTTGCAGGTGATACTTACTCATGAGCATTATGATCATTGCGGTGGATTAAAAAAAATCTATGAAATATCTAATAGAAATGTTAAAGTTTTTGCACATAAACTAGCGTCATTCAAAATAGAGAAGGGAGAAAGCGATTTTGCAAGAATGTTAGGAGGTGTTATGCCTAAGATGCCTGTTAATATAAAGCTTGATAATAAAGAAACAATAAAAATTGGCGATGAAGACTTTCTTGTAATTCATACACCAGGTCATACTCCTGGTTGTATTTGTTTATATTCTAAGCAAAGTAAAACATTGTTTTCTGGTGACACAGTTTTTGCTTATGGTTCTTTTGGAAGATACGATTTTCCAGGTGGAGACGTTTATGCATTAAAAGACTCGATTCAGAGGCTTTCTAAATTAGATATTAAATATCTTTATCCAGGTCATGAAACAATTATTGAGGGTGATGGAAACGTTCATATTAAAAAAAGCTTTGAAAATATTTGTTATATTGTATGAGTAATAATATGAATCCTCGTGATGTTTTAAATAAGGTTAAATGGGATAAAAACTATGATTTTAATTTTATACAGATTTGGTATGTTAATCGGGGTGTACCAAATAATTCTAAAATTATTACAGGTAAAGATGTTTTAGAAATACAAAAAACTTTTATAAAAACAGTTTCTGCAATGATACCAATGCATAGAATTTTTAAGATTAAATACAAAGAAAAAACACTTTTTGACCGGTAAAGACAATATTTTAAACAATAAATTTATATACAATTAACTATATAATATTATATGGTAGTAAAAATCATGATGTATGAACAAAAATGTTCTAGATGCGGAAAATTGATGAAAAGGATACCAATAAAAAGACTTGATTCAAAAATAATTATAGAGTACTATTGTTATTATTGCGATGAATCACTAACTTATTATCCAGATTATGACGAATTTAAATTTAAAAAAGCAAACTATTTTTAGTTAACTACACCTTCTAACTAATAATAGTATATTAAATTTGACACTACATTCTATTATTAATCTAATTAACTCACATCATATAAATATATAAATTACGATACATTTATGTAGTGCC
>Ga0299915_10002017_pt1 | contig 14879 bp, 9 predicted proteins | sample RVTome_13_FD_200263 | JGI IMG/M metagenome (GOLD analysis project Ga0299915, IMG submission 200263) | Soil microbial communities from uranium-contaminated site in the Upper Colorado River Basin, Wyoming, United States - RVT92D227 (version 2) ... | reverse complement strand
CATTTTCTTGGCGCCCTGCGGCTCAACAACTGCAATCTCACCGACATTAACGAGCGAACCGCGACCAGCCTCATGGTAGAGAAAGCCGACTGCGCCCGGATTACCGACAACCTCGGCCTGATAGCCGGATATCCGCCATTTCTCGAACTCTTTGCTGCGGTATTGGATGCCCGAGTTGCCGTTCTGGATGCGGAACTTTATCTTTAGCTCGAAGTCCTTCAGTTTGCCGCCTCGCCAGACGCAAAATGTATTCTGCTTGGCTGGATTCTCAGCAGTCGTTTCGCCGCGAATGGTGCCATCCACAGCCTTCCACAGGCGTGGGTCGCCGTCCCAGCCGGTAAGGTCCTTGCCATTGAATGGTTTGAACCACTGCCCGGCTGAATTTGCCTCGCCCGCCAGCGCAGTTTGCTGCCAGCCGGTCGCAAACATCGTGACCAGATTGAAAACCAATACGGTGGCGCAAAGAACCGTCCCGCTGCAGACGGCGGGTGTACTATTTTTTGTTCGCATGTACATCATTGCAGTTATCCTCAGTCAAATGATTTGATTTTAAGATTTTTGAACCATATTGGATTGCCGTGATATTGAAAGCCCAGATGTCCTTCGCGCGGCATATCCTTGTAGGCGGTCGGGAACTTGTTCTTGGTTCCCTGGGGGTTTTTGTGCGGCTCGGTCCAGAGATCCAGGTCCATATCGATGATATCCTGCCCGTTGAGATTTACATAAATCTTATTGTCCAGACAGGTGATGACGTAGTGGTTCCACTCGCCTGGTTTCTTGACAGCCGCCTTCGAGGGCGACAGGCAGTCGTAAACGGCGCCGCACTGGCCGTGCTTTGTCCCGTCGGTAGTGGCGTGAATCTGGATTTCAATAGCGGTATTGATCCAATTCTGGATACTGCCCGTGCGGATAAAGACGCCGCTGTTGCCCCCTTCGGGAACTTTGAAGTCCAGCTCGAGTGTGAAGTTGCCGTAGCGTTCTTTGGTCCAGATGTCACCGCCAGCACCAGGTGTGGGCGAAAAGACGCCCTCTGCGTCAAAAGCCCAGGAGCTGGGCTTCATTACTGCATTGGAAACATCCTTTTTGAAGACGTCTTTGTACTCGACGGCGCTCAGCTCGGCTGCGACCTTTCTAAAAAATGCCACACACCCGGCGATCTCCGGCATCGAGTTCAGCCAATTATACTCATACTCGATGGAGAATACGCCCTTGAAATCCTGTCGGGCGAGCTCCGCCAGCAGCGCCCTGGCATTACCGGCGCCCGTGCCCCAAATCACGTCGTGTGCTTTGGGATTGCCGAACTCGTTCAGGTCCTTAAAGTGCAGGCTAACAATCCGGCCTTTAAGTTTTCGCAGCGCCTCAAGCGGATTAACGCCCGAACGCATCCAGTGCCCGGTGTCGGCGCATGCGCCGATTCGCGGGCTTCGGCCCTGGCAAACTTTTAGCACGGTCTCAGGGTCCCAATAATGAGAAGGCTTGGGGTGATTGTGAATGGCTACGTTTATCCCGTACTCTTTGCACAGCTTGTCTATCAGGTCAAACGCATCCTCCGGCGGCTCGGAGACAATCGTCTCGATGCCCATATCTTTGGCAAAATCAAATACCTTTCGACATTCAGCCTCGTTGTTGGGCAATCCAACCACACCATAGTTTACCAGCTTTACGCCCGACTCACGCAACTTTTGCAGTACCTCCTTCCTTATATCGGGCGACATATTGTGATCGGCCTTGATATCAGGTTTTTCCTTACTGAGCGATTGGCCCGGATAGCCTTCGATGTATCGCATACCAAGTGCTTTGTTCTTGTCTATGGCTTCGTAGAACGTGAACCTATTGAAGCTGTACGCCTGCATACCCAGATGCCAATCCTTCTGGCTGTCAGCATAGACTCTCGGCAATAAACCGCTGCCAAGTACAAACGCCAGCAATACAATGATGAATTTCGACCATTTGTTCATCTGTTTGTCTCCTTCCTGCAGTTTTCGACTTCAAATGTTCAGAGTGGCACGGCCATCCTGGCCGTGTTCTCACGGGCTGAAAGCCCGTGCCACATTCGATTTACAGGGTCCACCCCTGGCGATACTCACGCCTCAAATACTTATCAGCCTCGGGCAGGTTGGTGACTTTGAAATTCGGGCCGTCCCAGGCCAATTTCTGTCCGGCGCGGGCAGCCACGTTGCCCAATAAAATCGTCTCGGTCAGCGGCCCGGAGTAGTCAAAATTTGCCAGCGGCTTTGGGCCGCCCTTACAGGCCCTGATCCAGTCCTGATAGTGGTTCACTTCTCGCGGCAGCGATGGCTCAGGCAGCTTAAAGCCCTTCATCCTGGATTCGGGTATAAGCCTGGGGTTGCCGCCGTGCGGGGCAAGTATTGTGCCTTTTTCGCCGTAATAAAGCCCGCCCTGGTCGGGCAACTGTCGCTCCTTTTCAAGCTCTTGCGGGCGCTGCGGTTGGTTGGCGCCATCATACCAGGTAAGCGTCACCGCCGGCAAATCGCCCCTCGCCGGAAATTCGCATCGAACGACCGTCTTTTGTGGGTAGGTCTCCTCGTTAAAGGGGCCCGGTTCAGCTTCCACCGACGTGGGATAGGTCAAATCGAGCGCCCACCAGGCCGGGTCAATAATGTGACAGCCCATATCGCCTAATGTGCCCGTTCCGAAATCCCACCAGCGGCGCCACTCGCCCGGCAGATAAGTCGGATGGTAGGGCCGATACGGCGCAGGACCCAGCCAGAGATCCCAATCCAGCGTCTCAGGAATGGGCGGCGTATCTTTTGGCCGAGTACCCCCGCCCCAGTCCTTGCCGCTCCAAAGGTCCACTCTGCGGACTTTGCCAATCACGCCGGACTTAATAAACTCCACCACGTACTTGACGCAATTCTCGGCGTGAAGCTGAATGCCCATCTGCGTCATCACTTTATGCTCACGGGCAGCCTCCGTGAGCTTACGCACCTCGTACATATCGTGGGCCAACGGCTTCTGGCAATAGACGTGCTTTCCCATCTTTATCGCCATCATTGCTGCGACTGCATGCGTGTTGTCGGGCGTAGATACCGTTACAGCGTCGATGTTTTTGTTTTCTTTTTCGAGCATCTGCCGGAAGTCGCGGTATTTTTTGGCGGCAGGATACCGCTCGAACGTACGGGCTGCGTGCCGCCAGTCCACGTCACACAGGGCGACTATATTCTCTGTGCTGACCTGCCCTACATCGCTTGCCCCCATTCCGGCGACGCCGATACAGGCGATGTTTAGTTTTTCACTCGCCGGCGTGCGCCCGGCACCACCGAGCACATTGCGGGGAACAATCGTAAAAGCTGCTACTGCGGCGGAACTACGCAGAAAACAACGCCGTGAAATCTTTGTTGTGTTCACAGTTTGACTCCTCATTATCATAACGTCCAGCCCTGGCGGTACTCCCGGCGGAGAAATTCATTAGCTTCGGGCATATTGGTGAACTTCATGTTTTCGCCGTCCCACCGCAACTTGGCGCGGGTGAGTTTCTCGCGTAATTCCGGACGTAGGGCAACGTTGCCGAGCAAAACGACCTGTGCGAGCAGCCCAGCGTGGTCGGGGAAGTTCGAGCCGGCGGGCTTGCCACCCTTGCAGGCATTGATCCATTCCTGATGGTGGCCCGGTGAGCGCTCCAGCTTCTGCGGCGGCTTGCCATATTCCCTTTGTCGGGACTCCGGCAACAGACGGCCACCGTATATCTTGCCCTTCTCGCCGATATAGAGCGCCCCGTTTGTGTCCCACCTGCGCCCGTCCTCAAGCTCCGGCGGACGAGGCGGCTTCATCCCGCCATCATACCAGTGCAGTCTTACCGGCACCAGATCTTCTCGGGCAGGGAACTCGTACGTCACGCGCGACGCCACTGGGTACGTCTCATTGTTGACCAGCGTACAGCAGGCTTCCACACTCGTCGGATGACCAAGCTTCAGCGCGCGGAATACCGGATCGAGGCTGTGGCAGCCGATGTCGCCGAGCGCCCCCGTGCCAAAATCCCACCAGCCGCGCCATACGAATGGATTATAGATATTCTTCACATATGGACGCATCGGTGCCGGACCCACCCAGAGGTCCCAATCGAGCGTATCGGGGACAGGATCTTCCCCTTTCGGTCTATCGACACCCTGCGGCCAGTAGACTTTGTTGACCCCGTTGAGCGGCCGGTCCGTCCAGACATGGACCTCGTGAACCTGCCCGATGGCCCCGTCCCAGATGGTTTCGCACAGCAGGCGAACTTCCTCACCCGCCTGACCCTGATTGCCCATTTGCGTAGCGACCTTGTGCTCGCGGGCCGCCTGGGCGACCATGCGGGCCTCATAGACCGAGTGCGTCAGCGGCTTTTCACAATAGACGTGCTTGCCCCTCTTGATGGCGGCGATGCTTGCGACGGCGTGGACGTGATCGGGGGTAGCGACGATGACAGCGTCGATGTTCTTGTCCTCCTTGTCCAGCATCTCGCGGAAATCCTTGTATTTCCTGGCATTCGGGTAGCGATTGAACGCTCCGCCCGCCTGGCGCCAGTCCGCGTCGCACAAGGCCACGATGTTCTGGCTGCTCAGCGCATTAAGGTCACTGCCGCCCTGTCCGCCGACGCCGATGCCTGCGATATTGAGCTTTTCGCTGGGCGGCGTTTGGCCGGCGCCTCCAAGAACGTGCCGAGGCACAACAGTAAATGCCGCTACCGCACCAGCAGCCTTTATAAAATCACGCCGACACAAATTTTTCTTGTGCACCATTTGGTCCCCTTTACCGCTGAGAGCGCGGAGACCACAGAGAAAACGCCCTTTATATTCTTTGTCTCGGCGCTCTCAGCGTGCTCTGCGGTTAATCCAAGGTACAATCTTACAGAGTCCAGCCCTGCCGGTACTCGTCGCGGATATATTTATTGGCCTCCGGCAGGTTGGTGATCTTCATATTCGGGCCGTCGTAATACAGCTTAAGGCCCGTTTCATATAACTTCTGGCTCATCCGGATGGCGATATTGCCGAGCAAAACTACCTCGGTCAGCGGTCCTGCCCAATCGAAATTTGAGCCGGCGGGTTTGCCGCCCTTGCAGGCCGATAGCCACTCTTTGTGATGCCCGGGCGAGCGGGGGAGAACTTCCGGCGGCTTGCCGAATTCTTTGCTTCTTGACTCCGGAATAAGCCGATGGCCAAGCATTTTGCCCTTATCACCAACACATAGGTTATCGTCGGCGTCTCCGAAACGTCGCCCGTCCTCAAGCTCTGCCGGCCTGGGGGGCATTAAGCCGCCATCGTACCAGGTCAAAGTTAGTGGCACGGCCATCTTGGCCGTGTTTTCACGGGCTGGAAGCCCGTGCCACGAATCACCGCGAGCAGGAAATTCATAACGAATGATTGATGCCAGCGGCGCAGTCTCGTCATTGACGCCGCTGCAGCAAGCCTCGACACTTATCGGGTATCCTAACTTCAAGGCGCGGAAAATCGGGTCGAGCTGATGGCAGCCGATGTCACCCAGCACGCCCGTTCCAAAGTCCCACCAGCCTCGCCAAGCAAACGGATGGTAGCAAGGATGGTACGGGCGCTGCCGCGCAGGGCCGAGCCAAAGGTCCCAGTCCAGCGTTTCGGGTACGGGCGGCGTTTCCTTCGGTCGGTCTATGCCGCGAGGTGAAATGTACCTGTTGCACCAGGAATGGACCTCCCGCACCTGCCCGATGGCGCCTGCCCGGATAAATTCGCATACAAGGCGAGTCGATTCGGATGCCTGGCCCTGGTTGCCCAATTGCGTCGCGACTTTAGCCTGGCGGGCGGCCTCCGTAAGCTGCCGGGCCTCCCAGATCGAGTGGGTCAGCGGCTTCTCACAGTACACGTGCTTTCCCATCTTGATGGCCATCATCGCGATAACCGCGTGGCTGTGATCCGGCGTGGCGATTATCACCGCGTCGATGCTCTTGCCTTCTTCATCCAGCATCTTGCGGAAGTCGCGGTACTTCTTGGCCTTGGGGTATTGCTTGAACACGCCGGCAGCGTATTTTTCATCCACATCACAAAGTGCCACGATATTTTCGCTGCCGACCTCGGCGAGGTCGCCGGCGCCGCGCCCGCCGAACCCGATGCCCGCAATATTGAGCTTCTCGCTGGGCGGTGATTGACCGGAGCGCGCCAGCACGCGGCGCGGCACAATGGTAAAGGCGCCGACCGCGGCGGCGACCCCTACAAACTCCCGGCGTGACAGGGCTGAACTACGTTTGACCGTATTTGAATCGCCCGACTTTTTCATAAGGCACAACCTCTCGCGTATAACTGAGTAACGTTACATCTCCGGGGACCACCCGTCGCGATAGTGCGGATGCACGTACGCGTATGGAGACACATATCTGATGTGCACTCCATCGTAATTCTGAGCAACAAGTTCCCGAACCACCGCACGAGACAACCCAAGAGCTGGTAGAGCGCTCGGTGTTTCGCGATTCACTTAGACCTTCATTACCAGCGGTCCCCAACCCTTGCGGGGCTCGCGCCAAGCCAGGTCGTTGATCTTCGGGTCGCTAATGATCGCCCCAGCTTCGTTCAGCTCGAGCTTCTTTCCAGCGCGGGCACAGAGGTTGCCGAGCTGGATGTTGGCGGCCATGGGACCCGAGTAGCCGAAGTTGGACTGACTGAACTGGCGCGGCTTCTCGCCCTTACAGGCCGTGAAGAACTCCTCATGATGGCCGGGGGAGCGATCGAGCAGTTTTGCGGGCTGGCCGAACTCTTTGTGCCGCGCTTCCGGGATCAGGCGAGTGCTGTCCCAGTAGTCGCCATTAACCAGCATCTTTCCCTTGGTGCCGACGACCAGATTTCCCGTTCTCGGCAGTTTGCGGCCGTCGGCCTTGAGCTCTTCGGGGTTCTCCGGCATGAAAGGCGTTCCATCTTGTTTGTTGCCCTCGTACCAGTAGGTGGCGAACCCGGGCCGGCCATCTTTTGCGCGGTAGGTGCACTTGATGACCATCCCGGCCGGGAACTGATCCTTGACGGGTCCGGTCATAATGATCGGCTCAGCAGTGGCCGCATAGCCCGGATTCATAATCGCGTAGATTCCATCGGTCGTATGACAGGCCATATCGCCCAGTGCCCCGGAGCCGAAATCGACAAAGCCCCGCCACTTGAACGGATGGTAAACATCGTTCTTGTAAGGACGCATCGCGGCCGGGCCGATCCAAGCATCCCAGTCCAGGGTTTCAGGGATCGGATCTGATCCCTCTGGCCGGTCGCCGCCCTGAGGCCAGATTGGGCGATTCGTCCAGGTGTGAAACTCGAGGATGTCGCCGATCGCGCCAGCCTTGATGTATTCGTAAGCAACCCTCCATCCATTTCCGGCGTGGCCCTGGTTGCCCATCTGGGTGACGACCTTGGGATTCTTGGCGTAGGCTGCCGCCAACAGTTGTGCCTCACGAACCGACCAAGTCAGCGGCTTTTCCGTGTAGCAGTTGATGCCCATGGAAACGGCGGTCATCGACGGCGCAAAATGGGTGTGATCCGGAGTCGACACGAAGACCACATCGACTTCCTTGCCGTGGTTTTCGAATACCTTCCGCCAATCCACATACCCGGCCGCCTGTTCCCAGCCTTTCTTTTCGAGGACGCCCTTCCACCTGGTTTTGTCAACCTCAGCGAAGGCGATGCACTGAAGACCTGCTTCATGGGATGCACCCGTATGGCCGTCAGCCCGGCCGCCTGCAGCGATGAATCCCACCTGGAGTTTTTCGTTGAGTCCCTGGGCCCTGATGAGGCGCGGGAAACCAACAGTGCATGCGGTTCCTACGGCAACAGTGCCCTTAATAAACTGACGACGCGTAATGTTCGACATATGCTTAGCTCCTTTACTTTTAGTGAATGAAAGAATCGATCCTTATTCTAATCTATGCAGCTCATTTCAACGAATGGGCCGATACACACCTCAACCTCCATTCAGCTCGACCAGCCAGATATTTCGGAATTGCACGGTATTACCGTGATCCTGCAGATATATGCCGCCGGGTTTGGCTGCGTCACCACCCGGAGCAGCGGTTGTCGAGCCGGGCACATTCACCTGGTCGTGTATTTTCACGCCGTTGTGAATCACGGTCAAGCAGGGGTCGCTTTTTTTATTGCCGGCCTGGTCGAACCGCAGCGCACGGAAGGTAATATCGTACGTCTGCCATTGCATCGGCGGAGCACACATATTTACTAGAGGTGCCGCCACCCGATAGATTCCGCCGCATTCATTGTCCAGTCCTTCCAGACCGTAACTATCCAGAACCTGAACTTCGTAGCGTCCCTGCAAATAGACGCCGCTATTGCCGCGTCCCTGACCGCGGGCTTCGGGCATAAACGGCGTGCGAAATTCCAGATGCAAATTCAGATCGGTAAATTCCTTTTTGGTTATGATTGAACCGGCGCCGGGCGCTACTTCCATCGCCCCGCCGACGAGTTTCCATTGCACCGAATCCTGCCCAGGTTTTGCCGTTGCGGGTTTCCACTGGTCGAAGTTTTTCCCATCGAATAGTACAACCGCGCCGCGTGGCGGCTTTGCCCCTAATGTGGGCGAAAGGCGGACAGTTTTGCTTAATGAGAATTTTCCAGGATACTCCTGACCGTCGCCCTCCTGGCGTCCTTTGAATGTGCCGGTGAGTTTATCGCCTGTGGCACGGCCATCTTGGCCGTGTTTCACGGGCTGGAAGCCCGTGCCACAGACTGCCTGAGCATCGAGGTCCACAGCGTCGTTTCTCAGCTTTGAATGTCCTGAGAGTCGAACCTTGCTGTCTTCCTGCCGGCCCGCCAGAACTATGTACGGGTCAACACGCGCATCAAAACTCTTAAGCAGGCGAGCCTGGTATTGACCCTTGCCTAAAGCTATTACCTGCGCCGCGAGGGGCCCTGAGTCACTTCCATCGTCCAATTCCCACTGGCCCTGCCAGTCGCCCATAAAGGGATCGACAGTTTCAGCCGCCTTAGTAGCAGCGGCGGTCGGCTGCCCTTTCTCCGCGGCTCTGGGCGTCGGGGCAGTTTTTTCGCCGGCGGCACAGCCAGCTAAGACCGCAAATATGACCAAGCTCAAAACCAATCTTGCAGCTTTACTCACAGTTACCACGTAAATCATTACTTTTTCTCCTGTACACAAAACCCCGCGTAAAACGCGGGGCTAAATATTTAGCCTGCGGTTTCACCGCAGGTTCTATTTTTCTGCCTAGTATTTTAGCCCATCAAGTTTGCTGCCATCTAACCGGCGAATGCGGGCGCAGACGGCCCACTCGCCGCCTCCTTGCGTCACTTTTAACAGCAGCGGATTCCAGCCCTGCTTCAAAGTCACCTCGACCTTGTCCTGTCCGGGACTGGCAGGTCGCGTCGCATTATTAGCATGAACAAGCTGGCCGTTCAGCCACACCTTAATGCTGTCATCGCTGCCCAGCTCCAGCAGGACTTTCTGGTTTTTGTCGGACCACACGTTCGTACGCAGATACGCTGCCCGATTGTCGCCGCCAAGCGCCCGGTCAAGCTCCATCAGCCAGGGCCTATCCTGGTTAGTACCCGCGGGCATAATTTGCCAGTCCGCCGAAGGCGGATCAGGTTTTTCCGGAGCAAAGGCGACATCGAAAAGCTGTGTTCCATCAGCTCCCTGCTGTGTGTATGGACCGGAAACCTGCCAGGCAGTAATGTAATCCTCGAATCGCCCAATCTGATTTAATACGTTCTGTGCCTGCTCGCGCAGCGAATCACTCTTGGAAGTTTGCATAACCTTGCCGAGCACTTCTTTTGTCTTTTCTGGGTAGCTGCCGTAGATACCCTCAGCGATTTTTACGACGGCAATTTCGGCTTCCTGCTGCAGGGCACTATCCTCCAAACAAGTCGCAGCCATCTCCAGAGCAGCAAGCGACTTAGTATTGGCCAGGCCGGAAAGGACTTTTCTTTTCTCAGGCACATCCGGCGCTAATGTCATTGCCTGCTGATACAGCTTAATCATTTCTTCCGCCGGGCGGCTGGTTTCAAGCCCAAGCAGCCGCACAAAACCACGCAGCGCAAGAATCCGGTGAACCTGGTTGCTGGAAGTCTTTGCCAGAGCCAGCAGATCGTCTACGGGGGCGGGGTTCGGCCAGTCGGATAGCGCACGTATCGCAGCATCCTGAATCTTTGCATCATCACTGGCGAGCGCTTTGTGAAGCTCCGGCAGGGCACTATTGTCGCCGATTCTGCCCAGCACACTCAACAGCGAGCACCGAGCTCCAACATCTTTCACTGAAGGAAGTGCAACCAAGACCGTTTCCGCCTGGCGGTCTTTCTGCTGGATTTTGTGGGCGACCGTTGCTACGGTCTTCTCGGCCTCGCCACGTACGGACTCGCTCTTTGTCTTTATCAGAAGCTCGACCAAAGCCGGCAGGTGTTTCTCGTCCACAACCGTTTTCAGGACCTTGAACGATTCTCGTTGAACCTTAGCATCAGCATCTTTCGCGGTTTTCAGCAAGACTGGTATGCCGGATACGGCGTTGCGCTGCCCGACACTTTGAATTAGCTCAATTTTCACATCGGGTTGGGCAGAAGGGATTGCCGCAAGAATTGCCTGGTCTACCTCCGGCCCGCGCAGGCGATACAGGCTCTCGCGGGCAGCCTTTTGCTCTTCGCCGCTACTCTGAGCCGCTCGGCTCGATAGCAGCGACACGCTTGAGGCGTCGCCCAACTGGCCTACCGCCTTTATCGCCGCTATCCGTACCGATTCGTCGCCGGACTGCGAAGCCTTGATTACAGCCGGTAAAGCAGCCGCATCTGCACGGTCTGCAAACGCCGAGAGCAGTTGTACCTGTCCTGCGGCTGGAAGATTCGGGAGCTGCCTGGCTAAAGCTTCTGTTATTTCTTTGCCCGGTATGTCCCTTACCAGTGCTATGGCCCCAGCCTGCATGGCCGGGTCGTTGCTCTTGAGCGCCTCGATCACAATGTCGATAGCTTCCTGCTGCCCGAACACGACAGCACTGCACAACAGAATAAACGCCAGACAAACATTCCCTAATCGCTGATTCATATTAAGCAGCCCAGAATACAGAATTTAGAATCAAGAATTGAGAATTACGAAATTCTGCATTCTACATTCTCAATTCTACATTCCCTATTTTTGTTTGCCGCCGGTGGTGCCGACCATGCCTCGCAGCGCAGCAGTCCGAATGACCGCAGGCATATCAGGCTCATACAACTCTTTGTAGATCGCGTTGGCTTCTTTCTTCTTGCCCTCGGCGGCGAGCTTGTCGGCGCACTTTAGATACGCATCCAAAACAACCATTTGCAGTCTGCCGGAGGCGGTGCCCTTTGCCTTAGCCATTGCCTCAGTGGCTTGCGGCCCGCCGATCTTACCCAGAGCGGCGGCTGCGGCACAGGCAACCATCTCATCCGAGTCACCGATCAGCTTGCACAAAGCGGCAGCGGCTTTGGCGTCCCGCCGTTCGCCCAGCGAGTTCATTATGCCCACTTTGACTTTTCCGGCGGTTTTTGCCATAGCCTCACGCAAAGCAGCGTCAACGGCGGCGCCCGGTATCCGCTCCAGCGCGTACCTGGCCATGTCGGAGAGTTTCTCGTCGGCCAACATCTTAGCCAGTGCTGGTACTGACTGCTCGGTCCCGATAATGCTCAATTCCCGGCAGACGAACTGTTTGCCGGCGTAGGTCGCATCGGAGGCCAGCACGGCTATGAGGCTCTTTTCAGTTTCTTTCAATTTCGCAGGTTCGCCGTAAGCCTCCCGAATCTTGTCGCTTACCTCGGTCAGCGGCAGGCGGCTCTGACCCCAATCATACGTCTTGACTTTCGCAAGTAGCTCATCCATTTCTGACCCCTTTCCAGAACTAACAGTAGATGTGCCCTGCCCCGAAGCGGGGGCCTTTGGTTTTGTATCAACTTTATAATCGCCCAAGGCGAATTGAATGCCCGCGAGATAATGCTGCAATATCGCCGGGTCCCAGGTAAGGTCGTTATTGTGACCCAGCGAGCAATAAAACACCCGTCCTTTTTCGAAGGTCTTGACCCAGGTAATGCCCGTATCCGTATCGCTGTCCTTCTCGGCCTGTTTGCGAGTGGCCTGGTCTGTCATATCCAGGCTCATCAGGACAAGCTGCTCAGCGCGCGAATAGAACGGCGCCGCCGTGCGGTAGATCTCATCCTTAACTTTGAACCCTTTGCCCTTGAAGGCCGCGGTGAGCGGGTGGCTCGGCTCATCGATCTTTATCGCCCAGGTTCCGCCGCCGCCCCAGGGATGGCCGGAAAATTGTCCGCCCATCATTTTAGCTGCATCGGGCCAGTCGTAAAAATTGTCCGTAGCAGCGTGGATGCCGATGATGCCCTTGCCGCCCTTTATGAAATTCATTAAGGCCTCACGCTGCGACTGGTTGAACTTCAAGCCAGTTGTGTTATTGAGACAGACCGCATCGAATTTCGCCAGGTTCTCGGCGCTGAATGCCGACATATCGTTGCTGACCTCGGCCTGGAACGCCCCGGTCTTTTTGCCCATAATCTCCAGAGCCTTGTCCCAGTACGGAATTGAGCTGTGCTTAAAACCATTACATAGGTTGAACACAAGTATTTTCCTGGGCTTTTCGGGTGGGCGTATGGGTTTTGCCGGCATAGCCTGCTCCATCTTTTGTATCTCGTCCTCCGATACGGCCGCACATGAAATGTTTGCAGCCAACGACAAGCACCACACAATGAGCAATCCGGCGCTAATAACTTTTGACCTCTTATTCATTTTTGGCCCTTTCTGTTTTAATTATCAGTCATCAATTTTAGCCACAGATTTCACAGATTACACAGTGTTAATCCGTGTCTTTTCCTTCTCACAAGTGCCACGGGCTTCGCATCGGACGCCGCAGCATCCGGTTTGCCATGTCGTCGCTAACAAACTGCTCCTTATCGGGGTCCCATCGCAGCTTCCGCCCCAACAGCATAGCGATTTCACCCAAAAGCCCCACGCTTATCGAGCGATGTGCCACCTCGATGGGCGTAATAGTCTTTTCGCGGCTTTTGACACAATCCACAAAGTTCTGCTGGTGGTCATTGCTCTGGTACAATCTGATTTCGTTAGGACCAATTACTTCCTGCAAAATCTTATCCGAGCTGGCCTGGAACCTGCCGCGATCCACGTGAATCCAGCCATTTTCACCATACCAGACGGCGCCCATGCCCTTGGGCTGCTGCCGGTCGTTGGCCACAATCATCGTCAGGCCGTCGGCGTATTTGCACGTGAACTTATATTCTGTCGGGACATTGAAGATACCATCCTTCGGATAAACGCCTTTTCCTTCAATCTCCACGGGCCCGGTCAAGTCAAGTCCCAGCCCCCAGTGTGCGATATCAATGTGATGTCCCGCCCAGTCGGTCAGTTGCCCGCCGGAATAGTCCATCATCCAGCGCCAGTCCCAGTGCATCACGCCCCTGAACGGCACCCAAGGCGCAGGCCCCAGCCAGAAATCCCAGTTGACACCATCGGGCACGGGCTGGACCGGGCGATTGCCGGTGCCGCCGCCCGTGGGCAGTCCCACCTCCACGGTATGCACCTTGCCGATTCGCCCGTTGCGGACGAGCTCACACGCCCGATGGAAATCATGCACCGATCGCTGCCAGCTACCCGTCTGCCAGATTCGCCCATAGCGATTGACCGCGTCACGCATCACCTGGCCCTCGTAAATCGTTCGGGCCAGTGGTTTTTCGCCGTACATATCCTTTCCGGCTCGGGCAGCCATGACCACGGGAATCGAATGCCAGTGATCGGGCATCGCCAGCGATAATGCGTCAATATCCTTGCGGTCAATCACTTCGCGGAAGTCCACATACGTCTTGCAGTCGCCATTCTTGTATCTGTCATCTACAATCTTTTTGGCCTGGTCGCGCTGTTTTGCATCCACATCGCAGACCGCGACCACCTGGACCTGCTTCTTGCCGAGAAAACCGCGCATGTTACCCGTGCCCTGCCCGCCGACGCCGATGCAGCCCATTACAATCCGCTCGCTCGCGGCGACGCTTCCTTCTTTGCCCAGCGCCGATGAGCGAACAAGATACGGAAATCCCGCCAGTCCCGCAGCGCCGGCAGCGGCACGTTTTAGAAATGCACGCCGAGCAATTTCAATATCAGACACGGATTTACACGGATTGACACTGCCGGCAAGCAAATCTGTGTAATCTGTGGTTTCTTTGTTGTTTCTCGCAAACACCGTCATATCTCCCATAACAGCACTTTATAAATACCACGGACTACGATAAGGCCGCGACAGCAGCCGATTGGCCTCATCGTCAGCCACGAATACTTCGCGCTTCGGGTCCCACTTCAGCGGGCGCTTCAGCTTATAAGCGATGTTGCCCAGGTGACAGGCTGTTACCGACCGGCAGCCGGTCTCTATATCACAAATAGGCTTGGTGCGTTTGCGGATGGCATCCAGCCAGTCAACGTAGTGGTTATTGCTATCGTAAAGATGGATTTGCTCGGGACGAATTTGCTGGTCTTTGAGACTGTCCGGCCAGGTCTTCAAGTAGCCGCGATTGACCTCGACCTTACCTTCGGCGCCGGTAAATAAGATGCCGTTGGCATTGTCGCGAGTCATTATGACGCCGTTGGCGTATTTATAGGTTAATACCTTGTAGTCCTTGCCATCGGGCGGAGTAATTTCCATCGGCCCGGTCTCATCCATACCCAGTCCCCATTGGGCGATGTCGAAGTGGTGTGCGCCCCAGTCGGTCATTCCGCCGCCGCCAAAGTCGCTGTGGTAGCGCCAATTAGGAAAGACGTCGACGCTAATATGCGGGGACAGGTCCCGGTTGTATGGCCTCCACGGAGCTGGGCCAACCCACATATCCCAATCGAGGTAATCCGGCACCGGCTCAGCCGGCAAGGGTTTATCCTCCGGCGGCCCGCCCACGCCGACCGTTACC